>Ga0207705_10000094_pt1 | contig 107005 bp, 92 predicted proteins | sample KBSC13metaG_FD_184314 | JGI IMG/M metagenome (GOLD analysis project Ga0207705, IMG submission 184314) | Corn rhizosphere microbial communities from Kellogg Biological Station, Michigan, USA - KBS C1-3 metaG (SPAdes) (version 2) | ecosystem: Host-associated > Plants > Roots > Rhizosphere > Soil... | reverse complement strand
AATAAAAGAATTGATATTACTTTTGGTGCAAAGTAAAAATGCAGCATCTGTCGTCAGTTTATTTGCGGAATTGTTTACTCCCCGGAGTTTAAGCATAAAGGAAATTATCAATGGCCACCTGTTTTCGAATATAACCATAGGCGACCTGGCGAATTTATCCAACTTAAGCTTATCCACCTTCAACCGGACATTTAAAGCTATGTTTGGCGATACGCCGGCCAATTATATCAAAACAAAGCGGCTGGAACGAGCGCACGAACTGCTTTCCATGAGTTCGTTGACCGTTAGTGAAATTGCCTATCAAACCTGCTTTCCTAATCTAGCGCATTTTTCAAGATCTTTCAACGCGCATTATCATTGCTCGCCGAGCGCGTACCGGTCATCACTCGCCGCTAAAGCTTCTAAATAGGACAAATCAGGCAACATTTTGACTTTTAAAGACAAATTCAGGATGAAGATCGGGTGCATCTTTGCTTTGTAAAAAAGTAAGGTGAATTTATCCGGCAATACGATATTAATTACAGGCGGCGGGTCGGGTATCGGGCTTGCACTGGCAAAGGAATTTCTTCAGCGCGACAACCTGGTCATTATTTGCGGCAGAGATGCAGGCCGACTGCATGCCGCCAAAAAAAAGTTCCAATCCCTGGAAATTATACAATGCGATATTTCAAACGAGGGGTCCGTCTCCGCTATGCTTGAAAAAATTGAGCAAAATTATCCTGACCTCAATTTTCTGGTCAACAACGCAGGTATAATGAAAATGTGGAACATCCAACATGAAACCACAAATACCAGGAATGGCCGCTACCCTGTATGCCATTCACAGAATTTTCCCATCCCTTGCCCAAAAAATGATCCAAAGGCAATCCAGGAAAATATTGCTCAAATTATAACCAGGAATTAACAATGAATACTATAATTGACAAAAGCAGGTTTGGCCCCTGGGCCATTGTCACAGGTGCATCATCGGGTATCGGCAAAGAGTTTGCCCGGCAATTGGCATCGGATGGATTGAATATAATACTTGTTGCCAGGCGGGTATCTCTTTTAGAAGAATTAGGCACCGAATTGGCAAAGGAATTTAACATACAGTATCGAACAGTTGAAGCCGATTTATCCGAGGAAAGTGCGATCAAAAAAATCACTCAGGCTACCGACGACCTTGAAGTAGGTATTTTAATTTCAAATGCAGGCACAGGAAATGTGCGTAAATTTTTCTCTGCTGAATTGTCCGAACACAAGTATATTTTGCAGCTAAACGCAACTTCGCATTTAAGTCTCACACATTATTTTGGTAAAAAAATGGCAAACCGAAAAAAGGGGGGTATTCTTTTAACAGGAGCAATGGGAGCAACGGATGGTGTTCCTTATATGGCCAATGAAGCCGGCACAAAAGGATACATTCAAAGTCTGGGAAAAAGCTTGCATAGCGAGCTCAAAGAATTCGGGCTGCATGTTACAGTATTAGTAACAACGCCAACCGAAACGCCGGTATTTTATAAACTTGGGTTTACTAAAAAAAATACTCCTGTTCAACCAATTTCAATAGAGCAATGTGTAACCGAAGCACTTTGGGCTTTATCAAAAAATAAGATCACTGTTTTACCTGGTCTCAAATTCAGGATTATGAATGCATTTACACCAGGTTCAATATCAAGAGTTATGAGTGGTAAAATGATGAAAAAGAACAACAGAATTACTTAACAAAATTGAAATTTAAAAATGAATTCAACCAGCAACATTCCGAAGAGCCGAAAAATTACCTTTTGGATAACGACAACGGTAATTGCCCTTATGTATTTCATAACCGGCTTGGGTAACATTTTGCCTTTTACACACATAGCACAAGACATGGCCCGCCTGGGTTACCCGACGTACTTTTTAAAGATATTGGGCACCTGGAAAATATTAGCTGCAACAGCGATGATCATCCCCCGCTTTAACAGGATAAAAGAATGGGTTTATGCAGGGATGATGTTCGACCTTACGGGTGCAGCACTTTCACGCTATCTTATAAATGATCCCTTGCCAACGATTATTATTCCATTGGGATTATCGATTCTCGTAATCGTTAACTATATGCTTAGGCACACTTCGCAAAACAAAATAGTCGAGTCAAACTGATAATATCGGTAAATATAAATAGGCATATTGAGTAAATTTCCCGGACAAACAACCAATTGCATGACCGAACAAATAAAATATACTTTGGAAGAAGCCAACCAATATTTCGCCGTTGCCTGCAATAATAAAATCTGGAAACTTTTGGAAAAGAAAGAAAGTACAGAGGACGAACAGGAGGAAATGATAAACTTAGCTCACGCATCCCTGCTGCATTGGAGTAAAAGTCCGCATTGTAAAAAAGTGAACTTGCAGCGGGGCGAGTACCTGATTTCGATGGCTTATATTCATGCCGGAAGAAAAGAACAAGCCTTGTATTATGCGGAAAGATGTAAAAAAATTACTGAAGATCGCAGGGAAGAAAATGAAGATTTCGACCTGGCCTATTCATGTCTGATCATGGCGATGGCGTTGAGTTTAAATAATCAGAAGGAAGAAGCAGCCGATTACCTGGAGGAAGCCAAAAAACTTGGTGAAGGCATAGCTGGTGAAAAGGATAAAAGAATTTTTATATCCGATTTAAAGGAAGCTGTTGAAGGTGTGCTGGCTCACCTTTGACTTTCTGGCAAACCTATTATAGCATGAAGTACGATGAGCGAATGTGCGTTGCCAGACATAGCTTAGCGCCGTTAACATTGGACCGCGAAAGATAACTTCCCGACGACCGTTTCATTACTCAAAATGGCTGAATTCCATACTTGGAAAGTATCAGGAGTTGATAAAATTGATATTTCCCAAATATGACTGATCCCCATAATTTTGCCAATCAGACAAAAGGGATGCCGGAAGATCATTCAAGATAGCTGTCAGCAAAACCTGATCGGTAGAAGATTTGATAAGCACCGTGGATATCCTCAATCTAAAAAGGTAGCAACAAATTACATTGAAAAAAAACATAAAAGTGCGATGAAGAAACTTGTGATTTTCCTATTTCTCGGAACCGCTGCTTCGGTTTTTGGGCAACCGAAACACGCCTATGACCTGGATACACTGTTGGACCGATATACCCGGTCAATTAATGCTGCAGACTCCCTTCTTGCCAGGAAATTCTGGTCCCAGGATGCAGAAGTTTCATTTATCCATCCCTTGGGGAACGAATATGGCTGGAATGGGATAAGAAATATATATGCCATGTTCGCTAATAATTTTTCCAAAAGAAAACTCCAATATAGTGACGAGCGTTGGACAAACTACAATGAATTTGCCTGGGTAACTTTCAACTGGGTATTCGATGCGACATTTTCCTCAAATAATAAGGATATCCAGACAAAAGGCCGTGAGACACAATTCTGGAAAAAGGTGACTGATAAGTGGAGGTTGGTTCACGTCCACTACTCGGCAATGCCTTTGACTGCAAGGGAGGCAGGTTTTTGAGATTGCTCGTTTTCAAGCACGTTAAAAATTGCGTGTCGCCTGTAATTTCAGCCATAAATATCGGAAAGCCCGATCATCCTTATCTCGGCCACACTCATTTGCCTTTGCCGTAGTGTTCGACGAACCATTGAAGTGCTGCGTTTTGGTTCGTTTCTTTGTACGCTAAAACGACCTCCGTGTTCACGGGAATACCTTCCAATCCGATAAACGATACCTTAAGGTAGCTATATTGTTGCCTGAGCGAAGAAGGGAGAATAGACACACCGAGCCCCGCTTCAACTAATTGTAATATCGAATGTACATTATTAGCCTCATGCACGATATCGGGCCTAAAACCCAACCTCCCGCATATTTCAATAAGCTTTTCGTTATAGTGAGGCGCAAAATCCTTATTAAAAAATATAAACGGACTGTTCCTGATATAAAGGATGAGTTGTTCGCGATGTTTAAACTCTTTTTCAGTCAAAGGAATAACTACCGTAAATGGATCAAAGAAAAGCGTTTTTACTTTTAACTGGTTTGAATGGACGGGCGCACGCAGTATGCCGACGTCAAGGCTCCCATGTTCTAACGATCTTACCTGTGCCGAGGTCGGCATTTCAAATAAATTTGTCTTAACATAAGGAAATACATCACGCATAGCGATCAAAACATCTGCCAGATGCGACTGGTATACGGAACTGATATAGCCAATCTTTAACTCCCCGCTTTCGTTTTTATGTATTTGCAGGGTCATACTTTTACTTTCTTCAAGGCGTGCAAAAATAGCATCTACCTCCTGTTTAAAATATTTACCCGCATCCGTAAGCGTTACCCGTTTATTTTTACGTGTAAATAACATCACGCCCAATTCTATCTCTAACTCTTTTATCTGCCGGCTCAACGGTGGCTGAGAGATGAATAGCTTTAATGCGGCATTCCGAAAATGTAACTGCTCGGCAACTGTTTTAAAATATAAAAGATGTCTTAGTTCCATACCTTTTAAGTATCAGGAATTGATAAAATTGATATTTTTCAAATATGATTAAACCCGGTAACTTCGGCAAATTAACTTTATGATGAGAACAGATTATTCAAAAAAAGCTACCAACCAACAGATCAGGGAAAGATTTGACAGCGACACAGAGCGCTTTTCTAACTTAGAAACAGGGCAGCAAACCACCATCGATGCGCCGTTAACTATGGAGCTGTGCACTGAGGCGGCCAGGTACGTCAACCCCAATGCAACTGATCTGCTTGATATTGGCTGTGGCGCGGGTAATTACACTCTTAAAATGCTGGGTAAGGTTCCCGGCCTTAACTGCACTTTAAATGATTTGAGCATGCCAATGCTGCAAAAAGCGAAAGAAAGAGTTACGCCTATGACATCGGGAGCGGTTACAATTATACAGGATGACATGCGAAACCTGCATCTGCCGGATAATCATTTTGATATTATTCTTGCTGCTGCAGCCCTGCATCATTTGCGGGATGACGACGACTGGGAATTGATGTTTAATAAAATCTATAGGGCACTAAAACCAGGGGGAAGCTTTTGGATTTCGGATTTTATTACACACGAATCCAAATCGATCACTAAATTATTCGAGGATAAATATAGTGACTACCTGGACCTGTTAGGCGGACCCGAATACCGGCAAAAGGTATGGGACTACGTGAATTATGAAGATACCCCGCGTTCACTGAACTATCAGTTTACATTGCTTGCAAGGGTTGGATTTAGCACTACGGAAATTTTACATAAGAACTCATGCTTCGCGGCGTTTGGCGCAATAAAATAGCCTTTGAACAATAATCACGGAACCGTTGCCAGGCGAGCCTTGCTTTGTAGTTGAATAGCCTGCTCCTCATGCCGGAAGGACATTAAAAGGGAATCACAGGGGACCAAACGTGGCATCCGCGGAACCATCTTTCGAAGATAATTTTACCACTGTTGAATGATAATACAAACATTGGATTCGTCCCGCAAGGCAAACTCTTTTGCGCCCGGGGGCGAATTGAAATTTCCTGAGGTTTGGATGCAGAACGTTCGGATGCGTTGCTGCTACCTTTTTATAAACTTCTTCAATATCATTTGTTACAAGCCTAAATTCGGGTCTGTCTTTTTCAGCATATTCGGCGTTTTGAAAAAGGAGCAAACTCAAGTCATCTTTTTCGATTGCGCAAAAAGGGTTATCTGAATTTAATTCATCGTGACCGATGCTAAACTCAAGACATTCAACAAATAGCCTGAGCCTACCTGAATGTCTGCGTAAAATACATTTGGTACTAATTTATAAAATTTCATTATCGTGATCAAAATTGCTCAATGATGAACCATTTACTATCGTTCCTCTGTCCGATCAAACTAATCTTATCAAAGTATAATTCCGTGGGTAATTTAAATTGCATTAAATGTTCAAAAATATGATCTGTACAAGTCGAATTTCGCGGATGCATCAAAGTAATATGCGCCTGATGCTTTCCAGGCGGATAGTTCAACTCTTTTAATACACCTTCTCTTAATTTATCAAATTCCGGATTATGGCTTTTCGCAGGCATCAAAACGCCTTTGCCATTGGCGAATCTTTCAATTTGATCAAACTCAATCTTCAATGGCTTGCTCCATTTGATTGATCTTAGATTTGCGATCAGTTTTTCCAAGGGTTCAATTTCGTTTTCCCTGCAAAGCGTTACGTGCGCCGGGATAAGATGAAATTGCAGAGGATTGAACTCAGCTCTTATATGTTCAATAACTTTTGCCTGATTGCCTATAAACAAGGTCACTTGTCTCCTTATTTCCTTTAACTTGTTCATTTCCTGTTATCTGTCGCAATTTGTAACCTCACGCCCAATTTACAACAATGTTACAATTAATATAATTTTCAATTTGTCAGCATTCGGCTGGAAATTGAGACGCGTTTCAGTGATATTTATTTCGATTGTCGTAATATTGTAATATAAAACTATATCCCACGCTTTTCTTTTGATAATTATTTCGGCTAACGTACTATTGCAGTCTAGAAGTAATTTAAACGAAAGGTAATGGAAGCTATGACTTGCCTGATCACGGGAGCCACTGACGGTGTTGGAAAAGCCACTGCATTGAATCTGGCATTACAAGGGCATAAAGTGGTGATTGCCGGAAGGGATGGGGCCAAGATACAGAGTGTAATGAAAGAAATATCCGGTATTTACAAGGATGCGAAGCTGGATTTTATTCGAGCGGATATGTCTGACCTGGCTGAGGTTGAAAACATGATCGGAACTATTAAAAGCCGGTATAACAAGCTTGATGTGCTTATTAATAATGCCGGCGTAGTCACACCCCGTTTTAAATTGACCGCAGACGGCTTCGAAAACACATACCAGGTAAATTATCTGTCGCCTTTTATTTTAACAAATGGTCTCCTGCCGCTGATAGAAAAAAGCGAGGACGGCCGGATCGTTAATGTGGTCTCAAACGTGTATACCATGGGCCGGTTCGATGCAGAAAATGTAGGCAACAATGGGAAATATAACGTCATCAGAGCCTATGCTAACTCCAAACTTTATCTTTTGATGTTTACTGAAGAATTGGCAAAGCGAACCCGGGGCAAGATTTCGGTCAATGCCGTGCATCCCGGAATTGTGAAAACAAATATGTCCACCCGGTTAGATGGATATCCTTTGCTTTTTCGGTTCATATCTGCTGTCGCCATGCCATTCGCCATTACCCCTGAAAAAGCTTCGGAGACCGCCGTTTCTCTGGCTACTGGAGATTCGGTAAAGTATTTATCCGGAAGGTATTTTGCTGGTTTAGATGTAGCAAAGGTCAGGCATAAAAGCGATACACCAGGAAACAGGCGGCTTCTTTGGGATTATTCGATGAACGCCCTGGAGTGGTACAAGCGAAAAGCTTCCATTTAAAACAAGAACCATTTGCCGCGAATCAAATAAAACTGAACATGTTAGACTCCAAAAAAATAATGTTTGCTGTGCTTTGGGCGTATACGGCAGCAACGGCAGCCGCACAGGATAGCTTGCGCCTTTCGCTCTCAGATGCAGTAAAGCAGGGGGTGAACAACAATAAGTCGATCCGTGCCGAAGCGTTGAACCTGGACATCAACTCGGATCAATTGGAACAGGTAAATTCTGTCTTTTTACCCTCAGTTACAGGTAATGCCGGTGTGTTGCATTACATAAACATACCAGTACAATACACGCATGCAAACGCACTGGATCCCACAGCGCCCGCGGATAAGTATGTCGGGCTTAGGTTGTTGTTGCCTAATAGCTTCGGATCCGGGATTTCGGTTAACTGGGCGCTGTATGACCAGGCACTGTTCTCGTCGCTTAAAATTATTAAGGAGCACTCAAACATGACCGTTGTACGATTGCAAAAAGACAAAAGCGAAATGGCCTACACCATTAGCCAGGTTTATTATGGGATAGTCTTTGCTGTGAGACAGAAGGAAAACCTTGTAACAATAGCTGCCAATATGGATAAATTGCTGGTCTTTTTGCAAGCCAATTATAACAATGGCACCATCATGAGATCCGAATTGGACAAAGTGAAGGTTAACAAGATCAATATCTTATCGCAGATCGATGCATTATCATCAGCAATAGACACCCAGGTTAATTTACTGAAGCTTCTTACCGGCCTTCCCGCAACCGTCAAGCTGCGGTTAACAGAAATTAATTTTGAAGGTTCGCTCCGCCCGGTTACAGACACTACAGCACTTATAGAGACCACGTTGGACTACAGGTTAATGCAGTCCGAGATCAGGATGAACCAGCTTGAACGGATTCAGACCATGGCAAACTACTTTCCAAAAATCGGCTTAGCCTATAACTATAGCTATAATATAGTCAGTCCTGGTCTGGACGGAATATTCACGTCCAAATTCAATTTTCCTATTCAGTATATCGGCATCAACCTGACGGTACCCATATTTGATGGCAGACTTAACCATTTTAAGTTGAGGGAAAATGCAACTAAGCGCAAACAACTTGATCTGCAATCAGACTTTCTTTCCGAAAAGCTGCATACTGATATCATCAACGCGAGGCTAAGTTATAATTCAAGTCTTAACAATATGATCTCCAATGCCGCGAATGTGAAACTTGCGCAGGAACTTTATAATCAAAGCCTTGAACAATATCACCAGGGTACGACCCCGCTAACGGACGTGCTGACTTATGAGACTTCTCTTGAGCAGGCGACTGTCCAGTACTTCAATTCAGTTTCGGGGGCATTAACTTCCTTATTGGCTTACAAAAAATCAACTAATACTCTTTTAGAACAATAATTTAATTAAAATAAAATGGCAAGACGAATCATCATGGTATTTATTGCGGTCATCATCGTCGTACTGATCGCAATGAAACTGGTTTCGAATAAGTCGAAAATCAATAAAGAGACTTCGTACCGGGATGTGGTACAAAACGTGGCCGTTGACGTGAGGACTGCTAAAACGGACAGCCGCACCGAAGTGCTCTCATTTGTCGGAGTTTTCAAGCCGTCGAGAGAGTCTTCAATCTCGGCAGAGATACCCGGCAAAATTGCGAGCGTCAATGTGAGTGAAGGCAGCCTCGTCACCCGGGGCCAGGTACTTGCAGAACTCGACCTGGCGGCGCTTGAATTAAAGCTGGAAGCTGACCAGGCCCAATACGTACATTCCAATGAGGATCTTGTGCGTTACGAAAACTTGAGTAAAAGCGATGCAACAACCGATGTTACATTAAAGCAAATGCGTCTTACCAATAAACTGAACGAGATCGCGGTAAAAAATGACGAAGACCAGATCAGTAAGAGTAAGATAAAGGCCCCGATAACGGGCTACCTGGCGGCGAAGGGCTTCGAAGTGGGGATGGTAGTTTCACCGGCAGCGTCTATTGGCCAGATCGCTAACACAGGCATCCTGAAATTCACGGCCATGGTACCCGAGTACTATGTCATGAAATTTGAGTATGGTCAAAAAATAAATGTACGGGCGAATGTTTTCCCGGGCAAGGTATTCCAGGGAACAGTTTCGCAGGTTTCTGAAAAAAGTGACGAAAACCATCAGTACAAGATCGAAGTAACGGTGAGTAACGATAACGAACGGTATTTGCTTAGAGGAGGCATGAATGGAACAATGTTACTGCAGGTTCAGAATGCAGTGAAAGGAGTTTTTGTACCAAGGGAAGCGTTGGCCGGGACAGTTCAGAGCCCGCAGGTCTACCTGGTCAGGAACGGACGTGCTGTGCTTAGCAAAGTTAACATCGGTGTCACCCTGGGTAATGAGATCCAGATCACAGGCGGTATTCGCGACGGAGAAGAAATTGTCACCGCCGGGATGAACTCATTAAAGGATAGCGTCACGATCAAAGTTGCCGGTACCAGGTAGGCATAGCAAACAAAATTTTAAACCGATAATCAAATATCATCATAACTGATCATGACACTAACAGAATTGTCCGTAAAACGACCGACGTTCGTCGCGGTAATTTTTTTGCTGATAACTGTTTTCGGCCTGCTGGCAGCGAAACAAATAGGGTATGAACTCTTCCCAAAATTTGATGTTTCATTACTTAACATCAGTACGGTCTATCCTGGCGCATCGCCTGATGAAGTAGAAGCTGAGGTAACCAGGAAAATCGAGGATAAGTTGTCCTCTGTCGAAAATATCAAACATATACGATCGATCTCTTATGAGAATTTAAGTATCGTTTCCATTGAGTTTCTGCCAGGCACTAATGTGGATGACAGGCTGCTGGATTGCCAGCGCAAGATAGAACAAATACTTTCTGATCTGCCGGTAAAAGCGAAAACTCCGACCATTAATAAACTGGCTACAGATGGGTTTCCAATACTGCGGTATTCGGTCACTTCAAATGCTGCATCACCAATAGAGTTGACAAAGTTTTTGCATGACAAGGTTATCCCCAGGCTTTCTTATATAAAAGGTGTTGCAAACATAGCGCTGACGGGAAGTGAAGATAAAGCGATACGCGTAAATGTGAACGCCGACAAGCTAAAAGCCTATAATCTTTCATTATTCGAGGTTACACAAGCGATCAACGCAAATGACCTTAGTTTTCCGACAGGCGATGTTCAGGACAAAACCAATAATATCAATGTCAAACTGAACAGCAAGTACAGAAGTGTAGCGGAGCTACAGGACCTGATCGTTAGCAAGGGGAATAGTGGCTCGGAAGTCAAATTAAAAGATGTTGCCGTCGTTATTGACGACAAAAAGGAAGTCAAAACCATAAGCAGGATAAACGGCAAACCCTCACTCCTGCTCAGCGCTTTCAAACAAACCGGTTTCAACGCTGTGACGATGGCCGATTCGGTAAAAAGAACCATTGCAGACATCGAAAATATTTATAAAACCTATAACCTGAAATTTAAAATTGCGGTTGATTCGACTGATTTTACACTGCAGGCAGCCGGAGCCGTTGAACATGATCTTATAATCGCGTTGACACTTGTGGCCCTTGTAATCCTTATATTTTTGCACAGTGTGAGGGATAGTTTGATAGTTATATTAGCCATCCCCAGTTCATTCCTGGGCACTATCATCGCGCTTTACCTTTTTGGGTACACCTTTAACCTGATGACGCTATTGGGACTAACGCTCGTGGTGGGTATCCTGGTCGATGACAGCATTGTTGTGCTTGAAAATATTCACAGGCACCTGCACATGGGTAAGGACAACGTGAGTGCTTCAATTGAAGGCCGGAGCGAAATTGGTAATACGGCTATAGCGATCACCATGGTGGATATCATTGTATTTCTGCCGCTGGCGCTTAGTCATGGCGGTTTGGCAAGCCAGATATTCAGACCCTTTACATGGGTAGTCATCATATCGACACTTTTGAGCCTTTTCGTCTCCTTCACGCTCACGCCTTTGCTTTCGTCCCGATTTGCAACCGTGGCTGATTTGCAGAAGAATACAATATGGATGCGCGTCAACCGTTTTTTTGAAACCGAGATAGGGCACTTGACCGATTGGTATGGTAGGCAGCTTTCGTGGGTCTTAAAACATAAAAGAATCACCATATTGGCTATCTTCCTGTTATTCGTCGCATCCATGGCATTAGTGGCGAATGGATTTATCAGCAATACTTTTGTTGAGCAGGGACAGCGGAGCGAAGCTATGTTTTACCTGGAAACGGAGAAATCAAGCAGCCTTCAGTTTACCGACAGCATCACTAAAGTAGCTGAAACCAAATTGTTAGCAATGCCGGAAGTAGCGACCGTCTTGACCTCCGTCGGCGTCAGCGAAGGTTTCTTCGTCGCGACAGATGTATCAAGATACCGCTCATCCCTGAGGGTGTGGCTGAAGCCGGGCACAGGTTTAAAGGACGAAGAGTTTGTCGCCAAAGGCAAGGCCGTTTTGAAAACAATCCCCGGAGCTAAAATTTATAATATACCGATAAACCTGGCCGGGGAGCCTGATGATAAGCCAGTGCAGGTCATCGTCAGCAGCGACAACGCAGATTCCGTGCGCTATTATAGCAACAAAATAAGGGCCGCCCTCGGGACCATCAATGGGGTAGCAGACGTAAAATCAAGCCTTGACGGGAATGTGCCGGAGGTGAAAGTCGTACTTGATAAAGAAAAAATGGCTTCGTACGGTTTAAACATCGCTACCGTTGGAGGCACCATGGCTGATGCCTTCCATGGGAACGATGACAGCAAGTTTATGGAAGACGGCAACAACTATGATATTGTAGTGGAGTTAGACAATTTTAACCGAAAAAACCCGGATGATGTAGGTAAGCTGTTGTTTAAAAATGACAAGGGCTCGTTAATAGAGCTTAAGCAATTTGCGGACATTGTGCCGGGTAACGGCAATGCAGAACTGCAGCGGACGAACAAATTAACCTCTGTATTACTGGTTGCTAATCTTATAGGCAGGCAGATCGGGGATGTGGGACCCGAAATAGATAAGAAGATCTCATCCGGTCACCTGCCTTCATCAGTTAAAATAACCTGGCTGGGCGATTATGCCAACCAGGCCGAGAGCGGCCAAATCATTGGAGGGGCATTTGGTATAAGCTTCATCCTGATCTACTTTTTGATGGTTCTGCTTTATAACGATTTCGTATATCCTTTCGTCGTGCTTTTTGCTATTCCCATGAGCTTCATCGGTGCATTCCTGGCCCTGGCCATAGCGAAAAGCTCATTAAGTATTTTCACGCTTATGGGACTGGTTGTGATGATGGGGCTGGTTTGCAAAAACTCTATTTTGATAGTCGATTTTGCGAACAAAGAAAAAGAGCAGGGTAAAAACTCTTACGACGCCCTGATAGCAGCGGGAAAAGAGCGGCTCAGGCCCATACTGATGACCACGATAGCCATGGTACTGGGTATGCTGCCGATCGCCATAGCCAGCGGCGCGGGTTCTGAGTGGAAAAACGGACTTGGATGGAGCCTGGTAGGCGGTTTGACCAGCTCCATGTGCCTCACTGTCTTTATCGTTCCGTGTGTTTACATGGTCGTTGATACGATCAAAGCAAAAATAAGCAGCAGGGAAACCAAGCCGTTTGCTTTGTGGCAACGATTGCGTTTATATTTCAGATTATCATAAGAAATTCACGGCCTTTGTGCCGTTTGCCGCTGCCTTTCGGGATTTGATATAACGGTTATTGTTGACGCAACCAGCACAATTTCAGCTATCATCATCACAAACAATAATCATTTGCAATAATCAAATAAGGACCGCCAAATATTAAAAAAATGAAAGCAAGAAATATCGGATTGATATGTTCAGGGTGCATAATATTGTTGATAGGGCTGGCGCATATCATCTTTCCCATTTATGGCTACGGCAAAGATGTACAAGACTTTTTTAAACAGTCACACGCGATATCAGACCATTTCTATTATCTTGCAACTTATGCAATATGTTCGTTTCTACTTTTTATCGGATTGGTGACGATTTATATTGGAGCTTCTGTTAAGTTTATAAAGCACAATTCAAAGTTTATAAAGTATTATACCGTCTTATCTATAGTTCTATGGACAAGCAGGTTAGTATTAGAGATAAAATATCCGGTTAACCTAACTTTGTTCGGAATACACGACCCTTCAAAAAATCTCATGATTGTTTTATCATTGATAGTTATTGGATTTATCTTTGGGTTATTCACAAATTTCAAACTGCAACGAACTAATAAACTACCTTGACAACAGCAAACTTGCTATGTACTAATTTAAAATAGTATTGCTTTTTATACACGGAATACTTTGCTTTCGTAAATTTGCCATTCCGGAACATCCGGGTATCGAAATTTTCCGGAATACAATTATGATTGAATCAGAGCTGAAAAAGCGGTTTGCAGCATCTATGCTAAAGCTTGTTAACGCGATAAAGAACGAATCAGAAAGATGTTCGCAGATATGCGGCGGTTTAAACGAGAAGGAATTGATGATCATTTCTTTTCTGGCCGAGAAGAAAAGTGTCAAAATGAGCGATATAGCTGAAAATCTTGGCGCCCCTTTGAGTACCTTAACGAGCATCATGGATAAGCTCGTCGAAAAGAATATTATCGAAAGAGTACATTCTGCCGAGGACCGCCGTGTAGTGAATGTTGCGCTTACAAATGCGGGCAAAAAGGTTTTTAATACCTTCTCAAAAAGGAAAAATGGGTCGGCAGAACAGGTGCTTTCCGGGTATACGCCCGAAGAACAAGAACTGCTTGTGACATATATCAGCAAGCTTTCTGAGAGTATCAGGGCGTTGAAGTGATACGCCTTTCACTTCTTATTAATACGCGAGCGCCTGGTCTGCGCGTAATAGTGTAATTTTGTAGCGTTTACTCCAAAATAATAGTTATGGGTCGGCCGCAAGTTTTTGACGAAGAAAAGGTAATTGATAAGGCGCTGGAAATTTTTTGGCATAAGGGCTTTAATGGAACTTCTACCAGGGACCTGATTGAGGCAATGGGTATTAGCAACGGCAGTTTTTTCAATAGTTTTGGCGGTAAAAAGGATATCTACTTCAAATGCCTTAAGAAATACAATGCAGTTTATATAACAGCTCTGGAGAATTTACTTAATAAGCCGATGCCATTTAAAACGAAAATAAAAAATGTTTTATTGGAAGTTATCAAAAAAGCACCTGGTAAAAATTCTTATGAAGGTTGCTTCTTTTTCAATACGTCGATAGAAGCGAGCATCGACGACAAGGAGATTCTTGGCCTGACAAATGGTATCCATAGACGGGTAGAGAACGGTTTCGTCTCGGCAATTGAAATGGCAATGAAAAACGGTGAAATATCAAAAGACACCAGAAGCCTTCCTCTCGCGCGTTTTCTCTTTAATACTATGACAGGCCTCAGGGTCCTTTTATTAAACTCGCCTCCACAAGCGACCGTAGATAGTATTATCAATTCCACCCTGGAACTACTCCCCTTGTAGTTATCATTTAATTGTAATATTTAAACTTTATGGAGCATTTGCTCCATAAAGTTTAAATATTTGCATTGTGGAGCGATTGCTCTATAATTATTTAAGTTCATTATGAAAACAAATTTGATTTTACTGATTTGCGCCTGGCTGGGTTTCAGCGGCGGGGCGATTGCAGCTCAACCCGGAAACGGGATTGAAGATCTGAAGTTCAGGATCGTCAAGGTGGATGGACTAACCATCTTTTACCGCGAAGCCGGCAATCCTGCTAAGCCAGCAATCCTGCTGCTACACGGATTCCCATCAACTTCTCACATGTATGAAGAGTTGATAAGCGACCTGGCCAGCAAATATCATTTGATCGCGCCAGACTATCCGGGCTTTGGCAACAGCAGCCAGCCTGACCCCAGCACCTTTGCGTACACCTTCGATCACATTGCTGCTATTATGGGTGACTTCGTTGAAACCATCGGCCTTAAGAAATTTAGCCTGTACATGCAGGATTATGGAGGACCCATTGGATTCCGTATAGCATCCGCTTACCCGGACAAAATTGGTGCGCTGATTATCCAAAACGCCAATGCTTATACAGCAGGACTAGGTGATGGTTTTAGTAATATTATGAAAATGCAGCAGGCGGGCGACCAAAAAGGCGTAGCCAATATCCTTCGTCAAATCATTTCGCTGGACGGTATTAAGGTACAGTACACGCAAGGCGCTGCAAACCTGGAAAACATTGCGCCCGAGGCCTACCTAACGGATTTTTATTATGTGCAACGCCCCGGTAATGCAGATATTCAGACAGCGCTGTTTTACGATTACCACAACAATTTACCTCAATACCCGAATTGGCAGCGTTATTTTAAAGGGCGTCAGCCGCCTGCATTGATTGTATGGGGTAAAAACGATCCGATTTTTACAGCACCTGGCGCGAACGCCTATAAACAAGATCTACCGGGTGCGGAAATCCACTTATTAAACGGCGGACATTTCGCCCTGGTTGAATATCATCGGGAGATAGCTGCCTATATTATTTCTTTTCTCCAAAAAAAAGGCTTTAAATAAACTTAACCGAATAAACAATAATATCAGCTCAAGAGACTTTTAACGGCGCATTTCCATTTAAATCGCTTTAGGCTCGACCAAACATCTGCCCTGAAATGCAGGAAACATGATTGATAGGAACAGATAAAATAAAAGACCGCGATTTCGAATTGAAATCGCGGTCTTGCTCACTTAAGTGCGCCCACCTGGGCTCGAACCAGGGACCAAAAGATTATGAGTCTTCTACTCTAACCGACTGAGCTATAGGCGCTGAAAATGCAATAAATTTTCGGCTGCAATATTACACAATCGCAGCCGAAATTTAAAACGTTTTTTCAGTTATTGTTCGGGGTATTCTTAAATGACTTCAAATCACTTGCCCACTTCTATCACATGAAAACTGCCCGGTACCATCGGTGGACGCGGCCGTGGATTGTCGGTAGTTGCCGCCGGTGCAGTGCCGAATTTCGCAGTAGGTAAATACAAATGATGTGTTACCAGGTCGATACCAATTGTACGCGCGCCTGGTTCGGTAGGGATATTCTCGATCAGTTCAAATTTATTGGCATTCACTTCTCTAACCGCGGTTATCGTACCCTCACCATTTGAAGCATAGGCAATTTTCAAACCCGGGTCAAATACCAGTCCATCGGTACGGCCGATAGGGAATTTCGCAATAGTTTTCCCGTTTGAGGCATCCATTACCACCATGGTTTTACTGCCACCGCAGCCGATAAACAAGCGGTTGGTTTTGCGGTCGATATCCAAACCCGAAGGCGAACTGCCGCCGTCGATCTTGTAAGTTGCAAGTTCTTTAAAAGCGGTCGCATCAACTACATGAACGGTGCTATTATCTTCGCCATTAACGAATATTTTTCCTTTGCCGTCAGATACCGCTGTTTCCAGCTTCTCACCCAAAGGCACCGTAGCCACAACTTTTTCCGTCGCCGGGTCAATAAAGCACAGGTCATGACTACCGCCATCGCAGGTGATGATCTTTTTTGAAAAATCATCATAAAAAATAGCATCCGGGTTTTTCACCGGGAGCGTGATCTCGCCTGTCGCTGTAAGCGTTTTCAAATCAAATACTGTCACCGAATTCGATCTGCCGTTGCTCGTAAACCCTTTATTCAGATCGTGCACCAGCGCTATCCCGTGGACACCCGTTGTTTTGGGAATGTATCCGAGCGAGTCGCCGGTAGTGCTAAGGATATTCACCTGCATGCCATGCGACACGTAGACACGTTTATGGGCTCCGTCAACCAAAATGTAGTCCCATCCGCCGGGGCTATTTATCTTATAATCATTGAGCACTTTAAAGCCGGTTGAGGTTTGCGACCAACTGGTAAAAGGCACACCTGCGGCCATTCCAAACACTGCTAAAGCAGCCGCATATTTCTTAAATAAGTTCATTGTCGTTGAGGTTTTTGTGCTATTTAGGTATTAATTCTGGAATAATATTGTAGAAAATATTATCCCGGGTTTTGCCTTCCGGCGCCTTGTTTTTTATCCTCTTCCGGCGGTCTAGCGTGCCACCACGTCGCCAGCGACGAGCCGGAAATATTCATAAAGGGTCCAAATATGGCCGGCGCCAGCCCGATCGTGGCTATCCCGCCCATTAAGAGCGCCAAACCCGATGCGAGGCCGCTGTTCTGCATACCCACTTCGAGTGATATCGTGCGGCAGTCGCGTTCCTTAAAACCTAATAAACGGCTCAGCCAATAGCCAAATGTATAACCCGTCACATTGTGGATCACGACCACCAGTACCAGCAACAAGCCCACTTTGAGCAGGTTATCTCGGCCGGTAGCGGTAATGACCACGATGATCAGCCCGATGCCCGCCATCGAAATAACGGGCATCAGTTTATCGAGCCATTTCAGTTTGCCGTGAAATAAACAATTGAACAACAGTCCGGCCAGGACGGGAATAAGTACAACCCTGGTGGTGTCCCAAACCATGTCGCCGAAGTTTATCGTAATAAATTTACCGGCCAGCAAATGCATCAATAAAGGCGTTAATATTGGCGCCAGCAGATTGGAGACAGCTGTTACGGCGATGGAAAGCGCCAGGTTGGCCCTGCCAAGATACGACATCACGTTGGATGCCAGGCCGCTGGGACAGCATCCGACCAATATGATACCTGCCGCAATCTCCTTCGGGAAATTGAATAGGTTAGCCAGCCCAAAACCTATAAGCGGCATTATAGTATAGTGGCAAAAAATACCGACAAATACCGCTTTCGGCATTTTGATGACAGTTATTAATTCCTTCAGGCTCAGCTCGCAACCCATACCAAACATAATGACCTGTAATAGCGGTATAATAAGCCCCGACAATTTGAAACTGCCGAGGTGGATGAAATGCTGCGGGTAGTACATCGCGATGCTCACCGCAGCGAAGATCATCGTCGTAAAGGTGAAGCCCTTTAATTTTCCGCTCTTCCTGAATGCCAGGCCAAGTGTGATGAAGAAACACATCAACACCCAGCCGCCCCATGGCGATTGCGTAAATAAGGTTATCCCGGCATAGATCAGCAAAAACGTGAACGCTACGAGATACCCTGCTTTAGCTTTTTTCATAAATGCAATAAGCGTGTTTGTACCTCAAATCTAATATTTACTTTCGGACTTATGCGGACTTCCGGACTTCCCGACTAATCCGCATATTTGCGCTATGCAAAACATCAAAAACATCATCTTCGACTACGGCAACGTCATCTTCATGCTCGATTTTCAAAAGATGAAAGAAGGCTGGGCATCAATATCCATCAATAACACTGAGAGCTTTTTTGCGCATGGCGTGCAGGACCCTATTTTTGATGCTTTTGATAGAGGTTATGTCAGCGTCACCGAATTCAGGGATTTTATCCGGGAAAAATCGGGCAGACCCGAATTGACCGACGAAGAGATCGACGCCGCATGGAACAGTTTGCTTCTGGGTGTGGATGAGGGCACGCATGAAGTATTGGCGGAACTGAATAACAAATATCGTACTTTCCTATTGAGCAATATCAATCCGATACATTACGGGTATATTATGGATTACCTGAAAAAGGAATTTGGTTTTGAAGGCAACGACCACCTGTTCGAGAAAACTTATTACTCCCATTTTATGGGGATAAGAAAGCCGGATATCGCTATTTTTGAAAAGGTATTGAACGAAAATAGCTTAAAACCGGAGGAAACGTTATTTATTGACGATATTGCCGCAAACCTAGAGGCCGCCAAAGCGTTAGGTATCCAAACTCACCTAATGACCGCTCCGGATACCGTCCAGGATTTTATCAAAAGGGAGGGCTTACTATAATGCAACAACTGTTAACCGCACAATACGAAGGAGTGAAAGTCGCCCGGCAGGCCTTATTCGCCTATTGCCGGACGATGAATAATGTCGATCTGCTTACCAAATCGGAGACTTTTAACAATAATTCGATTTTGATGCTGCTCACCCATGTCGCCAATTCATACCTGCACTGGATCAAATTTTTCGACCTGCAAATACCTCCGCAATATTTTAATGAAGAGGCCGCGAGCAATATGAAGGATATCGAACACATGTTTGAGCAGGTAGACAGCGCCATTACAGGTTTTTTTGCGAGACATAAGACCGACTACGAAGGACGCTTCACGAAAACGCATCCACGCAAGAACCAGCTGATCACTACTACCCCACTACTGCTATATACTCACGTAATTACGCATGAATTTCACCATAAAGGGCAAATCTTAACCATGAGCCGCCTGCTGGGTTATACCCCGGTGGATACAGATGTGATAAGGACTTAAATTCCCCTGCGCTTCTTTTCGGTTAGAATAAGACCCAACTCCCGGCTCATTTGCCCTGCTATAGCCGTATTCTCCTGTGCCCGCCTGAACAGGTAAGGTAAAACCGATTTCACGGGTCCATATGGCACATATTTAACCACATTATATCCCGCATCCGCCAGGTTGAAGCTTAAGTTATCGCTCATGCCCAGCAACTGCGAAAAATAAACGTTGGGATGATCATGGGCTATTTTCTTTAGGTTCAGCAGATCGGCCAAAAAACGGCAGCTTTGTTCGTTATGGGTTCCTGCCAGTAAGGCAATGTTGCGTATGTTTTCAATACAAAAATTTACTGCTGCATCGTAATCCCGGTCGGTCGATTGTTTATGGGCTGTATCAGGCATTCATAGCCCATTTCGGCGGCACGTTTGCGCTCTTTTTCCATATAAGCGCCGCGAACCAGCTTGGCGCCCAAAATAAAATCCTGTGCGGCAGCAGTCCTATGATCACTCTTTAGTGATTTCAGTTTATCGTACCGGTACAGTTGGTAGGTGTTGTAAACAATAGCCCTATCCTTATTAAACTTGCGCATCATATCCAGCGCCAGTTGATCAATTGTATTCTGTATCCACGTTTCCTCGGCGTCTATCATCACGGGCACGCCGGTTTCGAACGCCTTTTTGCAGATATCGTGAACCCTGGCCTGCGCCTTTTTCCATTCGGCTTCCTCGTCCGCCGTGAGCGGCGTTTTTGCGTCCAATTTTTCTAACAAGGCAAACCTAATGACACCCGTGGGTTTAAATACGGTAATTGGAATAGCCTTATCTCCTTTCGCGCGTTCAATGGTTAATTTGATCTCGTCGCGCGTGTGATCAAAGGCCTGCTCATTATCTCCTCCCTCCGCGGAATAATCCAGGATCGTGCCTACTTTGCCGTCATATAAGTTCTTGATAGTGCTGTCACATTCAGAAATGGCTTCGCCACCGCAAAAATGTTTAAATATGGTCGCTTTAATGATCGATTTGATCGGCAGCCCGATTTTCATCGCGAAATTGGTTATCGGCGGGCCTATTTTAACGAAAAAGTTGATATTGATCATCCTGAACAGCCAGTAGGCGCGTTTCAGGTCGGCGTTTGATGAATGGCGGAAAGCGATCTCGGTATTTTCAAATGACAGTTCTTTTTGGCTCATAGTTCATGGTTGATAGTTCATAGCCTATCCCGTTATATGTTAAAGTTTATGGAGCGGTGGATAAAATTTGTGCAATCACGGCTATGAACCATGATCTATGAACCATGAACTTCGGACGCGCAAAATTAGAAAATGTAAAGCAAATAACTCATTATCCTTTGAATAGTTTATTTTTGGCCACCCATGATAGAATTCAAACTCGAAGGCGACTTTATCCCGATGATCCAACTGCTGAAAGCCACCGGTTTAGTGGATACCGGCGGCGAGGCGCAGATCGTGGTTTCAGAAGGCGAAGTAAAGCACAACGGCGAAGTGGATTACCGCAAGCGTCTGAAAGTGCGTAAGGATGATATCGTTGAATTCCGCGGGCAAAAGATCAAGATCGTATAATGATGAACACGCTGCAAAGCATAGGCTACCCGATATATTTTGAAGATGCACTGGCAGAATTGGTCAATTTTATCAGGAATGGTACGTACTCCCGGTTTTTTATACTGACCGACGAGCATACAGGCAAACATTGCCTTCCCCTGGTAAGAGAATACATTGACGGGCTCGAAACTTTCGACGTGATCGAAATAGACTCAGGCGAAGAAAATAAGAACATAGATTTCTGCATAGGTATCTGGAAACTACTGATAGACTATGGCGCCGACCGGCAAAGCCTGCTCATCAACCTGGGCGGCGGCGTGATCAGCGACATGGGCGGTTTCGCAGCATCTACATTTAAGCGCGGGATAGATTTTGTGCACGTGCCCACTACCCTGCTTTCACAGGTAGATGCTTCGGTTGGCGGCAAAACGGGTATCGACCTGGATAATATAAAAAACATTATCGGCACATTTACGCAGCCAAAAGCTGTTTTTATCGAACATGAATTTTTGAAGACCCTGCCGCCGCGGCAAATTCTTTCCGGCCTTGCCGAAATGCTGAAACACGGTTTGATAGCTGACTCCGCATATTGGAACGAATTGAAATACAGTAATTTGGATAATCCATCTGCAGCATTGGTTTATTATTCTATCGGGATAAAGAATAAAGTAGTGATCGCCGATCCGCACGAAAAAGGGATTCGCAAGAGCCTCAATTTCGGGCATACCATCGGTCATGCGATTGAGACTTATTCCTTAATGAACGATGAGAACCCGCTTACCCACGGCGAAGCTATCGCGGCAGGCATGATCTGCGAAGCCAAACTTTCGGTAATGAAAACAGGCTTGAACGAAGATGAATTGAACGAGATAACCGAGGTGATCAATGGCTTGTATCCAAAATATCCTTTTACCAAAGATATTTACGAAACGCTGTACAGCATTATGCTGAAGGATAAAAAGAACCAGTCGGGCAGGATCAACGCGTCATTACTGACACAAATAGGCGACTGCCGTATTGATAATATCTGTACGGACGAGGAAATTTACGAAAGTTTAGATTACTATTCGGCTTTGTAACCGTATAAATTAATTTTATTATATTTGTTAGTAGAAAGTACAATAGATGAAACCAGGCATTTCGGCAAATGAGGGTCTATTTAAGACCCATAGATCATATACTCCTGAAGAGATTTTTGCTGCGGGTGGTACTACTGCTTTTGGTCGTAAAAGACAAAAGGATAATGAATCTCTGATCAAGGCTCTTGAAAAAGCCCAACCGATTGAACCATTTACCGATGAAGAATGGGATGATCTGATGAAACAGCTTGAGAGAGATAAGTAATGAATCTTTTACTGGATACTAATATCATCCTCAATATATTGAGGGCTAAAGATTTTGTCGCCATAAATAATTTTATAAATCCTGATAACTCGCTACTTTACATTTCCATTGTTTCCGAGGCCGAATTAAAATCGCTTGCGATCAGAAACAAGTGGGGAGTAGAAAGAAAAAACAAGCTTGACAGTTTTCTAAACATATTGAACATAATTGATATAAATCAATTATCAGTAAATATCTATGCGGATATCGATGCTTATTCACAGCGGTCAAATCCTGATTTTGAGTCGTATTCATTTAATACTCCACGAAACATGGGAAAGAACGATCTATGGATAGCTTCGCTTGCTGCTCTATTAAATCTGAAACTTGTCACAACTGATTCAGATTTTGACCATCTAAATAAAGTATTTTTTGAAGTTATGAAAGTCGGCCAAACCGATTTTACGCCTTTCTTTTAATCCAAATACTTATGCTCTATTCCGCATTAGTTTGCCGCCTCAAAACCCAGCACCAGGCCCTGCGCGAGATCATCAAAAATGTTGATGACGGTAAATTACATGCCTACCCGTCTCCGGGCAAATGGAGCATCGTTGATAACATCGCCCACCTGGCAAGTTACCAGCCCGTATTCATGGGTCGTATCCATCAAATCCTGAAAGGAGAAAGCCCGGCTTTTGGCGCCTACCGCGCCGATGACGAGCCTGATTTTATCAATGCGCAGAAAATGCCACTGCCGGAACTGTTGAATAAAATTGACGGGCAGCGCAGGCAGATACTGGAACTGATCACCAGCCTGAACGACGATCAGCTTTTACTCACAGGCTCACATCCCAAATTCGGGGTAATGACCATCCCCGGCTGGACGGAGTTTTTCCTGCTGCACGAGGCACATCATTTGTTTACGATATTCAGACTGGCTAAGGGGAATTTGTATATTTGAGGAGAAACAATACCGGATGCCTTCTCAACAAAATATCCCAGTAGCAAAAGTCAAACCTAATTGGGACTATTGGGGCCTGATTAATACTAATGGAGATTACGTAGTCGACCCGATTTACCCCACTATTTATGATTGGAAAGATGGAATTGCCGTACTCGAAAAAGTCCCGAGCAAAATTGATGTCGGCGGCAAATGGACAAACCACTACAATGGACAATACGGCTTTGTAAGATCCACCGGCGAATTTATTACTGATTTTTCTTTTGGGTATGCCAACAGTTTTTCTGGTGGATTTGCGGCTGTAAATAAAAATAAAAAGTGGGGATTTATCGATACGTCCGGCTCGCTTACAATCCCCTTCAAATTTGATAACATTCGACAATTTCAACAGGAGGGCTGCGTTGTTTTAGCCAATAATGGGTGGGGCTTAATTGACAGGAAAGGAAATTGGGTGCTTCACAATGTATTTGCGAATTTATTGAGCTTTTCCTTCGGGCTAGCTGTTGCCGAGATAAAAAGTGGATTCTTATTTAAACAATCTCATAAATTTATAATTAATTCAAATGGCGATAAGATCGTTGACCTTCCAAAAGAATGGCAATGGTTTCAGCCTGTTTCAGAAAAATTAATTCTAGTTGGAACTTCAAGTGGCTATCCTGGTTCAAGAACTTTCGGTTTTATGGATTTGACAGGTAAAATTATAACTCAACCTCAATTCTATACTGATTCTGATAATCTATTTACTGTTGGAAAATTTTGTGATGGAATGTTGGCTGTGAGCAATAAACAAGGATTACATGGTTTCGTTAACACAGATGGAGAACTTGCCATTCCTTTGCAATTTCATTCCGTTAATTATTTCACTAACGGAATTGCAAAGGTTTCGATTAACGATGAAACATTTTTCATCGACAAAAGCGGAACAAAAATAAAATATGAAGAGCCTGAAGAATTAAAAAGACCCTTTGACGAAGTATTGACCTTCGCTGAAAATCGTGCTGTAGCGAGGAAGGGTAACTTATGGGGTGTAATTAATGAGAATAATGAAGTGATAGTCCCCTTTCGATTTAAAAGAAGAATATTTCGAACGGAAGGCGATTCTGGCCAGTTTTTTACAGAATATTACCCGCAATATTCTTGCGGATTAATTGGAGTAAACGAAGAAAGAAATGGAAATATCAATGCAGGATATATGGACAGAAACGGTGCAATTGCTATTGATTTAAAATACAAAGTAGCTGAACCCTTTATTTTGGCTTGAAGGGCAAATAAAATTCTGTTCAAACCCTGTTTTTACAAAAAATTAAAATTTTCTATTGACAGGATGCTTTTTTCGTGTACATTTACCGCACGAACAAAAACAATGAAGTTTAATAGCGCATATTTTTATGGTTACTACTTTTACTTTAACAGTAAGAGCCGGGACTAATATGCATCAACAACATATAAGAAGAAACTGAAAAGTCCCGGCCAAAAACCGGGACTTTTTGCATAATACGGGTTATGAAAGAAAAGAAAACAAGAGTTGCCATCCAGGGTATCCGCGCCTCCTTCCACGAAGAAGCCGCCTTTATGCATTTCGGCGAGGATATACAGACCATTGAGTGCAATTCGTTCAAGCAAACGTTCGAGGCGCTGCAAAACAACGATGCCGATTATGTGGTGATGGCTATTGAAAATAGTATAGCCGGCAGCATTTTGCCTAACTACTCGCTGATGATGAGCTATAACTTCCCGGTGGTAGGCGAAGTGTATTTGCCGATACAACTGCACCTGCTGGCCTTACCGGGTGTAAAGTTTGAGGATGTAAAATATGTAACCTCACACCCGATCGCTATACGGCAGTGTATTGATTTCTTTGATGAATACCCGCACCTGAAAGTGGTGGAGAGCAGCGATACCGCCGCCTGCGCCAAACGCATCCGCGAGGAAAACCTGACCGATACGGTCGCCATCGCCAACACGCTGGCCGCCAAATTGTACGGACTGGACATCATGGAACGCCGCATCGAGTCGAACAAAAAGAACTTTACGCGTTTTTTGATCCTCACGCATCACGCGAACGTCGAAAAGAGAGAGACCAACAAAGCCTCGCTATGTTTCCAGGTGAGCAACCAGGTAGGCGCGCTGGCTAAAGTGCTGCAGATATTCGCCGAGCAGGACATCAACATGAGCAAAATACAGTCGATGCCGGTCTTGGGTAAGCGCAACGAGTACAATTTTTACGTGGATGTAGAATGGGATAACACGAAACAATACGATACCGCTATCCGCCAGGTGCTCAAATACACGCACAACTTTAACATTTTGGGCGAATACCAGCGCCACGAAGATGAAAATACATCCAATGAGCGTGAGCAAAAGTTCAGGGCGCAGGAAAAGATCACCCGCAAATACATTAATGTGAAGAAGATAGTTAAGTAGTCCGGAAGTCGGAAAGTCCGCATAAGTCCGAAAGCCAAAACAACAATAAAACAATCCAGCAATACAACAATAAAAGAACATGAAAATTGAATTAAACATACAGCCGCTTGAATCATGGATACAGGCGAAATCACAGCCGCTACTGATCGCCGGGCCATGCAGCGCCGAAACAGAAGAACAATTGGTCGCGACCGCACATTTGCTGGCAGCAACCGGTAAAGTAACCGCCCTTCGCGCCGGAATTTGGAAACCGCGTACGCGTCCCGGAGAATTTGAAGGCATCGGCAGCATCGGCCTCGAATGGCTGAAACGCGCCAAGGAAGAAACCGGTTTGCCAACAACCGTCGAGGTTGCGACCGCTAAACACGTGGAAGAAGCTTTAAAAGCAGGCGTTGACATCCTTTGGGTGGGTGCTCGCTCGACCGTTAACCCGTTCACCGTACAGGAAATCGCCGACGCTCTGAAGGGCGTTGATGTGCCGGTAATGGTAAAGAACCCGGTAAACCCCGATCTGTCATTATGGATAGGCGCTTTGGAACGCATCAACAACGCCGGCATCACCAAGCTGGCCGCGATTCACCGCGGTTTTTCATCGCATGAGAAATCAGCTTTCCGTAACGAGCCAATGTGGGACCTGGCCATCAGCCTGAAAACACACGCGCCTAACCTGCCTTTGATCTGCGATCCGAGCCATATCTGCGGTAACCGCGAATTACTGGGTTATGTTGCTCAAAAAGCGCTTGACCTGGATATGCAGGGATTGATGATCGAATCCCATATCGACCCAAGCGTAGCCTGGACCGACGCCAAGCAACAGGTTACCCCTTCAGCCTTAGTCGAGATCATTGAACGCTTAACACAGCGCAAACCCGAAGTGCAGGGTGCTGCTAAAGACGTGATGAGTGAATTACGCGCGCAGATCGACAAGATCGACGACGTAGTTTTCCAGAAAATGGGCGAAAGGATGCAGATCGTCGAGAAGATCGGTAACTACAAGAAAGAAAACGGCATCACTATTTTACAGGTAAGCCGCTGGGACGAGATATTGAATAAGCGTATAGCTTATGCCAAAGCGTTGAAACTGAGCCCGGAATTTGCTGAAAAATTATTGGAACTGATCCACAGTGAATCGATCCGTAAGCAAACCGAGATCATGAATAAAGGGCAGGATCAGCCACAGGAAAAACTGACGCACGCGTAAATGAGATGTGAGATTTGAGACATTAGATTTGAGACAGGATGCAGCTTATCCCTTTTTTTGTCTCACGTCTCATATCTCATATCTCAAGACTAACAAAAGATGAAGCAAAACATCATCCTTTCTAAAAAAAGCAAGTCGGTTAGCGGCACAGTTCAGCTCACGGGTTCGAAAAGTGAGTGCAACCGTGCGCTGATCATCAAAGCATTAAGTGGAGGTACCGTTACCGTTGAGAACATTTCTAATGCTGCTGATACAGAAGTACTTTCTGGTATTTTGTGGGCGAAAGAATGGAATCAACAGCATACATGGCTTCCCGCACTGGAGTGGAATGTCGGTCCTGCGGGAACTGCTATGCGTTTTTTGACCGCTTACTTTACATTGGGGGACAGGGAGGTAATTCTTACCGGCAGCGAACGCATGAAGCAAAGGCCGATCGGTATTTTGGTTGATGCTTTACGCGAACTCGGAGCGGATATTGGATACGACGAGAACGATGGCTACCCTCCTCTTCGGATCAAGGGTGGGTTTGAGCAGAAGAAGGATACCATCAGCATCAAAGGCGATATCAGCAGCCAATATATTACGGCTTTGTTGTTGATCGCCTGTCAATTACCCATGGGTTTGACGCTACAGATAGAAGGCGAATTGACTTCGAGGCCCTATGTCGAGATGACTTTGGCCATGCTACAGCAAGCGGGTATACAGCATCAATGGGCAGATAATAGCATCCATATCGCGAAACAGGAATTTAGGGAAACCACGCTCTATGTCGAACCCGACTGGAGTGCGGCATCTTATTGGTATGCGATAGCTGCCTTAGCCGATGAAGCTGAATTATTTTTGCCGGGATTAACTTCTTATAGCCTCCAGGGCGATAGCGTGATCACCGAGATCATGGCGAACTTTGGTATCACCTCGCAGTTTAAGAACAATGGCGTTTACCTGAAGAAGGAGCCAAAGCCCTTGCTGCGCAAGATATTCGATATGAAATCATGCCCCGATCTGGCGCAAACGGTTATCGTGGTATGCGCGGCACTGGGTCATGACGCTACTTTTACCGGATTGGAAACTTTGAAGATCAAGGAAACGGACAGGGTGCTCGCATTGCAAAATGAACTGGCCAAGATCGGCGTAAAGCTGATTGAAAAGGGGCAGGTATACAAACTGGATTGCAGTGAAAAACACATCCCGGAAAAAGTCTTCATCAATACCTATGACGATCACCGCATGGCGATGGCTTTTGCTCCGCTGGCTCTGGTGATACCTGAAGTTGAAATAGAAGATTACATGGTTGTCGAAAAATCATACCCTGCATTTTGGATGGACCTCCAAAAGGTAGGTTTTGATGTAAAAGGATACGGCGATGGTATTCGTTATTATGCAGTTACGCATCTAGATAAAAAATGAGATAGCCTCATCATATCTCCTTGCTATGACATTAATAACTAATTAAAATTATCTGCACATTTGCACATACGCACATTTGCACATCAAAATCGGTGTAATCACAAACCCATCGGTGTAATCATAATACAATGGCAGGCAATTCATTCGGGCAAATATTCAGGATAACGACCTTCGGCGAATCGCACGGCGAAGCCATCGGCGTCATCATCGATGGTTGTCCGTCACAACTGGATATCGACCTGGATTATATCCAATCCGAACTGGATAAACGCAAACCCGGCCAGTCGAAGATCACCACTCAACGTAAGGAAAGTGATACCGTGAAGATTCTTTCAGGCGTGTTTGAAGGTAAAACTACCGGTACACCGATAGCTATGCTGATACCTAACGAGGACCAACGCTCAAAGGATTATACCCATAATGTGGATGTTTACCGTCCCTCCCACGCTGACTATACCTACGATGCCAAATATGGTATCCGCGACCATCGCGGCGGCGGGCGCTCATCGGCGCGGGAAACGGCAGCGAGGGTTGCCGCGGGTGCTATTGCCAAGCTGTTGCTGAAAACACAAGGTATCGATATCGTTGCCCATGTAAGCAGCGTAGGCAGGATCAATGCGCCGAACGTGGAGATCACCAGTGCCGATGAATTTATCGAAGAACGCGAGAAGAACATCGTCCGTTGCGCCGATCCGGCTACTGCCGAAGAAATGATCGCTCATATCGATGCCGTACGAAAAAGCGGCGATACTGTAGGTGGAAAAGTGACCTGCTACATCAAAAACTGCCCGGTTGGTTTGGGTGAACCGGTGTTTGACAAACTACATGCTGACCTCGGCAAAGCGATGCTGAGCATCAATGCCGTGCATGGTTTCGAGTACGGATCGGGTTTTGAAGGCAGCGAAATGAACGGCTCGGAACATAATGATATTTTTCTTCCCGGCAATCCGGGTGAGATCAAAACCCGCACCAATTATTCGGGGGGTATACAGGGTGGTATCAGCAATGGCATGCCCATCGAATTCAGGGTGGCTTTCAAACCAGTGGCCACTATTATGCAAAGCCAGCCCACTATTGATAGCCAGGGCAACGAAGCTGAAATATCCGGCAAGGGTCGCCACGATCCCTGCGTTGTACCCCGCGCGGTGCCTATTGTCGAAGCGATGGCGGCATTAGTGATCGTTGATCATTGGCTGAGGAACAGGAACGCTGTTTTACCCCCTACCCCCTGAAGGGGGAACATAGCGTCAAAATTGTGTCATCACAATCCATTTGCATATCTGCACATCCGCACATTTGCACATAAACCGCTAAATTTGGTAAATGCTTTCCTCCCCCATTCAATTATACAAAAAAGCATATAGTGGCCTTTCGCGAAATAGCTGGTACCTGTGCCTGGTGATGTTCATCAACCGGAGCGGTACTATGGTGATCCCGTTCATGACCATTTACTGCCGTCACGAATTGCATTTTAGCATCAGCCAGGCAACTATGGTGATGGCTGCTTTTGGGTTGGGTTCTATCCTGGGCGCGTTTATTGGCGGGAGGATAACTGATAAGCTGGGATTTTATTATGTGCAGGTAATGGCACTTTTGATCGGTGGAGTGCTGTTTATGGTATTGGGCTACCAGCAAACATTCATATCCGTAAGCCTCGGGGCATTTGTATTAAGCATTTGCAATGAAGCCTTTCGCCCTGCAAACTCAACCGCGGTAGCCTATTACAGCAGCGGCGAAAATCTCACCCGTTCCAACTCGCTGAACCGTTTGGCGGTAAATCTCGGCTGGGCGTTCGGCGGTTTATTGGGTGGAACCTTAGCCGGGATAAACTACCATCTTTTATTTTGGGTCGACGGCAGTACCAACATTTTAGCGGCCCTGCTCCTGCTGAAACTGATACCCGCTTCCAAAGTGATGAAACAGATCAGGAAGTCGATAGCAACTGGCAAAACGACATCTCCGTATCAGGACGGAATATATCTCGCATTTATACTTTGCGCCATCATATTCGCCACCTGCTTTTTTCACCTGTTCACCATGCAACCGCTCTATTATAAGGGCCCCTGGCATTTTAATGAATTCTTTATCGGGTTGCTGATGGGCATCAATGGGCTGCTGATCGTTATTTTTGAGATGGTGCTTATCCATAACCTGGAGAACAAACGCCATCCGTTAAATTACATTTGCGTGGGCTCGCTCGTGATAGGCGCTGGTTTTGTGCTGCTCAATTTCCTGCCGGCATCGCCTTTTTCGGCGCTGGTGGTGTTAGTTTTTATTACAGTAGGCGAAATGCTGGCTATGCCATTCATGAACTCGTTCTGGATCATGCGTACCAATCCCGGCAATCGTGGACAATATGCTGCTATATACACTATCGCATGGTCGATAGCACAGATCATTTCACCTTTGATCGGCGGGCAGGTAGTTACCTATTCAGGCTACTACGCGCTATGGTGGCTGACCGGGGCGATGTGCCTGGGGGCGTCGCTTGGGTTTATGATGCTGTACCGAAAGAACTTTAAAGAGCGGCCTGTACCGCTGGAAGAAACTGTTTTCTGATGCAAACTGCGCTACTTAGACTTCGTCGTATCCTTTGGTACGACGATGCTGATCTTTCTCCGCTTGTAACCTATGTTACCATTCAAATCAACTCCTTCCGCAATGACGGTGTAGGTTGAAGGCGCGCTTGCCGCATAAAATGACAGGCGCGCATTGCCGGCGGAGTCAGTGCTTATATTCGGTTCCCAATCGATTGTCGAGCGTAAGTCGGCCTGCTTCAATGTATCTTTTACGGTATATTTCGGTTTATAAAATTGTTTTGGCCAACTGATGGGCAGAGGCTTATATAAGTACAAACCAGGTGTGTAACTTATCAATGCACCGCCGCCACCCCGCGTGGTGATCTCCACGAAAGCAAAATCCCTTACCTTGGGCTCGGCTAACGGTTCTTCCATCCATTTTCCGCTTCTTAAATAATGGGAGTTGTATCGTGATGAAAAGTTGACCTCTATTCCTTTGATGTCTTCTGCCGAGTGAGATTTCATATAGGCCATAAAGGCGGCGAAGTTAAACGGCGGTGGGTAAACATCTTCAATGTCCACTCCATCCACGATCAGGATGATAGGTTTGTCATGAATAAAATACCATTCGCTTTCGGATGCATTTCTTATACTCGATTCAAATTTGTATACCTCGGAATATTCCGGGCGGGACAACCAGCCAGGCGTCCGAAAATAACCCACTTTGAATCCTTTGATCCTTTCCTGGAACAGATCCAAAAATGTCTTTTTCCCTGCTTCTTCTAATTCCTTTTCATCAATGACAACATCAGCATTGCCCGGCCCGTTCAGGTTCTGGGAACCATTGATGATCTTCCTTGCCTTTATCTGCACCTCCTTCAATAAACGTCCCCCGCCGGGGATCGCAGCCTGTTTCATCACCCTGCTGTTTTTCAGCTGGTTCATCATGGTGGTGTCCGTGTTTACGTACCAGGGCATTATCGGGGGAACCCTCGGCGCGGCAAACGGCGGCATTTTATATTCATCCACGTCGATATTTACGTTAAAACTTCGGCCGGCGCGGTTGACCGCTTTTAGCACAAACACAGGCGTATCCACCCTCGGGAAACGATTGAAAATGAAGCGGCCCTCGTTATTGGTCACTGTATCGAAAAGTATTGCCGGCGATCTTGAAAACAGTACAATGTGTGTTTTCTTAACAGGCTTTCGGAAAATGTTATTCACCACTCCCTGCACGGTGAATTCGGTTTCCGCCTTATATGTGATCTTATTATCAACCGGTTCGTAGTTTACCCAGCCCTGCGTAAGCAGTAAATTATCCAAAGCCATCCTGGCGGTATCGGTGTCCCTAAAATAAAACTGCGGATTTTCTACATACCCCTTCAGGTCGGATGTTATAAGCATGCGGGTAACTATGTTTTCGCTGAGACTATCCGCCTTTACCTGGGCGTCGTCCGTTACGGCAAGTGAAAAGTTACCGGCAACAGGATGCCCGCTGCTATCGGTGACTTTGACACGTAACGCAATGCTGTCCTTAGGCAAATAGGCAGATCGGTCTGGTTCAATATCGATATGTAATTCATCGCGATGGTCGATATAAAACAACCGTTCGTTCAGAGGCTTGCCATCGTTTGATGCCAATATAAAATGAGCAATACCGGAAGGGAATTTATTTTTAGCGATCTTACTGCGAACAACTTGCTGTTTGCCCAGGTCAACAACAGCGGCATAGCATACCACTCCCCGCACTTTGCAGATAAGGTAATAACCGGGCATGCTAGCAGCTATATCCTCCGTAGCCGCCACTACTACCTCGAGCGAGTCGCTTCCCGGAAGGTCTTTTACTTGTAGCAACGTACCCGATGTCTTTACCGCGGGCAATAGGTATTGCCTGGTTGATCCATCCTTAAAAGCAATCCTGGCCCGATAGCTTTCCCCCGCTTGAGGGTTCAGATAAAAGCTTCCCATGCCGTTGTAAAATGTTTTAAAAGAGGTTATAACGCTATCCCTGTGATCCCAAACAACTCCGGACACCGGAACGCTTCTTCCATCGCTGCCGATGGCTTTGAAGCCAACCCTCGCCGGCAAGCCGGCAATTAGATCGCCGCCTTCGGGGAGGAATTGTAAGTCAACATTTCCCGGCTGGCTGGTATTCAAGGGAATGATGGCGCGTTTTGTTCTACTCTTGTTTTGCAGCACGATCGCCGGGTTGGCTGTTGTTGTCGGCAACGTGAAGGTTAGGTCAAGCAAGTTGCTCTTGTCGGTCCGGACGTTCTGGCCCAACAACACTTTACGGCCGTCAGTCACTTCAGCACGAAAAACCGAATCAACTACGGGCTTCTTATCTATATCGGAAAGCCGCAATTGCGCCCTATAAATTTGTTTGTCCGTATTATGGATGATATTTGCCGTTACCATCCAGGTATTCTCATTGGCGCCTGTTATGCGGATGGTCTTATAAAAGAAATGATCGCTGCCGAAGTTCTGCATCCAGTTGGTGTAAGCCCTAAGCGTATAGTCGCCCGGCTTAAATATTTTTTCATCCAAAGTAAGGCTCCCCCGGCTAAGCCCATTTTCTACGGGCAGCAAATATTGCTTTACAACTTTATTGCTGTCGTTTGCTATATCTATATGCAGCAACCCGCTGCGCGCAGAGAGACGGTAGGTGGGCACATTAAGCAGGTAAGCTTTAAACCAGATGGTATCGCCGGTGCCATAGTAAGGCTTATCGAATTGGATATAGAGTTTCTCAGCGCCAATTTGGTTAACGAGGCTATCGGAATGCCTGGTTAATTGAAGCAACGCCGCTGCCGAATTTCCCTGCTGCGCATAACCCACGCCGCAAGAACAAAAAAGCAAAAGCACGGAAATCCATTGTTTGACCATAGCTACTTCGCGATAACAGATTTAGGTTTGGCTATAAGGAGCTTTTGACGTTTATAACCCAGCAAGCCGTTCCCATCGACACCTTCGAGAATGATGCTATAACTAGATGCCGTCCCTGCGGCGTAAAACCAAACGGTTGCCTCACCGTTCTTATCCGTGCTGATGTTTGGCTCCCAGTCTACGGTCGAACGCAGGTCTGTGAGGTTTGTTGTGTCTTTAATGGTGTATTTCGGTTTGTAAAACTGTTTTGGCCAGCTGACGGCTAAAGGTTTGTATAAATAAGTTCCCGGTGTGAAAGGCATCTTGAAGTCGCCGGAGCGGGTGGTAATTTCTACAAAGGCAATAGTTTCAGGGTCAATCAATCGCGACGCGAAGAATTCCCTGATATATCTATAAATGTATTTACTGGATGTGATGGCCTCTATACCCTTGATATCTTCCGCAGTATGAAAATTCAGAAATTGGACGATATCAAATGCATTAATAGCCCTCGACATCATTTCTCCATTAACGATCAGTATCACATATCTTTTAAATACTTCATAATGGGGGTGAAACGCTTTATGATAGAACATTTCTTCATGAAAGCCCGGTATTTTTTCTTCGCAAAGCTGCGCCCATGTCTTCTTGCCCGCTTGCTCTAAGTCCTTCTCATCCATCACAACGTCAGCTTCGCCGGGGCCGTTAGGGTTATATGAGTCTTTCACCAGTTTTTTGGCGGTGATCTTTACTTCTCTCAATATCCGTCCGCCGCCGGGATAATACTGTAACTGCTGCATATGGGTATTATTTTTAAGGAAATGCAACAGCGTCGTATCAGCATTCACATACCAGGGTAATGCGAGGGGTATAGCCGGTGGTGCAAACATCGGTGGCGGCGTTTCATCGACATCGATATTCACGTTGAAATTCCTGTTGGCAGTTTTCAGCACGAACACGGGCGTATCGACCCTGGGGAAATGGTCAAAAACAAACCGCCCATCCTTATCCGTAACGGTATCCATAATGATCTGCGGTCGCGTTGACAACAACACCATTTCGGTCTTCTTCAAACCTTTGTTAAACAGGTTATTTACGCGCCCACGGACTTTAAATCCTGTTTCAGCTTCAAAAGGCAGTTTGCCAACGGGTGGATCATAATTCACCCAACCCTGGGTGAGCAGTAAATTGTCCAAAGCTTGTTTGGCAGAGACATTATCCCCGAAATAATAACCAGGCTCTTCCACATAACCTTTCAAATCTGAAGTGAGCAGCATTCGGCTGAAGATATGATCGTTGCCCAGGCTATCGGTCTTTACCTGCGCATCGTCGGTAACAGCCATTGAGAAATTGCCGACCACCGGGTCGCCGTCTTTATCTGTAACCTTAATATGCAGGGCGACGCTGTCTTTCGGGCTATATGCCTGCTGATCGGGCCGGATGTCAAATCGCAGGCCATCATGATGATCGACATAAACCAGGCGCTCGTTCAAAGGCTGGCCCTGTATGGTCGTCAGTATAAAGTGTACAATACCTGATGGAAAAAGGTGGGTGCTTAATCGGCTGTGTATAAATTTCGCCTGCCTCAGGTCGACAACGGCACCGTAGCAGATCACGCCCCGTGCCTTTGCCAGCAGGAAGTAGCTGTTACCTGCTCTCACCAGGCTATCCGTGGCCGCGATATTGACCTGCAGCGAATCGCCCGAAAGGTTTTTCACCTGCAATACCGTACCTGATGCTTTGACACCGGGTAACGGGCAGCTCTTCACTGAGCCATCTGGTAATGTTACTTTAGCCGTATAGCTGGCTCCTTTCTCAGGCAAAAACTCAAAACTACCCATGCCGTTATGTAATGATTTGAAGGCGGTAACCTCTTTCTGACGTTGGTCGGTAATAATGCCCGAAATAGCAATGCCTTTGCCATCCGAGGCCACAGCCTTAAAACCGATCCGGGAATTGAAGCCAGCCACCAATTGTCCCCCTTCAGGCAGCAATTGAAGATCGATGTTCATTTCACGATCGATGGATACGGGAATGATAGCTTTTCTGCCACCCGCTTTGTCTTCAGCGATCAGCGAAACACCGGAAGCTTTCACCGGCAGCGAAAAGGCGGTGTTTAAACGCCCCTCGGCATCTGTCGTTACATTCTGCCCGTACACACGCTTACCATCTACTTTCACCTGTAACTGTAATACTTTATTGGCAACAGGCGTTTTGTCCATCCCGGTGAATTGCAATTGGGCTGCAATACCTTGTTTATCCTTACTGATATTTTCATTCACAAGCCAATTGCCCGCACCTGTTACTGTAATATTTTTATAGTATATCGCATTGTTGCCAAAATTGCGCATCCACTGGGTATAGACGCGCATCACATAATTGCCCGGTTTGAAAACCTTTTCATCCAGGCCGATCTTTCCCCGGGCAAGGCCGTCCTTCACGGGTAAAAGGTATTGTTTGATCACTTTATTGCTGTCATTAGCGAGATCGATATGCAACAGGCCGCTGCGGGCCGAAAGATTATAGGTGGGCTCATTTAGCAAGTAAGCCTTCAGCCAGATGGTGTCACCTGCAGCATAATAGGGTTTGTCGAACTGGATATACAGCTTTTCGGCAGCATATTTGGCGTTCAGTATGTCCGAGGTTTCCTTCAGGTCCATCAATTGCCTTCCCAACCCGGAAGTATCCGGGACAACAACATCACCTGGCTGTGTCGCAGCTTTCGCGGGCTCATAATCAGAGGGCAGCAAACCTGCAACCCGGCGATTTTCCCATGCTCCCAGCAACGATACATCATTGGGGTTGGTAACCCAGCCATTCTGATCGAAAAACAGGTACGGCGATAAGAACGATACGACTGTCGCCTCAAAGTTAGCCGGACTCAGCAACCTGGATGGCCTGTCGTTGCTATGGAAATGATGATTCTTATTGTATTCGATATAAAGTTTTTTATGATTGTTCCCGAAAGCATAAATATCATCCTTGTCGGTAAGGCGGATGATCTCGCTGCAAGATAGCGGTGTGTTTGACAACGCCTGTTTACCCGCCCCGGCATCAGCATAAGCCAAAACCTGGAAACCATCTTCCTCAGCGCGGCCATTCATTAACGAGCGCATAAAACGCAGTTCCGAAGCTTCATAAACTGCCTCCCGCCTTTTCTCCCACACGCGTTCCTGAGAAGGCGAGCCGTGCATGGGTTCGAACAATACAGACCCGCTGTATTTTACCCCGGTCCTATCGTAGTTGAATTCTTCAAGCAGGTAGCGTATCCTATAACCCAAAGAGCCGTTATCGATAACCAGGAAACGATCACCCGACGAGGCCATCAACGCGCCCGTCGCTTTGTCGTAATCAAAATCCAAAACTTCAGGATTTATTATTTTACAGTCGTTAGCAAGGTAGGTAGCACCCAAAAACTCCTGCGTGAAGAAATACAGATTCCTTGAATGATCATTATCGTTGTGGGGGTGGACAACGACTTCTTTCAGCCCGATCGTTTTATCGATGAGCACGACATTATCTAATGAAATATTCTCACCTGCAACGGTGATCGCCTGGTGATAGGTCTCAAACCCAACCATTGACACTACAAGGTCGTATTTCCCCGGTTTGACATTCTCCAGCCTGAAATCGCCGGACGTATCCGTCTGACAACCGAGCGTGGCGTTACTCAGGAAAACACTGGCATTTCCGACGGCCTTCCTGTTTTTATCGACGACCCTGCCGGTAATGGCTGAATTGCCCGCGCGGTTAACCGGCTTCTCCTTCACGATGATCGTTCGCTGGTCAATGGTATAAGTCAAAGGCTGGCCTGCAAAACAATTGTCTAAAACTGTTCTCAACGGGGCTTTAACGGCTTCAACGTTCACTGGCTTAGCTTTTTCCAGTAGGCGCGGATTATACAGAAAATCATAGTCGGTTTGCCTTTTAATCTCTTCAAACAGGCGGTCCAAAGTGATATTTTTCCTGTTGAGCGTAATTTCCTGGGCGGAAGCGAACTTAAACGACGCTGTCAAAACAAATAATATGACTATCCTGCTGAACTTCATATCTCAGGGCATAACAATAATCTTTTTGCCTTCTATGCGGTAATGGACAGTTCCCGTTTCCTGTAACTTCCGCAGTACTTCTTCCACTTTTTCCGAATGCGGAACTGAGCCGGTAAACACCTTTCCGGCCATATCGCCCTCATAACTTACATCTACGTCGTACCAGCGTGATACCTGGCGCATCACGGTCATAATATCATCGTTATTGAAAATGAAACGATCATTCTTCCACGACACAGCCTCGTCCAGGTTGGCATCTTTAACAATAATATCCGAACCCGGCGCTCTCACTTGCGATTGTTGCCCCGGCTTCAGCACTATCTTGCCCTTATTATCAGTAACGCTTACGCTGCCCTGCAATAAAGTGGTTTGTACCATCGGCTCATCGTCATAAGCTCGAACATTGAATCGCGTGCCAATATCTTCTATCACCTGGTTGCGGCTGATCACCCTGAACGGTTTATTGTTATCATGCACCACTTCGAAATAAGCTTCCCCTTTTAACAATTCTACCCGGCGTTCTCCACGGTCACAAGTTTCCGGGTAGCGAACCACTGTCGCGGCATTCAGCCATATCTTGCTGCCATCAGCCATCGTCAATTGAAAATGGCCGCCGCGAGGGACGGTTAGCGTATCATATGACACGGTCGATTTTGGAGACGATGCATTTTTGCGATAGATCAATACATTCCCGTTCACTTTGCTGATATTGGCTGTCAACGCGCCATTTTGCATATCGGCTAATGCGATGTGGCGACCATCCGGCAGAGCCAGGATAGCCTTGTTTTTTATTGAAATGTTATTGGCCGCCAACTCAGGGAAACGTTCGCCAAGCATAAAATAAGCTCCCACCGTCAGGATAATGAGGATCGTCGCTGCCGCCGAGATACGCGCCCACAAAATGTACCGTTTAGCGTCAGGTCGTGCAGGCTGTAATTTATTCCAAACTGCCTGGGCATCCATTACCTGGTCAGCCGGGTTGTATTCCGGTCCCTCACCTTGGTATTCCGCATACCAGGTTTCAAGAAAAGCTATATCTTCTTTGGTGGCGGTACCGGCCTTATAGCGGCCCAATAAAGTTTTAAATTCCTCCTGCATATTGGTTAACTCATTTGTCTGTGATCAACAGTAAGACAGCATGCTTGATCGGAACAGGTAGACAAAATGAAAATAATGCTATTTGATGTGGATGAGCAGCACGACGAAAGCCAGCACACCCAGCTTCACCCTTAATATCTTAAGCGCATTGGTAACATGCTTGCTTACGGTTTGCTGTGAGATGCCGAGCAGATCGGCTATTTCCCCATGACTCAGGTGCTCGTTTCGGCTCAACACAAACACTTCGCGCATTTTGGGCGATAATGCGGCAACTTCGCGTTCGATAATGGCCATCAATTGTTTTTCGCGGATGAGGTGATCGGGTATCTCATTGCTGGCCGCGAACTTTTCCATCGACAGGATGAACTTATCCTGAACAGCCTCATGTGCTATTTGATTGAGGATGATGTTACGCACCGAACGGAATAAGTAACCTGCGAGGTAGTCGACCTGCAAGGTTTCACGTTTGGCCCAAAGCATAGTGAAAACTTCCTGAACGACATCCTTCGCTTCTTCCCTGTCACGTGTTTTGTTATAGGCATGACCCAACAATACCAGCGCATAACGATCATAAATCTCGGTATAAGCCGCACGGTCGTCGAGCCTGAGTAGGTTCAATAATTCAGTATCGCTTTGTGCGCTATAATTGGTCATGGAAAAGCCTAAGGGCTTAGGGCAATGCTAATATACCGAATATTTTAGTTTCGCAACAGTCTCGTCGTAACTAAAAGCTGGCCTGTGTGTCGCATCGTATGTTCGGCAGCATGGGTCAATAAGCCAATAACTGTGGATGGTATTTGTGCCCGGCCTACGCCGCGGGCATCGGTCAATGTATTTTCACCGGTGTTTCGCAGCTGCAAAATTGCCTTATCAACCTGCTGATGAAAATTCGCGACCAGCGTATCCAATCCGGGCGCTTGCACCGTTTCCTTACCTTCTATCGACAGGTATTCCAATTGCGCCTGGCTTAAACCCTCGCCCCTGGCGTAAGTAAAAAGCCGGTCCAGTATCCCGGCCAGGTGCTGCAAATGAAAAGCCGGCGAAGCCATTCCGGCGGGCTTTACCCACAAGAATATCTCGGGGAAATTTTCCATCATGGCTTCCACTTCTTCCCGAGCTTGCAACAAGGTGTGCGCCACGGGCTGCAGCAAAGCGGGCACACCTTCGATTGGGCCTCTCAGCCAAACCTCACGCTTTGGGATATTTTCCATGAGTTAGCACTTGAGTCAAAAATTTTAAGGCTTTGGTTAGCAATAAGAAATAACGTATAACATCTTCTTCGCCTTGTAAGTTATTCTAAATGTTTAATTTAGCACCACTGTAAACTCGGTTCACATCGTTTTCAAATTTACCTTAAAATAATTATATTGTTGTGGCATAGGGATTGCTATGTGGTGGGTGTTAACAAATAATCTGATATGACCGCATTTCGACATGCTAAAAATTGCGCTGGCTTTGTTTTGGCATTTATATTCGGCTGCCTGATGCTGACCTACCAGGGCTGCAAGAAAAAGCGCGACGAAATGGGTCAGGTATTGTATAAGCACACACACAATCCCGCTCTTAAGGATGCCACCCTCGAAGAATTCGCAACCGTATTCAAACGGGTGCTTGCAGAGAACAGGGATAACATGTCCAATCCTGACCTGGTGATCAAATATTACGACGAGAATGATTATGAACCGGTTTTCGTGATGGACCATTTATGGAACGGCGATCTGAGTACAATGATATCCTATTACAAAAGGGCCAGTGAGCACGGGCTCGACCCCGCCATGTTTCATCCCGGGCAGATCAGTGACCTGATGGCGAAATTTTACAGCAAGGATGCGATCAAAACAACCCGGCAGTCTTACTACGACATTGCTAAACTCGAGATACTGGCAGCAAATTCTATGATCAATTACTCCAATGATCTGCAGTTTGGCATGGTTAATCCGAAACACATTTTCTCACGTTATTTTATCACGACTGCAAGGCCCGACAGCGCATCTATGAAACGTGTTTTCTATCTTGATAACATAAAGGCCTACCTTGACAGCATACAGCCGAAAAACCCTGAATACCTTGCCCTGCAAAAGGCTTACAAGGATGGTTTTGTCGCCCCCAAAATGTCAAAGGAAGAAACAAGACGTATTTTGCTGGTAAACCTGGAGCGACTGCGCTGGAAGAACAAACCTGCCGAGCTGCGCTATGTATATGTGAACATTCCCGATTTTCACCTCGATGTGATAGACAGCGGAAAATCTGTTTTGGGCATGAAGGTTTGCGTGGGGGAAGGACGCAACAAAAATTATCTTAATAGCCTGGAAAACTATAACGATACATGCAAGACCGACAACCCCAATCCGCACGAAACGCCCCTGCTGAGCAGCGTGATACATAGTGTCGAGGTGAACCCGGTATGGAACATCCCGCACAGCATTGCTACCAAAGAGATCATTGTCGAAGCCGCCAAGGATCCTTATTACCTGGCAAACAAGGGTATTAATGTATATGATGAGCGGACGGATAAATTGATCAAAGACCCGGAAACCATTGACTGGAGCAAAGTGACGAAGGAGAATTGCATTTACGAATTTAAACAGCAACCCGGCGAACAAAACTCATTGGGTAAGATCAAATTCCTGTTCGACAATAAGAGCAGCGTTTACCTGCACGACACCCCGGCAAAGGGGGCCTTTTCATATTCCATGCGGGCAGTGAGCCACGGTTGTGTGCGCCTGGAGAAGCCGCTTGACCTGGCGCATACCCTTTTCAAAGACACGATAAAATACAATATGATCGCGAAGGATATGCAGCAGGACGATGCCACAAACCCAGAAGACCTCAGGTTAAGGCCAAAAGTGCCGGTGTATATCACCTATGTCACTTGCTGGGCAGATAAGGACGGGCAATTACAATTCCGCAAGGATGTATACGGGCTGGATATCGTGCTGTTTGATTATATGAAAAAGTACCTGCCTGCAGAATAATTACAGGCTGGCATTCACATATGAGTTGCTGTTGCTGTTCGGATAAACATAAGTTGCAGCAGAATCCTCATCAAGGTATTTCGAAGTGTAAGAATAATCGTTCCCGTTGATAAACAGCACCGATCTATCTTTTATAGTAGCAATTACTTTTTCGATAACTTTAGATGATACTGCAGGGCAGCCCTCACTCCGGCCTAAACGGCCCAGCGCATTGATGGTGCCTTCAGAAACGTATTTGGCGCCGTGCAGCACAATGCCTCTTGCGCGTGCGTTATCGTTAAAACCTTCGTCAAGGCCATTCAGCTTGAGCGAGCGGCCATGCTTACCATGGTAAATACCATCAGTAACATAGAATCCAAGGCTGCTGGCGTGTGAATCGGTCTGGTTAGAGAAGTATTGAGGCACATCGTCTCCGCTGCCATTGCCGTGCGCCACCCAGGTATTGATCAAAAGATTTTTGTCTATCAGGTCGATGATCCACATCCGTTTGGTCGAACTTGATTTGGCCAGGTCGACTATTGTAATAATAGAGCTGGTTTGCGGCACCTGGTTCTGCGACTTGAGGTTGAAATAACCTGTAACCGCTTTTTGGAACACTTCAAAGTCCAAACCTGCGGCATGCAGTTGTGCGGTATTATAAATATCATCCAGGTATTGGCCGAATAGGCCTTTGGCTGAAATTGCCCTGGTTTTAACCGAATTCAGATGACGGTTCTTTTTAATTTTTTCAGCTTTCCAGCTGATGATAGTAACAGAGAAGGATAATAAGATACAGGTTACCCACAAGAAGCTCTTCTTCATTTTCACGTTCCTTTTTCTAAGTTTAATCAATAACTAAACCGGCAAGCTTAAAATAACAAGGGGTTATAAACAATCGTTATTAACAAATGTAAATATTTAATTAGTAGAACAAAATATTTATAGGACTATTTGTTGCCACCTGGTTAAAAAATTTACATTGCGATTAACAATAGCTCACCGACAGCTTATTATACGAAAAAAGGACGCCTTTGTTGTACTACCTTACAACCATTTTACTTTTTCATCCAGCGGGACCTTCCTTGAACCTGCGGGGTGTTCATCGGTATAGCCTAAGTAGATCACCCCGGCTACCTGGTCGTGTTCCCCAAGGCTAAGGAATTCTTTCATGGCAGGTTTGGTGATCGCGCCGCCCGTGCTCCAGAAGGAAGCTATGTTGAGCGCAGTAGCTCCCAGCAGGATATTTTGAACAGAGCAGGCCACGGCCTCCACTTCTTCCTTAACAGGGATTTTCGGCAGGTCGCCTCGTTTCATAATGGCGATGATCACATGCGAAGCTTTATCACCTTGTGTATAGAAATTATTGTATGACGCCTCGATAAAATTCTCGGCAGGTGTATATTCTCTATACAGGCGCGCATGCTCATGACAAAAATCAGAAGGGTTGGCATAAACGACAAACCGCCAGGGCTCGGTAAGCCCATGTGTAGGGGCCCAGTCGGCCAGCTCCAGTAAAGATTGCACCTGGTAATCCGGAATCCGTTTACCATTCATCATCTGCGCTTTGACAGAGCGGCGGCTTTTTATGATGGTTGAGATCGTTGCGAAAGTGTTATCCATTAGCTAAAAAAAGTAAAGCCCGTTTGGAACGGGCTCAAAAATATCAAAATAAGTCTAAAACCGGCTTGGTGTCTTAGTATAATTCCGGAAACTTCCCTGGATTTGCCTCATGCATAATGGCATAAACAGCTTCTACCACATCATCCAGTGATGGCTTGCTGAAATAGTCGCCATCGGTGCCGTATGGCGGGCGGTGCTCTTTTGCGGTCAGCGTTTTGGGCTGTGCATCAAGTAGATAGTATCCGTTCTGTGCTTCCAGTATCTTTTGCAGGATATAAGCCGAGCCGCCGCCCGGAACATCTTCATCAACTACCAGCAGTTTATTGGTCTTCTTCAGCGATTCAGCGCAAAGGTGGTGCTTATCAAATGGATACAAGGTTTGCGGGTCGATCACCTCGATACATATACCCATTTTTTCCAGTTCCTCCGCGGCCTCCAATACAATACGCAACGTCGAGCCATAAGAAATGACTGTCATATCGGTCCCTTCTCTTAATACCTCGGCCTCGCCAAGCGGTACGGTAAATTCCCCAATATTCGAGGGAAGCTTTTCCTTTAAACGATAGCTGTTGAGGCATTCGATTACCAAAGCGGGCTCATCCCCTCTTAACAACGTATTGTACATGCCGGCAGCCTGTGTCATATCGCGCGGCACGCAGATGTGCAGCCCCCGCATAGAGTTGAGGATCATCCCCATCGGCGAACCGGAGTGCCATATGCCCTCAAGCCTGTGCCCGCGGGTACGAACGATCACCGGCGCCTTCTGGCCGCCACGTGTGCGATAGCTCAAAGTAGCCAGGTCATCACTCAAAACCGTTACGGCATACAACAGGTAATCCAGGTACTGTATTTCGGCTATTGGCCTCAAACCCCGCATCGCCAAACCAAGGCCCTGCCCTACTATAGTAGCCTCGCGGATACCGGTATCCGACACGCGCAGGTCACCATATTTATTTTGCAAACCGGCAAAACCCTGGTTCACGTCGCCAATGGCGCCTACATCCTCACCAAATGCAACGATCGCTTTATCACGTTCGAAATTCGCATCAAAGCAAGCGTTCAAAACTTCGCGTCCGTCCACGAGCTTTGCATCAGGCTCGTACTGAGGCGGCACCACGGGTACATTCAGCGGTGACTGCATGGTTCCGCTAAACAGTTTGGAATTAAAACGCTCGTTGTTTTTACTTTCCTCCTGTTTCAGCCAGTTGATCAGGCTCTGCCTGCTGTAAAGCTTTTCTTTCACCGTCAAACGCAGCGCCTTGCGTCCGGCAGCAATCACATCACCGCGCCCGGGGTCGATAACCGCTTTCAGTGATGATATAATTTCTTGCAGTTGGTCGCCCGCATTACTCTCTTCTGCCAGTTGTTCTATCAGATCGGCAACCTGCTCCAATTCAACTAAAATTTCCGCCCCCATATCGGTCCAGGCTTCACGCTGGCACTCACGTACATACTTTTTTGCGGTGGCTTCCAGCTCGTCCATTTCCTCCTCAGTCGAAACAGCGGATTCGATCATCCATTTGCGCATTTGCAGCAGGCAATCGTGTTCGTTTTCCCAGGCAAGCCTGTCTTTTGACTTATATCTTTCATGCGAACCGGAGGTAGAATGCCCCTGGGGCTGCGTCATTTCGGTAACATGGATCAGCACCGGGACATGATCGGTACGGCATACTTCTACAGCGCGTTCGTATGTTTCACAAAGCGCCACGTAGTCCCAGCCGCGCACCTTAAATATTTCGTAGCCGTTGGTACCCGGTTCGCGCTGAAAGCCTTTTAATATTTCTGAAATGTCTTCTTTGGTCGTCTGTAACTTGGCGGGGACCGAAATCGCGTAAGCATCATCCCATACGGAAATGGCCATGGGTACCTGCAAAACGCCCGCCGCATTGAATGCTTCAAAAAACATCCCTTCGGATGTAGCGCCGTTGCCTATGGTTCCGAATGCTACCTCGTTGCCATTGACCGAGAACTGTTTCAGGTATTCCAGTTCTTTGTTCTGCCGGTATAACTTAGATGCATAAGCCAGTCCCAGCAAGCGCGGCATGTGACCGCTGGTAGTCGAGACGTCCGAAGAGCAATTCATGCATTCGGCCTGGTTGGCCCAGGTGCCGTCGGCGTGGACGTAGCGCGTCGCATAGTGGCAATTCATCTGCCGCCCCGCCGATGCTGGATCTTTTTCGATATCAGGATGTGCATATAATTGAGCAAAAAATTCTTTCAGGTTGCTCATTCCCGTGGCGAACATAAAGGTCTGGTCGCGGTAATAGCCCGCACGCCAGTCGCCCGCGCGAAACGCCTTGGCCATAGCCAGTTGCGCTACTTCTTTCCCATCGCCGAAAATACCAAACTTGGCCTTGCCTGTCAGCACCTCGCGCCTGCCGAGTAAACTCGCCTGCCGGCTTTCATACCCGATGCGGTAGTCATTGATAACGATGTTTTTGAAATCATCAAAACTGAGTTCAGCAGCGTTAAACTTGCTGGTGGTGCTTAATGCAGTTTCGGGCATATAATATTTTGTTTAGTCCGCAAAATTATAAAATTCTATTTTGTATTTATCAAACTATACCCACAAAACATACCGTTTGTGGAATAGTTTTTTATTTAGGTTAAACCTTTTATCTTTGTATCAATCAATAATACGATATGAAAAGATTACTATTAATATGTGCCGCGGTTATAGGCTTCGCCTTTACCGCCAGCACCGCTTCGGCGCAAGATAACGAAAAGCCCGAATTTAAATTCAACGAGGAAAAACATGACTTTGGAAAGATCCCCCAGGGTACTCCCGTAACGACCGTATTTGAGTTCACCAACATCGGCAAGCAGCCGCTTATCCTGACCGACGTAAAACCAACTTGTGGCTGTACTATAGCCGATTTTACCAAAACCCCCGTTAAAAGTGGCGACAAGGGTATCATCAAGATCACTTATAACGCCGCCGCTGCAATGCCGTTTAACAAAACCATTGTCGTTACGTCGAACGCCAAAACACCTACAAAATATTTGAATATCGTGGGTGAAGTGGTGGCAGGCAAACCGGCGACCGGCACGGGTACCAACTAAAATTCAAGTCAAAAAAATAATGGAAGGAGCTTTGTAGCTCCTTTTTTGTTTCTATAGATTTTACACTTAGCTAAATAATCTTTGCTAATTTTGCCCCATGCCAAAAATTTCATCAAAAGGGCTGCAGATGCCCGCATCGCCTATCCGGAAACTGACCCCCTATGCCGATAAGGCCAAAGCCGACGGTAAGAAAGTTTACCACTTAAATATTGGCCAGCCGGATATAGAAACACCGGAAGGTATGCTTAACGCGATCAAAAATATCGACTTTAAAGTATGGGCCTATACCGCTTCGGAAGGGACTTTGGCTTACCGCAAAAAGCTGACTGAATACTATAACAAACTCGGTTATAATATCACACCCGAAAATATACTGGTTACCACCGGCGGATCAGAAGCTATTACCATAGCTATGATGACCTGCTTGGACCCGGGTGACGAGGTAATTATCCCCGAGCCCTTTTATGCCAATTATAATGGCTTTGCCTGCCAGAGCGATATCGTAGTGAAGCCCATCCTTTCTTACATTGAAAATGGTTTTGCCCTGCCCTCTATCAGCGAATTTGAAAAGCTGATCACTGATAAAACAAAGGCCATTATTATCTGCAATCCGAATAACCCTACTGGTTATTTGTACTCACAGGAGGAAATGGAAGCCCTGAAACAACTGGCATTAAAGTACGACCTTTATCTTTTTTCAGACGAAGCCTACCGCGAGTTTTGCTATGACGGGCGCAGCTTTATTTCGCCCATGCATTTAAGCGGTTTGGACGAAAATGTAGTGGTGATGGACACCGTGAGCAAGCGTTACAGCGCCTGCGGCGCGCGTTTGGGCTGCCTGATCACCAAGAATAAAGCGATATGGCAAACTGGCCTGAAATTCGCCCAGGCACGTTTAAGTCCCGGTATGGTTGAACAGATCGCCGGTGCCGCAGCGGTGGATACACCCGATAGCTATTTCGACGCCGTAAATAAGGAATACACCCATCGCCGCGATACTTTGGTAAAAGCGCTGAATGCTATGGACGGCGTTTTCTGCCCTAATCCCGGCGGCGCGTTCTATGTAGTCGCGAGGCTACCTATAGACAACGCCGATAAATTCTGCCAGTGGATGCTGGAAGAATTCAGTCACGACAACCAAACCGTGATGATGGCCCCGGCAACGGGTTTCTACAGCACCAAAGGAGCCGGCGAGAACGAAGTGCGCATGGCCTATGTATTGAACAGCGATGATCTGGACAAAGCGATGATCTGCCTGGATGAAGCACTGAAGGTTTACCCGGGAAGAACAGTTGGCAGTTCGCGGTTGGCAGTTGGCAGTTCGCAATAAAACAAAGGACCTTAAACAAAAAGTCCCTCTCCTTTTGGAGAGGGATTTAGGGTGAGGCCTGTGGACCCGGAGGGATTTTTCGCTCGCGCCGCCGGAACACAACCCGCTCAAGAGAATAGTTCGAACCCTCCTTGCCGGGTTCGAATCGTCAAGAACCTATAAAAACGAAGAGACCGATCCGCCATAGCGGACCAGTATCTTCGTTTTTGTGGAGGCGATGGGATTGAAGTTGAACCATTTACAGAAAATTCGCCCGATTTTGACCTGTTTTACATCTACCTAAAAGAGTTGTTGGATGTGGTTGATGAAATGGAAAAATCCGCAAAAAAAGAGAATTAATATATCTTCTCTTCTAACGAGTCTTTCCACATAATGAACCCTTTTTGATCATTGGAATAATCATGCACTATACGGCTAAATTGTTCCGGATTAGTTTCCAAATATTGCTGTCGGCCTTTGGATCTTATTTGTCCAAGCAGACCGTCTATTCGCTTTATACTTCGTTGAAGTTCATAAGACGACTTTTCAATATGCCATATATAGGTGGCTTCTTCGGTGTCTAAAGTTTCCCAAACCAAATGGTATTGATTAATACCGTCGAGCAAAAACACAAAGGAAAAAGGTTCCAGCACAAAACGAAGTTTTAATATCGTTCGTTCATGTTTTTGCGAAAGGTACCGGAGGTGACGCTGGTGCTTATACTGTTTAAGAGCCAGTATGTTTTCCAATAGCTCATCTTCGTTTGCATAGATCAATTGTTCAGCCCCGCCTTGGACTTTCTCTGCATCTAAAAGATTTTCTTCACTTGCAGGAAGGCCTTTAATGATCTCTTTATTTAAGAATCGGAACTTTACGCTTTCAATAAGTTCGCGGTTTATTTTGTCAAGGTCATTGGATGAAGCCGATTTAAATACTAACCTGTTATGCTGTAACGTAGCACGGATTTCAACCAATACGGTCGTGCTTTTCAGAAATCGTATAAAGTAAGGTTTAAGTACACTAAATTCAGGTCTTACATTTAGATTCTCTATTTCAAACTCAACTTCTTTCCCGTTAAAGTCAGCGATTGAATGTTTAAAAGCAATGCCGCCAAATCTAAATTCTAATTGTTCAACTGGCACTTCAATTTTTTCATTGACCTGCGCAGTTATTGTTTCACTTTCATCAATTGGGGGTATTAAGCCATTCTGATCGAGTTTCTTATAATACAGGTTCCTTTTCTGAAACAACCTTTCCAGATAGCCGATCTTGTGATCGCGATAATCGTAAATTATAGGTGATATTTCTGACCGCTGTACCCGGCCGATATATTGAATGAGTTTACCTTCAAAAGCAAATGGGTAGACTAAGAAAAGACATTTTACATTTTGGATATCAGTACCTTCCCCGAAATACTGGCCTGTTGTAATTAACACCTGGAAATCCCCCTTATTTATAGCTGCCCATTTGGATTTTTTTCTCAAGTCGGAATCTTCACCACTCAGTGCTATAGTATCATAATTCTGTTTTAAATACTGTTGCAATGAAGTAATATGCTCTTTTCGCTCTGTAATAATAACAGCTTTCTTACCAGAATTTAGTCGTGATATCACATCATTTAAAATGAGTTGATTTCTTGCTGAGTCATGGATCAGAATCTTAAAAAGGGTTTCAAACTTATCTGTCTTGGTGTTGAAAGGAACAAACAGATCGGTATCTCTTATAATGATTTGCGTATTTGTTTGATTTTGTACATCTGTTGCTTTAACCTCTTGAATTATCTCCCCTAAATGAATGAATATCAGCTTGCCATCATTGTATTTTCTGAATGGAGTAGCGGTAAGTCCATACATATAATAACTATCCAGTTTACCGATAACGCGCTGATAGGTTTCGGCAGGAACATGATGGCATTCGTCAATGATAACGGTACCAAAAGCATTTATTAACTCCAAATATTCTTCTGATTCAAATGCCTTTTCCATGCTCTGAATCATAGCGACGGTAATCTGTTTGCCCTTTCTGTTCTTACCCTGGCCAATGCGCCCAATATCTTTTTTAGGTATTCCCAGGAATGATTCTATTCGTTCCATCCATTGGTCTGCCAGTTGTTTGCGGTGAACTAAAATAAGGGCCGGTTGTTGTTTATCTTTTATAATAGCTAAACTCAAAACTGTTTTACCAGAGCCGGGAGGAGCCACGATAATTCCAAAATCCTTTTTGGCAGCAACTTGCTGAGCAGGCAACTGATACTTCCTTAATGTTATTGAACCCTTAAAACTGATTAGCTCTGATTTTTTCCTCTGATCTTCAAGCTCATATTCAATTTGTTGTTCTTTAAAAAAGCGTAGCAGCTTGCCAATAAATCCACGGGGAATTGAAACTGATTCTGATGTTTCCGTTAACAGTTTAAAATAACGCTTTATGCCAAAGGTATTTTTATTAATGTTCTTTTTTACCTGGTATTCATTGTTGGCAAAATTTAACTCCTCTTTTAGAAAGGCTATTAGAGAAGGTGGCAACGCCGCTCGGCTAATATGGATTTCATTATTTAAGACAATCGTTAATTTTCCTGCCGTGGGTTCCTCTCTATGGAACAGTCCTGTAGGAACTTCGTCTTTATCAGTATGTTCTTTATAAATATGATTAAGATGGCTTATAGAAACTCTGATAACAGTTTTTAAGAATGTCCATTGATCATCAAACGCTTGTAAAGTGGCGGGATCAATGAAACAACTATTGCCATTAACTAAACTCATTTTATTGAGTGGTAATGCAATGAGATTCCCCAAGCCCTTTTTTGAGTGATAATCCTGGTTAGGAAAAAGCCGGTCGAAACTTGAGTTTTTATCGAATACTGAAATTAATCCTGCCTTTTGCAGTAATGCCGTCATTATTTTTCTGCTTCGGAACGCTTCATAAGGTTCTTCAAAAAATATCCAGACGTGACCGCCTTTGCCAGAGCGGGAACGTTCTAAGTATGCTGTTACATCGTATTCCTCACAAATTTTAATAAATGCCTGGCATTCTATCATCCAATCTGCTTCATCAAAATCTGCTGCGATAAACCAGGATTTATTGTCCTGCAATAATGGGTATAGTCCGACAACCTGCTCTCCTTTAAGATGTTTGACAAGATGGTCGTCCGTTAAGGGCTGGTATGTTTTATCAGTAAAAGTTTGGAAAGTCCCTCCCCTCATTTGATGCAGCTTATATCGATGAGGATCAAAGCTGTAAGCTGGCATGTAACTGCTTTTGCTGCCTTTTTCCCATCTTAATGCAAATACATCTTCTCTACCTTTAAATAAGGACTTGTACAAATTTAATCGGTCATCTTTCATTTAAGGAAGAGCATTACTAATGCTCAAATTTAGGTAAACCACCTGTATTTTGTAAATTTGGCATTTAGCTATAATCCTAAATACCATGCTCATAAATCAATCGGTTATTACTGACATTCAAGCTATAATTATTCAGGCTAAGGATAAAGCAATCAGACTGGTCGACCATGAACGTACATTGATGTACTGGCAGATTGGTCGACGTATTTTTGAAGAAGAGCAACAAGGCAAAGACCGGGCTGATTATGGTAATTACCTCACAAAATTTATTGCTGACCAATTAGAACCTGAATATGGTAGCGGGTTTTCTAAACGGCAGATAGAACTCTTCAGACAGTTTTATCGCACATTCCCAATTGCGAACGCAGTGCGTTCGCAATTGGGCTGGACACATTATAAAATATTATTGCGAGTTGATAATCAAGATAAAATCGATTTCTACATCGCAGAGGCAATAAAGAATAATTGGACAACCCGCCAACTAGAACGTCAAATCCACAGTAGTTTATGGGAACGTCTATTAATGAGTAACGACAGAGACAGCGTGTTGGCTGTTGCTCGCAACGAACGGGAGCCGTCCGATGCAAAAGAAATAATTAAAGACCCGGTGTATCTTGAATTTTTAGGATTGCACCGTGAAGCATCGTACTATGAAAAGGATTTAGAGCAGGCCATTATTACTCATTTGCATGATTTTCTGTTAGAAATGGGTAATGGTTTTGCATTCGTAGCCAGGCAAAAGCGACTGCATATTGAAGGGGATGAGTTTTTTATTGACCTTGTTTTCTATAACCGACTACTACAATGCTTTGTGATTATCGAGATAAAGACTACAAAGTTTACTCATCAGGATATTGGTCAATTGCAGATGTATGTAAACTACTATGATCGATACGAAAAGAAGGATTTTGAAAAGCCGACCATAGGCATTTTGCTGTGTGCCGAAAAAAACAATGCAGTAGTGAAAATATCTCTCCCCGAAAACAATAAAACCATTTTCGCAAGCGAATACAAATTGTATCTGCCTACAGAACAGCAGTTAATAGAGGAAGTGAAAAAGGAAATTGAAAAACGAAGTTAAAGGGGCAAGGGGATTCGAACACTGTATTTTATAACCAGTTGATAATGAGTAGTTTTAAAGGTTGTGTTATTTGCGTTTTTCAGCCAGAGAGTAAATTAGATGGAAAAAGGAGGTTTTCAAATACTTAACAATCAGATTATTAAGTGTTCAAAAACCTCCCCTTGGTGGACCCGGAGGGATTTTTCGCTCGCACCGCCGGAACACAACCCGCTCAAGAGAATAGTTCGAACCCTCCTTGCCGGGTTCGAATCGTCAAGAACCTATAAAAACAAAAAGTCCCTCTCCTTTTGGAGAGGGATTTAGGGTGAGGCCTGTGGACCCGGAGGGATTCGAACCCTCGTCCAAACATGGTATAAGGTAAGCTTTCTACATGCTTAGCCCTGTTAGGTTGTCGGGAAGGGGAAGGTCAGTGGCTCACCTGTACCGTCTTCCTTAGGTGCTTTATCTTATTCCGTTATAACACCATCACGGAACCAGTTCCATCTTTCGATGCCCCGGTTGCCGGCCCGATGAAACGGAAAACCGGCGGGACAAAGGCTATGCTAATTCTAAATTAGGCAGCCAAGGCGTAGTTATTTTCGCCATTTGTAAGTTTGAGCGTTCAGATTAAAGCGCTAATTCACCCAACGCGCTGCATGCTTACCTACTTATCTCCATCCTGTCAATTCCGGTCGAGCCCATCTGTAGCAGGATCACAAATATACGCATAACTCAGGCAAACACCCAAATCATGGTTTACATGGTTTACATAATTTCAGGTTTTTAGGAGTTAAATACTTGATTATCAATTACTTAATTAAAAAATCGCCACTTTTATGTAAACCATGATTTTTTACTAAAAAAATTAGCATTTGTAAAATCTATTTCCTATCTTTATACCTCGGCTGGCGCCGCTTAGCGTCCCCGCGCGGTCTCCTGAAAGGGACCCTGCGGAACCCGGAACGAATTGCGTACACCGGTCCTCTGCGAGACAAACCACGGGAACAATGCAGGTTTCCTTTGTCTTGACTCTTGACTCTTGACTCTTGACTCTTGTCTCTTGACTCTTGACTCTCAAATAAACACCCAAACCCACCCACTATGACCACCCTACCCGCCCCCATCACCAAAATCGACCGCCTGCTTGCGCTCGACAAGATCACCCCAAAAGATATTGAAGGTTTAAACGATATTGAACGCGAATATCTCGCCGAAACCGCCACGCAAATAGTGGCGCAATTGAAAGGCGTAGAACGCGATAATTTTCTGGATAAAATGGACCTCATCGTTCCCGCCAGTACCAAAAGCGATATTTGGGCATACAATCACGCGCGCATCAGCGGCGCCGTTTCGCGTTATATGCGCGAAAACGGGGTTATGCCCGCCCAAAATATCATCGCGCGCGAAACCGGCCTCAGCCGGCAAACCGTTTTCAACCATTTAAAGGAATATAAACACCACCCCGAACACGCCGCCCAAATGGAGCAATTTAAATTTATGGCCCCCAGCGTATTGGCCAATGTTTTCAAATATGCCCTCAACGGCGATATCAAAGCCGCCCGCCTCTATTTCCAAATGGTGGGCGCAATCCATCAGCAGCCCGCCAATACCGTCATCAACGGGCAGAACAATTATATCCAGGTCAACAATACCAAACTAAGCCAGCAAAACCTGGAGCAGCTAAGCCCCGAGCAATTGGCCCAGATAGAAAATATCATCAGGAATAGATAGTCAATAATAGGTTGGCAGTTCTCAGTTTGCAGTGGGCAATATTTATTCTGCAAACTGCCCGCTACAAACTGCCAACTGAATCGCGATTGGTTCAGCCTGGCAGTGCCGGTGCCTTTTTAATTTATATCAAATCAGGATTGGCTTTTTTGCACTGTAGCTATTATTTGTAAATATTTTTTAAATTTGTTATATGGAAACACTAATCATCAACATTCCTGATAAAAAAGCACTTTGGTAAAACAAATACTTAAAGGCATGGGTGTAACCATTCAACAAACCAATAAAACTATCCCGTCAAATTATAAACAAAAATTGGCCCGGGTGTCCGTTTGGACTGATGAAGATTTAAAAGCATTTGAAGAAGGTACGAAAGCTTTTGAAAATTTGAAACCCCACCAATGGTAATTGATACAGGGATCTTTATTGAACATATAAGAGCTAAAGATAAGCTCAATACAACTTTATCTTATTCCTGATAATACAGAACTATTTGTTTCTTCTATTTCCATGTATGAATTATACATGGGAGCTACAACTAAGGAGAAAGAAAACGAGGTGCGTGCGATTACTGAAGATTTGCAGATATTGCCATTTAACGATGGCGTAGCTTTTAAGGCAGCACAGCTTTATCACGCGCTTAAGAAACAAAATAAATTAATAGAGTTCAGAGATATTTTTATCGCTGCCACCTGCCTGGTAAATGATCTCCCGCTAATTACCCTAAATAAAAAGCATTTTAAAAGAATTGAAGGGTTAGTGCTTTTATAGCGAAACAATGGTGTCGCCAGGCTCTATTTCGAAATAGTTGGCGCAACCAACAGGCAGTCCCGCACGTGCGGGATCATCAACGGGCAGAACAATTACATCCAGGTCAACAATACCAAATTAAGCCAGCAAAACCTGGAGCAGCTAAGCGCCGAGCAGCTGGCCAGATAGAAAATATCATCAGGAATAGATAGTCAATGGTCAATAGTCAATAGTCAATAGTCAATGGTCAATGGTCAATAGTCATGTCCGCGCGGGGTCTTCCGCAGGAGACCTTTCGGGGAGGGGTCAAAAATCTATTTTGCTGATCTGTAAAATAAGATCGGGCAAAAAGTGATTTTTTATTTCCCAAACAATTTTATAGTCAATACCCATATAATCATGCACTATCCTGTTTCTGAATCCCCTTATCCTATGCCAGTCTATTTGTGGATGCGATTGCTTAAAATCGTCGGGTAACCGGCCGGCTGCCTCGCCAATTATTTCAAAGTTCCTGATAACGGCATCAAATGTTTTGCTGTCTGCACAAAATTCTTCGAATGAAATATCACCGATGTAGTCTATTATTTTATGAGCGCTTTCCAGTATATCCCCTATCAAAAGTTCAGGTTCCCTGTTAGACATACTCAATCTCCGATTGAATTACATTTAAATATTTCGCTTTAACCCCATTCCTGGAAACAAGGTCGACGGGCCTTTTTAGGGTTGTTTCTAACAGATCGGCCAAATCAATAAAAGCTATCCCAATGGGCTCCGTAAAATCTACAATTATATCGATATCACTTTTTTCAGTGAAATCGTTTCTGACTACCGAACCAAATAAACCAATAGAATTTACATGGAAGCGCTCAACCAACTCCGGCTTCATCCTTCTCAGTTCATTTTTTATTTTATTCAGTTCGTCCATCAAGTAAAGATAGCTATTTTATCCAAAATTTGAATGGGATGTGTTATGCCTCTAGGGTCTTCCGCAGGAGACCCAGCGCTTTGGGAATATCATCAGGAATAAGGGTTAAATAAGGCTTTCGCAGTCAAAATTCCCTTCCGCTAGCCAGCGGAGGTGCGGCTGCCCGCGAGGTGGCAGGGAGGAGTTGGAACGTAGCACAACCACTTACAACTCACAACTTATAACTCACAACGAAAAAAAAGGGCGTTCCCCCGCTGGTAGAAGCGGGGTCAGGTGTGGAGACCTGTCCCGATAATTATCGGGATCATACGCCTGCGGGCCATAGCCAGGGCCTTGCCCGCCATAGCCAAAGCGACGGCGGGTATCCGCTTCACCCCTTAACGCAAATTTCGTCATTGAAACAATCTTTAATTTCTATCTTTAGTGGCTGGTAATCTTCATATGGACTTAAACAAAATCGGGTATTTGGTTAATGAGGGGCTTTATTACCCGGCCGTGCTTAATGAAGTAAGCAAAAACAATGTGCCGCTTCAGCCTTTGTTTGAAGGCTTTACCAATGCCTTTGAAGCGATCGCACTTTTGAAAAGCGACCCATCGGAGCATCAGATCACCGTAAAGGTTTTTTATGACCAGGGGTTGTTTGATGAAAAACGGATGAACAAAATCGTCATTGAAGATACTGGCATCGGCTTTAATGACCAGGAATTCCGGCGCTTTCTAACTTTTAAGGATACCCGTAAGGGGTTCCACAACCGGGGTTCTGGCAGGTTGCAGCTTATCCACTTTTTTTCCAGCGTTCAATATGAAAGCGTTTTTGAGGGGAACGGAGAATTTAAAGCGAGAAAATTTCATTTAAGTAAGAGCGCACCGTTCCTGAAGGTAAATGCGATTGCGTATCTGGATGAATATGGTTCAAGGGAGGATACCCACCCACACACCTCGTTAACATTATCGGGCTTGCTGTCAACAAAGGACCAAGTTGCCTATGATATGACTCTTGCGAACTACAAGGAAGCTATCATCAATCGGTATATTCAATATTTTTGTGCGCACAGGGATGCATTACCCAAGATCGTATTTCAAGCCTATAAAGGCAATGTGCCGGACGAAGTGCTCGGGATTACTGCCGACGACATTCCGGCTATTGATTCCCAAGAGGTTTTTTCTTTAAATTATCAAACTCCAAGCGGCCTTCAGTTTCAGGATGAGACGGAGGAATTTACTGTTCAGGCATTCCGGATTCCCAAAACCAAACTAGGAAGGAATGTAATCACGCTAACCAGTAAGGGGGAGATTGTGGAGGAAAAGGACTTTCAGTTAACCCTCAACATCCTGCGGCCGGAAGACCATGTAGCGGACAGTCGTTTTCTGTTCCTGGTCTCCAGTCCTTATATCAATGAGCGCGATTCCGATATCCGGGGCCAGCTCCGCATCCCCTGGCGCAAAGAGGATCCTTCGCTGTTTGATGAGAATGTCATTTATATGGACGATATTGAATCTGGGGCTAATGAGACGATTGTGAAGATGTATGATGAATTAGCAGATAAGGCAAAAGAAAAGTTGGCACGCCTGTCGGCTCTGAAAGAAATGTTCCTGCTAAACGATCATTTCCTTAGCAGCCTGAATATCTCCATTAACGATACCGAAGAAAAAATATTAGAGAAGGTCTACGTGCACGAATCAAAGCTGGCGGCTAAAGGCGATGCCGAACTTAAAAAACAATATGATCAGCTGACCTTGCTCGATCCAAAAGCTAAAGGCTACGACGATGACCTGAACCGGATCGTTAATCAGTTGGTCAAAGAAATCCCTCATCAGAACCGGGCGGCGCTGACACATTATGTGGCCCGGCGAAAACTTGTGTTAGAGCTTTTTCAGCAAGTACTGGACAGAAATTTAGAAATCCAGCGGACAGGCAGGAACGAGGATGAAAAGTTACTGCATAATATCCTATTCACCCAGGGAGGAGAGGAAGCGGAGCAAAGTGACCTTTGGATTCTGAACGAAGACTTCATTCTGTTCAAAGGTGTTTCCGAAGCCAAGCTAGAAGATATTGCCATCGGCGGCGAAAAGATCTTTAAAGATACACTTACTCCCGATGAGGAGGCCTTTGTTAATGCAAACCGGGAGAAAAGGCTAACCAAGCGCCCCGATGTGCTGCTGTTTCCCGGTGAGGAAAAATGTATAATACTTGAATTTAAAACACCAAATACGAACGTCGCAGATCACCTGGCCGAGATTAGTTATTATGCATCCCTTATCCTGAATTTGACCAAGGATCAATTCCCGTTTAAAACTTTCTACGGTTATCTAATTGGCGAAACGCTGGAACCCCTTGATATTAAATTTAATGATTCAGATTTCCAAGATTCCGCTCATTTCGACTACGCTTTCAGACCCGCTAAGCGCATACTGGGTGTATTTAAATCCTTTCACGGATCGCTATATACGGAGGTTCTTAAATATTCAACGTTGTTAAATCGAGCCAACAAAAGAAACGATGCATTAATCAGCAAATTATTTCCTCCAGTCGACGATAACGATGAACCTTTTTAGAATCCGCCTTCCTTGAGGTAGTTTTGGTTGAACTAACGTTGGGTAAGAAAATTCCACGAATACTTCATCGCTCAAGTGCCGCTGCATACTCGCCAGATTGGGGGTTCATCTTTGCTAAGATCATAACAATCCCCAAATAGACTATAGCCAATCGATTTGATCAAATTTCCTCCACATTTTCTTTGCTTCCTCCGGATGTAATTGTTCGATATATCGTATATTTCCGGCAAGCCACTCTCGAAAATTATTAAATCTTATATCGTTTTTCTTAAGATGCTCGTAAGGGCCTGACCGAACTGAATTATGTAGATGGGTGTGAATGTTTTTGCGAAACCGTTTGGGAATAGCAACTCGTTCATTCACAGAAAGACCTGTAACGATTTGCTTATTGGACCGATGCACATAATTGGTCTTTTCTCTATTAAGTGTAAAGCCCTCCGATATTATAATGCTTTCTATCGCTGATTTTCGTATTTTATCTGTTGCCTTACCTGAAAATGTTAGGTCATCCGCATAACGACTGTAAACAAAACAATGGCTTTTGGCATATTCTGTAAGCCTCATATCAAGCATAAATCCGGCGAGATTAGAAAGCCCTGGGCTCGTTGGAGCGCCCTGCGGAAGGCATGCGAAATGGGCCTTAAACTGATTATGTGGATTTAATGGGGTTATCTGAACACAACAGGCTTTGGCAAGATCTATAGCTAATGCCTTCCCATAACCCAACATAATAAAAAGTCCTATGACCTTTTTTTGGGTCACGTCCTCGAAAAAATTCCTAAGATCAAATTTCACGATTATCTCTTGCGCGGTGTGGAACCGGGCATTGTCAATAATTGATTTTTTCTTTTGGTAGGAAGTAAGGTGAGATGGGAAATGTAAGCGGTCAAGAATAAACGTTTTGATCCAATATTGCACCCTGAATAATTCTGGTTCTGGGATTTGTATTTGGCGATAGCCTCCTTTTTTCTTCCTAATTTGTGTGTGGCGGTAATACAGATGTCTATTATTTAAAATAGCTGTAAGGCTATCGTAGTCCATAGCCATTTTCTGTGCCCAATGAACAGGAGAAAAAATGATCGGCAATTCATTTGATGTCAGTTTAATTATATAGGAATTCAATCCACCTAAAAACTCTTCGGATTTGCCTGCACGCCGAGCTTTTTCTATAAAATAGTCCCCAGAAAACTCCTCCATATTATTACGCTTATATATAGATCATAATAACTAAATTCATATATAATAAAGTCAACTTTGCGAACAAAGAAACCTCTAACGAACCCGGCACTAATGCACCGAGCTTAATGTTTCCATTAAATTCACTAATAATTGGATCATTTCCTGGGGACCGTTTTTGCCACATAGGGTATTTCGAAGTTTCTTACATCTGTTTTTTGTTTTTTAATATCTGCGAATTGTCGTTTAACATTATACAGCTCCGTTAAATGATCATCTGCTTTCTCGGTCAATTTTAACTGACTGTCCAGATATCCCATTTGCTGAGCTCGTTCAAGCAAATTATCCAAATATTCTGAATCGACTCCTGTATCGATCGTGATTAATGGCAACGCGACCTTTCTTTTGATATATGTTAAAATGAGTAAAATGTTTAACCGGTTTTTGTCGTAGTTTCGGTATTCCCCAGGCAACAATCCAAATTCCAATTTAGCCGCTGCGGTGAGTGTATTGCTCTTATAGTTCAGATCCTTTTGTTGGAAGTCATCAAAATCTCTCGGTAACAAGGGGCTCCAGCCGGATTTTGATGACCAGATAATCGGCAGTGTATTGTTTGGTGGCATGTAGGCGAACGAGATTAGAGCCTGGCTGCCTTTATAGCCGAGGTCATGATCATCGTCGCCTCCAGTGAATAAGTATTTTTTTACCGCATATGCAGAAGCCAACGCTTTTTTTTCAGCAATTTGAAAAGGATTAACAAACATTTCCGGGGCGGCTCCGAATATTTGATAATGTGGTTTTCCTACAAATTGGATTGCTGGCAGTAACAGCCTGATTGCAGTCTCCGCTGTTTCCATTCGATATAATGAGGCTGCAAACTGATAATGCGCACTAACGATTCGGGGCGATGAACGTCGGGCAATGTTGCCATGACTCTTGATAAACGATCCGCCGGAGCCAAAAAAGTCATCAAAAAAGACCAGTACAGTTTCATCGTATATAACCGTGGTTTCATAATCGGACTGATATTTAAGGAAAAAGGCCCGACCCTTTCGTAAGAGTGTTTGAAAGCTGGGAGACTTTTTCAAATAATAAGCGAACAAGGTGGAACTCTTTCCATATTTGGCAATTGGATAAAAATAAAATGTACTATCCTCAGGTACTTTTGAAATAATCTCTTTGATTATACGCTCTGCACCAATGAATAATTGGTCTTCATTTATATAAAGCAATTTCTGGAGGATTTCAAGGGCAGCAATCCGGTCATCAGGTTCAAAATTATTTAGCCATCGACTGATCTCAGATTTATCACACTTTGAACTGATCTTCTGAATAATCAAATCCAACTCTTCCCTAAATACGTCAAGGATTTCCAAAGTAAACTGATCGTTCAAGACAGGTAAGGTTAAATTGTTAGCGAATTTAATTAATTAATTTTATCATCGGAAACCGAAAGCGATTTAACCTGCGGTCGGTGTTATCACCACACCGCTTGCAGCTTATGGTTGGTGAAAACACCAACCATAAGCTGAGTACTATCCTATTCAGCTTGTAAAAATTGCTTGACCTTTTTGTTGAGTTCAGCCACCGCATCCGAACATTTAAGGATACGCTCAAACAATGTTCGCAGATCTTTTTCAGTGTAGTTCAACGTTTTGGTGCCATCACGTAGCGATACCAAAGAAATATCATCCGTGTCTAATCGAGCTATCTGTACGTAATGCGCAAAAAAATTTCGTTGCTCTTTGATATACCTCAGTTCCCCGAACAGTTTACTATATTGTTTTTTAAAATCAGCGCCTGCTGATTTCTTAACCAACCTCCATCGTGGCGATCTTCAGCCTGCGCAGCAGCTACAGCGTAAAGCCCGACCCGAGGTACGAGGGACACGCCCCACAACTGGCGCCATCATGCAGCGCCGGCCAAAGCGTGCGTACTCGGTACTTGCTCGTTTTTGCACCTGCTTTTATAGCATCATTCAAGCAAGATCATGGTGTTATCAGCCCTTCGAGCCGTTTGATGCCGGTTTGATATTTATCCAAACGTTCTTTATAGTCATCGGCGCTTTTATCCAGGTTAGCCAGGGCTGTTTTGAGCGCGCTTAAGGCTGCAGGGTAATCTTTTAAATTTTCTTCCACCTCACTCAGGTCTTCGTTGTAGCCGCTGCTGTTGGGTTTCATTTGTACGGCTTTTTTAAGATAAGGAAGGGCCCCGGCATATTCTTTCCGGGCCACCAGCTGCAACCCCACATTGTCCTGGATACGGTCTTCAGTTGGATCTTCATCAAACCCATATAGTTTTTTGATGAGCTCGTTCCGCTGTTTATCGTAAGCTACCGGTTCCACTGTTTTGTCGTAAAACAGGCCCCGGTACCATTTGGCTATATCCCAATCGCCAAATAAAAAACCAAAAGCATCAAGCATGGTATATAAAGGCGTGTTATTATGGTATTTGCCGGGCAGATCGACATATTTATACCTGAATAACGGGTTAGGATTGTCGGCCAGTAGTTTTGCCAGATCTTTGGATGCTGGCCTGAAGGTAACCTCGTTAATACCGTCGGTACCGGATGACCAGCAAAAAAAAGTTTGTTTGCCAAGGTTTGAATGAAGCGTTTTTTGCACGTTGCTGAACAGGGTACTATCCCGGTTCATTTGCAATGCCGGACTGAAGGCTACGATGCCGTTAAAAAATCCCGGGTCTTTGGTGAAACTATTCAGCAAAAACAGTCCGCCTAAAGAATGGCCTATGCCTATTTTAAAATCTTGTGTCCGGTAATTCCTTTTCAACTCGGGCCAAAGTTCTTCTTTCAAAAAATCAAAAAATTTATCACCATTTACCTTACTGCTGTTCGGGTTTGATCTTACGGCATAAAGCGGGCCAAAATCCAGGGCGCGGTTGCGTTGAATAATGCCCACGATGATGCATGGAGGTATTTCTCCATATTGGGTTAACTGGTCGGTATCAAATAAAATCAGGTTCCTTAAAAACTGTTCGTCGCCATCAAACAGGAAAATTACAGGATAGCGGTCAGTAGTCTCATTGTAGTCCTTAGGCAGGCTAACCCAATATTTCCTGATGGTGGGAATCATTTTGGGGGGCATTTCATAGTCCCTGGGTTGCTGATAGTACATCAATTCCTGCGCATTAACGCAGGTAAACCCGAATGCAAGGCAGGTGAAGATGATCTTTAGAAATAAGGTTCTCATTTTTTTCTTTGCAAAATAGCAAATTAGTGGAGGAATACAATTTTTTGGCCGTTGCCGCGTGGCGCGAATATGCAGCGCAGGCAAAAGCGTGGCGTACTCGTGCCTTGTTTTCGTGGAGAACCCGGGTAACGATCCCGGATCTGCGGATTTTCAGTCCGCCGCATACACCATGTTTGCTAATTCTCCATGTGGAAATAAAAGGACTCGAACCTTTAACCGACACCGTATAAGGGTGCTGCTCTAACCATTGAGCTATATTTCCATTTCAGTAGAAGGAACAGGCGAAAAGTCGAACTTTTTGGACGACTTACAGTCGATATTATCGGTTAAAGATTATGCTAATAAATAATCGTCACCGACCCGCTGTAAGTCTGAGTACCAATCTTAGCTTTAATAATATAATAATAAACTCCCGACGGCATTTGTTTGCCTCTATAGGTACCATCCCAAGCTTTAGGATACCCCTTGCTCTCATATACCTGCTGCCCATTTCTGGTAAATATTCTGACAAGCGCGGTTGGGTCATTCTCCAGTCCCTGTATACCCCAGGTATCATTGATGCCGTCACCATTGGGCGTAAAGGCGTTGGGGATTTCTATATCAGGACAGTCGTCGGAAACTTGTACTTCCTGCGTGGCGGTACAGCCATTAGCGTCTGTCACCGTCAAAGTCACGGTTTGCGGATGATCGGCGACATAGGTCTGATCGCCTGCCCGGCCGTTCCATACATAGGAGACCATTCCTGCAGGCGCGGTCAGCGTGGCGGTTTTATGAGACCGCACGCATACGCCGGTATTTGGCAGGGCGAGCCCAGGATTTGGAAAGAATTGCACATCGACACTTGCGTCTGATGTGCAGCCCGCAACTGAAGTTACGGTTGCGGTATAGGTTCCCGATTTGCTTACGGAAATCTGATCGCTGTTGTCGCCCGTATTCCATTTGACGCTGCCATCACTATAACTCACCTTCAGATCGACTGTTTGGCCATCGCACAATGTGGTCTTTATTATCTTTTGGATGCTTAACGTTGGTAGGGGATTGAAAATCACATTCTGTACAGCGCTAGTTTGAGTGCAGATCGTACCATCGGTATTGGTTTCATTGCTCGTAACGACAACCGAATAGTTGCCGCTTGTATTGGTCGTTAAGGAGGTTTGATTGGCATCAGCGCTCAATAAAACATTGTCTTTATACCAATTGATCGTATAGGCTGGATCGGCATTTAAGGCGATGCTCATCGTCGCGTTATCGCCGATGCAATAAGCAGGCTTGTCTGTCTTTATTGCCGGGGACGGAATGGATATCAAATCGACTTCTACTTCTTTCGACGGCACCCATGAGTTTGGACAAGCGCTTACCTCGACTTTATATTTACCGCTTTGGGAGATATTTTCATCTGCGGTCGTATTGCCGTCAAGCACACCGTTTGTGTACCAGCGGTATTGGTAAGTGCCGCTTCCCCCTGCTTTAAGCGTTAGCGGCGTCCCCTCGCAATAAGCCAGCTTGTCCGGATAATTAAAAGTAAAGACCGGCGCAGGAGTAAAGGCGATTTGCTGAACGTTTGACACCTGGCTGCAACCGGCCATTGCACTGCTCAGCCTGACAGAGTAGCTCCCGTTATCAGTAGTATTTATGCTGGTCTTATCCTGGTCAGAACTGATAACAGTCCCGTCTTTATACCAATTGATCGTATAGCCGGGATCAACCGGAATATTAGCCGTTAATGTCGCATTCTCCCCAGCGCAATACTGAGTCTTGTCGGCGCTGATGGCCGGTACGGGCAGGTTGAACAGATCGACTTCTATTTCCTTTGAAGGCACCCAGGTATTTGTGCATGCGCTGACCTCGACCTTGTATTTGCCGCTCTGGGTTACCGTGTAATTGTACGTGGTGACGCCATTGAGCACGCCGTTGGTGTACCAGCGGTATTGGTACAGGGGATTGTTATCGGTTTGAAGTACCGTAGACGTAAGGCCGCAATATTGCGACAGGTTGGGGTAATTAAAGCTAAACACAGGTGCAGATATCACCTGTACCTTCAGATGATTGGTTTCGACGTGTATATTCTCGCAGGACGAATATAGGATAGCGTTGTAATCACCTGCGGCTGTTACCGTAATCGAGGCGCCCGTTGCACCAACTATATCCTGCCCGTCCTTCTCCCATTGGATGGTATTATTGTTCACATCATTACCGTTGAGCAACAGTTGCACCTGGTCGCCCTGGCATAATTGGGTTTGCGTGATCGGGGTACCGGTAGTAGGCAGGTTAAAGGAAATAGCCTGCAATTGCTGCGTGGGGTCAAAATATGTGCCATAATCCGGCCGCAACAGGTATAATCCATTGTCACAGGCTACCCAAACGCCATCTTCGCAGCCACCGGGCGTGCCATCGTAAGTAGCGGAAGTGCCATTGACACAAATATCATTCACCCGCACAGTGCCTAAGGCGTCAAAATGAAATATGGAAAAGGTACGCAATGCGTTTACATCATAGTTTCCATATATGGAGCTGGTAAAATACAGGCCGTTATCCGTGCCGATCAGCAAATTTTCCTTTGCGAAGGAAAAGGAGGAAGCATTTACAGTCGGATTGCCAAAGCTTGTCAGCCCAAATATATCTGTGATCTTGTTTACGTTGATATTGTCAAGGTAGTGGCCAAACGGGCCGTTAAAATTCGCCGTTTCCTGGAACATGCCTTTTTCATTACCCCAAAAAATATCCGAATCATAATCTCCGCCAACAGCGATAAGGCTTTGTAGTGCATAATATGCGGTAGTCACATTTGTGCCGCTTTCCGCGAGAGGGTATATATCGGCTATCTGCCCTATGGCTGAACCGTAGAATTCAATTGGAAATAACGCTGGGTTGTTGAAATCGTAGTTATCTGACTTTAGCAAGAAACTTCGGTAGGTGGCGTCAAATACTTTAATATTGGTCTCGTTATTATACGTAAGATAAAAAAGCTGTTTGGTGACCGGGTTATACTGGCCCTGGCCAAGGCTGGTGGCAATGATCAGGTTCCCTACGCCGAGGTCTGCGCTAAAGTTGCTTATTCCTAATGAAGTCACCGGGTCGATGAGCCCGTCAGCGGCGCCAAGGGTGGTAAATACGCCATTATTATCCTCAATAACGTTGGTGGTATTGGTGGCGACAAACACCATGTTCTGACTGCTACCGGCTATATCAATGAACGGCAGGGTGCTATAAGCCGCAAACGCCCCGGTATAGTCGTCAACCACGAGCGTGATGCTGTTGATACGGTAAACCCCATTATTCTTTGCAAGGACCCACAGGTACGGGTCGGCGAAATCCCGCTTAACTTTCAGGATGGTTTTCCCGTTAAGCAATTGATTGCCCAAATGGAAAGCGACATCCTGCTGCCCATAAGCTATCTTGCAGAGCAATAGAAGTATCAAAAGGGGTAAAGTGCGATAAGGCCGCCTCATCATACAGCAATTTAGGCATTATATCGCTTTTGTTCGAAAATTAATTTAAACATCGGGCCAGTCGACTAAGACATTTTGATTACCCGGCGTTTCCCATAATACAATGCCGTCAACTATTATTGCGTTGTGAAGTTTGTTTCAAACGTTCCTCCGGTCACCTGAATTACCTCTCCTTCCAGGTCCTTGGTGGTAAAGCTAAAATTTCCCGCAAGTACGGTATTAGCGTACGTTGTAATGTTTAATGTTCCGGCGTAGGCTACGAACTTATCATTAACGTTATATTTACCATAAACGCTTGCAACGAGGCTGCTTGTCGACGCGTCAAAGGTGCCTGCTTTGGGGTCGGTGACCAGCATAGACAATCTGCCTCCATCGTAAAAGGCGGCGGTGATGCTCAGCGTATTGAAGGATTGATTGTATACGGCCTTAACACTGGCTGTGGTCTCATTCTGTCCGAACGCGGTCATAGTTAGAGTTGTCGGTACGCTTACCGGGGGTTCCTTCTTCTTACATCCACTAAGCGCCAGTATGCCCGCCACTCCGATAATTAATAAGATTTTGATCCGTTTCATTTGTGTGATTTTTTGGTTTAAGTTATTTTCTATGCAAATCTAAAAGAAAGTTATAAAAAAACCCCTTGCTTATCTGTATACGTCCAGCCCGGTACGGTTTGTTAAATTAAGGCACATTGAGCCTTTGTCCCTAGGCTAACCCTTTAATACAGGAGACCGGTTGGCTAAACCCATTTCGCTACACAAAAGTTTACCTTACTTTTTTAACTTTAATAATTCCCAATGCTATCGCTTTATATATACTAGCAGGCCACAAACAAGGAGCTTGCGACAGGGTGGGCCCAAAGTCTTCATACTTTCCGCGCTTTCCGGCATCGGGGTTAGCTCCAAAAGATACTATGGCTCTACCCCCGGTCTATCCTCATAACGACACAAAAAAAACTATCACTATAATTAAAATGAACAAAAAACTCAGCCAGTTATATTTCCTTCTTTTCGATTGCGTCCACTTTTCAAATTGAGAAAAGTATATTAAATACTTGTCTTTCCTAAACATAAAGAAATAACCTAACATCAATGAAATTATTCCAAATGTTACAAAATAACCACCTGATAGAATTGTATGGTTATTAGCAAAACGATTAAAAAAATTAACTGCAGTGAATTGTACAACAAAAAGAACAGCTAGCAAAACTCCCCCTGAAACCGATATGCTAATCCCATCTTTTTTATCAGCAAATGCTTTGTTGATTTCTGATTCTATGTTGATACCGAGCTGTTTATACCGTCGTTTTACAAAAGGTATTTTCTGAATCAAATTAGCAGGATTTATTTTATTAAAAGACAAGTGCAGGTTATAATGAATGTTATAAACGCAATAAAGTAATACATTTAAACTAATCTCCATTTGTTTCATCATTTTTGATCATAGTAATAATCCACTGCTCCTGATCCAAGTTTACCACCATAATAACTACCAGCAACGCCTCCCGCAATGCCACCCACAATTGCTCCTGGGACTGCTCCAGCGCCATCGCCAAACAAACCACCTACCAAGCCACCCGCTCTGGCGCCTATTTCAGATCCAAGCCAGCCACCAAGAATTGCACCGCCAACATTTCCGAGAGCTAATTGCGAATGATACCCGAATTGCCCCCCATCTTGTTGATAACCCCGGTAAATTTGTATGGCACCGACTACAAGTTGGACTGCTAATGTCGCCCTGAAACCCCATCTCAGGATTTTTGATGTATTTAGTGCACCAATGCGGCTGCCAGTGGAACCGTTCCCTCCCCAATCCAACGAATTATATTTTCCATTATTTCCTAACCATTGATCGCCGTCCTTAAATGCTTTTGCGCCCATGTCATCCATACCTGCCACTACATCTAAGGCGCCGCCTACTTCAAGACTTTTTGTGGATAAGTCATCGAAATATCCTAACAGATGAAGAGTTTGTTCCATAGTTAGAGTCTGCCCATTTTGGGTTGCTGTTAGACTGTTTTGATTAACACCAAGTTCAACTTTATTACCTGTAAGATTACCTGAGCTATCAAACGTATAATCGATACCGCCCCGGGCATCTGATACAGGGTACAGTGACGTTGTTTGCACAAGGCCGTTTGATACAATATACCCTTGGCTATTAACGCTGTAGCCACTATTCGATAAAATTTGATTCCAGGTTGAATTCCAATTTCCACCGGAATTAGTAGCCGGCGCCCAAAAGGCTATTCCTGCCGCACCGCCATCCGCACTGAACGGGTTGCCAGGGCTATCAAAAGCCCCTTGATTATTCCAATGATTGTTCATGCCGCCACCAATATCACCTTCAAATAGAGCAACCAAGCCATTATGCATTACATTCGGATTTTCCTGCACAGGCGGTGGTGGCACATGTGAACCAGGCGTTGGCAACGCATTGCCTAACGGATCATTGAACATAATCGGATTATTTCCCGAGTATTGATAAGTACTCATGCTTTCCGCGCTTTCCGGCATCGGATCCACACCAACCCACCGGCCCAGGGCTGCATCATAGTTACGGAAATAGGTCTGATAATAATCCGGCAAATTACCAAAGTCGTTTTGCCATTCGCTGCCGCCGTTATACAAGTTCTTGTTTGGTGTGGTTGGTAACGCCACCAAACTGCTGGGCATAATAAGGCCGAAAGGATAATAACTATTCTCCTGTTTCGCCTTTGCAGTGCCGCCTGTACCTGTATTGTCGAACGTCATGCGCACATTGCCTTGCTGGTCAGTGATCACATACTCATAGCTGAAAGTACTGCCCACTTTAATGGCTCTGCCTTCAGGTGTCGGCATATAGTTCAGCGTATCGGCGCCTGCACCAGTAGCACCGTAAACAAAGCCATCCACATAATCTGTAGTATGTTGCAGTTGGGCCACGCCTCCGACGTTATCATATTGCCGTTTTCTCAACAAGTTTCCGTCAACATCGTATGTGTAGTCTATATACCGGTTGGCCGATACAGTAAATACAATCTTGTCCGTTTTATTCAAAACGTCATAGGCTATAGACGCAAGCCCCTTATAAGGTTCGTTGGTCAAATTCCCGTTACCGTCATAGGTGTAAGTACCCGAGCCGGCCATAAACCCGGCTACATTGCCGGTAGCATCTGCTACTGAGGTCAGCTGGTTGGGATTGCTGCTGCTGTAGGTATAAGTCAGGTTATCAATAGGCATGACACTACCGTGCGTTGTTTGGTTCTCGGCAGTGCGATACAGCGTCTTGATGTTGCCGTTGTAATCATAGGTGATCCGGTCCTCGTTCCAGCCGCCGTAGGTGTAGCTGCCAGTCGGGGTCGCCCGTTCACCGTAAATGGCGGCAGTATCCCGGCCAATGGCGTCATAAGCATACTTAAAGGCGCGCTGGTAGCCGTTGGTGCCCCCTGCATCCTTGCTCATCCATTTCACTGCCGACAGCTTGCCATTGTAATATGGGTTGTTACCCAGGGTTGCGTCGGCCGCCTTATCATAATACAGTTCCATGCCAAACAGGTCGTTGGTATCATTGCTGGTTTTGCCGGTATCGCTGGCCAGCCTGCTGTTGTTGATCGACGTCAGCTGTCCGCGTATATTGTATCGGTAGTTGACGTTCTGCAGCCAGGCCGAAGTCTGTTTGCCCAGGCTTTTCTCGATCACCTGCCCCAGTTCGTTATACATCATCGTATCGATATGGATTGCTGTGGCCGAACCGTTATAATACTGATCAACCTTTTTGATGCGGTACATGTGGTCATAGGTCAGGTTAGTCTGCACTTTGGTGTACACAGTTGCAGATACCCTTTTTTTCACCATCGTGATCTGCGGCACGCCCATAAAGTCGACCACCATGGTTGCCGTATCGCTTATGGCAAAGGCCGTGGTGTAGTTCACATGATTGGTGCTTTTGACCTGGATGGCATTCAGCCGCTTGTCAAAAAACACCACTTTCGCCAGCCACATGGAACTTAACCCGGAACCGACTATATTACGCAGCGTGACCGTCGGCATGCCTTTTATCGGCGCTGTTGTTTGGCTGCCTTCGTTGGATAAACCCTGTGAAGAATAGCTGTAACCGGTTGGAAGTGAACCGGTATTGTACACATCGTAGTCGTCATAGTAATTGTAGGACAACGACGTGCCCGTAGTTGGAAATATGGCATTGCTGTAATAAAAGGTGCCGGAAGTAGTATTGCGCGTCTCATACCAGGTCGTATAACTAAGCCCGCTAACGTAAGTTTGCATACCCGACAACGTAGTGTGCGCTGCATCCGTGTAGGTTCCCGAACTGATCACACGGCCCTTGCCATCATATTTCACAAAGGCCCATTTGTTGCTTACACGCATATTAGAATCCTGGGTCAGCACCGGCCGGTTCATCGGGTCGTACACAATATACATTGTGCCTTTTGCCGGTACTGTCTTCTGCGTCATGCGTCCCATGGTATCGTAAATATAGTGATAGATCAGCTTCGGCACCCCAGTGGCAGTCAGGCTGTAAGTGCCTGCCATCAGGTTGATAGCCTGCGGGGGTACAATATAGCTGAGCATGCCTGCCATATTGTAAATATAGTAAGTATCCAGGTTGGTGCCGCCCAATTTTTGCCGCTTTAAGATCAAATGCCCCGATTTATCGGTGAAGGTAAGGGCTTCCGTACCATCCTCATCTTTTGCATCCGTCACCGAAAGCGAACTGGTTGCATAATAATTGCTGGCGGTAAAACTCCCGTCCGGGTTCCAGATAGGAATATTACCGTCGGCAGATTTGTTATAGCGGAAAACGACGGTTTTATACTTCTGTGTTCCGGCGTCCTCAGGCTGGTAACCGTCGCCCACCATGCCCGATTTTTGTAATCGCTGCATCGGACTGGGTTCATAAACAGTGTTGGCATGGGCGGCCGTATCCTTAGCGATCAGGTATTGTCCGGTTTGGTTATAAAATGCTGCCTGCCCCTGCCCGGCTGTCAGGGCATTGCCACGGTAGCTGCCAACCACATCGGCCCCGCTACCGGCATAAGGCAGGTAGCCGGCAACCGGCCTGCCCAGGTTATCATAGGCCATGGGCTGTATCAGGTCATTTTGCGCGGGGCTGGCCTGCAGGGCGACGCTTTGCACCGTCCTTCCCAATCCATCGTAATAAACCCGGCTGGTTTGTTTTTGGACGTCACTGAGCGAGTAGATAGAGGTATCGTTGACGACGCCGGATATTTTGATCGTTTCGCTCTGTATATACCCCAGGCTTGCCGCGGATGGCGAAAGAACGCCGATGGTAAAATTTAAGGTTACGGAGCCCGTACCCGATACGTTATAGGCAGAAATCGTATAGCTGGTAGAAGGAGATGTCGCTGTGGGCGTGCCGCTGATCGCGCCTGTTGAGGTGTTAAAGCTAAGGCCCGATGGCAAAGCCGGGCTGATAGAATAATTATAGGGTGTGATCTTATCGATAATATTAGCGCTGGTTTCGGCAAGGTATACTGCTCCCGATGAATTGACGGCGATTCCCCTGGGCGTGGTGAAGCCGCTGTCATAGGTAGTAACTACGCCCGAAGAAGTGATCATGCGTACCTCGCTGTTACCAGCATCCGCCACAAAAATATTGCTTGAACCGTTCAGGGATATCCCGTTGGGCGCACTGAAACTGGCGGCCGTACCCGTGCCATCTGAAGAGCCCGCTGTGGTGCTGCCAGCAAACGTGGTCACTACTGCTGAGGAAGTGATCTTGCGAATCATGTTATTGCTTAGGTCCGCCACGTATAGATTGCCCGAGCCGTCGATGGCTATGCTGGCAGGCAAATTAAATCGAGCTGCCGTGCCGGTGCCGTTGCTTGAACCTGAAGTTGTAGCCCCCGCGAAGGTAGTAACAACGCCGGTCGAAAGGACGATCTTGCGTATTTCGTTATTGCTGGCATCCGCGACGAAAAGGTTTCCGGACCCATCCAGCGCCACGCCCATAGGGGAATGGAATGTAGCGGCGGTGCCGGTACCATCGGCATGGCCGGCCGTGGTGCTGCCCGCCACCGTGGTTACGACGCCGGCAGAGGTGATCTTGCGGATCATATTGTTTCCCTGGTCGGCCACATACACGTTCCCGGAACCGTCAACGCAGACTCCTGTCGGGAATGTGAAGGAGGCCGCCCCGCCGGTGCCGTTGCTGCTGCCGGCAGTGGTGCTGCCGGCCAGCGTTGTTACCACACCAGCGGAAGTGATCTTGCGGATCTGGTTGTTGATCTCATCAGCTACATAAATATTGCCTGAACCATCCACGGCTAGGCCGTAAGGCGTACTGAACATAGCCAAAATGCCGGTTCCATTGGTGAAGCCCGCAACGCCGGACCCTGCAAAAACCGCGGATGTCCCTCGTGCCGCAAGGGCGCCGCCGCTATTGGTAGGTGTTAGCGTTGTGATGGCGGTACCGACCGTATAGTTTTCCGGTCCGCCGTATCCGCTGTAGCTCAGTGAAGGTGCCTGGGCTGATGTAACCCCGGTGATTGCTGCTAAAAGGACAATCAAAACCAACCTAATAATATTATTCGGCTGCAAATAATTTTTTGCCCTGGTAACCAGCATGTTTTCTGCGATAAGATTCCATATCTTTTTCATAGTCATCTGAACGATTAGGGGCAGTTAGCGGGTTGATTTACCTGGAAGTCCAAGGTCGTACAGCTTGAAATGTCGGCAATAAAGGTGTACGAGTTGGAAGTTTGATAGTTGATGCAGGTTCCGAAACAATCTCCCGAAACCGCAATACTCCCGTATCCAGGCCCTGTTGACCCTCCGCCGACATAATGCGTACCTCCGGTCAGCGTGATGTTGACCTGGTATTTATCGCTCCGGATATAGGAATTGTTCAGCGTGGCGCCAGTAAAGGAATAGTTGGTGCCTCCCGTCAGGCTGGTGAACGTTACTGCGGTGATGTTGCCGTTGCTAAAGGTTAAGTTCTCATAGGTGACGTGAATGAGGTTCGCTACGCTGATCGAATCAGGCCCCAGCGTATAATTGCCGAAGGCGGGTGAGGTGATCACTGCGGTCACCGCCATCTTACCCGTTGTCGTATAGGTATGCGAAGCGCTCGCCAGTAAGGATGTCGATTGTATGCCGCCATCGCCGAAATGCCAGGTTACAGTTGCGCCGTTGCCCGCGCAGGAATCAACGCCCATCAGTCCGAAACCCGCTGCTGTGCCTTTCAAAGCACTAGCCGGAGGCGAGATCGTAACGTGGTCAAAACCATTGACATCGCTGGGCCCGAGATAGGTGTTCTTCTTGACTATGTTGAAATCCTGGTCCTTCACCTCAATCAACCGCCCCCAATGGTCATAGCTGTAGTAGGAAGAAATGCCGTTGGTATTGGTGGCGTCGAGTTTAAAGTGGGTGGTGGGGTCGTAGGTGGCCGTAGCAGCTTCCGCCACATCGGGATACCACAAGATATCGTCTATCGAGATATTTGTACCGGAAGTAAAACTGACCGTGTAACTGCTGGATAAGGTGCTTTTGGGTATTTTGACCTCATAATATTTCCAGCCGGTTCCGGAATAGGCTATTGTGGGGTGTGTACTGATGCCGGTCAGGGTCAAGGTCAACGTACCCGATGTTCCGCCGCAATTGATCCAGATCGAAAAGATATAATTCAGCGCGACGGCATTGGTGGCCAGTGTGCTGGTGGTCGTGGCGGTCTGGGTGCTGTTGAGGCCATAGGCATTACCTGCATGGCTGCCGCTTGGCGTACCGTGCGTGCCGCTGATGGTGAAGCCGTATAGCGGTCCGGTAATGTCGCTGTCGAAGTCCGCATAGGCCACTTCGCCGATCTTGGCGTTTCTGAATACGGCGATGGGCTGGTTGGCAAAGTGGTTGATGATCGTCGTTGCGAAGTTCTGGTAGTTATCGTCCGCCGTTTGTAGGAACCCTGTATTGTCGTAGGTGTCAAAGTTGGCCACCCGGTTATAGTGGGTCGAATCAAAGGTTAGCGTCGTGCCTGAAATGGTCATCGGGCTAAATGTGCTTAATCCCGAAGGCTGCGTTAGGGCATATTGCTTTAACGGAAGATACAAGGTGTCGCTTCCGCGGAGGATACGCTGAAAGAAGGACAGCGAGGCGTTGGTGGTATAGACTGTGCCCGCACGGGTGACCTGGCTATAGCTTTCCACCGGGACATTGATATTCCGCTTTTTCAGGTAAAACAGAGCAGTAATATAGGGATTGCTTCCGGAAGCGGATGCATAATCCTTAGTGTAGTTAATTTTTGTGGTCAGCACGCTCTTATCGCTGTTCGAGGCCTGAACCTGGCTGACGAGCTTATGATGCCCACCATAGGTATAGGTTACGGTGTCGGCCCTTGCGACATTGAGCGAGTCAGAGTTAAAGACCTTCGTTATTACCGTTGCGGTTAATTCACTGGTACGGTAAAAAACAGTGTATTTGTTGTAGCCATACGTGAGCAGGCTGCCGCTGGGATTGGTCTCGTATTTAAAAGCAGTCATCTGAAGCGGTGTATAAGAACGAACATAGCTGTAGTTAGTCTCACTGACCTCCGTGCCGGCCTCATTATAGCTAGTTGTCTTCAACGGTATTCCACGCTCGAAATCATAATTCGGATTCGGAATAAATGGATAGCCATTGACCCGGCTTTTGATCAGGCCGTATGTAACCGAGCAATTGTTTCTACCCATATAATCCGTTGTGGGCAGCCATTCCACAGTGCTGCAGCCGCTGCAATCGGGTGTCGCGCTGGAACTCGAGTACATGGCCGGGGTATAATATTGATATACCGTCTTGCCGGCCCCTGTCTGGCTTACCGTAGCTGTGGAATACATAATGGTTTCATCCTCGCCGGATAGGTCATAGGCGGAAATTGCGGTGGCGCTTGCCCAGTCGGTACAGGCGGTACCGGCTCCGCTATATGGAATGTTGAAAGCGAATTGCGGCAGTGAGACGGGGTTGCCCGCTCCGTAACTATAATTACTTATTATATTATTGGTCGAGCCGCTGCCGACGGAGTCGATGACCTGTTTGACCCGCAAGCCATTGCCCTTAACGGTGATTGACGCCAAATCGAAGTAACTGTTAGGCTCGTAAATAATGTTTGTATTTCCGCCGCTCGCATAGCTGATGCGGTTTAAAGTACCATAGAACGCGCCGGTATCCGCTACACGGTTGCTGTGTACGTAATGACAACTGTAAAGTGAGCTTTCACCGGAACCTACATCGATCACGTATGGCTGATTACCCCCGACAGGATTTGCCCATAAGGAAGGCAGCAGCGTGGTTGAACTGGCTGTGGTACTGTAGTATCCCCAGAAATCGCGCTGAACAGAAGCTGAATCCGGAAGCAAGGTGTGATATTGCCCGCTGCTGAAACTTTCGCCGATGTAGGAAAAGTAATAATTGAAAGGGGAATTACAACCCGTCGTCCCGTCAGTCACGTTACGCAGAAAAGAGCGGTAGTAGCCGAAGCCGCCACCACCAGCGTCGTATTTTACAACGCTGTAGGTAAACACATAATTCCGTCCCGAACCGGTAATAGCGGAAACTACCGATTGCCCGGTACTGCTGTAAACGTTCCAGGTAAACAACAGGCTGGTTTGAGAGCCGTTGACATTACTCGCAATGATGGTGTCCAGCCTCTCGGGTGTGGTGACATTTAATATGCGGTATTGCAAGCTGTACGTCGTTGCGGCCCCTATATATAAGGCCACCGAGTCCGCGCCTACCGTTTGTGTCTGAGCGGTATAACCGAATTTGACAGCGTTGCCATTGGGGTCGGATATCTTCGTCAGGTACCAGGTGTCATAATAGGTTATGCCATTTTGGTATTGCAGGTATTTGTTCTTGAAGTAGACCTGGCTGCCGGCCATGGTTTTTTGGGTGGTCGATTGACTCGTTTTGAATTCATAGATAAATCCTTTGTCATTTGTGATCGTAAACGACTGGATCACGCCGTTGCCATCAAGCGAATACTTAAACACCAGATCCTGGTAGGCTACAGGCATGAATTTGCTGCTGTCGCGGCTCCAGACGAATTGCGAGGATAGTCCTGGCGCTGAAATATAGAAGATATCCGGCTCCGTATCGCCCCGGATTGAAAACTTGCTGTTGATATCAGTAATATCTAAGGTTTCTTTGGAGCAAGTAACGCCGTCATTGCGGATTGTAAATGTGCCGATGTTTGTTGCAGAAGTATCAGGGACTGTTCGCATCCAGCCGAAGCGGTAGTTGCCCGCGTTATCACGCCAGGCATCATCCGGCAGGCCCCTGACCACGCGGCTGATCTGCCCGCCCGCCACGACATTCCAGCCCATACCGGCTGAACCTTCCACATCCTTGGGTTTGACGCCACGTCCGGAATAGACCAGGCTGACCGGGACAGAGACCTGTCCGCTGCTGATGTTGTATAGGGGGATGCCGACATTACCGGTTCCTGTTAAAGGGTCAACCGACACATTAGGTCTCTGTGCCAGCGAGAGGGATGAAAAAAAAAGGCACAAAAGAATCAGGACATTACTTTTTCTTGTCATATAAACAAGGTTTAGGTCTTTAGGAATTTTGCGATATGTCAGTATTGAAGTTCCGGCAATTGCTGCTAAAATTTTTCAATATAGTGTCGGAAATCGGGGTATGTAATTGCCGGTAAGGTTGCGTTATCTGCAATAAAGATAATCGGTGTTTTCATCAACTTGTATACCGTGTTTTCACGGTATTTTTAAGTTGCCGTAGATTAAGAAAATGGCATCGTTTGGACTAGTTTATTGTTGACTGATGCACTACATAACCCCTTTTTGATTAAATATTAAAATGGACCTTTGCATTAACTTTTTAGTTTTTCCATAATTTGTTTACTGGTAAATTAATTCCTTTAGGAGTTAATTTTTTTAACTGTGTTTAATTGGATTTAATAAGACCTTGATTTAATGCACATTAGCCTTTTCGGCGTGTTTTGAGGCCGGTGGATAGATAAGAGTTTTCGGATGCTGTAATAAATTTTGATGCTGTTGACATGCAAGCACAACGGATTTGCCGGTCGGCCCTGGTTAGCCAGTCCTGTTGTTATAATAGGGTAAAATCGTACGCAGCGCTTTTGTTAACCTAATCAAAAAAACCGCGCAAGTCAAAGCTTTTGCCTTTCCTGATTTTTCAAACAGCTATCCGAAAATACCGTGAAAACACGGTGAGTATTTTATAACAGTGGAAAGTATTTTTGCATTCATGAGCGTTTCGGATGATCTGCTACCTTATTTAAACAAATCCCTCGCCGACATGCCGGGCGAGGGCTGGAAGGACATTCCCGGCTTTGAGGGCTCATACCAGGCTTCATCGCTGGGCAGAATAAAATCTTTAGACCGGACCATCCCGCACCCGCGGCTTTACAAGCAGTTCGTCAAGGGCCAGATACTGAGCCAGTCGGTTGCCAAAAATCGCAATATCAAGACAGGAGAGCCGACGATTGACCTCCGCGTCACGCTTACAGTAGAGAACAGCCAGCATTATTTCAACGTCAGGAGGTTGATCTATCAGACGTTTATTGACCGTCGCCTGAGTTATAAAAAAGACAAGTTCTACATAATTAATATTGATGGCGACGGGTACAATAACCGCCCCGAAAACTTACAAGCTGTGACCTGGAGTGAAAAGCAACTGCGGGCCGTCAGCCGCGGCAGAACGTTGCCCTCTGTTTGGAAAACAGCGGACCGCACCAACTGGAAAAAAAATTACTCTACCTACAAGCCGGTTGCCCAGTATGATCAGGAGGGGAATCTGATCAAACAATATCCAAGCGTAAAAGAAGCTGCCCGGCAGATGCATATGAGCGACAAGGCAATTATCCAGGTTGCTAAAGGTATATACAAGCAGTGGAACGGCTTTGTGTGGAAGTATTCAAATCCTTGATTCATGGCTTAAACCACCATCTTATTTGATTGCGGTAATCCAGTGATTGCAGAGGGAGGTACAAAATTTCAGGACAAAAAGTCAAAATAAGAAATGCAGGAAGTCGCATTCCAGGAAAAGAGTTTTGGTTCGGTAACGCAGTTAAAGCTGTTTTAAATAAGCAGAAGGTCACTTAATAACCTCTGTTTTTTACTATTGCGTACGTGCATAATGATATCGATATGAAAAGTTTTTCCCGGACACGGGATAACTTATGACAAGCGAATCTGTTGTAAGCTTTTCAAGCGTAAAATTGCCGGTAACATATTCATGGTCACTAGCATTCGAATACTGATTACCGGCAATGAGTATATTTTTGCCTGCCGCATCAAATTTCCACGTACCATCAAAATAAATATTGTTTGGCGCATACGATGGATCACATGTTGATCCACCGAGGAAATAAGTGTATTTATAATCTGTTGTATAAATCTCGTGACGGGCCTTTTCACAGTCAGTTAGGTATGGCGCAATGATCCAGTTTGTCGTCCCCACATAACGGTAATCGTATTGAACATAATGCCAGGAACCCGCCAATAAATTCTTGAGAGAGTCTAAAGAATGTTGTGGCAAAGCATCGCTAAATGTGACGCGTACCGTATGAGTTGCCGTGATATTGGTAAGTGTACAGGACGTGGCACCGGCTAATATTTTTACAAAAGCGCCGTCGATCCACAACGAGTCGGCGTGGAATCCTGCATTTGGCATGAGGGCAATAACAGCCGATGCGCCGAAAATGACCGTCTGAGTCACTGGACTGACAGTACCATTGGGGCCTGCAACCGCGGTGACCGCAAATGATTTGCTAAACGTCGCACTTATTGTATGATCGGCGTCTACGTTATAAAACGTAAACGTACCAGCCGGCACACGGATTGAGCCATCAACTGTGAGAGTTGCAATAACATAGCCAGAATCAGGTGTAATCGTATATGTACATTGTTGAGTGGAAGCAACTTCAAATTCACCCGAGGGAGTTATCGTGCCATGCGGTCCGGCGGTAGCAGTGATTTTGTATGTTGTAATTGCAGGTTCACGTACGGGCTTCTTGGTACAGCTCGAAACGAGGACGATAGCAGCGAAAAAAATGATCAATAGCTTCTTCATATATGACGGGGTTACGGGCCTATACAAAGCTCTTTAATGATAGACACACATCCTATTCGATTTCGGGATACTTTATCCTATATTTGGATAAAGTATCCTGTATCTATACCTTTATTTAAAATCAATAATATTATGCTGCGTGGAAATAAAATAAGGACAATTCGTGAAGCACGAGGCTATTCACAAGAGTATGTAGCTGCTAAGCTGAAGATTGCGCAAAACACGTATTCTAAGTTGGAAACGAATCAAACCAAATTAACCACAGCAGCGCTTGAAAAGATTGCCGAAGTTTTAGAAGTTTCTATTAACGACCTATTAAGTGAAGAGCCAATTGTGCTCAACTTTAATGGAACTAATCATGGTGCCCAAGGTTCGTTCGGATTAATAGAACATTTTCATGCAGGACAAATAGAGCTGTATGAAAAAATCATTGCCGGCAAGGATGAAGAAATTGCCAGGATGCAGAAAATCATTGATGGTTTGCTGGCGAAAAAATAATATTTTCTTTTAGAATAAGATTGTCGAGCACAATAAACGTCTACTTCTTTCCATTTTATGAGATTGGTTAATTGAACCAATACATCAATACTTATTTTCAAAAAAACAAAAAGAGAAAAAGAAATCTTTTCTTTCGGCGCGGGTAAGCCATGCAAAGAGGAACGGAATAAATGGACTGTGGCGTAAGGTTGTGGGTTTATGCCGTAGTTCCTTGCATGGCTTTCGGGCAGGGTTGCGTAAGCCGGATAGATTTGATGGATTTTTCTGTTTGTTTACTCGTAACATCTTTTGTCAATTCTGCTTCCAACGCCCGGGAAGCGCCTATTTGTTTGGTGGATTTAAGATAGTGTTGACGGAATTTTTCGTTGAAAAACTCATGCCTTTGAAATACTAAAGTCTCCTTGCACTTGCTGCTTGGAGACTTTAAACCTAAGGGATATGATTGCGAACAAACACCCAGGCTTATAAAAATGTCTTTCCTTTAAACGGAGGATATGCATGAAACAGCAAAGAACTACTACAATGGATATTTTGCCACAACTTGATAAAGCATGTGGGCTGGATATTCACAAAGACAAGATCGTCGGCTATATAGCCTGCAATGACGGCAGCGGACAGGAGTTAAAAGAGTTCGGGACATTTACCTGTGAGCTACAAAAGGTAAAGGAATGGCTGCAAGCCAATCAGGTAGAACATTGCTTAATGGAAAGCACAGGCATTTACTGGATGAGCTTATACACTATTCTCACTGAATGCGGTATTTCTGTAATTGTTGCAAACCCAACGCATATCAAGCAGATTCCCAAGCGAAAAACAGACAGGAAAGATGCACGATGGCTTTGCATGCTGCTTATGCACGGATTGGTTCGCGCCAGTTTTATGCCAACATCGGAGCAAAGGGTATTACGTGATTATTGTCGAAGCAGGTTGTTTTATTCCCGGCAGCAGAACAAGATACAGAACCGGCTATGGAAGATACTGGAAAGCAATAATATCAAGCTACGCTCGGTCATCAGCTCTATCTGTACCAAAACTGCAATGAGCATCATTAGGCTTTTATCGCAAGGCGTGATAGACAAGGTACAACTTGCCAATTGTTCTTTAGGCCGTGCAAAGAAGAACAAGGATTATATGCTTCTCGCACTCGAAGGAACATTGGCACCGCATCATTTAACGCAACTGCAACTGCTATTGCAGGACTTCGATCATATTCAACAACAGATCAGGACACTAAACTCATTGATCGACGAGAGCATTGCTAACCATTATTCAGTAGCGTTTGAGTGTTTGGACACCATAACAGGCATCGCGCAGCGTTCGGCAGAAATCATATTAAGCGAAGCAGGAAACGACATGAGCCGATTCCCGACAGCAGATCATTTTACCGCATGGTGCGGTTTAGCTCCCGGCAATAATGAAAGTGCAGGCAGGCAGGGCAATACATCCATTAAGAAGGGTAATACATATTTGAAAACTGCCATTGTAAGTGCTGCATGGGCAGCCGTCAGGGTTAAGAACTCCTATTGGCATGCCTTATTTGAACGTATGCGTAAACGCATGAAATCACAAAAAGCGATAGTTGCCATTGCCCGGCGCATGATGAAGGTGGTTTATCATACTTTGGAGACATTGACGCATTACAAAGAGAAAGGTGTTGCTTACTATCAAGAAATGCAGGAAAAGGCGGCAGCATTTAGACAAGCTGGTAAACTGTGGCCATCAACAAACCCATAAATACGATCTTAAAAGGACGGATAAGGTTTTAGAATAAAATAGTCTGTAACCTAAGTTGCCAATACATATTCAGAATCCAGGCTTGTTCCATGAGAACGCAGAGGAAACTTGTTTTATTAATTAAACATAATTCAATACCGGGATGATTAATATGAATATTTTAGCTAATTTAATCTATAGAAGACAATTATTAATCTTAAATAATTTTTAGATTTATGATTTAAACCCTGGCGTTCATAATTGGCTATATATCACCTAAATGTAATTAACTTAACCTTATTCACTAACAGATGAGCAAGCGTTTTTTATTCGTTTTTTCGCTAATTTTATTCTTCTCCCCAAGTGCGTTATTCGCCCAGGACGAATTATTAGACAACAGAATAGTTCAAACTAAAAAAGACACAAAAACCTATGCCATTCAGTCTCTTGAAGGCAGGCCAGTAAAAGTAAAAGTTTTACCTGATTATGTTCATAACGTTTTATGTGTCATATATTTAACAGATACGATTAAGGTATTTGACTATTGGGATGTCACCCCTAAAACATCTTATTTAAGCAAACAATTTCTTAAAATCAACTATGAAGTTAGAGGCGGTTCAAATTTAGGCCTTGGTAATTCAATGATAATATGTGTAGGTGATAACAAATTAAATGAAGCATTACACGTGTTACAATATACAGATTGGGAGTCGGGGGAATTGGTGAAAAAATACGATGTTAAGTTCGCATTGGTAACTCGTAAAAAAAACTATATGATTAATGCGAGCGTCAGAGATAAATCAATTTCAACTAATAGTCCTGAAACTAATTATCATTATACGAATAGCAGTCAGTTGCAATTTGATAAGAAACTGAAAGTATTTTACAGTATAAAGCAGAATTTATATGATACTTTAAAGGTTAGCTATCATGATACAACATATAAACGCAAAATCGAAGGTAATTTTCCCCAAATACTTTTAGAGGATAATAAATACATTTTTATTGGAGGTCAATGGTTTGAATTGAATAACAGCGCAATAATCAAACTTTAAGTTGTTGACTACTGGCTATTATTTTTAGAGGAAACCTTATCACAATTCGCAACGGAATGTTGCGTTTTGAACTTCAAATGTAGAGGTAAGGATATTCTCATGCAAGGGGTTATGTAAAATACCGTGAAAACACGGTATAGAATTGGCCTCCAATACCATTAAATTTGCTATCGGCCTTAACGTGGGTCGAGATGTAAGAAAACTGAATGCGAAATCGAATTTAAGATATGTCCACAGACCTAACCTATATTATTGTTGATGACGATCCATTTAACAACATGCTTTGTCGTATGATTATAGAAGATGCGTTGGGAGAGGCAGAGATCAAAGAATTTACGAGCCCCGAAGCGGGACTGTTATTTATTAAGGAAACGGTTAAAAGCCCTACCATACTTTTTCTTGATATCAATATGCCGACAATGACCGGCTGGGAGTTTTTAGAACGGTACGAACTTTTCAATGAATAGATAAAAATGCACGTGAGTGTTTATATTCTTTCTTCTTCGCTTGATCACCGCGATAAGGATAGAGCAAAGGCGAATAAATACGTCAAAGGTTTTATATCAAAACCGCTTGAAGCGCAAACGGCCATGTTAATAGCACAGGGAGAATTTCAGGCATAATGTTTTTTGCGCATGGAACTGGTAAAAAGCTTCAAAATTCTGAGAAAACATATTAAAAATCTTCTTTCTCAAGAGCGCTTCCTTGCCCATAGCTTCGGATAAGGGAGATGCTAAGATAAGAAACATTGCGAGCCGTCCCGAGACAGCGCAGAGTATCGAAGCTGTCTGCGAGCAGAGCAAACGGTCCATACAGAGAAAGCGCAGCGTGTGTATGGTATGTCTTACACGAACAAGTGCATCAGTGTGTTAGAGAGCGGAAGGGACAGCGTCAGGCTCTGACACGCGATGCACTTGTGAAGCCGTTTGCGAAAGAGCAGGCGAGCCTAACAAGGAAAGCGGCTGACTTTATATCGGTTGAAACAACGTGAAAAGGATATAATGTCAGAGGAAGCTTTCATGATGAACGACCTTAATCCTACACAAAGCATGACAGGTTCAGCATTCGCGGTAGCGAATAATAGCTGGTCAATTGCGAATGTGCTCGAAAAGCTTATGAGCCATTGACGGAAACCTGGCATTGATTTTTGTGGAGTTTGGGAGAGAAGAATACCTTTTTTCCCGGTTGAATTCAATTTTTCAGCTGTTTAGTCAGCATGGAGAATCGGATGAAAAAGTCACACTCATTTAACACAATTCAATCGTATGGTATTTTTTTTAAAAAAAAGTATTGGCTGGCAAAAAAAGCCGATGTCGGAGCATACCATATAAAAGACAGCTATGAGTTCATATAATAACAGAAGCATAATACACAGCAGAATCAAAAATTTTGTTGCGTGGATTGCTCCTCCAACGGAGAGCAGGGATAATATTAAAACTAAATCAAACGAGGTTAGAAATAATATTAAGGCAAAGGCCGAGGAAGTTGGTCTTACGATAGTCGAAATGCCGCATTCAGGTTCTTTTGCTACCCGCACCGGTTTACGTAGACATATGTATGGAAATACGACCACAGAGGGTCAGGACATAGACGTTCCGTTCGTTGTCAAGAAAGATAAAGAAACTCAATTTGAGCCCCTCATCCGGAGGTTTAAAAAATATGCTGAAACCTGCTACCCGGATCACGAGATTGAAGAAACCAAAAGCTCGGTCAATATTGTATTTCCGGATGAAAAACTAACCTTTGATCTTGTCCCTATGTTTGAAGGCAGTAAGGCGAGGGAGCAAGTATTAATTCGCAATACTGGCGAAGAAGTAAGAACAAGTATTGAAAAACATCGGGATTTTATACGAACACGTACCAGCGAAACAAAAAATAACACCGGCGTTGTCACCTTTAACGATATGATCAGGCTGTTAAAATGGTGGCGTATCAACAAAGAACATGAAACCAACGGAAAGCTTGAAATTCCCAGCTTTTTAATTAATCTATTAGCTGCAAAAGCCTATCAGCAATGCGGTGACGATACCACCTATCCACAGACGCTCGCCAATTGGTTTTCCTATCTCGCCCATGTGGTTAAGGAGAAGGAAGCAATATGGTTTAAGGATTACTATGGCAGCGTGGAAATCGATTCTTCAAAAACCTGGACTGTGCTTGATCCAGTTATGAAAGACAATAATATCGTCAAAAATTGGAATTGGTTTGAAGTTTCAGACTTGGCCGACTGGTTGCAGGAAGCGGCTGAAATTATGAACAGGGCAATCGTCGCCGATCTTCAGGGCCGGGACGCTGACAGCTTAAATCAACTAAAACTATTATTTGGAAATATTTTCTCTTCACATTGTGATTAATTAACAACATGGCAACATATACTTTTACCGGAACTGATACCTATTCTGTCGCAGACGTTGAGGCTGTAATGAAAAACACCTATGAAGATATTATAGGGTTCGCTAACAGGGGCATAATTTCCTATGAAAAAGCAAAAAGCTGGATAAATGACCTCACCTATCTGTTAAATGAAAAAATTTTAAAGTCATTTGAAATACAATTATATGATGCTGCCGGCACGAAGTTCAAGTCATATAAGTATACCGTAAGTGTCGGTGGGTACCTGTCTTCGGGAAGCGATTCCGGCGGGATTAATTTTTGGAGTTTGGCCACAGGCACGGTCGCAGGACTATTTGCTGATATTGATGATTCCAAATCCGCTTCCGCAAAGGTACGCGAAGAATTGGCAAACAGGGGCTGGGGTACAAATGGAACACCTTTAACTGGCAACCAGTCATCTGAGCGTGACTATATCAGCAACAGTTTAAAACTTTCCCGATCGGTAATAACAAAATAATGGAACTTCATCTACAACAAAACACACACCCGGACAAGGCTGCACAGGCCGCCTATGATCAATTGATCGCAATCCATCGACAGAAAGAATCGATTCTAAATACGCTAGAATTATTTTTCAACAAAGAGAAAGTAGATAAATGGCATAAGGCACACCATAAGGGTCACCTGCCTTTCTTTTCAAATGTTCTATCCGGTTCGCCGCTTATTATATTATCCGGGGATGTTGGTTGCGGAAAGACCGCGTTGGCACATAGTGTTGCTACACCTTTGGCTAATATTATAAACAAAAGAATAACTTGCTTTGAAACGCCATCCAATATCCGTGGTGGCGGTTTGGTCGGCGAGATAGGAAATCGCATCGTGGACGCCTTTCAACAAGTAAAGAAGAAACTTAAGCCTGAAGAATTTGGTATATTAATTATTGATGAAGCGGATGATCTGGCAACGGATCGCGATCAAAACCAGGCTCATCATGAAGATAGGGCCGGCCTAAATGTTTTGATTAAACAACTTGACCTGGTGTCGCGAGAAAAGCTAAGCCTTGCTGTATTATTGATTACAAACCGGTTAAAGGTATTGGACCCTGCTGTGATCCGCCGGGCTGTAAATGTTATTGAATTTGAACGCCCGGACGAAACAGGTCGCAGATTAGTTTTTGAAAAACTGTTCGCGGGCACAGGTATTAATGACGCAGGCATAAATGAATTAATACTTGCCAGTGAACATAAAGACACGCCGTACAGCTTTTCTGATTTAATTCAAAAAGTTGGCAGACAGGCGCTTTTTCTGGCCGTTCAAACCGACCAGCCGTTTTCTAAGGATTTGTACATTAAAGTCTTAAAAAATGTGAAGCCGTCCCCTTTGATAAAATAAAATATGAAAGAAAAATTGATAGTAGTAATTGCCCATTACGGATTGGATCGAAAAATCACAGAAGCAGAGTGTGTAGCTGCATTAGGTGATGATGTTAAAAATTATTTCTTTATTGATTTTGAAGCGGGCAGTGCTAAGCTTAATGAATTGTATTCGCTGTCATTTGATAATATCGCACTTTATCAGCAACGCAAATATCTTGAAATTGTAAAGCCCGTATTGGATGCGAATCCAGATGCCGATATTGCCTATTTTGGATTAACGCCAATACCAGTGTCCTTTCATTTTGGCTTTCTGGTTGGAAATACCCATCATTATACCATTTATCAATTTCACCATAGCGAACGCAAATGGCTTAAGCACAGTAAAAAGCCGACTGCTGATTATGTTTTTTCGATTCTTCCGCTAAATATTCCCTCTGAAATTCAAAAAGGGAAAGGCGATGTATCGGTACGCGTGTCAACCTCTTTTAGGATTGACCCTCATGCCACTTATGAAACATTGCCGAATGCAGCTAACGAATTTGATTTAGCGTTACAGCACCCGAACGTAGATTCGCTATACACTCAGGAAAATATTCAAAAGGTAGTAAACGCATTCCAGGACATTCTCGACTGTTACGCTAATAAGCTAAGTGATCGGGATAAAATCCACTTGTTTATCGCATCTTCGGCAGGTCTACCTTTTGCACTCGGCACGCGTATTAATACCAATATTTATCCTTACATACAAACTTATCAATTCAGTAAGGATGAAACGCCCAAATACAAAGAAGCCATTTTAGTCACCAAAGAAACGGATAGTCGTACCGTACTGTCAGAAGATGACCGTGAAATTGCGAGCAAGATACGTGTAGCCTGGCAAAAACAGCTGGATGAGAAGATAAAACCTTTTATACAAAGTATTGCCGGAACCAAATCTCAAAATTGGCTGGAGATGGTTTGTGCTTCAGCGGCGGAATATAAAAAGGTATCAAAACAACTCAAATATCCCTGGTCTTCGGTTACGGACATCAACAAAACGTCTTTAAAAAATGATAAAATCAATGTTGAAATTATTGACGTTGAAGACGGGTTCGAGTATATTGAAAAAACAAATACCTGGCTGCTTGACGATGGGTTCCTTTTTGGCTTGGATAAAAGACTGGCTAAACACCAGGATACCGATGTGATGCAGGCAAGCCGTTTATTCTTTTTCCACGAAGCTTTACATTACAGCAAAGAAGGGCACAGGCTTACAAAAGAGGTTGCCAGTGGTATCGGCCAATTTCCGAAAGTTATTGAAGAAGCCGACTATCAGGCCGACGTGTGGGCCATATTGACAGAATATAAATTTTGTTCCATCTATGAAAACGCTAAACTTAAAGACGGGTTTAAACAATTCTTTTGTAATGCGGTCGAGACCGCTGTAGAAACCATGTGGAGTTTCGTTGATACCGGTGAAGAGTTAAGTATTATACAGGTTAGGTCTATGAACAGGTTTCTAAATTGGTACTGGCAATGGGTACGGATAGAGGATATGGATGGCGAAGGGTCTTTAGAAGAAATCTTAGCAATTTTATTCGACAAACCGGTGATTGAACTGGCAGGTGCTCCAATGGAATTGCGAGGCTACCGTACGTATTATAAATTAAGTTTGAAAAATACCGGCAGATGCCAGTTAGCCGCATTTATGCGCAATAAAGTATATCGTTTTACACCAAATTTAATTGATGATATATTGGATGGCTTTAGGCTTTTGGACGGTGAAAAAATCAAAAGCGGGCTGAAAAGCTTTCAGGTAAGCATGGGTTAAAAATATTTTTTATTAAAAATTAAATTTAAATTTATATTTATGCCAACCTAACCCATATAAATGATTGATTCACAAGCCCTCGATAAACTGAAGTCCATTGATGACAGATCATGGGCAAATATTTACAAAGAGCTGGTTCTGTACTCGTCTTTTAAATTGAAAAAAGCCGGCTTTGTAATTCGCAGTGAAAAAGACAGCGTTGATCCAGAGCATTTCGTGACTGTGGCTATTGAGAAAACCTTTGAAGGCGTAAGAAAATGGGATTTCATTCGTTTTCCTGATATCACGATACATCTGAAAGGAGTGGTAAAAAGCTTGATTTCCAGTCACTTCAAGTCGTCAAATCGCTCTATTGTAAATTCCGGTCAGGAAACAAATGTTACTGAATTTGCGCCCGCATATGAGGATGAAGCCGCTCCTATTGAAAACCAAGCGGATGAGATTGGCACAGATGAAAACCCCGAATTAGTACTTATCAATAACGAAACCTTAGAGGAGATTGAAAAAGCTTTTGGGGACGATAACGATAGCTATATTATTTTTTGCGAATGGCTGGAGGGCAGCCCACCAAGGGATATAGCAGAAGCATTTGAAATCCCGGTCACGGAGATTTACAACGCCATAAAAAAAGGAAAACGTACTACTCAAAAATTATTTAATAAGCGATCATGAAAAAAATATCTGTCAATATAGATAAGCTTAACGACGAGTTATTTTTCGCTCTTCATAATCAGCCAGAGTTAGTCGATGATTTTTTGCGTGAAGAAGGTTATGAACCGACTAAGTTAGAGCAGTCCGGAGTGTCGAAAATTAAAGCGATCCTGTTTAAACAACAAGTTGCAATTAAAAAAAAACAATTTAATGATTTATATGCTAAGGCAATAGCCATATTTTCAGCGTCTGAAGCTGCTACGAAAGAAGCGATTTTATCGCTGCTAAAACAGCGGGCCCCGCGTTTGCAATACAATAATCTTGAAAAAATGAATCAGGATGACCTGCGACAAATACTTAACGAGTCCGATTTGTTAGATATTATTCATAAGATCGAAAGGCGCGATTTATAATGAATAAGCCAGGATCCGTAGCCAAAAATCTTCTCCAACAACTTGGGGTTGAAGACCCATCTGCTATTGATATTGCAGATATGATTATATATCATGACGGCATGGTCAAGGAAACTGACTTGCAAAACTGCGATGGAAGATTAATTATGAAACATGGCAAATCAATTGTCTCGGTCGATTCTAAAATTGAATTCCCGCAGCGGAAAAGGTATATATTGGCCCATGAACTAGGGCACATGCTTTTGCACAGCCATATGGAAGCGTCATTTAACGATGATGATACAACATTGGAGGGTTACAAGAACGGGCCGCAAGAAAAAGAAGCCAATGACTTTGCTGCGGAACTTTTGATGCCTGGAGAACTTTTCAAGACATACTGTTTTAAAAAGAAGTTTTCACCGGACTTACTAAGAGAAATTTCAGAAAAATTCAATACCAGCATAACCTCTGTCGTTTATCGATTTATAGAACTTGGCAACCATCCCATTGCTGCATTTTATAGTAAGGCAGGTAAAATACAGTATTGGAAAAAATCGGAAGATATGCGCTATTGGATACCCGACAAAAATAAACTGGACGTACCAGGAGATTCCGTCGCTAAAGAGTATTATTTATACCATAGAATTTATCGCAAGGAAGATGCGGTTCAAGAAATTTCAAAGTCCACCTGGTTTGATTTAGGTAAATTTGATAGGGATACGCCAATGTATGAATATTGTGTTATAACGCCGCGATACGATTCGGTACTGAGTATAGTCTGGGAGAAATAAATAATTAGGTGCATTAAAGTTTCTAATTAAAAATCTATCTTTTTTGATATTAAATAAAAAGACCCATTATTGGGTCTCTAATTGTTCTTCTGCCACTATCTCCGTGCCTTCCTGCTTTGCAGATATATTTAAAATAAAATCAACCGCTTTTTGCGCTCTTGCACTTGCATAGATGATCATCCGCTTATCATTCCTTAATGCTTCGATCCAACTTTTTATGTAGGCGAGGCTTTGGTCAAATTCCTTATCAATAATTCCGGCTGCGGAATTAAGGTAACAGGCACCGATTTCGGCGGTTAATTCCTCAATGCTATATTTTTCGGAACCAAATTTTATCGGATCAGTTATTTCCAGCCTGTTGAGCCGGGACTGGTGACCTGTGCTATGGATGAGTTCATGGAATAAGGTGCAATAATAACTTTCGCTCGAAACAAAAGAGCCTTGTTTCGGCATGTGTATTTTATCAGTTTGCGGATTATAGCAAGCCATCCCTTTCCCGTGAATGATGTCCGGACACTGCCGCATTCCGGCCACAATTTCATCACACAATGCAATGGGTGAGTGCACCAATTCTATGGTTGGGATTTCCAGTGTTTCAGGAATGTTTTCGCATTGTTCAATGTTAAATACAATGTAATATCGCAGCACGGAAGCGGGTTTCTTAATGCTATCGTCCTGTTGGTCATTATTATTACTTGCCTGTTGCCGTTCTTGCCGTTTCCAGAAAGTGACGAGGTGCCCCTTTTCTCCCTTTTTTATAGTAGCTCCAACCGCTTCAGCTTGCCGCAATGTCAGGAAATAGTTTTGATTGTACCCCAATGACGCTAGAAGCCAGGTGTTGATGCCACGATAAGGTAATTTGGTGATTAAGTTTTGAGGATACCCGGCGTCTGTCCAGGGTTTCCGCCACGGCACAATTTTTTGTGCCAGCTGTTCGATAATGCGGTTGGTGATGATCTGGTACACATCGGTGCGTTGGTGTTGAGTGCTCATGGTTTTCTATTTAATTGTCAATGAATGTTTTCTTCAGTATATATTTCATCGAGCAATCAGATAAGGGAGGGCGTAGTGCAAAACAAAAAGCAGGGCTTAAACCCTGCTCTTGTATCATTGTCGATTTTGCTGAAGCCAATGGTATGCAGCCACCGCAACTGCTTCGAAAAGTTTGATGTAATACTTGTTCTTGTTGGCAAGTTCTTTGGTAAAATACTTTTCCAACTCCGGATAGAAGCTCGTCATACGCTTCATTAGTGAATTGCGGGTTCTCCTGACCTGGCTTCCAAAAGCCTGGTATATTTCTTTGGACTGATAAAGCAGTGTTGGAACATTATGTTCTGCTGCAAAGGATTGAACGGCTGCAAGCAACTTCTCAAAATCGGCTGTCTGGCAATGCATGTCAGGTATTGACACGGCAATATCTGTTATCGTATAGTGTGCAATACACGATGCGAGGCTGGTGAGCATCAGATCTTGTTTTTCCGGGGACCATTTCTCCTTGTGGAGCTTCAGATAGTAATCCACAAGGGTATTTGATTTGAATACCGCCAGCCCGAGCATTCGTGTACTAAAGCTAAGACCGAGCGTTATCGTTTCCATGTTTTTGATTGACCAGGAATGTGAATAATGCTCCCCGTGTCTTGCGTATCTGCGTTTCATCGATTGACATAACCTTTGCAAGGACCTTGCGCAGGTGGTTTTCGTGATATTTCTGTGTTAAGGTCAGGTAATACGGCAAGGCATCCCTATCCTTCAACGTCTCTGCAAGTTCATTGGCTAACCGTATTTCATGCGGTTCGTAATTCTTCATTTGTCAAAGCGCTAATTGGTAATGGTTACCCTTTAAGGAATCGACGATAATCGTATCGTTATTATATTAATCGTTCCGATCGATGAATAAATCCGACTTCAATTTTGCTGAAAGGGCGAAAAGAAAAGACATGATTATGTCTTTGGAGGCGGCTATCAGCCGCCTTTTTTAAATTATGTAACCATAGGTTTGATCAATTATGTTAAACGGAAACCGACATATTTCCTTGAATCATTTTATGAAAAAGCGAACGTAGATGTAAGGTAGGGTGTAATGCAGCTCTGGCCCTCTCTTATAATGTAAATCAAATCGGCATACTATTTCAAGTGTAATGGAATGGCATGCCAAAAACCACAATGAAATAATTTGTCTGCCTTTTGAGCCGGACCGTGATTTGTCACATTTGGAGTTTGATTCAGGATATTTTTTTGCACAAGAAACCATTAATGGGCTGGAAAAACTTGGAGAGGCCCTACGGGGAATAAGGAATAGACTACTAAGCGAAGGGTATAGTATAATTAATGGAAACCTTTATTCGCCGTCAGGTGAGTTACTATATGAAAGACACTATTTTAAAGAAAACGAATGATAAAAAAATTGAAAGCGGGGCATATAAAAATCAGTTCTTAATCTATAATCGCAAAAGCACTGATGAGCCAGAAAATCAGAAAAACTCGTTACAATACCAAAAATCGGAAAACCTCCGATTTGCTTTGAAGGAACATTTACCCATAGCCGCGGTCACTATCGATGGTTTTTGTATTAATGGACTCATATTCGAAAAACATTCGGCATTTAAAGAAGATGAGACTATGTTTATTTCAAACAATGGGCTGGTACAATTTCATGTTGAAAGGCCAAAGTTTTATAAGCTCATCCAATTGCTAAACAAGAAGTTATTTAAAGGGGTGATCTTCTTATGTTGGGACAGAGCAAGCAGGAATGATGCAGATGAAGCTATTTTAAAAAAACTATTAAAAAGCAATATCGATTTGCGATTCTCTTTAACAAGCTACGATAATTCAAGTTCCGGGGCGCTTCATATGGACATTGACGGAATGTTCGCACAGCATCATTCACGGGTTACAAGCGAAAAAATAAGACTAAACAATAAAATTCAGAAAGCCAAGGGGGTGTGCACATATAGAGCTCCGGCTGGGTATTTGAATATAGGCACCATGGAACATAAGCCATTCGACCCTGTTCGGGCGCCAATTATCAAAGACCTCTTTGTAATGTACGCTACAGGAGATTGGACGCTTTCCAGCCTTACTGCCTGGGCGATTTCCCATGGCTTTACGATGCCGCCAATGCGTCGCAATAAAACGCGTGAAGAAATGTTATTGGAAGAAGAACAGGACATTTCGCTTTCGATTGAACCTATTGCCCGAATTCCTAAGCGTATATCTATACATAAAATTTTAACGAACCCTTTTTATGCCGGACTGGTTTACGGTAATGATGGTGCAATGATAAAAAGCACAAGTCACAAAGCTCTAATTACTGAGGAATTATTTGATAAAGTCCAAAAGCAACTCGCGATAAAAAATCGAAGCATTCAATATGACAGGAAGCTTATTTATCCTTACCGATCTCTAATCAGATGTCTCGATTGCAACAGAACGTACACACCTTATAGGAAGAAGGGAATACTATATTATTGCTCAAAATGTAAAATGAATTGCTCCAATTCAGTCAAAAATATAAACGAAAAAATTTTATCTGATAATATTTCCAAGATTCTCCAAAGATTAATATTTACTGAGGAAGAATTAGCGGAAATTAAGATTCGGGTAAAGGAGGAATTGAAGGAAATTAAAACTCTACAATCAGTTGAGATGACGAATTTGGAAAGGCGTGAAAGGAAGGTCGCAGAAGACATAAAATACATAAAAGATAATAAATTGACCTTGCTTAGAACTGGAGTATATCAGCCAGAGCAGTTTATAGCCGAGGAACAAAGGCTCGATTTTGAATTGTCAGCTATAAATACACAAAAAGATAAAATAAACGCAGGTCATTTGGAAGATAATTTTAAAAGTTTGGAAAAACTTTCTGAACTGCTAAAAGACATTACGTTATATGAGTCTTTTTCCAATTCATTTGAAAAAGACAAAATTTGCCAAATTATATTTTCCGAACTTTTCTTTTCAGATAATGTCCTTAAATACCAATGTAAAAATGGTTTTGAGGCGTTGGAAAATCGTTTTGTGTCTTCTGGTGCCCCGAACGATTGGCTTTCCGAACTGCCCTCCCATGCGAAAGATATTCAACAAGGATTAGCAGAGCTACAAGAATACATTAAACAGTCATTGCCAAATTAGTTGGCAATGACCCCTGTCTTACAGCAGCTTCATTTCATGGCTACAATATAGCCATGAATGACATTACCCATATTGGTGTGACCAATTACCAAAACAAGCATATCCGCTTTGGCATCAAGGAAAAAGACCGCTCGGGTCATATATATTGCATTGGCAAAACAGGATCAGGAAAAAGCACGCTGTTATTGAACCTTGCGATTTCTGATATTCAAAATAGAAAGGGATTTGCCATTATTGACCCTCATGGGGATATTTCAGAGACCATTCTAAATTTCATTCCAAAGCAACGAATAGAAGATGTCATCTATTTCAATACCGCCGATAGTGAATTTCCTGTTGGCTTTAATCCGCTGCATGATGTGCGGGAAAATGAGCGTCATTTGGTTACGGCCAATATAGTAGCCACGTTCAAAAAGATATGGGCTGAATCTTGGGGGCCTCGCCTAGAGCATATCCTGCGAAATTCCATTTTAACGCTGTTATACTATCCTAACGCCAGTTTGTTGGATATTCAGCCATTACTTACAGATTTTAACTTCAGAAATGAAGTCATGAACTATGTAAGCGTACAAGGTTTGCGTAACTTCTGGCATGGGGAATTCAATATGATGCCGCCAAATTTGCGAGCCGAAGCCATCGCGCCGGTTATCAATAAGTTGGGGCTATTCCAAACACATCCTATTTTGCGAACAGTTTTCGGACAACAAACTTCTTCGTTCAATATTGCTGAAATCATGAATCAGCAAAAGATATTGATCGTTAATCTCTCGAAAGGAGCGCTAGGAGAAGACTGTACACAGTTGTTAGGTTCACTGCTCATTACGCAATTTCAAACAGCGGCGTTAGGCAGGGCAAAACAACCGATTGAAACCCGTACCCCTTATACTATTTTCATCGATGAAATGCATTCCTTTATCACCTTGTCTTTTGCCGATATATTAGCCGAATCCCGGAAATATGGCTTAGCCTTATTCCTGACCCATCAGTATATAGAACAGTTGAGCGATCCCATTCGCGCCGCTATTTTCGGAAATGTTGGTACACTCATATCATTTCGGATTGGGGCTGCTGACGCGGCAGTGCTAGAGCAAGAGTTCTTGCCGACATTTACCAGGGAAGATCTCGTTAATCTTCCCCGGTATGCGATGTACATCAAATTGTTGATAGATGGCACTACTTCGATGCCATTCAGTGCCAATACCATGCCCCTACCCGTGACGAGCATATCCTATGCTAAAGATATTATCAAGGATTTCCGAAAAAGGTACGCAAGAGACCGCCAGCAAGTTGAAAATGAGATAGCGGCACGCTACCGCCAAATGGGGCTTGATAAGAAAATCCAAAGTTTGTTTGATTAGGCATCCACATATATAGCCATTAAAACCTTCTAAATATTTACAACATTGCAATAAGTCCGCAAAAAACACGGCGTTATTTATGTTAATTACAAAAATCGCAGCATATGGGCGCTTCTTTTGCTTTTTCAATATTATAGCGTAAATTTATAATTAAAATGATACCGAAAATAACACCAAAAGTAAATCGTATCGCTTGCTGGCGCGAACTTCGGGTATGTCCCCGGTTTGAAGAAATGCATCTATAAAACAAATAGAAACATTAAAAAAAGGCCGGGTTGCAAAAAAGCTTCTCGGCTTTTTTATTAAGTAAAATCCGAACAAAATTTTAACATTAAACTAAATACTTGCAATGACACAAAGGAATCAAAATCGCTAAAATGGATTTGATCTATCCATAAAGACTTTTGGCAAGGCCAAAATCTCTTTGAAACATTCTTAATTTTCAATCAACGTTATCATTGACTAAGAAGGTAGATTATAAGGTGCAAAGCACCGGATTCAATTTATAAACTTTGGAATGTTTAATTTAAAAGATAAAGTCATGTCAAAAACAAGTATAGATGAAGCCTACGAGGCAGGTGTGAATGCCGGCAAAAATGCCGGTACGATGGATCGAATTACACACAATCTTTCAGACTGGGAATATTCGGCCAGAGATAAAGCCTATAATGACGGGTTTGCATACGGCGTAGAACATAGGCACGATAGCAGCGACGGTGGTTCCAGTGGTGGAGGGGATGGAGGTGATAGCGGCTGCTTTATTACAACTGCGACGTTGATATCCATTGGTAAATCAGATGATTGCGAGGAATTAAATACTTTCAGAAACTACCGCGACCAGTGGCTTGCAAAGCGAGAGGATGGGATGGACTTGATAAAAGAATACTACCGCATTGCTCCTAAAATAGTTCAGGTGATTAACAAACTGCCTGCATGCAAAAGTATTTACTTTCGATTATGGAAAAATGAGATAGAACCATGCTTAGGTTTAATTCGCAATCAGCAATTTGAAAAAGCCAAGCTGCTTTATTGCAATGTGGTCATGCGACTAAAGCAAGAATACCTGGCCGCCTAGTGTATTCCTTAGTTATGAAATAGATTCGGGATCAATTTTCTTAAGTGTCCCTGGCCCAAATGTGTTTTCAATTAGTTTGCCGAGTTCTAATAAATTGCCATTTACCTGGCTATCAATGAAAAGGCGTAGTACAGCATCTGAGTCAGGAAAAAGGTGCTTGTTCCTTTCATATATAACGCTCACTGCTGCATGTAATTGTGATAATTCATTTTGCCTGCCTGTATCGATAGCAATTGAACCATTGTTCACTGCATCCATTTCATTTTTGAATAATGGTTCTTTTGTTATGGATTTATAAAAATCTGCGGTGAGATAGGCGATTACAGCCTCCTCTACACTTTTCAGGTAGATTGTCTTTCCATCACGGGACACAACACTCATGCCTTGTCGGTATGAACTTACCTTAGTCCCAGTTTCATTGCTCTTATCATCCGCTATTACCTGGAAGGCTGTAAAACACTTAACGTGTAACAATTCATGAAAAAGGGAAACAGAAAACTGAATGTCAGATGGCTTCCGATCAACCAGTATGCTTTGTTGTGACGATGAATGTGCTCCATCTATCAATCGCCCCTTCGTGAAATCCTTTGTTCCATCCATCTTTAAAATATGGATGTTAGCAAGTGGAATACCGATCCGCTTGGTACGGCCATAATACCGCAACATCTCATCAATAGCCAATTCCACGAATTGAATTAAGGAAACATCCTTCTCTGTCTTTTCTATCTCGAAATCCTCAATTTTCTCTCCACCAATTTTTTCTATGTGAGCAATAATATATTCATGATATCGTTTTTCCAATTCTTTCTGTTCAGGCGAAATACCAATAAGCCTGTCAATGTAGGGATTGTTATAACTTTCCATCCAAACATTATATCACGCTTTACAGTGTGAACTATAGTTTTTGATCGATAGAAAGGTATATGCAGTAGGGAAGCTTCTAAAAATCTATAAAAAACCGAACGAAACGATTGCTATATCATGCTTTTGCATGATGAACTTCTACATTTGCATTCAAGGGGTACGGGGGCAGATTGCCCCCGCAAGATAGCGTGTCGCGAACGTAAAGACTACTGTCTACGGAGGGACACGCTATCTTGCAACCGTATTCTCTATCGGTCCTCATCCATATCATCCCTGTCGAAATCCGTTTCATCCTCCTTATCATATTCATCGCGATCTCTACCATCACGTTCTTCCCGGATGGAACGGATTTCGTCCAATGTTTTTTCTTCTTCTTTCAAATCAATGGACAAAGATTCGAATTGCTCCGACCCCAACAGACCCGAAAAACGGAACTTGGTATCTTCGTATTCAATACCATAGGGTTTACCGCCTCGTTCATAATGGTACAAATTCTCCTCCCGGAGCAATTCGAGGAATTCTTTCTGAGAAGCTGACTTCTCAAAACAGCTTCTAACTTTGTCATTGATTTGCTCTTTCAGCAGGTTTCTTTGCTCCCTCTGCAAAGCGTGCCAATTGGAATCTTTCAGATACGCTTTTCCTTTCCCGTGTTCCGGGAAACTCTTGGAGATTCCCGGATGCTTCTGTTTATGGTATTCCTGTAAAGAAACCTTCAATTCCCGCAACTGGCCTTTTGACAACCGGAACGAAGTGCCGGTCCTGAATTTTAAAGCAGAAACGCACATGTGTAGGTGCACGTGTTCCTTATCTCGGTGAACCGCCCCTAACATCACGCCTTCAGAGCCACGCAAATGAATGTATTGGTTTGCAATATCCCGGATAGCGTCAGTGGTTAGTTTGGATTTATCTTCACCATTAAATGAAATGATCTCATGAAAAAGATATACCTGGTCAGAACGGCTGCGCTGCCGGAAGGATTCATTTTCAATGAATTCTTTGGTGTAGCCGGCCATGGTATGTGAGCGCAGGTTATGGCTGATGATTTCCGGCTTTTCATTTTTGCCTTCTTGTAAAATGTAATTGATTAGCGATGCATATGAAGGTTTATGACGGGAAAGGATTTTGATGACAGCCATATGTTTGCTATGCCAATGTGCATGCCAATAATGTAAATAAGTCAAAATGGCTGAATAAAAAAGCGCCGATGCTGTTAAGCTATCGGTGCTTGATAAATTTGAACTTCATTGTTTCGGCAGAAACTTTTGAAGTTCTTCGGGGAACTCTTCCATAGGCCAACCTTTTTGAAGGGTAGCGATAAGGAGCAAATAGGCTTCTTTCCATGAACCTTTGAAACTGTACAGTTCGGGGTATTTTTCGCCATCCTCTAAGGTAGGGAGCCAAAATGTTGCCGTGCCGTCGTCTTTCAAGTGAACTTCAAACCCTGCATCCCTTTCTTCATTATAGGTAAATGAAGGAGCAAAAACAGCGACTATGACAATATTTTTTCTTAAAAGATCCGTATTGTCTTGGTCTACGAGGTAGCAAAAGGGGCAATAATCATAACCTGGTAAATTATGGAAGATGTCCTTCCATTTTTCTAATTGCTTTTCAATTCGGTCTATGTCCCATACTTTGACTTCAAACAGTTCATTAGTAGGAATTTTGTCTGAAAGATATTTATCGGCTGGCAGGAGGTTAGCCAACAAATTGATCAGTTGATTTTGCTGGCCGTTTGACAAAGGCTCATGTTTTGAAAGGGCCTCCTTAATGCTATTAAAGGCCTGAATATCCTTAATCTTTAAGGTGAATGTTTGCATAATCTGGTTGTTTGGTGACCAGAATTTTCAATTCTAAGAGAGTAAATGCCGATATATATGGTAAACCCTCTGGCCAACAAACAACTATTTAAATATAAGCATCCTGCTGACTTGGCTTCAGCCTAACATGCCCGTCTAATCTTCGCAACATATACCTTGAAGCAAAAGTACCTTTATACCAAATTCTCATCTTAATAATCATGCGATCACTACTAATTAGGCTTGCTTTGTAAAGACTATTAATAACCTTCGCTTTACATCCATTTTCCACAAGCATTTTGAAAAACACACTTAAGATTTCTTTATTATAATATGGAAAGTCTAAAAACATCACATATTCAATTATACAAAGCATCCAATATTCATTATCGCGAGGAAGTTTCGCATACGGCATATACCCATGTATCCTTTTATTACAATGTAAATCGTCAGATAGAGTTCGCTCTACATCTCTAAATCTTTTATAATAAAAATTTTCCTGTTCAGGGGTTTTAAAAAAATTCTTACCGTGCTCGAATCGCTCGTATAGTTCCTTAGCAGATAACAATTCTCCTTTTGCATAAAGAATATCAATTATTTCCAATTTTACATGATCGTCATAAAACCAATCTTCAGTAATAGACTGCGAAAGTCCTTCTTCGATTAAAAGATCATGATGAATGGAAAATATGTGTGTATTGAAAGGCACAATGAGCGGTTCCAATGAAATGTAGTTAGACAGAATTTTACAAATTGGATTGGTCTTACTGAAATACAAAATCTCTTTGCTTACGTTATTGTCACCATTGTAATAATCTGATAACTTCAGAAAAGATTCCCATGTAAAAAACTTTGCATACTTATACTCAATACCTAAGCATGCCCAATAAAATAATGCCTTTGCTAACCCAGGATATACTTGATATATTTTCTTCTGATCATTCCTTATAATACTTTTAAATTGGGAAAGAACGTCATCCAAGTCGAAGGACTCATTGTTTGTAATTTTCAGATGTGATCGAGCTATTATAAATAAAATTAGATATAACGAGCTTTCGTAAAATTTAGGCTTAGTCAAAATGAGAGCTGGTATGACTTTCCAAGCTGAATTATTGGCGATCACCTCTTCAATTATTTTGGAGTTCTCATCCGATGACAAATAGTAGTTGTGCTTTTCATTAAAGTAATCCAGATATTCTTTCCCGTAAGTATCTCTGTCGCTAATTATGATTCTTGCATTCTTAAGTTGTGATGTCTTAGATAAAAAAAGATTCGCCGTTTGTGAATGACTTTTTATTTTTTCCCAATCGTCAATAATTAATAAATATCTACTTTCAATGTTAGATTTGATTTTATCAATATTTTCATTAAAGGCGCTAAGATCATTTATCCAAAGAATTGAAAAATCGCAATCAATGCAGTCAATTGCTAATCTTCGCAAAATCGTTGATTTTCCGCTTCCACCCATGCCACATATAACTGCGGATACTTTATTATTCTTGAACTTTTGGAAGGAATTGAATATAGTGTCTTTAATTTTTTCATAATCCTTTCTTTCGCAATCCCAACCTTTGATAATGCCAAACCATTGACAATCATCATTCTGTTTTGCGGTATAGAAATCTATATGTGAAAAACCTTGTCCATTTTGTAATACTGTATCTCTGAACGTCGAATCAATTATGTCGCATCCCTTAAAACTTGTTCTAAGTCCTAATAAAGGAGCGCATACGTTAATGAAATCTCTAAAAGTCTTTATTGTCTTAGGATAGAAGGAAAGATGTTCATTATCCAAAAAAAAGTCCATTAGGACCCCTTCGCTTGGTATGTCTTTTTCTGTCTTGTTCAAAGCAGTTTTTAAAGCTTCACCTAAAGCTTCATAATATGGGTTGCCTTTTGTAGTATTTAAATCTAATTCACCCCCGTTAGTAAATGCTCTATATGCATCCCTAACATTCTTCCTTAAAGCTTCAATTTCACTTAGATGGTATTTCATTTATTCAAATAATATGTACAGACACCGTGATTCCTTTTTAAAATAAGGTCTTTTTAAGGTGGCGTTGTTGGGTTTTCGCTGTCAAACTAAACTGGTCAATTTGTAATGAAAATTAAACATTATGAAAACAGAAAACAACCGCTATCAAAACCTCGCTCTGGAAGCATCCCTGAAATCTTCTTGTAGCGAAATTAACGCGCATGCAACAAATAATGCGGAGCACTCCGCTTCGAAAAATTTGCCTCAAGCATCAGGCGACCATATGACTTCGTATTTTGAGGAACCGCATTTAAGCCACCAGGGACTGATTAATAATGTAGATGCAGAACTACAGATTCAAATTACCCTTGCAGAAGTAGCAGAAAAACAAAAATCTACGGAGCATCAAACGCGTGATCTGCAAAATAAACTGGCAACGGCGCGGGAGAAAAAGGTGCAAATTGATTCGAGGCGCAAAAACACGTCCTTTCTGGCATACGTCAAGCAATTAATCTTGGCAGAATTGGGTATTGGCATCACGTGTTCATTTGACGGAGCATTGTCTATACCAGTCTTTGAGACATGGGGATTCAGTTTTATTGAATCAATCTTTTTGGGATCATTATTTTCCGGAGTGTTTGCCATATTCGCGCAGACCTTTTTGAGAATAATCAATCTAGGCAAGACGATTTGGCGGCGCAGGTTGATCGCCTTGGGCTTAAGTGCCTTATTAATTGCCCTGTTTACCTATATGGCCATATCTCGGGCTGAATACCTTTCAACCGCAATAAACACAAATGCCGTTGATGCCGTCAATATTCACTTCAGTCCGCTTCCCTTTATTTTCACCTCTATACTGCTATTTATCATAGCTGTTGCGGTTCATCACTTCTATATGCCCACGCATGAGCAAACACAAGCCATACGTGAATATTTACGACTATACAGGGAGAAGAAGGCTAATGACGCTGAAATAGCACGGATAGAGGCTAGTATTGCAGCCGTTCAACAGGAAAACAGCGAGCTCCGCAATTTAAATGCTTCAATTTTGGTCTACGGGGGCAAGTTAGAGGAACGGATCATCAACAACGCAAAAACTTGCTATGCCCTGTGGAAGAAGCATAACCTTATGCACCGTGCCGACAATTGCAAGCCCGATTGCTTTGACGAGCCATACCCGTTCACATTTAGGACCAACTTCCACTCAAACAATAACAGCCATGAAAAAAATATTTAACTACTGCATAGTGATATTATTGCCCACCTGCTTATGCGGGGCATGCAAAAATACCACCTTAGATTATGACAAGGAACTTGTCATAATCTTTGATCAAAGTGATCCGCTTCGCGTGAATCCAGATGCGAACGAAATCAGTTCACAGCTTGGATTGAAACAGGATATTTGGCAAGGTATACGGATAGGCTTCACCTACATCTCTGATAAAGATGTCAATGCCGAAAAAGTTATCACAATTGAAAAAGGGGACCGGTTTATAGGTAATACGCAACTGCGTACCGCACAAGTAGTCCATTTTAAAAAGGAATTGCGCACCGCAATGGTCGGTACCGGTACCGAGCGATCACTTGAGCATTCAATTATTTACCGGACAGTTGCCAAACAGTTGAATGTCCTATCATCATCTAAAGCAACAAACCGCTATTTGCTTCTATATAGTGATCTCATGGAGAACGATGAAATCTCATTTTACAACTCTATCACGGTTACATTATTGCGTACGCATCCCGCCGTTATCCAGCAACAGCTTGTAAAGGGTGTTTCGTTGCATAATCTATCTGGTATTCAGGTCTGGCTCCTGTATGACCCAGCTTCATTTGAAGAAAATAACATCTATATAGCTATTGCAAATATGTATAAGCAATTGCTTGAATCAAAAGGGGCAATAGTTCATATAGAGAAAACACTTAACCTTTAATCATGCGAGTAGTTGTCAGCATACTTAAGTTCATATTCTATATCCTTATTGCGGGTATAGAACATGCGCTGACGTTTTTGCTGGCCATTGTTACCTACTTAAAAAAGGGGTTTGAATGACTATTAATTACTGAGACATGGAAGCATTCTTTTCTGTACTAGGGGACCTATTTAATACATTGATAGACGCGCTTGAAAAAAAGCGAGGTTTCAATGCAACATTTGGCAGCGAAACAAGCATTGCTTCGCGCTTTAATAAAGGTTTTTTGATTTCCAAACACCGCAAACTTACCAGGAGAAAATCGTTTGAGAATGTTTTACTTAGTGGCCCAACCGGTAGTGGTAAAACCACACGGCTTCTGTTAAAGAACCTTTATTCTCTAAAAAATTGCAGCTTGATTATTAACGACCCATCAAAGGAGTTGTTCCTGTTAGCGAGCGGATACCTAAGCAAGTTTTTCACGATTCTTACCCTTAACTTTTCCGATAGCACGATCAGTTCAGGCTTTAATATCCTTTCTAGGATACGAAAACCTAATGATGTGAATAAAGTCGCCCATTTATTGGTCGCCTCAAGCCTGGATAAAGGCAGTAACAGTGATCCATTTTGGAGCCTCCAAAGCAAAACTCTCTTGCAAATATTCATTCGTTTGGTGCTGCATCAACCAGAAGAATATCGGAATATGGCCAACGTCCTTTATATTCTCAATCACTTCGCCGCTCAGCCTAAGAAAGTTGATGTATGGATTGCCAAAACCAAAGACGACAAACTCATTCTTGACTATAAGGCATTGATATCTACCCCCGAAAAGACACTCCAAAATATTGTTGCTTCAGCGAAAGCAGCTTTACAACTGTTAGACGATCCTGAAATTGCCAAAACTACAGCATACGATTCTATTGATTTTAATCAGCTCCGTCAAAAGCCAACGATCATTTTCCTTCATAATTCCATTGCAGACCAAAAATACGTGAGTATTTTAAACAGCATCTTTTTTGAGCAGATGTATAGCCACATTCTGCAATCCTTACCCGATAACAGAGAGCTTGATCTGTTCATCATGCTGGAAGAGGCTTCCAGTATGTATATCCCTTTGTTACCGCTTGCCATCGCCAACACCCGTAAGCATCGTGTTGGAAACTTTATTTGCGTTCAAAGCCCTGGGCAGCTTAAAACGTTTTATAAAGATGAGGCTGATAATATTGCGTCAAATTGTGTTACTAAGGTATTCCTTCCTGGTCAAACTTCTATGGAAGTTTTGCGTGACTTGGAAGCATTGAGCGGGAAATGCATTTATGTCGACGATAAAAAGCAGGAGCGCGTAAAGCAGCTATTGACCATTGACGAAATCCGCTTATTGCCGGAAAATAGGACACTTATTCTGTCAGGCAATCAGCCCTTCATTAAAGGCTGGACTTCGCCATACTATAAATCATCCAAATACAAAGCATATGCAAAGATTCCGCCTATATCGTTGCAGGGTGATATTCCAGATGAGCCGCTAGCATTAATGCAGTAACATGAAAATCCGCAGTAAAGCACTTTACGCATATCTTTTAGAAGCTGGTGTCCTAGACGGGACACCGGAGGAGATTGATAGCGCAAAGTGTGACTACCGGCGGATATATAAGCGGCAATGGAAACAACGGAAAAGGCCGAGGAAGGAAATACGTATTGAGGTTACCCTCAAACAATTTGCGGCCATCTCATCAAAGGCTCGTGAATTTGAATTAAAGTATACGGTATATGCACGTAATGCTATTCTTTCAGCGATAGAGTCAAATCCATCTATTCCAAATAAGAACCAACTCCTAAACGTGCTTCAATTAATCAGTATGGCAGTTATTGCTTCAGCCAAGAACACATTGTCATCGTGGCAATTGTCTGAGCAATTGGCAAAAGCCGAAGACTCCCTTTTACAATATTTAAGGATGTAAATAAAAAAAGAATTAAGGCGCCGATGTCCGAACTTAAAAAAATAGACTGTACAAGAGTTCACGACATTACTGTCGATGAGGTAAAAGCCTGTCCCTTATTTGCGCATTTGAAGGATGAAGATGCTCACGAAGTTATTACAACAATTAAACGCCTTGCCCTGATCATTTTCGACTATTATCAACAAGAAAAAGTGAAAAAAAAACTTTAAAAATGCTATAAAAATTAGTAAATTGGGTCATTACATAAAGGCCGATATCCCATTTGTTATGACAGAAATTACCCTATTTAACTCCTTCGCCAAAGGCAAACAATCCCGGATTGTTCGCGGAACCAATTGCGTTATCTACACCAGGGTAAGTACGAAAGAACAAGCTGATAATAATTTGAGTCTTGATACACAACGTAAAGCCTGCAACCAGTATGCGCAGAAATTCGGCTATACCATAATGGCTAACTTTGGCGGCACCTATGAAAGCGCACAGACCGATGAACGAAAGGAATTCACTGCCATGCTTTCCTATGTGAAGAAATGCAGGGAACGAATATCCTATATCATTGTTTATAGCCTAGAGCGATTTTCACGAAATGATAATTCAATTTGGTTAAGCGGAGAATTACGAAAATTAGGTATAGAGATCGTATCAGTTACCCAACCGATTGATACGTCAAATCCTTCCGGCCAAATGCAGCAAAAAATGCTCTTTCTGTTCGGTGAGTTTGATAACCAACTTCGAAAACAAAAATGCTCTGCTGGTATTAAAGAAATGTTAATGCGGGGTGATTGGCCCACCAAACCACCGCTGGGGTATGATAGCGTTAATGTTAATGGGAAGCGCAAAATTGTCATTAATAAAAAAGGGAAATTCTTACAACAAGCTTTTGAATGGAAAGCTTATGACGACTTAACCTTTGACGCCATACGAGATAGATTAGCAGAAAAAGGCATTATCCTTTGCCGGCAACGGGTTGCTGCCGTATTGCGTAATCCGTTTTACTGCGGGATGATCGCCCACAATATGTTAGAAGGACAATTGGTGCCAGGGAATCATGAACCGCTAATTTCAAAGGAATTGTTTTTAAAGGTTAATGGCTTATTAGAACAAAACACGCACGGATACTCCATACAGGAGGAAAACGATCAAATCCCGTTAAAAAGGTTCTTACTCTGTGAGAAATGCGGCAAGTACCTGCGGGGCTACATTGTGCAAAAAAAGCAAATACATTATTACAAATGTTGCACAATTGGTTGTGCCACTAATCGTAATGCTACCGTATTGAACCAACGATTTGCCGAACTATTAAAGGTATTTAACTTAGATGGTGCTCCCGATCTATTGCACCTAATTAAAGAGCAAATTGTTGCAACGTTCAATCAATTAACTAAGGGTAATGAGGATGCACATCAACAATTTCAATTACAACTTAAGGAAGTACAAAAAAAGATTTATAGGTTAGAAGAGCGCTTCATTGAAGAAGAAATAGATGCGGATTTATACAATAGGTTTGTGACTAAATATATTGAAGAAAGAAAGGAAATTGAAGGACAAATTTTAAGAACCTCAAATAAGGTGTCGAACCTTGAAGAGTGCATAAATCTCGCTATTAATTTTGCCACTAATTTGCCTTCTAAATGGCTTTCTGCGGACTATTTCACTAAACAACGGTTGCAATTTTTGTTGTTTCCAGATGGTATCTTTTATGATAGAGAAAACGACAGGTGTCGAACCCATCGGATAAATTCCGTCTTTGCGTATATAGTTTATTTGAAGCAGGTTATATGTAAACAGAAAAGAGGCATACCAGAATTAACTCTTGATTATGCCTCTTTGTCTCTTTCCGTAGGGCGAACCGGACTCGAACCGGGAACCTCCTGCTACCAAAGCAGGTAATTTGGCCAATTGATATACCACCCTGAAAATTCACCTAAATCGAGTAGGAAGTAAGGGATTATTTCCCTTACTGTCCTCTCACACCACCGTACGTGCCGTTCGGCATACGGCGGTTCATTAAACATTAACAGTTCTTCAGCGTGGTTGTAATGTCTTTTAGACT
>Ga0207705_10000093_pt1 | contig 107314 bp, 114 predicted proteins | sample KBSC13metaG_FD_184314 | JGI IMG/M metagenome (GOLD analysis project Ga0207705, IMG submission 184314) | Corn rhizosphere microbial communities from Kellogg Biological Station, Michigan, USA - KBS C1-3 metaG (SPAdes) (version 2) | ecosystem: Host-associated > Plants > Roots > Rhizosphere >... | reverse complement strand
AGACCAACGGCTGTCTTATCGAGAGTTTGCCATGATTTGTCGCCACGGAAATACTGCGTAGTTGAACCACCCGCTAGGACAGGAACGGTAGGAGCACTTGCTGTGCCGCCTAGGTCACCGGCAAGTTTTATAAGACCTTTGGTTGTAGCATCGGCATCGGGAGCAGACCCTGCTGTCGTTGTCCAGGCGAGACCACTTGAAGATCCGGAATCTTTTGTAAGTACTTGGCCGTCGCTGCCCCCAGGAACGTCGAGCTTGGCGCTTGTAATAGAGTTATCTTGTAGCTTGGTGCCAGATACCGAGTCGTCTTGAATAGCTGACGGGGTGACGGCGTCTGGTTTTAGTGTGCCATTTGAGGCAAGAGAAACTTGTAGGTAGTCATTAAGAATATCCCCCCAACTGTCTGCATCTGCACCTGGTATAGGGAGGCGTGTCATGAGCTAATCTCTTCCACACTCATTTTATTAATTCTCTTTGTACCTATCTACTTACGCTTTATTTATAATACCACGCGAATACCATAACTGTCACAGATTTAACTTTTGACTTCGCGCTAACAGTACAGACGCTATCAATGAGCTTTTAGTAGGTACCTGTGTAGACGCGCGGAGTGAGACTTGCCGGGTCGATACCCATGAGGTTGCTGACGGTAACTAGCGTGTAACCCTGGCTAATGAGATCCGGAATAATCCGAGCGTATGCTGCTGCGGTGGTAGGATAGAGGTCGTGAGATATTATGATCGCACCCGGCTTTGCATGACTCATAACTCGCTGGTATACAATATCTGCGTCACGGTCTTTCCAGTCGTCGGGGTCAATACTCCATAAGATAAGAGGCATATTAAGAGTTTGTAGTACGACTTGATTGTAGGCGCCATAGGGAGGGCGCACCATAAATGGTTGTTTGCCAAGAACGTTCATTATAGCAGCCTGAGTTCGGTTAACCTCGCTTTGAATGCCAGCGACACTGAGAGCGGTTAAGTCAGCGTGATCCCAAGTATGGTTGCCAATGTCGTTGCCATTTGCAGCTTCGCGCCTTAATTCAGCGGCATGTGACGCTACTTGCGTGCCAACAACCATAAACGTCGCAGGTACATGGTAGTGTTCTAGTGTATCAAGAATGCCGTTAGTTCCTGCGCCCGGGCCATCATCAAAACTTAGCGCGATACATTTTGCCTTGCTGCAATCTACGTTGCCGTGTGCGGGGAGATAACTACCTACTTGGCGGGATTGCGCTGCAGCGGCGGCTGCCGCCTTTGCGGCCGCCTCAGCTTCGGCGGCTTTCCTTGCGGCTTCCTCTTTTGCTTGGAGTGCAGCTATAAAATCAGGAAATAGTTTATCGACTTCGGTGCGGTTCCATTGGGTGCTTAGGCTATCAAGTGAAAGTGGGACTTTTACCGTGCCGAGCACTGGGCTTGCGACTTGGCCTGGTTCAAAGATTATATTAATGGTTTTGTCATCTGCAATCTCGTACTGGTCAAAGTTAGCTGTTTGTGGGACAGTTCCCTGCACTACGCGTGCTTGATTATAGCTCTCTTTTAGGATGCCTGGTAATGCTTTGCGCGCCGTGTCGCTTGCGATATTGAGGTACTTACCGTCTTTGAAGAGCTGGGAAGCTTGGACTTCGGCACCGGTAGCCCGATCGAATAATGCATTTACCGTTATATTTCCGGGCATGTTGTTGATGGTCCATGTGCCATCGAACAGAAAGTTGATCACTCTATCGCTCGCTAAATTTACTGAGCCGACTACGTGAAGATAGTACGGCTTGCTTCCAGCCGGCTTTTCGGCAACTTGCCTGCGAAAATCGGTTACGTAGCGATCAATTTTAGTGTGAACGGCAGTATTGATTCTAACGTTATCTGTTTTAGGGTACATGACAGTCATGCGATAATCATCATTCCATTCGTCGAGCGTGTCGAATGAGAGGTGTTGATACTTAGTTGTTTCGGTGGTGATTTCGCTGCGAACCTTATGGTTCTCGTAGCGATAATACGCTGCAAGTGTTACCACACCGAAGGACGCTGCCAGTAGTAGAGAAACTATTGTAATAAGTGCCATGTGCTTCTTACCTGTACGGAGTTTACTGCGCGATTTTGGAATCTTTTTGCGACCAGTATAGGTTGCTGGCCCGAATGCAAGTGCTGGGTAGCCAATAAATGGAAAGGCCCATAGAAGCCAGAAGCCGAAACCTGCATGTTTGCCAAACGCTTTGGCGACATCGATTGAAAGTATTACGTGAACCACAACATTTACTAATGGAATGAAATAAAGGATGAGCCACCAGCCTGGTCGTCTGGCAATCTTTAGGAGTATGTATATGTTATAGATCGGGATGAGTGCGACCCAGCCTGCGCGCTTGGCTTTGGTGAAGACTTGCCAAGTCGTGACGAGGGCGAGTAATGCGAATAGACTTGCGCAAAGAGCGGCAATGGTGCCGTTTAGTGGTTCAAGATCTGTGTAGCTCACCAGGATTTCCTCATTGATGCTGTAATTGTTTTGGTCATTTTATTTTTGTACGTTTTCTTAGGTATTGTTATAGCTCTCTATGTAATCTAAACGCAAGGTTTTTACTAGATGATTAAGTGAAATTAAACAAGTTTCGGCCCTATGTATTATGCTGGGTAATCCAGGTTTTTAGGGCCATTATTCGGTTGAGAGCTTCTGTAATTCTTTGGATACTGAGCTGATTTGTCTGCACGGCCTGCTTGACTCCTGTGATAATAGTGGTTACTTCTTGCTCGCTCGATACGTTAACAAGCGGCATATCTGCGCCGGCCTTAAGGACATCTATTACCGCTTGCGTCGGCGTCGGCTCTACATCGGCAATTGATTTTGCGCCTGCGATTTCATCAGTAAATGTCACTTGTTCGAAGTTGTAGGTTTTGCGCAGGTAGTCGTACGTAGCACCACTGAGGCTCGCTGGTAGTCCATTTGTCAAACCGGGTACCGTCTGATTGCCGACCATCACCGTACTTACGTCGGGAGCCTGAATAATTTTGTATGGTAGCAAATCTTTTTGCTGTAAGGTGGCGAATGGTGGCGTTGTGGCAGGGCCTGTATCGGTATCGCCATTCGTTACACCAATCGCATAGCCAAGCCCTGGGAAATGTTTAAATGTTGGAACAATACCGGTCGCGCGAAGACCTGCGGCGAATGCCGAGGCTTTTTGCGCTACGTTTGTCGGGTCGGTTGAAAATGACCGATGCCAGTAGCTTATTGCGGCATTCTGACCGTCATCTATATCGAGAACTGGTGCAAAATCTACGTTTGCGCCGATTGCAGCAAGGCTTTGACCCATCTGACTACCGATTCCCTGCACCTGCTCGTCGGGCAGCGTGCCCATATATCGAGCCGTGTAGTTGCGGAATGTTTGATCGGGCAACCTGGAAACGTAGCCACCTTCCTGGTCTACGGCAATAATTGGAATAATACTGCCAGCCTGCTTTACTTCGTCGGTCGAAGCTTTGTTAAACATGTTAGAGTTTGTCATTAGCAAGAACCCGCCGATCTGGTATGTTTTTTCTAAGTTAATTGCCATAGCTTTATCAGATATGCCGACAACAAGTAGTTGCCCAATTTTTTGCTCGAGACTAAAGTTCGAAGGCACCGTGAGTCCACTTGGTTTCGGTGGCGCCGGCTGTGGTGTTGAGTTTTTTGGTTGCTGTTTTTGCTCTGATGCGCTTGGCTTAGGAGCGAAGAGCTGAGATTTTATCGCTATTCCGACCGCACCCACTAGAATAAGCAGCAGTATAGTAATCCATACTTTTCGAGCGGTATGTTTTGAAGGCTTGGTAAGAGGTTGATAAAGCCTAACCATCTTTTTCATTTTATAGTAGTTGTGCTTTTTTGCGCAATTTTGTCGTGATAGTATGAAGTTTTGTTTAAGAATGTAGCATTACGAGACTTTTAAACTCTGGTATTATTTGGATATGAATTCGAAAACACAAATGGAAGTTTATAAACATGAGGCTATTAATGATCTATTAAACCGTACTCGCCACGATGTGGATTTCTACGTGCTGCTCGTGGGATCTATTCTTTTGGCGGCCTTTGCTATTTTTAATGATAGTGTCGTCACGTTAATTGCGAGTATGATTGTATCGCCGCTTGCGACCCCAATATTAACACTAGGCTTAGGTATAGCTTCGAGAAGTTGGCGACTTATTGGGCGGTCGTTTATCTTGCTGTGTTTTGCTTCAGCCATCGCGCTATTGGCAGCTGTAGTGCTTGCTGTGGCGCTAGGCCATAATCATGTAGCTGACCAGTTTATATCATTTACAGGTAATCGTACTGATAGCTTTATTGTGGCAGTAGTGTCAGGGACTATTGCTGCTTATGGTATTATGCGCCCTAAGGTTGCATCCGCCATTACCGGTGTAGCTATTGCTGTTTCGCTACTACCTCCACTCGTAGCGACGGGAATTGGCTTGGCTCCAGGAGGGATTACGGCGGATGATGCGTTTGTTCTCTTCTTGTTAAATGTTTTTGGCATTCTTATCGCGAGCGTTGCAGTGTTTATCTGCTTTGGTGCGGGTAAAGTGTACCAATCTATGATGCGCGGTCAGTAGGCCACTTGCTTAACCGGACGACATTTGAATTAATTTTTGAGCAGATAAAAACACGCGTAGTCATATAGGATGAGGTGGCTATAGAAATTCTGGGTAACAACTCTTAGAATTGACGTAAGTTTGTCTATATGTTATTGTATATATGACCATTACCGTTCCCACGAGGGAGATGCATATGGCAACAGGAAGTGCGCGTCAGGGCGGCGAGGAGATCCTCCCGCCCGAAGACCGCGCAAAGGGGGAGGTCGACGGTCTCGTCGAGGTATACCCCGACGAGACCGTCGACCCGGCTACGGCGCCGGGCCCTTCTGTCGAGCCCGGCCGTTACGCCGACTCCCCTCCCGCACAGGAGGGTCGCCACCGCAAAGCGTAAGGCTGTCGTGGCTGGCGCCGAGTCAATGTTGCTGCTAGGCGCTTAGCGCCAGTACGGTAGTGTCCAATAAAAAGTCCCTGCGAACCGACGGTTCGCAGGGCATATTTCTTTTTGATTATAAAAATAACCCCTCACAGGGGGGTCGTGCAGTGGGCGCCCTGGTCCGTCTTGGACCAGGGCGCCCACTTTGCGGACGTGCTCAGAACTCGTCCGCGGGGTGGAGTGGCCGCTTGCATACAGCCTGCCAGGGTTCTGCCACCATGCGGTAGATGGCGGAAGGCAGGATGTCGCGCATGATGAGCCACCGGATGGCGTTATCCATCGCGCCCACCTCGGCTTTCAGGTGCTCCTTGACCCCGTACAGGGCGGAGCCCCGAGAAGGTGCCAGCCCGCTGCTCGTGACGAACCGCGTGCTGTCGTACTCGCTCACACGGTCGCCGTAGAACATCTTGCTGGCGCGATGGAGCGCACGGGCGACGGCGCCTTTGCGGTGCGCTGCGCTCATGAGGCGGTCGACTTCGTTCAGAACCTCAGGCTCCGGACCGCTGAGTAGGGTCGACACTTCGCGCAGTGCATCGCGAGAGTGGAGGGCTTTGACGATGTCCAGCTGGCGCCAGAGGTCCTCCCCCACGCCTGCGGCCTCCCACGTGAGGTTGATGAACTCCTGGCCCTGCGGGCCGAAGAGCCACCAGTGTGGGGCTGCCGCCCACGGGGTGAGCGACTTGCGCCATTTGTCTCGCGGGAAGAGCCAGTAGTCGTCGCGGAGCTCACCTGAGACGCTGGCGACGACCAGCTGGGTGGCGTCGAAGACGTGGTGGCAGGCGTCGCGGCCGGTCACGTATGGCGCAACCACGAACTCGCCGTAGCGCGGTGCGCGCGGCAGAAGCTCGCCCGGCGTCCACTCCTCGTCTTTGTCGAGTGTTGTCCAGCCCCAGCCTTCCGGCAAGGTGCTGGCGTCGATCCCGATCTGCGAGAGATCGGGTTCCCAAATATTACCCATGGTCTTAGAGACCTTCCGTTGTTGGTGCGTGGATGCTCCAATATAATACTATACAATAATTATGTATCGATAGCAACCTATTACTACTGTTTTTGCAGGATATTCAGGCTTGATGCTTGTATTTTGTAGTGTAGCGGCGATGGTAATTTATCATATTCGCCATCCCGTGAAATGCGGAGCATATGGTTTGTAGTAATCGTCACCTCTTTTGTGGTAAATGACTTCAGTTTTTTAGGTATGTTTTTCTGGCCACGCATAAGGCTCAGGAACGCAAAGAATAGGTTTAGTCGAGACTTCCCTCGCACTATGTAGACCGATAATGTACCATCCGTGAGGCTTGATCTTTGAAATGCGAGGCGCTGTACTACGTATTTATTGTTACCAACAAATATGAGCGGCGTAGAATATTGTTTACCGTCGATCGCCACCTTGTAGGTGCGGTAGCGTAGGAATGCTTTAAGGGTTGAGATAATCATTGCTGGCCATTTGCCGTATGTTTTCTCGTGCTCGTCCCGTTCAAAAAGTGAGTCTGAATAGAATCCGATGCTTGAGTTATTGATGAATGTTTTGCCATCGATTTGCCCTACATCGATCTTGGTCTTTTTTGCTGATTTAAAATATTGCAGTGCGTCTGGTACAGCCTGCGGGATGCCAAGATCTTTCGTGAAGTGATTGAGAGTGCCGCCTGGAATCGGCATTAGGATTGCGCCTGTGTCTTTAAGTAGGTTTGCGATATTGCTCATTGTTCCATCACCGCCAACTACCGCAATGATTGCCCCCTGGCTGATGTGGCGCTTTAGTTTCGATTCAAAGCCCTGCTCGACTTTGATATGGTCGGTGATTTCAATAGAGGCGTTGCTGAAGAGTTGTTTGAGTTCCTTCAGTGAGACATGTCCGCCCGAGCCTGTGTTGTAAACAAGAGCTACTTTCACTAGAGCGGCCTTGCAATCATCATTACGACGGTGAGTATGGTTGCGCCGAGCAACCACCCGCCGATTACATCGGTTGGAAAGTGTGCTCCAAGATATACGCGTGAAACCCCTACTGAGATGATAGTGAGTGTAAGTATGGCGATGGTGATACTGCTAAGGGGCGTTGGTAGAAAATGTAGAGCATAATATGCAAGTAGTCCGAACGTAATGGTCGACCCAGTTGTGTGGCCGCTTGGGAAACTGAAGCTGCGAATACGCATGCCCGCTACGTAATCAGTCAGAGGACGTGAGCGTTTAGTGAGGTTTTTGAGTATCGTACTTACGAGCATCGCAATCCAGATGAATGCCCCGCCAAGTGTAATGGTGGGCGTGCTATTGAGAAAGCCGATAATAATAATTATGCCAGCAATGCAGCAAATGGTAATCGGGTGGCCAACACGGCTCATTAATTTAAAGAAACCCCGTGATGATGGCGGTAGTTTGGCGATAAGGCGCGTAGAGGCTTCGTCGAATGTGCTTACCTTGCTCATTACTACTAGTTTAGCATTGTCGAGTATGCGGCGTGTGATTAAAAATAACCCCACACAGGGGGTCGTGCAGTGAGCACCCCGGTCCGGCTTGGATCGGGGTGCTCACTTTTGCGGATGCGTTTAGAACGCATCCGCGGGGTGGAGCGGCCATCCCAAGGTTGCTTGCCACGGCTCCGCGATGACGCGGTAGAGCTCCGGTGACATGGCATCCCGTAGGATCAGCCACCGAACTGCGTTGTCGACAGCGCCGACTGCCCTTCGGAAGTGTGCTGACACCCCGTTGAGTGATGTGCCGTCGCAGTACGGGAGCTCATCGTTGGTGACGACGCGTCCGGGGTCGTAGTCGTTCGTCCGGTAGCCGTAGAACGCCTTGGTGGCACAGCGCAGTGCTCGGCTGATGGCGCCCGTTCTGCGGATTTCGCCCATCAGCTCGTCGATCTCCCACTGCTGGCGCCGATCGGGCCCATCTTGCAGTGCCATGGCGCTGAGTGCGGTTGGTGAGTGCCAGTCGCCGTCGAGCTTGCTCCAGAGGCGCGTGTCGGACCGGCATTGCTCCAGAAATGCAAGGAACGCTTCACCTTGCGGACCGAAGAGCCACCAGTTCGGTGCTGCCGCCCACGGCGTGAGCGATTTGCGCCACTGCTGACCGTGTAGGAAGCGTCGCCCATCTTCGCGCATGTCGTGGGAGACTGTCGCGACGACGAGGCGAGCTCGATCGAAGGCGTGGTTGCAGGCGGCGTGTTCGGTGACGTACTGCGCGATGACGAACTCACCGTAGTGCGGCTGGCGCGCCAGGGGTTCACCTGCCTCCCAGGGCTCGTCCTTGTTGATCGTCGCCCAGCCCCAGTCTTCCGGCAGGGCGCTGGCGTTTACCTCGATCTGTGAAAGATCGGGCGTCCAGATAGTAGCCATGATCTGACAGACCTTCCGTTGATGGTGTGAGATTGCTCCGACTATACTATATAATGATTACTATAGTTAATCAATTTACTGTTTGAGGATCACTTAGGGGGCTAATCTTGGGAGGATGTAAAGCTGCGTACTCGCTCTATAAATTCGTGCGGGTTGCAGAATTCTGCAAGATGGCCGGCGTGTGAAATAGTGGCAAAATCTTTTTTAGGAGCTTGTATGCGCTTGGCGAAGTTCTTAGCGCTTTCAACTGGTGTAATGATGTCGCTCTCGCCCTGGAGGATGAGAAATGGTGTATCGAACGTGTAGCCAACCGTATCGAAATTGAAGTCGCGCATTTCCTTAAATAGGTGCTTTGCACTATATTCCATTCCCTTTTGCACTGCTTTAATATCATTCATCGTGTAGTTTGGCGCAAAAAGGAGTGCTGGCAACATGAGGTCATTGACCATATGTGGCGCATTTTTTGTAGCGTTAATTGCAAGCTTATTCATTGCTAAGAATTGTTTATAGGTCCAGCGAGATTTGTCGCTTCCCATTTCTTGTAATGATTTGTGGGCGCGTTTGTTGTTTGTGCGCAGAATTGCATCGACTGCTAGCTTATAGGATAATTCGATGCCGCCTGGCGCATTTTGCTCGGTGCCAATATAGGCAGAGAGTAAGTCGGGCCGTTGCTGTGCGATAAGCAGCCCGGTAAAGCTGCCGACAGAGCTACCAAGAAGAATTACCTTGTCTTTTTTGAGGTGTTTTTTGACATATTCGATAAGCTCGATACCATCATTTGCAAGGTGCTGAAACGATATTTTACCCATAGCCGCTTCGGTGTTTTTGCTATAGGTTTTGCCGGCGCCGCGCTGATCCCATTGCACTACCGTAAAGTACTGCTCCCATTCGGTAATCCAGGAACTAAACGGCGTGTACGGTGATGCTGGGCCGCCGTGAAGAATGACAAGCACAGGATTGGCGCGGTCTTGGCCACGAATCGTTACCCACTGCTCGATGCCGCCGATAGAAATATATTGTTCCTCGCGAATACCATTTGGGCTTGTAATGGTCAGTTTTTTGGCATTTTGGTGTTGCTTGAATGGGCGTATAAACATGCCGGTGATAGGGCTTGCCATGATTTACTTCTCTCCGCCATCTAATGCAGTGTATATTTGTTTGGTCATTTGGTGGTAAAGTGCAATATCAACACCTGCAGCTTTAAGTAATGATTCAAACTTGCCACTTAGATAATCGTACATTTTGTCTGCCAGCTCTTGCCCGCGTGGTGTTAGATAAACTTCCTTTTTTCGTTTATGTACGGGGCTTACCTGCGAAGTTACGTAGCCTTCTTTTGTAAGTTCTGTAAGTATTGCGCTTACGGCGGGGTCGGTGTGCCCGAGTTCTTGTGCGAGTTGATGCTGCGTTATGCCTGAAGCTTCTTTTAATACGACGAGAACCAGCGCACGGCTGTAGCTAATATTAAATTGACTGCGAAGGAGTGTATCAGCGGATCGATCAAGTGCGAACACGAGTTTGTGAAGGGTGTAAGTTGGAGTTTCTTGCATAGTGTTGTTCAATTAATGTTAAGATCTTAACATTAATTTTTTGTAGTGTCAATATAACCTATCAAAAAAACACCCGCCGCGGGTGTTTTAACAATTTACGGATGAATATGACAAGCAGACATGGGGTTATAGGATGTCGCAGAAGTGCGCGACCCTATGGTTTGAACCCATACCTGCTCGCCACACTCATCCGCGCGAGTCACTGTGCAGCTGCTGCTGTGTCGGCGAGCGTGCTGACCGTGAGGGTCTTGCCGTAGACGATCTCTTGGTCGGCGAGCCACTGGTCGATGTGGTCGAGGTCGGTGAACTCGTCGGGGGTGGTGATCCCTGCGAGCTGAGGGTGCTGCTGCAGCAAGGACTCGGCACACCTGGGAATGGCGTACAGGGTCCACATGTCCGATCCGCGCTTTTCGCCAGTCATGAACTCCAGCACAGTGATCATGTCATCCATGCTGGTGATGCAAAATGGCGTAGTGACGGACAGGATGTCGCCCAGCGAAAATTCTCGTTGTGGCATGAGGATGCCTTTCCCTGCATCTCAGGCGCGACGGACGATCCGTCGTGGCCTAGTGTGTGGTATGGATTCCACACAAGATGAGGAGCAAAACTGTATGTATATAGCCTTACTTCTCACCTTGTGGTTGTCTGCTTGTCAAAGTGCTTTGGAAGTGGATTTATGATTTTCACCTCAACGAAGCATATTTATATTAACATAAAGTCTAGCTTTGTAAATACGATGGTCTTCATATGGGATTACTATAGAGGACTAGGTGCTTGCGGGTATGGCATGTATTTGCTGGGTGAATGGCGGCTTGAAAGCGCCGGGGCGTGGCATGAAAGACCGTAGGAGTGCGAAGTAGTTTTTCTCGGCCGTTTTGCGGTCACCGCGATCTAGTGATTGCTGTATGTGCACGCAAGCTATAAGAAAGGCTAAGCGTTCCTCTTGGCTTATCTCATTGAGAAATGCGAGATGGTCGTAGGTATCTGCTATGAGCGCCGGTGCGACAAATGTATGTGTCAACTGATATGCTAGTGTGCTGAGCGCCACATGTCCTACGCGCCGACGGTAATTTTTGTATCTGGATTCTGTTAAGGCATCGAGATAAAGGTGTTCTGCTAAGGGTTCAATAGTGACCACAGTTGGCTGCATTCCGTGACTAGCAAATTGGTGTGTGAGTGATCTGGCATGTGCGGTTCCAAACACTGTGTAAGCGGTCGTCCTGCCAGCTTCGCTCTTATGCAGATCTGTAGGTTGTAGCGCTGCAAGCTGCCCCATTACCGAGAGACTATGTAGTATGGCATGAAGCTCTCGTTCGTCGTGTTTGAGCATTTCAGCCTGTACGCCTGCGATTAAGTTACGTAGTGTTTTGCCTATCGAATCTCCGCTAAGATTTGCGAACCCGTGCACGTTTGCTTCTTGTACGAGCATGCGAAAACGTTGGTTGTACTCGCTCATTTTTTCTGTATCATCCTCACCTGGGGATTCCCTATAATCCGCGTAGAACACCATGCAGTCTTTAAGCAATAATTCTTTTATTTCTGTCAGTGAGTGTAGGGTGAAGTCTGAATCGTTCTGTGGTGTATATTGTGGAACTATTTCATCTATCGAGTTCAAGATGGCAGTTTTGAGGCCTTGGTAATCTGGGTGGTTTTTGCCGTGCTGTAGGCGGATTTCACAGAGTGCGTTTAGGTAGGCTTCGTAAGATAAATCAAACGTATTGCTGCCATCCTGCTCGGCTTCGTCTTTACGTATTACGTAGCCCTCTATAAATACGACTGAATCGGGCAGTACATGACTTACGGATGCTCTGGCATCTTCTGGTGTTGCATGCACGTTGTAAATAAGCGTCATGTCGGTCGATGCTATAGCGCGGCGTTTTAGCGTTTCCCATTCTGTTGGCTGGGGTGCTAGCTCTTTGGAGTGCATAGGTTAATTATGATTGGTAATGCATTTTATGCATAGCTTGAGCGGCATTGATTGCAAATGCCGCGAACTTCGAGTTGGTGGTTGGTTTCGATAAATCCGATTGCTTCCGCTTGCTTTTTTAGTTCAAGCCTTAGCGTGTCGCTTTCTTCGAATGGTGTAATTTTGCCGCAGCGTATGCAGGTTGCATGGTGGTGGTGCGTAGTGAACACGTCGCTGAGTTCGAATTTATGCTTCCAACCGATGGGCAGTCGCTCGACAATATTGAGTGATTCGAATAGTTCGAGTGTGCGGTAGATGCTAGCGCGGTCGGTGGTGTCGCCTACTATTTTGGTGAGCTCCGCTATGCTTTGCGGTTCCCTATCGAGCAGTGCCATGAATACGGTTTTGCGTGATTTTGTAACACTGTAGCCATGGGACTTTAGTGTGGCCGTGAGTGCCTCGAGCGGTTTGTTCATATTGCAATTATACATAAAATTGCGACAGATTTGCAAAAATATATCTCCCCCATTTATACTCCTGCTATGACTATTTTCTTATTTACACTCGCAGCCGCGATTGCGGCGCTTGCCGGCGGCTATACAGCAATCCGAACAAAAAAGCATCTTAGCTTGGCGATGGCTCTGACATCAGGGCTAGTGCTGGGGTTGGTTGGGTTTGATTTACTGCCTGAAATTTTTGAAGGTGCTGATCGCTCTGGGCTTGAGACAATTTGGCCGATGATACTTTTTGTTGCAGGCTTTTTGGCATTTCATATTGTTGAAAAGCTTGTGCTGGTTCATGGTGCTGAGGAGTCGCAATATAAGGGGCACTCGCATCCGAAGCTTGGTATGGCGCGGGCAGTTGCGTTAGCTTGCCATAGTTTCTTCGATGGGCTGAGTATTGGCGTTGCGTTCCAGGTTAGCCCGACCGTTGGGCTTGTGGTGGCGCTGGCTGTTATTGGTCACCGATTTGCCGATGGGTTTGATACGGCTAACTTTATGCTGCTACATAAAAACAATATGAGCCGAATTTTGCAATTGATGGCGCTGGTGGTGGTTGCACCAATTGCTGGTGGAATTGTGAGTTTGTTTGTTCATTTTTCTGAGGGTGCGCTGAGCATTTACCTTGGGTTTTTCGCAGGCGTATTGATGTATATTGCGGCGAGTAATATTTTGCCACAGGCACATTCGAAAGTATCGCCGTACAAGACGATTGGACTGACGATTGTGGGTGCGGCGTTTATTTTACTAGTAACGAGGTTTGGTGCTTAGTCCCAAGCCTAAATACGCTCAATAAGTCGGGGTTGGTTTAGTTTCGGCGAATGTACATCTGGGCTGACTTCGTACGCGGTTAACTCGCCGCTTGCATATGGGCGGAGTGCGCTATAGAAATCGTTGGTACTGGTCGCTGATGGGTCAAGCCAGCGTTCCTCGTCTTCGGGCCTGATAATAACAGGCATGCGCATTTCAGGGTCTGGCATGTCATCGTTTGCCCTGGTTGTAATGATAGAGAATGTATCGTGAATGGTACCCTCTGGATCTTGCCAAGAACTGTAAACGCCGGCGAATGCGAGCAGTGATTTGCTGCTAGGATGTGTGTAAAATGCACGCTTTTCACCACTTCGGCTGAGCTCGTAAAAGCCATTCGCTGGGATGAGGCAGCGACGCTCGCGGATGGCTTGCTCGGAGCTGTGGCGGGAAAAGACACTCTCGAGTGGGGTGTCGTATGTCTTGTAACGAAATACAGAGTTTGTATCCTTGGCGCCCTTGGCAACAAGCCCCCACTTCATGAGCTTAACAACACGAGCACCTTCACTAGTAACAATAACAGGCGCTGATGCGGTTGGGCTGATGTTGTAGCTAGGCTTTACGCCCTTTGGCAGGCCTTGTGTGAGGTTGAAGCGGTCGGTTAGCTTGGCTATGTCGTAGAGGGCGTATCGAGAGATCATGGTATTAGTATGGCATATACACTGTAAAAACCCTAGGTAGGTTAGGTTGCTGGCGTATAGCCAAATGCTTGGAACTGGTACGTAAAGACCGGTTCTTCTGTATCGAAAGAAACGAGGTTCGCAGCGATTCTTGATAGATTGTGAACTATATCTGCAATAGGGTCTGGTGATGCTTCTAGAATTCTTGTATCAAGATTTGCTTTATGAGTGAAGCTCACATTTTTGTTTTCTGCAGAACGCAGTGACAGTGTCGTTACACCGTAATGGCTGACGACACTGCTCGCCAGTTTGGCGGTTTGTGCAGCGCGAGCAGCCATTTGCGCATAACGAACTATATCGCCACCCGAGAGCCGAGCGGCTTCCATGAGGTAATTTTGCGAATAGCTCCAAGGCTCGTTTTGCGATAAAGCCCTAACGACTTTGTCTGGGTGTGTATGTATGTGCTCAACTTCGTCGAACATGTATGACGCAAAGGTTTCTATGTATTGGTCTGTGTGTGCCTCAGAATCTCTGGCCTGTTGTGTTACATCAATCCAGCTTGAGATTTCGGGGATGAATAGCCAGCCGTGCTCGTTGGGCTGTTCCGAGATAGTTGCATGTATTTCGTCGAGTCCTTCTTGTCTTGAGGCTTGAATGATACGGCCGAAAGCACGTTTGCCCGTGGGGAAAAGCGCATCGTCCTGAATGAGTTCGTACGGGTATGGGGTGTTCAGGCGGAGCGCTAGCCGAGGTAGGTGGGCGGTAGTGAAGTTACCTGCCCCGGTCTTTTTTGCTAATGATGAATAACGAAGCCGAGCCTCGCGATTTACAGCTAAAGACAAATTTCGTGCGAGCTCTGACACAGTGGATATACTTATAACGTATATTCTATTAGATATCAAATAAACAAAGACTTTTCTAACGTTTGCAAAAACGCGAAAAATAGAAGGAATCCAAGCCTAGACTTCCTTCTCGTTGTTGAAATCATTTTGGCTGGAGTGGAGGTTCGTTAATTTAACTTTTAACAATGACGAGATAGATTGTGATATTGAGGAGATTAGGTCTTTATTGGATGAGATACATAGACGGTAGCTTGTTGTAGACTCGAAAAATAAGGACTCCCCCGCTATATTAGCGGAAGTATACCCTCAGAGAAAATCACGGACTATAGGGAAAGAATTCTTCAAGCAAAGAAGACCAGCTCAAACTGGTCTTCTTTCTGAATAAAATACCCTAAGCTACCTTTACGCTTTCGATGATATCGTTAGCAAATAACTCTGGTTGCTCCAGCGCTGCAAAGTGACCACCTTTTGGCATAGTAGTAAAACGAACGATGTTTGCATTGCGCTTAGCCCAATCTTTAACGACTGGTACTGTGTCGGCTGGAAAGCTGGCAACCGCGGTCGGTACCTCTATTTTTGCTGGTGGCTTTGGCATGCCAGTTGCATACATCGCCCGTGTATTCTCAGCATAGGTCCTAATGGCTGTAGTGATAGTATCGGTGAAGTAATAGATGCTGATATTTGTTAGAATTTCATCTTTTGTAAATGCTTTTTCGATACCACCATCACTCCATGCATTGAATTTTTCAACCATCCAAGAAGCAAGCCCAACTGGCGAATCGGAAAGACCAAACGCTAATGTCTGTGGCTTAGTGGACTGCAGCATATTGTACGCACCCTCTGTATACCACCATTGCTGACATTTACCCGCAAAAGCTTGCTCTTCAGGTGTCATAGTAGAAAAGTCCTCTGCGCCCATTGGATAGCCAGTATCAGTCAGGTGGACGAAGTCGACTGCATCTTTATGATTAGAGGCGAGCGCCTGGACAATTGGAGTTCCGATGTCGCCGCTACTGACGGCAAATGCTTCATATCCTAATTCATCGTGCATGAGCGAAGCTAGTAAATCTGCAGTGACAGTATTATTCATAGCAACCTTTTCCGAAAAGCCAAATCCAGGCAATGAAGGAATAACTACATGGAACTTTTCGGAGAGTAGTGGGATGACTTTGTAAAAACGGTAGAACGAATCTGGCCAGCCATGAATCAGCAATAGCGGAGTCGCGTCAGGATTGGCGCTTTTGTGGTGAATAAAGTGTATTTCAGTACCCTTAACGTCCGCCGTAAACTGGTCGAACTTGTTCAGCTTCTTTTCTACTGTACGCCAATCGAACGAATCCCGCCAGTAACTCACGAGCTTTTTCATGTAGGCAAGATCGGTGCCGTAGCTCCAGTCCGCATCCTTTGAGGCTTGCGGAAAGTGTACTGTGTCTAGGCGCATTGCAAGCTCATCAATTTTTGCTTGTGGTACGTTGATAGTGAACTTTTTAGCCATTGTTTTTCTCCTTTTAATGGTTATGGGTATATTTAACCAAGATGAGGAAAGAAGAGATTGTAAATAATGGCCAATTTATTTTTTGCTGCGAGCAATAACTTGAGCGGGCGTTAGTCCCATTAGTGCTTTTACTGCTTTTGTCATATGAGCTTGATCGGTATAACCAGCCTCTATTGCCGCTTGGGCAATTGGCGTACCTTGTTGGAGCAACAGTGTGGCGTGTTGCGCCCGCTGTATCTGATGAAAGAAATATGGACTTAGGCCTGTCGTCCCCATTGTGTGACGGCGGAGCGAACGGTCGGAGACGCCATTGACGCGATCATTGTTTAGGGATGAGACGACAGAGTTAACGAGTAGTATGCCATTGCTAATCAGCTCATCAACGAATACTTCAGCAGAATCAAAATCAGGAATCTTAAAAGAATGGCCTCCGATATCAACGTAAGCGACATTGCCTTTACTTAATGTACGCTGACTATCGACAATATCCTTGCCTTTGATGTCTCGTAGAAATACGCCGGGTTTAAGGGCAATGCCTACGCTATCTATGCCAGCTACATAAGGTACTTGCACAGCTCTTTTGCCGACACCGTTAACAGTTACTTGTACCTTATCGTCTACCCTAGATATTATAATATCCCAGTTGCCATCCAGGCCCGCCGTAAAAACGCCGTCACTCGTTGTATGGGTGTGCCAGATCTTGTCAACGTACAGAGAATCTAGGTGTTTGTCTTCGTATGTAAAGCTCATGTGGTTTACTAGAGTATACCATTTAATTATTTAGTGAGCGATAAGTAATCATTGTACTCGAAAAATGAGCAAGCCCTCCCCTAGACTACGGGGAGGGCTGTGCCGCTTTGCTGGCTCGTGAGCTATTACTCACTCTTGGCCGAGGTGGTGTTGCAAGTGGTAACTTCGACGTGCGGCCGCTGGCCGCGTTCGTAAATGACGACGTCGAGCGTACGAGTAATCGAGTCCTGGCCGTCGTAAATGACAACCCTCTCATACTCTTCCACCAGCATTACCTTTCCGTCCTTAGCGAAGTAGACGGCCATCATGTAGCCAGTCGTCATTTCGCTATACCAGGACGTAACCTTGAAGCCTTGAGCTCGCAGTTCTGCAATTGTCTCGCAGAACAGCCCACGGTTCATCCAGCTCTCATCGGCAGCGCTCATGATTCCGCTCCTCTCTAGGGTCCACCTTTTTGGCAAACCTTCGATACCGCAGCCGAAGCCACGTAGCGCCACAAAAGGACGCGAGTTGTGCAACTTCTAGAGAAGCGCTCATGAACATGTGTATTATAACACTTCAAATAGATAAAGTCAATAGACCGCTCCTGCCTACGCACTCCTATGGGGGGTTTCTTTCTGAGTGCCATAGACACGTGAAGATATTGCCCTCGATAATGACCTTCACGATCTAAATATGACGGTTGGCTTCCTTGAGGAGATATGGGAAGAAAGTTTGGTTATCCCTCCTCTCCTGTTTAATAACCAAACTAAAAACAACTCCTTTTACAGAGTTGTTTCTAGTTATATTGAATATAATAATCTTGGCTGGGACTCGGGGACGGGAATATAACTTTTAGTGACGACTTAGACTTCGAGATTACAGAGCTAAATTGTGTATACAAAGTCAGTTAGACTGCTAGTAGAGCATTGACTTATAAAGTATAATATGCTATTATAAGTTCACTCAAAGAGAGCACCTTCAACACAAGGAAGCAGTCATGACCCGCAACGCCCGTGAGCAGTACCTTGAGCGCCTCCCGAAGATCCTGGACGCTAGCCGCGACACAGAGTATCTTTCGGAAGCGACTCGGAAACGTGCTCGTGACCATGCAGCCGCCTTTGAGAAGGCAACCTCGTGGTTTTTCAGCCAGAGTCTCAACCCCGAATGGTGGAACCTGTGGCTCCGGGATTTCCCCCACGAGCTGCTGAAACCTCTGATCGCTGACTGCGACGATGAGTTCTACGCTCAACTTGAACGGGAACTGCAGGCGGTGGATGACGTGTATGCAACGTACACGTCGCTCCGCAAGCGCCTCGTCGTAATCATGAACACCGCGTGGCACGCCTACCCCGGCCTTGAAGCCAAACTTCGGCAGCTGGTCGAAGAGGCGGACCCCCAGGAGCGTGACTATCACGCCTACGAGTGCAACGTCGGTCAGCAGGTCATCGACTTCACAGGCTCCCCTAACGAGGTACTGGAGTGGATGGATAATGTGTGGTCGTGCCTAGCCCATGCGCAGGCCCATCTGTCGGAAGACTCACATCTGAGCTTCCTTATCGGCGCAGCGCTTAAGCTGTGAAGGGTCTCCTCCAATCAAAGCTTCTTCGGGATAGTGTCCCGCGCCGCGAGCCCTTTGAGCACCCAGCCTTCAGGCTGGGTTTTCTTTTTAGTAGTTTACTGCTAGGCAAGACTTCACCTAAGCGTCGGACGGAAGTTCATCTGTAAAGATATAGTACCCCGCCTCTAAGCGACCAATGAATTGCTTTTGCCATGCCAAAGTTGCTTCAAAGAGAGTTGTCCATGAGCTTATTATTTCAGGATGAGTTCTGGGGGTTTCTGGATTTTCTTCTTGAGGAAGAGTGTCCATGAAAGTGCACGTTTGTCGATATAACTCAAGACGTTTCTTTGCTAGGGCAATCGTATCGCGACGAGAAAGAAGATGCATGAAAGCAAGACCTGCCGTGAACTGCTCTTGGTCAAGCGAGACGAGAGACAGCCTAAGGAGTCTCAGAAGCTCTCTTGCCCCGTCATCGGTAATTGCATATCGTGTTTGAGCTGGACCATCTTTGCTTTTTTGGAGGCCTTTTTTTATGAGCATATCTTCTTTTTCTAGCTGCATGAATGCGTGATAGATTGAACCTGAACGAACTTTAGACCACGTCTCCGCTTTCCAAGATGTAATCTCACGGTAAACGTCATATCCATGAGTTTCCTTCTTTTGAAAGACCACTCCAAGAACCATTAATCGCGCTGACATAGCCATATTGTAGCATATATCCTTTCAGTAACCAAACTTGACTACTAACGATAAATCAATTAATATTAAAATAACAAATCAACCAAGGAGAGGTGCTATGGACAATAAGCAGCGTTACGAACAATATATTAAAGAATTCCTACAGGACGGAGATGAATCTGCCGCCGACAAATATATAGATGTTAATGTCGTTACCCACGATGGTATGCCCGGTCAGGCCCCAGGGCTAGAGGGTGTGAAGCAAACCTTTAAAGGTTTGCGGTCTGCCTTTCCAGACATAACTGTAGTGGTGAAGGATATTATTTCCCAAAATGACAAAGTAGTCGGACGATTTGTCGTTAACGGTACAAATACCGGTAGTTTTATGGGCATGCCAGCGACTGGTAAGAAATTTACCTATGACGAAATAGTAATCGTTCGGTTTGAAAACGGCAAAATAGTTGAGCATTGGGCTGAAATGGATTCGTTAGGCATGATGCAACAGTTAGGCGTAATCTAGGGTTATAATTAAATCTCGTACGAATAAAGAGCACGGCATCATTGTGAGCTTGTGCTCTTTTTAATATACTTTAATGATAATGACACAAAATGAAGTAGCCCAGGGCAAAGTATACTCACGTGACATCAGCATAGACAGGTCGACAACTTTCCGCTTAGTAGCGTATAGCCTCACGGCACTATTTGTTGCCGCTGCATTGGTTGGCCAGATAACGGGCTCTGGCAACGTCACGATTGGCGTTTTCGATGCAGTCAGTATAATTTTTGTACCGTTTGTGATCCTTTTTTTACATGAGGCCATTCACGGGCTATTCTTCAAGCTCTTTGGCGGCAATCCTCGCTATGGCATTGGCCTCATGTACGGAATACTTCCTTATGCTTATGCAACCTCCGAAGGCCTACAGCTTACCCTGTGGCGTATGACTGTTGTTGGCCTAGCGCCGCTTACTCTCATCTCTCTTGTTAGCCTTGGATTAATTTCATTTCTACCAACTACTTTCGCTATGGCGTTAAGCTTAGCATTTATCACCAACTGTGCTGGTTCCGTGGGAGATATCTGGCTCATCTCCCAGACGTTTAGATTCCGAAAAATCGAAGATTTGCGCGTTATTGATCGTGCGGATGCTATCCGACTTGAGTCATCAGATTCACAACTAGTACGGATAGTTAGTGCGGCAACAAACAGGCGTAGTTCGGGCGTCCGCACCTTCTTTCGCTTCTGGTTTGTATCGGCAATTGCACTATTCGTTGCATGCTGGCTATTCGCAGGTGCTTTGTTTCTGAGTGGAACAACTTCTCCTGTGACATTAGGAGTTAACGGTCTCTACCTTTTAAGCGTGACGCCGACCACTAATGGGCACGAGATTCTCGTAAATCTCTTGGCGGTGTTGCTAATAGGTCTATTCTTTGCAATGCTTTTAACTATTGTGCGTCGCCGCTTGAAGAAGGCTTGAGATTCTGGCCGCTCAAACCGTACCCCTTTTTCGCGGTTAGTAAGGTAGTCTTCAGCGATTGAGCCGGCATAGTCTCAGGTCTGATTCCAATCATTGAAACGAAGAACATCCCGCGACCGGCGAGTGGACACAGGGTGTTCTTCGCTAGCGGTGCGGGGCAGGTCAGGTGCGACAGAGAACGGTGAACCGTGCGACATCACCCGGATGCTGCCCAGGGTGTCGCAGGATCCATGTCAGCATTCCGGCCAGCATGACTTCGGCAGCGTTGGCGCGGTTTGGGGTCGAGATACTTACGTCCCGTTAGACGCGCTGTCAGCAGTACCCCGAGACACTCCGCGAGTCGGTCGAAGTCGATTACGACGATCTCTGTCGTAGCCTTTTGTGCTTCTCTTGAGTCGCCAGCGCTGATGCTCGCCTCGTGGAGCGCAGTCGCCAGCACGGGGTATTGGGCAGCCACATTCGCCAGTTCGAGAAAGAAGTCACGAACCGACTCGCTCGACTCCTCTCGCGGCGTAGATGACTCCGCTGCTTCCACGATACACATGAGTACCGGAGTGTATGCCGCAAGGGCGACACGACCACTGATTACCGCCGTCCTGACGCGCGCCTTTCGCGCGATGCTTTCGGGAGTCACGTTATACCACCCCTGTGTCTCAGACAAAGCTTGTGCAGCCTCGACGATAGCATGAAGGGATGTCTTATTCTTTGTCACGCGATCTCTCCAGCATTGTTCGGGTGGGGTGTATCGGCAACCAATGGCCTGCTTAACGAAACGCCTCATCCGAGTAGATGGAGGACAACCACCTCTTGTTAGGGCAATCTGAATATATTTATACTACATTTATACAATAAAATCAATATAGGCAGAATCGCCTAGAGAGCCTTCACCCAATCAAAGTTTCTCCTGTTGGCAACTCCAGGGGGATATCGCTCCGATTTCTTTAGAAATCTTCGCTCCTCCGCTTGTTCATTCTGGCAAGAGTAGACTCTTCCAGAATTTCACTGCACCCCACCGAACATCGCGTCGTTTTGCTTTAGCAAAACCGGGGGCTCAAATCACTATCTCGGCATAGAAAAAAGTCCTAGATCAAAAGGTCTACGACTTTTTTCATGGCTGGGGTGAAGGGATTCGAACAAGTTAGATATTTTTTGCTCGCTCTAATATGTGCTCCCCTGCCATTTTTACTTCTTCTGTCGGTGCAGCGTTTACCCAGTAGATACGTACGGAATGCGCGCCATTGCTTGTTTCTTTGATCATGCCGACTACTGTGTTTTCGATAGAGTTTTTAAAGTCGGCGTCCTTTGTTGTTTGCCATAGTCGTCGCATGCGTAGGAAGATAGTATCGCCAATTGCTGGCTTTGCGTCGGCATCTGCGATAGTTGCAACATAGGCGTGAAATAAGGTCGTGCCGTTCATTGCCATTGCAAGGAAGCGGTGTGAGCCATCAAGCATTTTTATGACACCGTCTTTTTCGCGTAGGATAAGTGTACGTCGATTATCAGGGATGTCACGAGGCTGGATTTCTTCGAATCGTTTATCGTCTGCGTGATTGCGAACGAATTCAATGAATTTATGGGGATTTTGTTGCACTTCATCACTGTAAATGACCTTTGTGATCTCGGAGCTCATGCCGGTCAGCGTAATGTCGTCGATAGAAACCATTCGCTCCTCCCACGTGAACTGATCACTTTCTATGTAGTCGAACACACCGTTTGCTCGGTAGGTAAAAGAAAGCGCTTCAAGTAGACGTGACATATTGCTGCTATAGAGCCCTTCAACGAGTTTGATATTTTCACCCTTGATGATGTTATCAAGTTCGGACTCTACGTAATACTTGGCAACGGTGTCTTTGTCTACGGTACTCATATTTATTCAGTATATCATTGGTATTTTTGCTCCTTTGTGCAAAGATTGATCTCACTCAAGAAAACACCCGTGAGGCGCATTCTTTGGTGAGCCTTGGCCCTTCGGTTCTGACAGTGGTCGCGTATGCTCCTTTTGGCGTACGATTGCTACATAAGCAATTTAGTGATATAATTAAGGTAGCGTATCTTTCGAAAAGCAGTATATGCAATTAGGGTAGCTCCAAACATAAGGACTCGCTATAAAAGTGATTAGTAGTAGTTCGGAGTGCTTATACTTTCGAAAGAGATTGGCTCGATGGGCCACCTTTAAACATACAAAGGAGAAGTTTGTATGAAAGATTTTACCAATACGTATTTAGGGAAATATGCTATTGCATCTCAGCAAAGCATAATCAAAGAGAAAGCCACCTCGTTAGTTAAAAGGGCGCGCGAGTCAGTAAGTCCGCTTGTGCATATGCGTGATCGTCACAGCGAGGCAATAATCGAAAGCTCCACTAAGATGCTAGTTAACTTGTCAACTGGCGCTGCGGACAATCTCTTTGCTGTTAAGACGGTCTTCCCTTTTGTATTTTTTGCGGATACGCTAAAGATAGACAGGCAGAAATTAACAATCGTACATAATGACTTTCTGAAGGTGTCTCAAACGAGCAGCATACGCCTTAAAGATCTTAGGAATGTTGAAACAATTCTCGGACCATTTTTTGGAACAGTTATTCTCACTTCGCAGCATTTTTTGAATAACACGCAGACCATTAACTTTTTAAAACGCAGGGACGCAATTTATGCGCAGCGTCTACTGCAAGGCTTTATGGTGGCGCATGATGCCGGTATCGACACGAACGACATAGAGGAACGTACCCTTCTCCAATTGCTCAATAAAATAGGTAAAGAAAACTTGTAAAGATTGGGTCTATTCTTTGGCGATCCCTGTCTCCTCGGTTTATGCCCGTAGGCCACCCTGCCTTATGGGATAGAACGGTTCTTTGAGATTATGTTTTGCTTTCGCAAAACCAGTCCGAATTCGATTACTCGCAAAAGCACTAAGTTTAAAGCCCCACACAAGGTGAGGCGTTAAACTTGGTGACCTTACCGGGAATCGAACCCGGATTGCAAGGATGAGAACCTTGTGTCCTAACCGTTAGACGATAAGGCCAAATTGTGAGCGAAGCGTAACTAAAAGTGCTTGCTGTTTTTAGCCAACCCAAACAAGATTGACTCAGATAATACTAACAGATGTATCCGCTTTTGTCTACTGCTCACCAACGGGTATAGGCTTGTCAAAACCTTTAATCACCTCGACTAATTTGCGCGGGGTGATCTCGGCTTTAATGAGGTAAGCATCGACGTCGTGTTGCATTGCCATGCGGCTTTCATCGTCTTGGTCGAAGTTGGTCATGACGATAACGCGGGTGTTCGGAATTTTGTCTACCTTGCCGCCGCGGAGAGCTTTGAGAATTTCTGGGCCGCGCATTTCGGGGAGCATAATGTCGAGCATCATGAGATCGTACGGCTTGCTCGTGACTGCTACTAACCCGTCGTGACCATCAACGACCCAGTCAACGTCGTAGCCTTCGTGCTTGAGGCTGCGGACGTACATTTCGCCGATGAACCGATCATCTTCGATAACTAGGATGCTTTTAATTGCCATATGCTTTTATTGTAACACTTTAGCTTATGTATTTTGAGTGATTCTTAATCCAACCGTCGCTCGATGAAATGAGGCCGGCGTTAGTGTAGTCATTTGCTTGGAGTTTGTCTTTGACCGATGCATAGACAGGAACGGTAAATGTGAAGGTTGAACCCTGCCCTTCGGTGCTGGTGACACCGACTTGACCGCCGTGGCTTTCGACGATTGCCTTGCAAAGGTAGAGGCCGATACCAGTGCCGGCGACGGTCTCGCGCGAGCGGTGACTGCGGTAGAATTTGTGGAACAAGTTGCCGATGACGCTCGATGGGATACCGATGCCATTGTCTGTAACTGATACCTTTACGAAGTTGCCTTCGATGGCTGCGGTGACTGATACAGACCCGCCGTCGTTTGAATATTTGAGGGCGTTATCTATGAGGTTTGAAAGCACCTCGCCAATGCTTGAGCGGTCGGCTGCGATGGTCGGGAGGCTTGATGGGAGATCAACAGAAAGCATACGGCGCTGCGACTGAGCGCGGAGCTGCATGTCATCTTTGATAGTGTCGTAGATGCCGCTGAGCTTTTCTTCTGAAAGATGCACCTGCAAGTGGCGACGATCGTATTTGCTGGTATTGAGAATATTGTTGATGTAGCCCGAGAGGCGGTTGGCGCTAACGACAAGGCGCTTGAAGAGCTCGCGTTGGTCATCTTGAAGTTGATCTTCGAGCTCCATCTCGAGCACATCGAGATAGCCGCGGATAACGGTAATTGGGCCACGAAGTTCGTGGGCAGCGAATGAAATAAAGTCGAGCTCGTCGTCTTCGGGCTGGAAGATGCCTGTTGCGTCATAAGCGACGATGACTACTTCGGCTGCACTGCCCTTTTCGTAGTTTGCTGTTATGTTGAAGATGCGGCGATCTTCGTCACCAACGATACGGTTTGGAACACGTACCCAGCTTTGCTCGGAGCGAACGGCGGTCTCGCGGCAGTTGGCGAGCCAGTTGTCGAATGAGTTGTTGGTTTCAAACAGCAGCTCGAGCTGCAAGGTGTCGTCGGTATCATGTTTGACTGGCGCGGCATGATTGGCATATTGGATTTTGCCATGTGCATCCATGATAACGAAGCCGGTGTTTGTTTCGTGTAGTGCGCTTTCGAATCGCTTGAGCTGCGGGCTTGCTGAACTGTCGCTCTTCTCGTCTTTAGTGGATTCTTCGTCGTGGGCGTGTTCGTAGATGAATTGCAATAGTGGCTTGAAGCCGTTTTTGCTATAACGTGGTGCGTTAGGGTTTGCGAGCGGGTCCGTTGGCTTTTCGCCTGCCGCATTAGTAACAGCCATCGCGAGGTCGCGGAGTGGTGTGAGGAGGAAATCTAAGATGAAGAAGTTGAGTGCCGTTGCGGCAAGTGCGGTTGCCGCCATCGTCGCCCAGAATGCGGTGCCGCTCGGATCGATGTCGCTAAAGAGAAGTGCCAAGCCGACAATGAGCGTGACAACGATTTCCATGAGGATAATGATGCCACGTGCGGTGCGACGGTAGCGTCGCCAATACTCGCGAATCTGCGGTTCGCGCTTACTTTTTTGTTCTTGTTCTACTGCCACGATACACTCCCATTAGAATTTGGCACGGCTACAACCCAGGTCTGGCCTCTGTCGAGCGGAATTTCTTTGCCTGCGGCATCGGTGAACATGATTGGATCGGTACGGCTTTTCTTTTGCCAGTTAGCGTAAGTGATGATGCCGTCTTGGAAGATATTTGCCTGCCCTGAGCCAGTTGTGGCGATATCTTCGCGGTAGCCGTCTTGCAGAACGGTCGACATATCTATTTTCATTGCGATGACTGTGGTCGGTGCGATTTGGCCATCCTCGCGGTCAGTGCTTGGCTTGCCGTTGACGTTACGTAGGTATGTGTTGGTCGTGGCGTCGTATGCGTAGTGTGAATCGTAGAGCGGGCCTGAAATGTGGATGTCTAGCGAAGTAGCATTTGGTGCTGCGCTTGGCTTCCCGTCTTGGCGTGGCCATGGCGTGAATGCTGACGTTGAGTAGTTTTTTGACGCATTGAGTGCATCGAGCTTCGCAAATGTCGTGTAGACATTGTGTGGTGCATAGCGATCGGTTGCGCGCCAGTAATATTGGCCGCCAGCTGCCATAAGGTCGAGGTTACGGTACTGGCTGTTTTTTACTTCGGCAAGTGATGCTGCGCTCCCGCCAAAGTGTGTGATTGAGGCTTGATACGGCGCGGCCCAATCAAGATAGTACATGCGTAGGCTGCGCACTGGGCCGATGAGTTGTGGTTTGGCTTCTTGGTAGAGTGCGAGGAAGCGTGTGATACCACCTTCGGCGATTGCTTCGTAAACAATCCCTGCCTGCTTGAGCCCACTCTGCGGGCGAGCGTCTGGCGAGTTCTCGATCATGATGCCGGTGACTGGTAATTTAGTTGTTGCCTCGTTCGGAACTTTTACGCCAGTGAGCGGCGAATAATACACAACAGATGCTACCTTTTTTGGTGTCTTTTTCACTGATGTAATATGAAAAGGTTTGTCTGCTGGAAGCGCAAATGCGTAGACGAGAGCAGCGGCGATAAACGCCAAGACGATGATGATAAAGCCAATAATCGCGTAGCTCCGCTGTGGGTGCACATGCATCCAGGCACGGATTTTGTGCCACCGCGAATGAATAGATTTAGGCGGAGTGACGTCTATCATACTTACGCTTAGTATATCATAGAGATAGGTCACATTGCGGTACTCGAGTGAAGCCTAAGGACGTCTTAAGTACACGTAGACTAATGTTGCTAAAGAGGTACTTCTATGCCCTACCAATACCGAAACCCGCGGCACTATCGTTATACACCAGAGCCTGCACCGCGCAGGCGTCGTTCCCGTAGGCCATTCATACTGGTGGCCACAGCAATTGTTGGGTTCGTCGTATTGAGCTACGCTGGAGTACAGATTGTACAGAGCAATGCTGCGGCTGAAGCCTCGACGAAAAAGTTGCAGGCGCGAAAAGCAGCAACCCAACAAGCGAGCGCGACAATTCGTAGTCTTATTGCGACGGACGAGAGCGATACGATTGGCGTGGCGATTGAGAACATGAAAACGGGCGCCGTGACTACTTTTGGTTCGGCGGATCAGTTTGAAGCTGCGAGCACCGAGAAAGTTCTCAGTGCTATCACCTACTACCATCTTGTCGAGAAAGGTACACTGAGCCTTGATGATGCTGTCGGCCCCTACCCTGCTTCGTACCAGTTACAACAGATGATTAATCAGAGCAATAATGATTCGTGGAATGCTATTAATGACGCGCTTGGCGGCAACGATGAGTTGCAGGCCTATGCTACATCGATTGGGCTGCAGTATAAAGTAGACGGTAATTTAATGAGCACGAAAGATATGGCGACGCTACTTACAAAGTTATACACGGGCAAATTACTCAATGCCGACCACACCAAAACTCTGCTATCATATATGCAAAATACCAATGATGAGACATTGATCTCATCAGTGCTACCTAGCGGGCTGACGATTTACCACAAGTATGGTGAGCTTGTTGAAGGTAAGACTAATGTGCTGCATGACGCAGCAATTGTGACTGACGGTTCGAACGCCTATGCGATTGTGATTTATTCAGATGGGAAAACGGGCGAAACTGTGCGTGTACAAACGATTGCGCAGATTGCCCGGAGCGCTATTACTGTATGTGGCTGGTAGCTGCATCGATGCGTGCGAGCGTTGTTTCTTTGCCGAGCAACGCAAGCGTGTCGTTAAGCTGAGGGCTAAACGGTGCCCAGGTGGTGACGACGCGGATAAGACTAAATAGAGTACCTGGCTTTTGGCCGGTTGTCTCGAGTAGTTGGTTGAGGCAATCTTGCAAGGCCTCTGGGGTCCATTCGGTCATGCTCCCGAGAGCGTTTTTGACTGAATTTAACAGATTGATAATCTCATCATTTGAAAGCTTTTTGAGCTGTTTGTTACTAGTGATGAGCTCAAGATTTGTCTCTGGCTCCTCGAAGAAATATTTTGTCATGCTAGCAAGCTCTGAAAGTGTCTTGAGGCGATCTTGCACGAGGCTGAGGACTTGCTTTTTGTAATCATCGCTCGTGCTTGCTGCAGTAAGCGGCCAGTATGGCGCGATACGCGTGTAGAGATCGTCGAGTGATAGACGGCGAATCCACTGGCCATTCATCCAGAGAAGCCGTTGTTCGTCGAAGCGCGCGCCGCTACGCTGGACGCGCTCGAGGCTGAATTTTTCGATAAGTTCGTCTTTCGAGAAGATTTCCTGTTCGGTTCCATCGTTCCAGCCTAGCCCCGCGAGGAAGTTAAGCATTGCTTCTGGTAAGATGCCATCGGTACGATAGTCGGTTGCGCTTTTGGCGCCATCTCGTTTACCGAGCTTCTTTTTGCCGTCTGGTGCCATGATGTGCGGTGTGCATGCGAGGACTGGTACTTCGAGTTCGAGTGCTTCGTAGAGACTAAGGTACCGTGGGATACTTGAAACATATTCAACACCGCGGATAACGTGAGTTATCTGCATCTCGGCGTCATCAACAATGTGGGCAAAGTTGTACGTTGGCAGGCCGTCGGCTTTGATGAGGATGAAATCGTCGAGCGCTTCAGGGCCGGCGCTGAGCTCGCCCATGATTGGATCGTTCCAGGTGTAGCGCTTGGGCTCAACTACTTTGAATCGGAGCGGCTGCGTACCGTCCCACTCTGGTGGGTTTTCTGGTCGATAGTCGCGGTAAAGGAATGGTTTTTTGTTTGCAATCGCTTCTTCACGGAAGGACTGGACTTGCTCGGGTGTGTATGGATCGGCGTATGCGAGACCTTTATCGATGAGTTTTTGTGCCCACTGTTTGTAGTGGTCGCGGCGCTCGGTTTGCACGTATGGGCCAAAATCGCCACCTTTGCGTGGGCCTTCGTCCCAGTCCATACCAAGCCACTCGAGGGTGTCGAGAATTAGGTCGGTTGCGCCTTCGACGAAGCGAGCTTGGTCGGTGTCCTCGATGCGTAAAACGAATTTACCGCCCTGCTGCTTGGCGAGGAGGTATGGAAATAGTGCGGCGCGGACATTGCCGACGTGAATGTAGCCGGTTGGGCTTGGTGCGAAACGAGTGCGAACGGTCATATCTGTTATTATATCATTTTCTATCTTCTTTTCTCTTTTCGGAAAAAGAAGCAAAAGCCATGACCTCTTTTTATCCAAAAAGAGGTAAAAACACTACTTTTTGTGACAAAAGTAGCAAAACAACACTTGCTACGGAGTTCGTATCAGCTAAGCTGATTATTTTTTTGATCGTGCCACTGAAAAAAGATAGTCGAGTGGCAATTGAGGTTAATTCTATTAAAGACTCGCAGCAATACGCTGAATCTGCTCATCAGAAAGTGTAGAATTGCCGTGGATTGTGTAGAGGATGCCGTTGTTTACCCAAACCGAGGTCGAGTCGTAGCTATAAATCGTTAAGCCTCCAGTAGTCGTGGTAATGTAGTTGCTGCCTGCTTGTGGTGAAACATAATCTTCAAGTAATGCGCTTGAATCCCAGTCAGAGTGAGCTTGTGAGAGGGTGTAGTTTTGTGGACCGGCGTTTGCGGCGAACTTCATGGTCACGCTCCCCTGCTGGTATGCGACGGGACCGTTAAGGCTGTAGCCACTTGGAGTGTAGCCTGGGTAGCCTGCACCAATGCCTGCCTGTGCTGCAGCAACACGAGTTGAGAGCGCTGGCATGTTGAGATATGTAAAGTATGCGCCGAGGAGTAGTACGGCAACAGACGCGCTGGCGATGCTCATGAAGCGTGCAACTTTACCGCGGTGGGCTTTTGCGTGCGCCTTGGCATGGTGATGGTGTTGCTTAGCCTTTTCGTGCTTTGGCTTAGCTTCGGCCATGGCCTGGCTAATTGCCTCTTGCTTGATGATCTGTGAAGGCTTTACGACGCGTTCAGGTACTTGCTTTGCTGCTACAACACGAGCTTGAGCGCGCTGTACTGTGGCGTGGCGAGTTGGGCCGATATCTGCAATGGGTGCAGTGGTATGATGCTGGTGGGTAGGCTTTGCGAATTTAGTAATTGGGCTGCTTTGAGGTTGAGGGGTAGGTGTGTGTTGCTGGGCAACTGGAGTACGGTGCATTGCATGAGCGCTTGGCGCTGCAGCGCGTTGGCGCTGCGGTACGTATACCTTATGCGGCTTTGAGACCGTAGAAGTATCATGATGAACGTATCGACGGTTGAGTGTCGTAGATTTTTGTAGTTGCGTATGCACGCTGTGCGCGCCATGAGTTGCCGCGTCATTACCTCCACGCTCTTTGCGAAGTGGCATGCCGGTGCGACTATCGTACACAGTGCCGTTGATTGATACGGTGGTTTGTTTCATAAATTCCCCAGTTACTCCGAGCCTACCCTGCTCGTGCTTACTTTATAATACTTTGTTGCTATTGCTTATGCAATATACTCACGAGTATTTTATCGGCCAGTATAGCGGTGCTATAATATAGGGACTATGCCAAAGAAACTTACTAAGCGTCGTTTACGTTTGCAACTTACATTTGTGTACGGAATCATGATACTAGCCGTCGTTGCTATCGTAGCGGTGCTCGTACTAGTGGTACAGGGGTATCGGTTTAATCGATATGATGGCAAACTTGAACAGGGCGGCTTAGTGCAGTTTGACTCGCAACCATCCGGCGCGACGGTGACGGCAGATAATAGCGAGCTTGCAAATAAGACGGCAAGCAAGATTGTGCTTTCTGCTGGCAATCACAACATTACGATTGGTAAAAGCGGCTACTCTACCTGGAAAAAGGATGTGATTGTGAAGCCGGGCACGGTGCTTTGGCTCAATTATGCATTGCTTTTCCCTACTAATCCTAAAGTGAATACGGCAGCGAAATATACGGCGGTTGCGAGTGCGTTACCATCGCCAAACGAGCACACTATGGCAGTAATGCCTGACGCTGCAATGCCAGAAATTACTTTGACAAGCCTGAATACTGATAACCCGGCATCGACAAAACTTGCCATCCCTGCGTCTGCATATACGCAGCCTACAGCTGGGACTGCGCAGAGCTTTAGCTTGGTGGAGTGGGATAAAGATAGCCACCTGTTGCTCGTGAAGCATACAGTAAACGATATTCAGGAGTATATTTCTGTTGATACGCGAGATTCGTCGCGTGCAGTGAATGTGTCTGGTGGCCTTGGTGTGAGTGCGACGGCGATGCATTATGCGCTTAACGACGGTAATGTCGTGTACATGCTGACGGCAACTCATGAACTACGACGCGGCAATATTTCATCAATGACGCTGAGCGGCCCACTTGCGGGTGAAGTAAGCAATTTCAGTGTGAGCGAATCAAATGTAATTGTGTATGAGACGCTACCTGATGCGAATGATCAGCGTATTGTCGGCTACGTTTCAACAGACAGTAGCAAAGCAAAGGTGTTGTCGAGTTATAGCGGCCTTGGTGATGCGGTATTGCTTGCATCATCTGGATCGTACTACGGTGACCATTACGTCGTGATTTTACACGGTACGACGCTTGATATTTTACAGGGTGACTTGCCTGCAAGCGATAGTAATGCCGTACTCTCGCTTGCTCACTACGCATCGCTTACTGTTGCGGGCGGCGGCACTCACCTTGATTTTTCTCCAGACAATAATCGTATGGTGTATGTAACAAACGGTGCACGGGTTACGACATACGACTTAGAACTTAAGAGCACGGCGACAACAACGCTACAGGCGCCACTTACTCGTGATATTCAGTGGCTCGATGGCTACCACATGATGTCTGCCAATAAAGATGGCTATTACTACGACTATGATGGCACGAACAGCCAGAAGTTTGCAAGCAACGTGCTTGATTTGCCAGCGGCACTTGAAAGCGGCAATAAGTACTTATACTACTTTACAAATACAAAGTCAGGCACTGAAACATTACTGAACCGCGTACAGATGACTACTAATTAGGTAGTCATCACTTTTTTGTGAGCGTATTTTAGTGAGCGCCGAATAGTCGCTCGAGGAATGTTGGTGAGTTTGATGGCATTTGCGTAGCAGAGCCTGATGAGGCTTGAGTATCTGCTTGAGTGGCTGAGTTTGGATCTGGGCTGACTTGGTCGGCGAAGACGAGTAGACGGTTGAGCGCGGTACCAAGTGGTGTACAGGTGATGAGCGTGATGCGTGGCTTGTCGGTACCAACGGCAAGTGCGCTTACATCAGTAGGTTTTACGACCTGCTTTTTACTGACAGTATACACATACCGGGTGCTGTTGTAATTGACATAAATTGTGTCGCCTTCGTTAAGTTGCTCGAGGCGAGCGAAGATAAATTTATAATTGCCCTGGTCGAGCCAGTCGTTCGATGAATGTCCTGAGAGCGCGAAGTTGCCCTTTTCGCCAGGCTTAGCGCTGGCGCCTTGAATATTGAACCATGCGACACCTTTATCCATGGCAGCGTTGAGTGAATCTTCGCTTGCGGCGTTGGCGTTCCAAATGATTGGCACATCGACGCTAATCTTTGGCACGATTAGCCTTGGATCGCTCGAGACATCCCCGGCCGCACTTGGATCAACAATGAGCGTTGATGGATCAAGGCTGCCCGGGCTGATGTAGGCGTCGATTGCAGCAAACATGAGGCGGTTATACTGCAAGAATACGAATACAAGCATGACACAGAGTGCTGAAATGACTGGTAAGAAGTGACGGCTTTTGCGCACTTTTTGTGCGCGTTCGTTGATTTGATTGCGTAATTTCGAACGCAGGTCATACATTGCTTCGTCGCTCGAGATGGTCTCTGGCTCGTCGTTTGACGATACCTTTGCGTCTTTTTCGAGTGATTTCTTTACATTATGTACCTGACCTACGTAGTAGCGTTCGTAGTACTGCTGGTAATAGCTTTGCCACGCACTGTGATATTTGCGCCAAGCCTCAGGTTGTTGAACCCCGTGGTTTGATTCATCGTGAGTACGCTCGTACGGATTGCTGGTTTCGGCCTGTTGATTGGCGGCTTGCATGTTTACAGCCCCAGGGCCTGCAGTGATTGGAGATTTCACTGGTGCAGGTTCTGCGGGTTTAGGTCCGGGTTTTGCAACAACTGGATTCGCCGTAGGCTGAGCGCCTACTTCCATTGTGGCGTTAGGGTCATTTTGGTAGATTGTGTCAATCTGGCTACGCACGATATTGGCAGCAGCGTCCTTATTGCCTTGCATGCGGCTGCTATTAATCGATGCCTGCTGACGCGCGGGCACCGACAAGGGTGTAGCTGGACGGTTTTCATCTGGGCGCATAATAAAATATATCTTACCCTAGTATAACTCGATGCGGGCAAAACGCCTACGTTTCATTACTAATCACTGGTACCGCGAGCCGGACTTGAACCGGCACGCCCTAATGGGCATCAGATTTTGAGTCTAACGTGTCTACCGATTCCACCACCGCGGCACACGTGACTAGTAATCAATACCTGAATTATACCAAGATTACTCTTTAGTCACAAGACTGGTGGCGATGGCCTGTAGTGGTTGGCTTGGTGTCCACATTAAGTATGCTGCAGCGCGCGCTGCAGTGATGCCGCGCCAAATGGCGAGCGGGGTCTCCCATTTCGTAGTGACGACCTGCCCGTCGTGCGCGACAATGAGTGTGTCGCGGTGTAATACGGCAATAGTAACAGGGTAAGTTACGGTGAATTTATGGAGGGCTTCGACGAGCTGAAGAAGTTGCATACTAAAGGTGAGCATTTTTGGATAATAGACGGCCTGGAAGATTTTTTGCAGTTGCGCGAAACTTACGATGAGCGTGGTGTTTGGGCGGTTGACGAGTGCTTCGGAGTCGTTTTTAACAAGGTCGACGGCGTCGCGTGTGATGACAAGCTGGCCAGTGTAATTGCGAATAAGATCGCTGTATGCAATTGCGGTTTCGCTGTTGCGGCCAGCGTCGCCGGCGAGCAGTAAGCATGATGCCCAAGTGCCGAGCGCAGTGAGATCTGGCAAGGCGTCGCGTGATAAGCTGCCGCTAGGATTACACGGTGCAAAGATGACATCCGTCATTGATGCTGGAATGCTTTTACGGAGGCAATCTGGTAGTAGTACACGCACTTCCCCTGCCCCGGTATTGAGCGCGGTGCTGTAACTTTCGGCAACGCCAGCAAAGCCGAGTTTGTTGCCGCCAATGATACCTAGGCGTCCTCGGCTTGTTTTTTGTTCCGGCCTACTCCACTCGATATCGGGGAAAAGCGGTTTGGTTGGTTGCTGCTGCTTCCAGTAGTCGTGCATCTTACTAGTTTAGCGCAAATCTAGAGAATATGGTATAGAATGTGCTTTGATACTTTAGTGCGAACGGACATTTGCGAGCTCATATTTGCCGTTGCGCTTATTGAGGCACATGCTGTACATGACATTTTTGCGTTCGATGGTGATTTGCCAGCCGTTATGCATGGCCTTTTCGTATAGTTCATAGGTTGGGTTGAACGCAATTGGGTGATCGACCATCCCAAGCATGCCGCTATCACCATTGCTATCGCCTACTGCGTAGCTATCTTTGAGTGTCAGGTTATGATCCTCGATCATTTTACGTACGATGGCATCTTTACCAGTGTGGGTTTTGGTGATATTGCCGGTAAAGAATTCTTCGCCGCGTTCCCATTCTTGGCCAATCCAGGCGTCGAAGCCGTATTTTTTCGCAAATGGCTCTACTAGTTCGATCTGCGAGCCACTGATTGCAACGAGGAAGTAGCCTTCAGACTTGAGCTGCTTAATTAAGTCGCGCGTGTAGACATATATATTGTCGGCACGTTTATCAAGTACGCGCTTTGCCGCCACTTCGTAATCAGCAATGCGGAGCTCTGGCAAGATATGGTCCATCTTGTCGACAGTGAGCATGTCAAATTCCTCGAAGGCGTTGCCGTGCATGCGGTGCCGCCAGGTGCGGTTAGCTGCTGTTGTTTCTTCTAAAATATTACTTGGGACGGCGCCCATCTTCATAAGCTCGTAAGCGACCTCTCGGTATAGCCCGCTTCTGAAGAGTGTGCCATCAATATCGAATGCTGCAAATTTCTGCTTATTATTAATCATGGTGAAGACTAAATATACTCCGCCAATGATATTTTGTCACGTAGATTTATAGTTCGATGCTAATTGGACAGTGGTCGCTGCCCATAACATCAGGGTGAATCTGCGGGTTTTTGATTTTGCCTGCGATTGCTTTACTCGCGAGCCAGTAGTCGATACGCCAGCCAACATTACGGGCGCGGGCGTTTGCCCAGTGTGTCCACCAACTGTAGGCACCGACTTTATCTGGATTTGCGGCGCGGTAGGTGTCGACGAATCCTGCAGTCAGGTAATCGTCGAATCGTTCGCGTTCTTCATTGGTATAGCCGTGCTTGCCAACATTTGCCTTAGGGTTTGCGAGATCGATTGGTTGATGGGCTACGTTCATATCACCGCAATAGAGCACAGGCTTGGTCTGCTCGAGCTGTTGTAAGTATGCGAGGCATGCACGGTCCCATGCATCGTAGCGCAGTGAAAGGCGTGATAAATCGCCTTTTGAGTTTGGCGTGTAGCATGTGACTACCCAAAAATCGTCGAATTCGGCTGCGATAATGCGACCTTCTTTGTTTGGGTCACCATAGGTATCACCAGTCACCTTGTACTTTTCGATGATATCTTCTGGGAAGCCATCGATATAGCGGAGCGCTGGAGCTTTACTGAAGATGGCGGTACCTGCGTAGCCTTTTTTGACAGCACTAAAGAAATGCTCGTGATATTGTGGCAAATCAAGTTCAAACTGACCGCGCTCAGCTTTGGTCTCTTGTAAGCAGAGTATATCGGGGTCGTGTTTGTCGATGAACTCTAGTAATGAGCCTTTTGTCAGGACGGCACGAATCCCGTTTACGTTCCAAGAATATAATTTCATGTTAACTATTGTAACAAAGTATTGGCTTACGGTTGACGGTGCCCTGCCCTCGTGTATAGTAGAAAACAATGCAAAACGACCTCCCTAAATTGGTGACGTTTGACGGAGAAGCCCGTAGCGGTAAGGGCACCGTCGTAGGGTTGGTAAAAGATTACCTTCGTGACGTTGAGGGCTATAATGTGATGTTTATCGATGCGGGACAGGTGTTCCGCGTTTTAGTTGTTGCGATTACGCGTGCTGGGATTGATATTGAATCACCCGAAGGAATCGATGCATACCTTGGCGATGACGCTAACGTGGCTGCCTGCGTGCAGTTAGTGAAGGATGTGTACCACATGCCGAAGGATGAGCGTGACGCCTTGCTGTATACCAGTGAAGTTGGCGTGTGTAGCGCTAAGGTGGGTGCTCGCCCGCTGAGTCAGGTATTTAAAGACAACTTGTTACGTAAATGGCTTCGCGATGCTCGCATAGAAGGATTTGAAATTGTACTGCTTGATGGTCGTGCGCTCGAAGAAACCGGTGCGATGCTTGAGCGTGAAGGTTTGTGCAAATACGTATTGGGGCTGTTCTTTGTTTGCGATCCAATAGTGAGCGCACAGCGTACGCTCGGTCGGATGCCGAAACCTTATGAGGAGCTTACCGGTGACTTTAAAGAGCAGGTTGATAAGCTTGTAGTGCAAATTAAGGAGCGTAACCGCGCTGATAGCGAACGGCCTGTACAGCCGGTAGTAATGCCAAAAGGCGCGCCGCGATACATTGTGACTGAAGTGCCTGATGAAATTGAATTCTATAATGAGCGGCCGATGGTCGTTATTGATCGTAGCCCAGAAATTCCATTTGACATTATGGGCGTCCCAACGGCCAAACTGATCGCTCATTACGTCGTATAGGACTCTCTACCCCTGTAGATAATTGTCATATTACTCATGTTATGATATAATATATTTATGTAGCACCGTGCTACCACCTGGGTACGCCCAGAGTTCTTTGGAGAGTTGGTGTTAAAGCGTGCTCCGTGAAAACGAAGTACCGTTTCTGCTGCCGGGCATTTTGAGCCGGGGCGAAAGCTTCCAGGCGCTCGGATTCGACACCGAAGATGTTGTCGAGTACGATGAGCCTGGTGAAGGCGACTTCGACGCGCACAGGATTGTGTGCGACGTGGCCGTCATGATCATGTCGAACCTGAACGATGGGTTTCCGACTCTGCTGGTTGGCGCTTCGGTGGGCGGAATGATGATCCCGTTCGTCGTCGGCAAGCTGCGCCGGCTGATGCCGGACATTCGGCTGGACATGCTCCGTTGTGTCATCATCGATGCGCCCTTCGGGGTGGAGACGATGATTGCCGCGCGGCGCAGTCGGCTCGCGGGCTACCTGATTCGGTCACCTTTCGGTCATGTGCTGCGCCCGCTCGCCTCCATCAAGGTGGGGCCGCGGGACAAGTACATCGAAACCCCCGACGCTGACATGATGCGTCAGATCGCTGGGGAGACGAGGACCGACGCCGGGTGGCACGCGTATGTCAAGGAGCGCGCGATCGACGAGCTCACCGGCCACAGCAGTCGGCAGTGGCTGGAGCAGATTCGCTGGATGACGCGAGTGGGCCACGACGGCTCGCTGCACCGCGCCTGCCAGGGAATGATGGGCGTCGACACTGCCTACCTCGCATGCACGGGTCCCGCCAACGATGTCGTGACCCAGCCGCTCGCAAGTGAGTGGTGGGCGGCTTCACTCCCCGATCTACGGATGTACGGGGTGAGCGCCGCGCACTGCGGCTTCGTGCAGCAAGCACCCACCTTCCGCGGGGCGTTGGCCGAGATTCTCGGCTGACGCCCCGCTCCAGCATGGTGTTATTGGCCCGGTGAAATACCCGGGCCTTTAGCATGTAAAAATTTGCTTGCTGATTTGCTAGACGACAATAATTGTGCTATAAAAACCTTAGACACTTTCTGTTTCCACTAGGTTAATCACGAAGGAGTAGCACCGTGCGATATATCGCTGATTTGCTGACGTTCATGCGGCTTCTGCTGGCGTTTGCCGTCCCCGCTTACATCCTGCAGCACGAATGGCTGACTGCGCTCATGCTGTTCGCCGTAGCCGTACTGAGTGATGCGCTGGATGGATGGTGTGCTCGGCGTTGGCCGTACACGCCTGAGCAGGCGGCTCGCTTGCCCTGGCGACGTATCGATGCTCACGCGCTGGACAATGGTCCGGATACGTTGATGGTGGTTCTTGCGTCTGGGGCCCTGGCGCTCACTATCAGCTACTGGTGGATGTTGGCGCTGGTAATTTACGGCGCAGGCGTACTGTTCTTCGCGGCCGTGCAACTGTTCATCCGCCGGGGAAAGGCAAAGGTGGCCGAGGCGATTGACGTCTTGTTTGGCTACTGGTTCGTCGTCAACATCGGCATGGTAGTCCTGGAAATGGCCTACCGAGCCCATGTGATGATGTGGACGCTGGGCATTGGTCTCGCGGCCCTCGCTGTACTGCTGCCGCTCAAGTGGGAGCGCGCGGTAAGTCGGCCGGAGACACGTGAGGCCGCTATGAAGCGTGCGAAGTAGACGGGTGTGGGTGTGTCCTGGCGAGAAGAGATCTCGCTGGGGTGCACCCTGTTTTAGTTAGTGATTTTTTTACAGATACCCGCAGCAGCTTCGGCACTCTTCTCCCATGTATATTTCATGGAGTTTTCGTAACCTCTGCTGATATATTCTTTGCTGATTGCTTCGTCTTGGAGGTTTTTTACGCATTCTGCAGCTTGCTCGGGTGAGTCTGGGCTAAAATATTGCACACTGTCGCTACCGATTTCGTGGAAGATTGGCGTATCCGCACAGGCATATGGTACGCCAGCGGATTGTGATTCGATAACTGGCAAGCCAAAGCCTTCGAGCCGACTTGCGCTGATGGCACAGCAAGCTTCGCGAAGGGCTGTGCGGTACTCGTCGTCAGTTGATCCGTCATAAATAATAATGCGGTCGGTGACGCCGTTTTTGGCAATGCGTGCCTCGATTTCGGGGCGGCGCATTGGCGGCAGCTTGCCACATAAATGTAGTGTCATATCTGGCAATAGTGGCATCATGTCAATTAAGCACTCGACATTTTTATATGGGGTAAACGCACCCATATAGACGATGTTTTTGTAGGTGTGACGCGGGCGTGGGGTTGGATCGTAGAACTGATTGCCTACGGCATTCGCTACAGTAGTGATTGGTCGCTTTGTGGCGTGGGCATCAAGAAGCTCTTGGCGGGCGGTGCCGCTAACGGTCGCTACAGCGTCGGCCTTGTTGAGTTGCCAGCGCATTGGCCAGTAGGTTGCGTGGAACAGCCACCAGCCAGCACGAATATGCCACGGTAGCCACTGCGGTGGCGTACGATGGGTGAAATAAATCATGTCGTGGATAGTGAGGATGAGCTTAAACTGCTTGCCGAGCGTACCAACGGTGAAAAATGGTGAGTAGACAAGATCGTAGCCTGATTTATTAACAGTATGGGCAAATGAAAAGAATTCCTTGAAGGCGTTGTTTGGATTATTTGCCCAGACGAGCTCGCCCTTGGGGAGTTTATCTGCCTGGCGCTGATCATAGACGAGCCATGCTACTTCTATATCTTCGCGTTTGGCGAGTGCCTTCGCGAGCTCGTGTGTATAGCGGCTTACGCCGTCGAATCGATTCTCAACTAGTATCCAACGTGCGTCAAACAGAACTTTCATGTTCGTATTGTACCAGATGTGACGGTTGCTTCTTTCGTCTAAAATTGCCAATTCTCAATAGTCTGGGTGGTATAATAGGACATATGAAAATTCTCATCGCTGCTGACCTTCATTGGCCGGTACTCAATGGCGTTGCCACCTTTAGTCGTAATTTAGCCCATGGTATGGCAGCTCGCGGTCACGAAGTTGTTGTGATTGCACCAAGCCAGGATGGTAAAAAATCTGTTGAAGTTGACGGTAATTACACAATTTATCGCGTACGTTCGACAGTGTTCCCGTTCTACCAGAACTTTCGTATTTCCCCTACTCCGCAGCTGGAAGTGCGTAAAATTATTCAAGATTTCCAACCAGATATCATTCATATCCAGATGTTGATGTGGATTGGTCAGGCGGCGATGTTCTTCGGCCGTCGTAATAATATTCCGATTGTCAGCACTAGCCATGCAATGGCCGAGAACTTACTTGACAACTTGAAGCGTGCTGCACCGCTTTCGAAGCCGATTAACTATATGCTGAGCGATTACGGTCGCCGGTTCCATGCGCGTGCTGATGTGATCACCTCACCAACCGAATCTGGCATTAAGAGTTTTGGTAAGCATGTTGAGAAGATCGATAAGCCGATCGAGATTATTTCGAATGGTATTGATTTGACCGAATACAGTCCTGCAACCCCTGACCCTGAAATGTACAAAAAATACAATCTGCCAACCGATAAGCCAATTATTACGTATATTGGCCGGGTGGATGCCGAGAAGCACCTGTCTGTGCTCGTGAAGGCGTTTGAGAAAGTTCGTCAGACTATTGATGCGCATCTTCTGATTGTTGGCGACGGCGTTGACCGTGAGAATCTTACGTGTCAAGTTGATGACGCCGGGCTATCTAGCTATGTGACCTTCACTGGCCGTGTATCTGATGAAGACAAGATTGCGCTTGAGCACGTTGGCGTATTGTATGCGATTACCTCGCCTGCCGAGCTCCAGAGTATCGCCACACTTGAGGCGATGGCATGCGGCAAACCAATTGTTGCCGTCGATGCGGGTGCGCTGGCTGAGCTTTGCCATGATGGCGAGAACGGCTACCTATTTAGTCTCGATGATAGTGATGAGATGGCTGAAAAGCTTGTGAAGATTTTGGAAGACGAAAAGCTTCAGGAACTGTTTAGCAAAGAGTCATTGAAGATTGCACAGAAGCATGATTTGGAATTTACGCTTAAAGAGTTTGAAGCGCTTTATAACCGTACGATTATGTACAAAAAGCAAGAGATTGCTGATCGCCCGGCTACGTGGCGCGATCGAATCCTCGAGAGTGATTTGTTTGATTATCTACGCGAGGCACGTGATATCGAAGACAGCGAACTCAAAGATTATAGCGACGAAGATCTAAAGAAATTGTAGAAAAATACCGGCCATGTGAGCCGGTATTTTATTTCATCATACGTGCGTGTTCGCGTTCGATGTCGCGACGTTTGATGGTTTCGCGTTTGTCGTAATTCTTTTTACCTTTACCGAGGGCAATGACTACTTTGATGAATTTGCCCTGAGTCAGCAACTTCGTTGGGACGATAGTCATTCCCTCTTTTTTGCGAGCAGCAAGTTCGGTGATTTGCTTCGCATGGACGAGTAGTTTGCGGGGTGAAGTGTCAACACTTCGCGCGCCTGGGTTGCCGCGCTCGTTAATTTTGAGGCTGAAGCTGGCATTATTGAGCCAAAGCTCATTACCTCGAATAGTGACGTAGGCGCCCTTTAGCTGAATGTGGCCGTCGCGAGCAGCGCGAACCTCGAGGCCGGTTAAATTGAGGCCGGCAACAATTTCATCACCAAGCTCATAATCAAAGCGAGCCCGGCGATTGACAATCGGAGCAGCTGGCTTTGACGATGATTTCTTGTTTTTTGCCATATAGAGTTATTGTACCAGATATAAAACAATCCTCCAGGGCAGCCGCGTACGCAGCCACCCCGAAGGACATTGACCCGCGCACCCGAGGATGCGATGAGGGGTCGACTCATGCCGCAGTACCGATGAGGTGAAGCGGCCCTCGCCCGGTCATCTGACCGTCGTCACCGTTCATGGTGTCGACGATCATGATTGCCAGCGAGATGACGCCGTCTGTGGCTGTGTGGTCGATCACCTGACCGACCATGCCGAGTCGCTGCGCCATCTTTGCGACCAGCTGGTCGAGCGACTCACCTGCGTCTCGGAGGCCCAGCAGCTCCGGCAGCGGCACCATCGTGAGGTGACCGTCCCGGTAGGAGACTGCAACAGTCCACTGGGTGGGGCTCACCGCGATGGCGATGATGCGACCGTTGCCAGTGTCCTGTGGACCGTAGTGCTTCTTGTTGTCTTCGGTCATGACCTTGCCTCTCTGGGCGCCGATGCGGGTGTTGGCCCTACTTTTATAATGTATTCAATTTAGCTTGTCAATATGTATATTTGCGCAAGAGAATAACGGTGTATAGGTGGTACAATAGGTTAGATATGATTGCCGATGTCACGATTACAGAGAAATCCTTCGGCCCCAAGACGTTGATGAGCGGGGTGAAGTTTAGTATTGACGACGGCGAAAAAGTTGGCGTAGTAGGCAGAAATGGCATCGGTAAGTCTACCCTCTTTGGTATTTTGGCTGGCACTGACAAAGACTTTACTGGCGAAGTGATTTATCGTCGCGGTGTGACAGTAGTAGCGACGGCGCAGGAGCACTCGCATGTGGGTGACCAAACAGTACTGCAGTATGTGTTGGGTGGCCTACCGGAATACCCTGAGCTTTCGCGAATTCTAGAAACCTACCCTGAAAAGATGGGTGACGACATGAAGATGATTGAAGCATATAGTGCGGCACTTGAACGGTTTGATCAGAAAGGTTTTTACCAGATCGAAGAGAATATTGAGCGCGAGCTTGATAATTTCCAATTGGACGGCGTTGCGCATAGGCCATTCAGTTCCCTTTCGGGTGGTCAGAAACGCCTTGTGGAGGTTGTGAAAATTATGCACTCTGGTTCGCACCTGGCGCTGATTGACGAGCCGACAAACCACATGGACTATGTCGCGAAAAAGCAGTTTATTGACTGGATGAAATCTGCGCGTGAGTCGATGTTGATTATTACTCATGACCGCGATGTATTGGCGCAGGTTGACCGGATTGTTGAGCTGAAAGATGGTGGCAGCGTGAGTTACCGGGGTAATTACGATGCGTACCTAAAACAAAATGCTGAGCGTACGAGTGTGGGCATGAACGACTTTGAAATGATTGAAAAGCGTATTGTGAATTTGAAGCAGAAAGTACTCGATTACCAACGTTTGAAGGAAAAATCACGTAACCCAGGTACGATTCAGAAATTTAAGCGCCTGGAAAATGAATCACGCACCGAGCTCGCTGAACTTGAAAAATTAGAAAAGCCCACATTTTGGATTGACCGCGATAGTGTCGAGAACTTGGATTACCGCGCCGCTGGGCGCTACGAGAAGTTCAAGACGAAGAATATTCGTATGAACATTCGTAACGAAGAATCACGCAGTAAGCATGTGCTGGTGAGCGCGCGCCAGCTGAGCCTTGGCTACGACGAGCCGCTATTTGATGGGATTGATATTGATTTGCGTGAAGGCGAAGCGGTTGAGCTACGTGGGCGTAATGGTGCTGGTAAGTCGACAGTGATTAAGCGCCTACTTGGCGGTACGACTTCGACACAATTTAGTGGTGAGCTAACCCTTGACCCGCAAGTTCGCGTTGGCGTGTATGAGCAGGAAGTTTCATCCGATCTTTTTGATATGAAGCTGCACGACGCGATTGAATCGATATACTTGGACCAAAACCTATCAATTACTGAAACCAAGATTCGCCAGCTGATGAGCGACTACTTGTTCCTCGAAAGCGATGGCCAAGTGCCAGTTGGGCGATTGAGCGGTGGGCAGAAAGCGCGTTTGCAGATTATAAAAATGCTCAGTAATGATCCACAGCTGCTGATTCTAGACGAGCCAACGAATCACCTTGATTTGCCGAGTATTGAGGAGCTTGAGGCGGCACTCGAAAAGTACACTGGTGCGATTTTGTATGTGAGTCACGATAATTACTTCCGCAATAAGATTAGCGGCGAAATCGTACAGATTGGCAAAAAATAATCCCCAACCTAGGTGTCGGGGATTATTTTTTAGAAAAGATATTTATACGAGTGCTTTTTCTTTGAGTGTTGTATCTATCTTGAGACGGTCGAAGCCACGAATGATAACACCATCGATGTCGGTAACTGGCACAGCCTGCTGATTTGATTTGGCAATGAGCTCTTCCATTGCACTTGGGTCTTCTTCGACATCTTTTACAATGTATGAGACGCCAAGGTGATCAAGGTATTGTTTCTCTGTTTTGCAGAATGCACATGTTGGTGTGCTGTAAATGATGACGTTTGTGTCTGTTGTTGCCATGGTTCCCCCTTTATTGCTAGTGTCTATTATAGCAACAGGCACACTAGGATTCAAGCCATAATCATCATAGCTAAATGGTTTTTCGTGTAGTAAAATGAAAGCATATGCGGATATTTAGGGCGCATCAGGGCTTCGCCCTGCCAACAGTGGTGATTACATCGGTCGTGATGTTTGCTATTCTTGCTGCAGCTACGGGTGCGGTTGCGAGCACAAGTACCAACCTTGACGTTCAATATTATGAAGGTATCGCCGCTGATGCGGCTGAGTCTGGCGCCGCCCAGGCTAATGATTGCTTGCAGAATAATGGGTATGTAAGTTCATGGGGTGTAAAGACGCTGACTCCAGCGACTAACTGTACAGGAACGGTAGTCTCGGGTCAGTCTGCGTATGTTATTTCGACCCCCACCTATCGAACGTCATATAGTGTGAGCCCAGTGACGAGCTCGAATGTGGGTACGCAAACTGCGACGATTACCGGCACGACGTCGATGCTTCGTTCATCGGGTTCTGTTTGGAAAACATATACTAAGACGCTGATTATTAAAACGGGTGGTCAGATTAGCACAAGCCAAGTGGTATTTGGGTACTATGGTGGTACGGGCGCATTCTTTGGTACTGTGGGCGCCGATGGAACGATGCGTACGGTTGGATTTAACTCCTATGGGCAGCTCGGTAATGGCGGCTATGGTTCGACGCTTACGCCAACGAAATTCCAGACGCCAACCGGTAGTCGTGTTGTTGCTGGCTTCTCCAGTTTCCTCTCGCTTGGTGTGCGTATGTATGCGCTTGATAGTAACGGAAATGCCTACGGCGCTGGGTGGAATGGATTTGGTGGAGAGATGGGCGTTGGATCGCCAAAGACAACTCAGTATATCCCTGTCCCGCAAAAGGTAGTGTTGCCAGCCGGTAAACAGGTTCGCTACATCGTCGTGGGTCTTGAGAATGACTATTTCATTACGACCGACAACAACATTTATGTAGCTGGAGCGTGTCACTACGGAATGCTCGGGACGAACTACACGATTTCGGGATGCGCTGACCAGGCGACACCGGTTCGCGTGAACCTCCCTACTCCAACGAGCGATCCTAATACGATTCCAACTAACAACCTTACTGTAGACCGTGATAACGTATATGTCCGTATGGCGGGTGGTCGAGTGTATGGCTGGGGTGTAAATGACTGGGCTCAGCTTGGTACGGACTCGTTCGGATGGTCGACGACGCCTATACAGCTGGGTACGTATGGCGACAGCGGCAGTCCGAAGGCAACGCAAATTAGTACCGATGGTGCATCGCTCTATGTGCTCGATAGTACGGGCCATGTAAATAGTATTGGCCGCAACGATTTTGGCCAAATGGGAAGTGATACGATGTCGTTTTACTTGAGTGGTGCCGGAAAATGTTTAGATAACAAATCTGCAGATGGGGTGACTTTGCAATTCTACACCTGTAATGGATCGAATGCTCAGGTGTATGAGTATCGTATTGCCGATAAGTCCATCTATAATACAAGTTCTGGTAAATGTGTAGATAATGCGAATGGTGACAAAGTGACACTTCGTCTGTATACCTGTAATGGTACGGCGGCCCAACAATACACATGGGACCCTGATGCGGGCACTTTCTATAATGCGAATGCCGTTAAGTGCATTGATAATAAAAACGGTGATGGCTTGAATATACAGCTAGCTACCTGTAACGGCGGGTCGTACCAGAGCTTTATGGGCTATAACGGCTCGTTTACACCGTTTGATTCAACTGGATTTACAGGAACGATTACTAAGATGTGGACCGACCAGGGGTCGCTGAGTGTACTGACGACGAAAGGCGAAATATGGAGTGCGGGATATAATACGAAGGGCCAGTTCGGTAGTGGTACTACAGGCTCGTATGTGCCTACGCCGGTAAAGTTTAATATGCCAGTAACTGCAACCGATCTTTATGAAGCGCTCGGTGGTGATAGGTCGCTTTATCAAAATCTATACGCCGTTGGCTCGAATGGAAAAGTGTATGGCGCCGGTGCAAATACGTTTGGACAGATTGGCAACGGCACGACAAGTTCGGCCGTGACAACTCCTGTGGCAATGTCGGTGATTGACGGTAGCTCGATTGTGGCAACGCAGGTTTTGACTGGATATGGAACGACGGTTGTGTTCACGACAAATGGTTCGGTGTATACAGTCGGCCATAATGACTGGGGTCAGCTTGGTGACGGCACAACGACAAACCGATCGACGCCGATTAAAGCTCAGTACATCAATAATCTTACTCCTGCGACATACTAGTGAGATACCAGCCGCCATCGATTGGTGACTGGTATGTAGTGAGCTCGAGATCAAGATGGTACTTCTGGAGTTCTTTTATTGCCTGGAGGGCTGCCTGGCGACTTGAGAAGCGCTTTTTGAGCGGTGCCGCCGCGGTTTTGGGCTCGTATGGAGTATGTTTGGGGGTATTATTGTGCCGTGGCATTTTCTTAAAAGTAGCTCTTACATTAGTGGTGGATATCTGGTACAATAATACCATATGAGCAAGCTGCCAGATGACAGCACTAGTGCCGGTGATGGTAAGAAACGATCGCGACGATCTGACGGTCTTTACCTCATCACATCTATGGCAGATACAACATGGCGCATGTTTATACCAACCATTGGGCTCTTGCTCGCTGGTAATGCACTCGATGACAAGCTACATACCCGTCCGTGGCTGATGCTTGCTGGTGCGACCATTGGTGGTTGGATAGCAGCCGTATTAATAAAGCGACAAATTGCAAAGGGTAAACGATAGTGCTAAATAGTTTCGCAGCAAGTGACATTCACGTAAAACTCCCGGTGGAGCCAATTTTCCACATCGGCCCGCTCCCTGTAACTAACTCAATGATTTTAGGCGCATTCGGTATTACCGTAATGCTTGCGGTGTTTACGTACACGATTTCAGCATTGAAGCGCGGTAAGCACAATCACTTCGTAGGGCTCGTGCAGTGGGCTGTTGAGGGTATGTACAGCTCGGTACTTGAAATTATCCCCGACCGTAAGGTTGCTCGAGGCATCGCGCCGCTTGCACTTGGTATGTTCTTTACCGTTCTCTTCACTTACTGGTGCGCCATTTTGCCTGGCGTTGCATCAATTACCTTTGATGGCAAGGAGCTCTTCCGCGAACTGCCGAGTGACCTTAACTTCACCTTTGCACTTGCTATCATTTCACTTGTTGCGGCGCAGTACTACGCGATTAAAACCCATGGTGTTGTTGGTAATATCAAGCGTTATGCGAAAAATCCATTCAAAGACCCTATTGGCTGGTTTGAAGGTCTGCTTGAATTTATCGGTGAATTTAGTCGTTACATCGCGCTGAGCCTTCGTTTATTCGGTAACGCGTTTGCCGGTGCTGTACTTCTGATGATTGTTGGCATTCTGACCGGCTGGCTTGCTGGACTTGCTCTCCCGCTTGTGATGGTATTTGAGCTATTCATCGGCTTTATCCAGGCATATGTATTCTTTGTTCTGACTGTTATTTTCACCGCACTCGCCACGGCTTCACATGGCGACCATTCTTCTGATCATTCTCTTGCCGAACCGAAACTAGCAGAGAGTGACCGTACATAACGTTTATTAATAAATAAGGAGATTTAATAACATGAACGCATTGGCATTTGGTTTGACCTACGCACTTCCAGCATTTGGTGCTGCGATTGGTGTTGGTTTGATTGGTCTTGGCGCGCTTAACGCACTTGGTCGTAACCCAGAGAAGCTTAGCGATATCCGTACTCTTATGATTACCGCTATCGTGTTCGCTGACTCACTCGCGATCATCGGTATCATTGTTGCCTTCATTGCAAAGGCGTAATGGTAATTTATGGCAAGTTTTATTGGACAATTTGCCGCTGAGGGTAGCTCGGATATCATGACGGGCCTTGGTATTGATGGGAAGCTTCTTGTTTTTCAGCTCGTTGCATTCTTGCTTTTGGTGTTTGTTCTTGCGAAGTGGGTGTTCCCTATCTTCTTCAAGATCATCGATAAGCGCCAAGAAGCAATCGAAGAAAGCAACCGTGCTGCCGTAGAGGCGTCGAAGCACGCTGAAAAGGCGCAGGAAGAAATTGCTAAGCTCCTCAAAGAGGCGCGAACTGAAGCGAAAGAAATCGTGAACACAGCCAAAGAAGAAGCGACTGCTATGGTACAGGATGCGGAATCTAAGGGTAAGGCGCAGGCTGAGCACATTGTGGCTGAGGCGCACGATGAAATTGCTAAAGAAGTGATTGCGGCAAAGAAAGCCCTTCATAACGAGACGATTGATCTTGTTGCATCTGCAACTGAAAAAGTTATTGGTAAGACAGTAACTGACGGTGTTGACGGCAAGGTTATCAAGGCTGCACTCGAGGAGAGCAAATAATCTATGCAAGGTAAAATCTCTCGTCGTAAACTCGCCCTCTATGTTGCTGACGCAATTGAGGCGAAGCATAACTTAGGGATGACCCTATCAGAGGTTGCTGCGTATCTCGTAGAAACCAAGCGTACACGCGAAGCTGAGCTTCTCGTACGCGCTATCGAGGACGAGCTTGCGGCACGCGGCATTGTTATTGCACATGTAGTGACTGCGCGACCGCTTGCAAAAGAGCTTGAGCAAGCGATTAAGACATTGATTGATGCTCGAGAGATTCACCTTGATACAGAGGTTGACCCGAGTGTTATCGGCGGCGTACGTGTTGAAACGCCGGGCAAATTACTCGATGCGACCATTAAACGTAAACTCCTGGCATTACACCAGGCTAAGATATAAGAAAGGCTGACTGATGGCTGATATAGCAGTGACAGAATTATCAAAAGGCCTGCGTGATGCAATTGCTAAGTTGGATGCGAGCGATAATCTCGAATCAGTTGGCGTTGTTACTCGTGTAGGCGACGGTGTTGCGTGGGTTCATGGCCTCGCAGACGCTGGCTACAGCGAAGTGCTTCAGATTGAGACTAAATCTGGAATTATTGAAGCATTCGTTCTTAACCTTATGGAAGATGAGATCGGTGCCGTACTCCTCGGCAGCGACCAGACAGTTTCTGCGGGCGACAAAGTAACGCTTAAGGGCGAGGTACTTTCTGTACCAGTTGGCCCTGAGCTTCTTGGTCGCGTGGTTAACCCTCTTGGTGAACCACTTGATGGTGGCCCAGCAATCAAATCAAAGCAACGCGGTCCTGTGGAGCGCGAAGCGATCGGCGTAATGGGCCGTAAGCATGTGCACGAGCCAATGATGACCGGTATCATGGCGATTGACGCTATGTTCCCTATCGGTCGTGGTCAGCGTGAGTTGATTATTGGCGACCGCCAGACAGGTAAGACAGCAATTGCAATCGACACGATGATTAACCAGGCCCGTGAAAACACTGGTGTGGTAAACATTTATGTTGCGGTTGGCCAAAAGCTTTCTAAGGTGGCTGGACTTGTCGAGCGCCTCAAAGAAGAAGGCGTGATGGACCAGACGATTGTGGTTGTAACTGGTCCGAGCGATCCTGCATCACTTCTATACCTTGCGCCGTACGCTGGTACGGCTATGGGTGAGTACTTCCGTGATAACAAGCAGCATGCGTTGATGATTTACGATGACCTCACAAAGCACGCGGTAGCCTACCGCCAGATGTCATTGTTGCTTCGCCGCCCACCTGGACGTGAAGCCTTCCCTGGCGATGTGTTCTACCTGCACTCACGCCTTTTGGAGCGCTCAGCTAAGCTTAGTGATGATCTTGGCGCAGGTTCACTTACAGCCCTCCCTATTATCGAGACCCAGGCTGGTGACATTTCTGCATACATTCCAACAAACGTGATTTCAATCACCGACGGTCAGATTTTCATGGAAACCGACTTGTTCTACCAGGGTATTCGCCCAGCGATTTCTGCCGGACTTTCAGTGAGTCGTGTTGGTGGTGACGCACAGACAAAGGCTGTTAAGTCAGTGTCCGGCCATCTTAAACTTGGCCTTAGCCAGTTCCGTGAACTTGCAAGCTTCGCGCAGTTTGGTAGCGACCTTGATGAAGCAACAAAGGCTCAGATCGAACGTGGTCAGCGCCTTACTGAGCTTTTGAAGCAGCACCAGTACCAGCCAATGAGTATTTGGCAGCAGTGTGCAAGCATCTTTGCTGTGAGCGAAGGTTTGTTTGACAAGGTCCCTGCAAGCAACGTGAAGGACGCGCAAAAAGCACTCCTTACTCGCCTTAACTCTGAGCACGCAAAAGAGATGACCGAGCTCAATAAGGGTTCCGAGAAGCTCGAAGCGAAGAGCGACATGGGTAAGCTAATCGCTAAGGTTGCAACGACCGTTGCTAAGGGGTTTGAGGGCTAATGGCCTCTCAGCGACAGCTAAAAACGCGTATTCGCTCGGTTAAAAATACCAAGCAGATTACTAAAGCTATGCAAATGGTAGCAGCCTCAAAGATGCGCCGGGCGCAAGATGCGACAAAGGCATCTCATCCGTACGCTGAGGCTGCAAATGAGCTGCTTGCGTATCTTGCAAGTCAAGGTGAAACGCGTGACCACAAGTGGTTCGTTGAGCGCCCAGTGCAGAAGCGTCTTATCATTGTTGTCGCAAGCGATCGTGGGCTCGCTGGAGCCTACGATTCAAACGTCCTCAAAAAATATCTTAGCTTGCTGAGCGAGGACGAAAAAGCGAAGATTGGTAATGCGACGATTGCTATTGGTCGCAAGGGCTCACGCTTTGCAGCACGCTTGAAGGCTGTAGAAGTTGTTGGTTCGTATGGCGATATGCCGGATTACCCTGATGGCACTGAATTCCAAACAATCTTGAGCACTGCAAAAGATATGTTTGAAAACGGTGACGTTGATGCGGTCGATGTAGTATATACTCGATTTGTCACTAGTATGACGCAGGTTGCTGACACGATTCGCCTGTTCCCTGCTGGGTACACTGAAACGGAAGTGAGTGATTCTGTACGCGCATCGATTTTTGAGCCATCAAGTGAAGAAGTGTTGAACGATGTCGCCTACCGATTGATTGGCGCGCGTTTGTTCCAGTCGCTGCTTGATGCTCGCGCGAGTGAATACAGTATGCGTATGCTTGCCATGAAGAACGCGACCGATAACGCAAGCAACCTGATTGATGATTTGACGCTTGCTATGAACAAGGCGCGTCAGTCAGCGATTACGCAGGAACTGAGCGAAATCAGTGCTGGTGTAGAGGCTTTGAAATAATGAAGGAGAAAGTAATGAGTAAACAAGGAAAGATTATCCAGATCATGGGTGTGGTCGTGGATGTCGAGTTTGCCGAAAAGGATCACCTGCCGGCTATCTACGACGCCCTCACAATTGCCCATGAGGATAAGACAATTACCCTCGAGGTTGCACAGCACCTCGACGAGCACACCGTACGTGCAATTAGTCTGCAGAGCACGGATGGGCTTAAACGTGGTCAGGCTGTTACGGCAACTGGCGCGCCAATCAGTGTGCCGGTTGGTCCTGAAACCCAGGGTCGTATGTTTAACGTAGTTGGTGACCCAATTGACGGCCGTGTGATTGCGAAGAACATCAAGAAGGCTTCGATTCACCGTGAACCACCTGCACTTGAAGAGCAGACTAACAAGACTGAGATCCTCGAAACCGGTATCAAGGTTATCGACCTTATTGCGCCTATCGCGAAAGGTGGTAAGGTTGGACTCTTTGGTGGTGCGGGTGTTGGTAAGACGGTCCTAATCCAGGAGCTTATTAACAACATCGCGAAGTTCCACAGCGGTAACTCTGTATTTGCTGGTGTTGGTGAGCGTACGCGTGAAGGTAATGACCTTTACCACGAAATGAGCGAGGCGGGCGTGCTCGATAAGACTTCGCTTGTATTCGGCCAGATGAACGAACCACCTGGGGCGCGTCTTCGTGTCGCGCTTGCGGGTCTGGCGATGGCAGAAGCGTTCCGTGATGAAGGCAAAGATGTGCTTCTTTTCGTCGATAACATCTTCCGCTTTACTCAGGCTGGTGCTGAAGTTTCAGCATTGCTTGGTCGTTTGCCAAGTGCGGTTGGCTACCAGCCAAACTTGCAGCAAGAAATGGGTGCATTGCAGGAGCGAATCACTTCTACTAAGAAGGGTTCGATTACCTCTGTGCAGGCCGTATATGTGCCTGCTGACGACCTTACCGACCCAGCGCCTGCAACGACGTTTGCTCACCTTGATTCAACCATCGTGTTGAACCGTGCGCTGACTGAAATTGGTATCTACCCTGCGGTCGATCCACTCGACAGTAACTCGACGATCCTTGACCCAGAAGTTGTCGGTGAAGAACACTACAATGTTGCTCGCGAAGCGCAGCGTATCCTTCAGCAGTACAAAGAACTGCAAGATATTATTGCGATTCTTGGTATGGAGGAACTTTCTGATGACCAAAAGCAGACCGTGAACCGTGCCCGTCGCTTGCAGCGCTTCTTGGCGCAGCCATTCTTCGTTGCGACACAGTTTACTGGTAACGAAGGTGTATACATTAAGGTGTCCGACACCGTGAAAGATGTAAAAGACATCCTTGCTGGTAAATACGATGACAAGCCTGAAAGCTGGTTCTACATGGCTGGCGGCCCACTAAGCGAGAAGAAGGACTAGTATGGATTTGCAGCTCATTACTCTTGCTGGCGTTAAGCTGGACGAACCTGTATACGAGGTGATGCTCCCGACAACGAGTGGTGATATTTCTGTATTTCCTGGTCACGAACCACTGGTTGCGGTTGCGAAGTCTGGTGTGATTGCGGTTCGCCGCAACAAGCAGGATAGCGACGCGCAGCTCGAATACTTCGCGATTACGGGCGGTGTTATCGAAATTAACCCCGTACGTGTTCGCGTGCTAGTAGACGAAGCTGAGCACGGCGACGATATTATCGAAGCCGAAAGCAAGGCCGCACTTGACCGTGCTATTGCCCTGCGCGATAGTGCTACAAATCAGGTGGAGCTTGAAAAGGCTCATCAGCTGGTTGACCGTCATATGGTACGCCTGAAGGTTGCTGATCTTCAACGCCGACACCGACGTTAGTCGTACGTCTGATCGCCTCGGCAAGTGCGCTTGCTGAAAAGGTTATTAAATCAAGAACTCCCTTGCATAGTTCAAGGGAGTTCTCTGCTGTTCGGGATAACGCGTACGCACGTCTTAGCATTTCGCTGGCGAGTTCAGGGTTTTGCTCTGAAAATTCGAGCCACCGTACAGTGTGCATAGGGTCTATGATGTCGTCGGGCAAAATTGTATTAAGGTCGACTTGTTCGACGCGCGGGAGGCGGGAAAATCGGCCTTGCTCGCTCATACTTTTATTGTAGCACGGCGTAGTCTTTACATCTCTTGTGTGAAGAGTACAATTAACTGAGGAAAATAATAGAGTAAATGGAATGACTGAAAAAATAGGTACTGCAGAAATGGAAAAGACACGCGAGCGAAAAGCAATTGTTGTTGGTAGACTGAAGGACTTTGGACTTGGTAACCCTGAGGGTATTCCCTCTTCGCTTGCAGGCGCATCTGATGTTGAGTTGCAAGAAATAGCCGATCGCGATAATGAAGCGCTCGTTGAGCCGAACGACTTCACATGTACTGCATGTGTTGATGGCCGTACATGCCTGCATAATGCTGACGGCTCTGAGCCAAAGATTCGTCTTCGCCGTGTTGGTGGGTCAGCATCGAACTATGGGGTTGCGTTAAACGCGGATGCTTCGATTGTTGCAACGCTTAACCCTGAGGCTTCACTTGGCGAGCAGATTAACAAAGTTGACGACTTTATAGGGTATCGTTCGGCGCATCTTGGTGGTTGTGGCGGTGCAAATGGTGAGATTGCCGACCACGAATTGATTCATGGCAAACCTGCAGTACTTGCTGCTGTTAAAGCATTTATGGCCGTGCCAGAGGTTCGAGAGTACCTTGGTGTCGATTATAGCGATGAGCTTGGTGAGCGCGTTCGCGAGAATGCTGGTAAAACAGCGGAATATCTCAAGAGCATGGGTTGGGACGGCCAGAAGTATGTAGACGGGGTAAAAGAAGATGCCCCTGAAAACGTTGAAGATCTCGAAACCGACCCTAATGATCACAAGTTTCATGGTCACAAAGAAGCTAAGCTCACCATTATTATTGGTGACAAGACTTCTGCGCAGGATGACGAATTTGTTTGGAATCTTCGCGCGAGCAAAGAGGTTGCCGAGAAGCTTGCCGGGCAGCGCGGTAAAGAGGGCTATACTCAGGCGCTTATTGCCGAGCTTGCTAAGCACTTTGCCGTGGTTGATCGCCTTCCTGTTGGTGAATTGCCAGTCATTTTGCAGGTTGCGTAAAAAGCATTGCTTTATAAAAATACCGCTCGTTTGTATGGGCGGTATTTTATGTCATAATAGATTCACTGGCTGTGTCACAAGGACGTGGCCCTTTTACAAGCAGGAGGTGAAGGATGGCAATTGTGTACTCCCTGCTGAATGGAGCGCTGATCGGCCCGTCTATTCGGCGCCGGGTTGACGTGACCGTGACGGGTCGCGAGAACCTGCCCGTGACAGGCGCGTTCATCTTGGCGATGGGCAGCCACACGACTGAAGTCGAGTCGCTGGTGGTTGCTGCAACGCTTCGTGAGCGCCAGCTGCACTTCTATGCCAAGTCCGACTACTGGTCCCGTCCGGGGCTGAAGGGCTGGGCGCAGCGTCATTTCATGGATGCTGTCGGGAATATCCCGATGGAGCGCGGTGAAGGCCGTGCAGCGCTGAAGGCGATCGAAGCTGGCGTGGAAGTGCTTCGACGCGGCCAAGTGCTGGCAGTGTACCCTGAAGGTACACGTATCTCGGACGGCAAGGTACATGCGGCCTATCCTGGTACGGTGCGCACACTGCTCGACGCAGTGCAGGCTGGCCTCGAAGAGACTGGCGAGGCTCCGGGCATTCCCATCATCCCAGTGGGGCTCGTGGGCATGGGCTCTATCTCGGCGCCTGAGGGTGGATTCGTCCCTCTTCGCGGCGAGGTAGAGATCAACATCGGAGCGCCGATGTACCTGAGTCCGATGGAGATCAGGACCCTCAAGAACGGTGGCCGCCCCGGCAAGGCGGTCATCACGCAGGAGATGACTCCGCGCATGATGCGACGGATTGCCCGCCTATGTGGAAAGGAGTACGACCCGAAGCGAGCTAAGATCCCGCCGAAGGGTTTCTAGCGACGAGCGCCAGGCAACGCCCTATGACGGCCAACCCTGGCGCTTCGAGCGCCCTTCCCTTCTGCTTGTACGGAAGAACTAGAATTATGGCACGGACTTGTCCGTATTTTTTATAACTAAAATTTGCTAACGATTAAGTAAATCGCGTACTTCGGCAGTGTTTTTTGTATGCATCAATGCATCACGCAGTTCACTTGCACCGTCGAAGTCACGGATATAGATTTTGAAGAATCGTTTGAGGGTTTCGAATGGCTTGCGCATGTCGGATTCGTATTGATCGAATAGGTCGAGCTGACGATGTAGCAGTGCAATGAGCTCTTCACGGGTGTGTGAGCGGGCTTCGAGTGCGAATGCAAATGGATTATGGAATACACCACGGCCAATCATGACGCCGTTTACGCCCGGGTGCTCGGCGATGAGCTGTAGGCCATGCTGGCGGTCGCGGATGTCGCCGTTAATGGTAAGAAGCGTATTCGGTGCGATGCGGTTGCGAAGCGCAACGATATCATCGATAAGTTCGTAGTGTGCGGGCACCTTGCTCATTTCTTTGCGTGTGCGCAGGTGGATGGTAAGATTGGCGATATCTTGCTGTAGTAAGTGTGTAAGCCACCCTTCCCATTCGTCTATGTGCGTGTAGCCGAGTCGGGTTTTCACGCTCACTGGCAGGCCACCCACTTTTGCTGCGGCAATGATTGCCGCAGCGTTTTCGGGTGTGTTAATAAGCCCACTGCCGGAGCCTTTTGGTGCGACGTTTGGCGCCGGGCACCCCATGTTGATGTCGATGCCCGAAAAACCAAGCTCAGCCATACCACGGCTCATTTCGGCGTAGTATTCTGGTACATTACCCCAAATATGCGCAACGATCGGCTGCTCGTCTGGCGTAAATGTAAGGCGGCCGCGTGTGCTGTGCTTGCCACGTGGACTGCACCAGCTATTAGTGTTGGTGAATTCAGTGAAAAACACATCTGGCTTACCCGCCTCGGCGATGACGTGGCGGAATACAACATCAGTCACTGCCTCCATAGGAGCCAGGATAAAATACGGTTGTGGTAGATTCTTCCAGAATGATGTCATTAGTCTATTATCTCATAAAATGGATGAGCCCCCACCCCGAGACGCCTAATTGGCGCCAAGGGATGAGGGCTGAGCCGGAGTTACTGGGAGCCACTGCCGGTAGGCGCGTGGTATAACTCCGGAGCGGACCCATGGTTAGGATCCAGCGCAGCGAGAGGGACTCGAACCCCCAACCGCGACTTCCATTCGGAAAGCCGAGCTCTATCCAATTGAGCTATCGCCGCTGGCCGGTCAAGGCTAGCCTATCACGCGCTGCTGGGAATAAACTCTTCACCAGGAACGAGTGCCTTAGCGGGGCCTGGACCGTAGACGATACTATACCACATAGCACCGCCCGTAGCAAGTTGCTCAGTGCAGCTTGCGGGCCTGCTGGGCGCCAGTGTCGGCCGCGAGCTTGGCGAGGTACTCGCCCCACGCCGTGTCCTTCGCCTCCTTCGATGCTCCGGACCGGGCGACGGCTTTGTAGTTGTTGTATGCACGCTCGCGTGCGTCGCCCTGATTGCTCATGACGCTCCACCTCTCGGTGATGGACTACGGTATGCAGTCGTCTGATTACATCATAGCAATAATTATGCTAATCTGTCAATGAGCGCATCTTCAAATGCGATGATGCCTTTGTAGCTCGCATCATACTCACTGACATCTGGGAAGTCGAGATTAATGATGCAATGCCAGACGGCTTTAATGAGCTTCGAGAAGCGTTCGAGATCTTCATGCGTGAATGATTCTTCAAGTGCGTGGATTTCGCCGCGAGTGTCTGGCTCGACAAACTGTAGCACGCCTCCCTCGAAGCTGTAAGAAGCATAATTACGAGAGTTTTCACACAGTAGTTGATAGAACATAAGCTGCTGGCGGTATTTGTGGAGGCGGATTTTGTCGTAGTCGGTCGTCCCCTTCCAGCTGTTGCTTGGGCGGCCTGTTTTGTAATCGGTTACTGTAATAGTTGATTCCTCGAAATCAACAAGATCGAGTGAGCCGGTGAGATGTGCTTCGCCGATAAAGACCCCTTGATTAGCAAAGTTTAGCTCGGTGCGTTGGTTGCGTGCAAATGTGCTGTATTTTACCGCAAGGAACGTAGCAAGACTTTCACTACCTTTTTTGCTGTAGAATTCGAAGTCGGCTTCGTTCAGATGTTGACGCTCGAGTTCGTGAATAAAGTCACCAAGAATATCCTCGACCGGGCGTTTTTCACCTGTTGCAACAAGGTGGTTGTGTGCGCGTTGCAGTGTGGCATGAATCGCAGTGCCGTAGCTTGCACTGGCGCTTTTCGCTGCTGGGAACCTGAGGAGGTTGTTCATGAGGAACATACTTGGACCACCATGTGTGAGGTCAATGAAATTATTGAGATGCGTTGCTGAAAGTTTGTAGTTTTCAAGCGTTGGCTCGAGTAGTGCTTTCATGGTTGCTGTTGGCTGGTTTGTCACATAGTCCTGCCAGTCGAGCTGGTTTAGCGTGGTGAGTGCTTCTATATCGTGCCCTGGGGTAATAACTTGTTCGTCGATAGCAATGCCACTTAAGAAACCTGCTGGCAAAATATCTTTGCCACTCCCGTCTGTGGCACTATAGCTAATGAAGAGCTGGCGCTTGGCGCGGGTCATAGCAACAAAGTAGAGGCGTAAGCGTTCGTTGTATGAGTTGGAGTTCGGACGAATGCGGAGGTTTTCTGGGTAGTTAATAAGTGACGAGCGACTGCGTACTCGTTCGCCCCAGCGACCATCCATAGAGTTGATGATGAACACTGTGTCGAATTCAAGCCCTTTTGATTTATGCGAGGTCATCAGGTGTACGGCGTCGCTATTGGTTACGCCGCTGCGGATTGTCATAATGCGCGCACCGAGCTCGCGGTGCATGCGCGTGAATTCGAGCATATCAGCAATATGAAGGGTATCATTTGGTCGGTATTCGTGTAGTTTTGTACGCAGCGTCCGGAGCGCCTCAAGCGTAGTGAGATAGTCTTCGGGCGAATCATTTAATATGGGGGTGCCGAAATAGTACTGGTGATACGGCGAAATAAAGCCTTCTGTTTTTTCGCTTGGTGCACCAATGAGCGTATCGACAAATACTTCGAGCGTCTCGTGCGGCACAGCCTGGGCGCGGGCGATGAGCCACTCAGCAAGTTGGCGTAGGTCTGGCGTATTGAGCATTGTTTCGAGCCATGTGAGCCCGCTGCGATGCGCTTGCAGGCTAACCCGCCAGATTGTTTCAGCTGGAATTTGGAACATTGGATGTGACAATAATTCTGGCAACTTACTATCGGCAAGATCATGGTCGCCACCGAAAATTGCTACGGCAGTCTCGGCAAGCAATTCGAGGGCTAGGATACTTTCTTTATCTAGTATGTTGTCACGGCGTTCGTAGTCGACGGCAACATTGTAGTGGTGTAAATACGGTACGAGAGCAATAAGTTCATCGTGGTTGCGTGCAAGTACGGCGATGTCGCTTGGTTTTACGCCCGACTTAATCTCTGTAGCGATGGTACTTGCCACCCAGTCGTTTTCATCTATGCGAGTTGGAAGCTTTGTACGGCTCACTTTGGCGCGACTCGCATCAGCATGTGGTGTGAGTGTTTTGTTGATGTCCATGATGGTTTCAAGCCTACCGTCCGCCTGTTTGATGACTTCGCGCGCAGCCTGAAGAATCGGCTCGCTTGAGCGATAGTTATGCGTTAGTACGATACTGCGATAGCTCGGATATTGTTCGCGGAAACGATTGATATTGTTGACATCTGCGCCCTGGAAGCTATAGATTGCCTGGTCGTCATCACCTACTGCCATAACATTCGGCTCATCGCCGAGGGGGTTGTCTGTGAGATTAAACAAAATACGTAACTGTGCCAGGTTAGTATCTTGGAATTCATCCACCAAAATATACTGGTATTTTTCTTGCAGGTTCGCTTTTAGGTCTGTATGAAGTTCCATCGCGTGCACTACATTTAAGATCATATCGTTGTAGTCATATAAGCTCGCCTGTTCCATTTGTGAGATATATGAAAAGTATACCTGCGCAAGTGCACGGAGCTTTGCATGGCGTTTGCGGTCTTTAAATACGAAACGCCCGGAAGTATCTTTCTCGAGCCATTCGTCGCGCCATGCAGTAATTGGTGTTGTTTTGTTGATTTCAACTGCTTCATCAAAGGCACGTGCCATGCTAAGTGCAAGTTCATTCGCAAGCGGAGTGATTGCTGAAGGTAGAATTTCTGCTGGCAAGGATGCTGCCTTTTCGGCAATCGGCACCAGCATGCTGAGCATACTTACGCTTGGGCGATTCGCAAAGATATCCGCGAGATCTTGCTCGATTGCATCCAGTGTTCTGTCGTTGGCATCAAGCACAGTGATGAGCTCGTCGCTTGATAAACCGGCTTGTTTGAGTTCACCAATTGCTTTAAGCGTGTCGCTTAGGTGTACATATTCGCCATTATTTTTGCTAGCGAGCGGATTATTGTAATCGAGTTCATCAAAAATGTTTGTCAGGATATCGTAACTGGCAATATCATCTGCTGGTTGGAATTCGGCGCCGCGGTAGAAGTATTCGCGGTTTTGATTAATAATTTCGGTACCAAAACTATGGAACGTTTGGATTGCGACTTTGTAGGCTTGTGGTCCGATAATATCGCTAAGGCGCGAGCGCATGGCCGTTGCGCCACTTTCGGTGAAGGTAAGGCAAAGGATATTCTCGGGTAGTGTGTCGGTCTTTTTGAGGATATTGGCGACGCGCATGCTTAGCAGCTCGGTCTTGCCAGTGCCTGGCCCGGCGACAACGAGCAATGGCCCGTCTACGAGGTCTACTGCTTGTCGTTGTTCTTCGTTGAGATTTTTATAGCGGTCGTCAAAAGTAGTCATCATATTTATTGTACCCCAGCATGCTTTGCAAGAATGTGGTATAATTACCCATATTATGGATAACCAAGCGCTTCTCGATGACTTATCACTGGAAAAAAGCGCAAAGGAGCGATTTGGAGTCGCACTTGACGTTGATTCGGTGATTGTACGGCGCGTAGATGTTGGGCAATCGGCGTATGCTACACTCTTTCTTTCGAGTAAAAAACAGCTCTATTGCTACATTGATGGGCCAACAAAATTACTTTTGAGTGACATCAAGAAAATTGTGGCACGTATGGGACTAAAAGCAGAGCTTTTCTTTCCGCCAAGAGGCCATCATACCTATTTTGATGACATCGGTCGTGCGAAATTCCGCGAAGTATTCCCTGGCCGACGCGACGTGCATGATGACGACATTGTATTTTATCGTACGCTTGCGCCATATAGCCCAGCACTGATTTTAGTCAGCGAAGTTAAGGGCGGTGTAGTGTATCAAGCTGATCATGACGCGCGAGGTGGTTGGCGCCCGGCTGCGAAGTTTACGTATCGTCGTATTAAAACAAGCTAGATAGTAGTGAATGTACAGGTTTGTGGCGGTGTAGGTGCCGAACCGTTGTTTGTGACTTCGGCTTGGCCGTGTTTGCTGCGGATGAATTTCCATACGCCTTGATCTTCATTGTACCACTGTAAAGTATATGCCGGATTGTCATAGTACTCTGTTACCTTGCAGCCTGAGCCTCCAGATGCCTGAGTGCTGGCGACGTACACGTTAGTCCCTGTGGTTGAAGCGTCCCAGCGTGACGAGTAGATGATTTGATAGCGGCGATATTGTAGCCATGAGGCACCATTACAATCGGTATTGTCGCAGTATGCATAGAAATTGTAGGCGTCGGTCGAAAGATTATCTGTTGTGAGGTTGGGTAAATACTGTACCGTTGCACTAAGATTGGTTAGCTTATTAAGGTCTTTGTTAGGGTTAAGCTGGTTGCCTGTAGGATATTCGCCATGCGCGTCGTAGTATCGCTCGAGAGAGGTCATAATAATTTTGACAGCTTGCTCTTTGCTTGTGTCGCGAGCTTGGCGTTGTACGTTGTTGTAGGCTACGACGGTAATAACCGCAAGTAACGCGATAATGAAAACAACCGTTGCGATTTCAACGATGGTGAACCCGCGGCTAAGTCGCTTATGCATATGTTTAGTGTAGCAGCTGCGCGGCTATTGCTCAATACGATCGAGCACGACTAAATGCTCAATATGTGGAGTGCGTGGGAAGAAATTGTAGCCGCGATGTGCTCGTACGCCATAGCCTTCGGCGAGCATTGCCACGTCGCGTGCCTGGGTGACGGGATTGCAACTGAGGTAAACGACACGCTCTGGCTTTGTTTCGAGGAGGCGCTCAATGACGTCGGCGTGAAGGCCGGCGCGTGGTGGGTCGACGATCACTACCTCGTTACCTGTGATGTATTCAAGGGCTTGTTCGCTTGGTGCAAGTACGGCCTCGGCAGTTTTGCCGAGTCGTTGGATGTTTTGGCGCATTTCACGGACCGCATGCTCATTGATCTCGACAAGCGTCGTGTTGTCGCTGCCGATAGTAAGGCCGATACTGCCGACGCCACTATAGAGGTCAATAGTTGGTTTATTATCGATCCACTCACCCATGTCGCGGAGTGCTTGTTCGTAGACGGGGATGTTTACCTGGAAGAAGCCCTCTACCGCGTAGCGGAATGGCGTGCCGAGGATTGTGTCTTCGAGCGTGGTTACGTCGAAGCTTGCAAGGCGCTTCGTGATGACGCTCGCTGGGCTTTTAGGATTAGAATAGATTACTTCCCCACCGACAGCTGGCAATGCAGATGCTTCGGCTTTAGTAATGATATCCTCGATTTCGTCTTTAAGATACAACTGCCAAACGGCATTGCCGTTCTGGTCGGAACGAATGAGGAGTGTTTTTAGCTGCCGTGCCGAGACGTTCTTAGTGTGCAGTAGGTCGCGAACGGCACTCGCAAGTTCGGTAATTTCGGGACGTGCGAGTGATGAATGATCAACTGGGTACTTGCCCTTGCTGCCACGCGCGAAGAACGCTAAATCCAGCGTATCGGCACCAGATGTAGCGTCGGTGCTGCTAAACCAGCTGTATTCCATTTTGTTGCGGTATTCGTAGATAACTTTGTCACTATATACCTCGATTGGGTTTGGCAGGACGATGTTGTGCAGCTCGAAGGCTTCTTCAATAAGGGCGGCTTTGTACATTTGCTCGTTTTCGAGCTTCATAATTTGCCACGGGCTTGTGCTAATAAAGCTTTCAGGATCTCGGGGCTCGATTCGTTCACTCGAGGCGGTGATTACTTCAGTAACGATCCCTTCAATAAAGTGAGATTTCTTTTTAGTTACACGAATTGTGACGGTTTCGCCGGGGAGCCCGCCCCAAACGAACGCTTTGCGGCCATCAGCAAGCGTACCGAGCGCCTGACCGCCGCCCACGATTTTATCAAGAGTTAGTGTTTCGTAACGAGTTTTTTTGATCATTCCTACTAGTATACCACTAGAGGTGGATTATGACTGCAGGCCAGGGATGAATGATGCGAACAATACGATTGTTGCAATACTCATTAAGATGAACGCAGCTAGGACGCCGGTGTTGCTCCACTTTGAATTTTTATACTCGCCCATGATTTCAGGATTGTTACCGACGCGGTAGATCATAAATAGTAGCGGTACTGCAGCAACGGCATTGAAGACTGCCGTAAAGATGAGTGCTTGGATTGGGTCGATGCCAAGGAAGTTGATAACGAGCCCGGCGAGTGTTGCAATGGCGATGATGCCGTAAAAGCCACGAGCCTTGCCGAACTTGCGGTAGAGACCTTCTTTGATGCCAAATGCTTCGCTGATTGCGTAGCTTGATGAGCCAGCAAGCACAGGAACAGCCAAGAGCCCGGTGCCGATGATGCCAACGCTAAAGAGGATTTTTGCGATAAGCCCAGAATTTGGGAATCCTTGTACGAGTGGCTCAAGCGCGGCTGCGGCGTCTTGTGGGTTTTCGATTTTGGTAATGCCGTGGGCGTTTAATACAGCTGCACAGGCAATGACAATGAACCATGCCGAAATGGTTGCAAGTGACATGCCGGCAATAGTGTCAAGGCGAATCTTTTTAATGAAGCGGCGCGAAATCACTGGCTTACCTATTCCTGATGAAATACCAATGCGGTGTTCGTTGACCTCATCTTCAACTACTTCGCTTGTGTTCCAGAAGAAGAGGTATGGTGAAATGGTCGTGCCAAGCATACCTACCATGATGTACATCATTTCGCGGTCGATATGGAAATCAGGGGTAAATGTATGGGCAAAGATTCTTCCCCAGTCTTCATGCACTAAAAATGCGGTAATCGGGTATGCGAATAGTACAATCGCAAGCCACTTGAGGAATTTTGCGTACCGACGGTATGGTACGAAGATCTGAAGGAGTACACATACGAGCGCAAATAGAATTGAGAGCGATACATACTCGGCTTCTGGGAACAGTAGTTGTGTGGTGGCGGCCATTGCGCCAAGGTCGGCACCGATGTTTACGGTGTTGGCAACGGCGGCGAGCAATACTGCACTAAAGAGGAGTTTTTTACCGTAATGTCTTTTGAGGATTGCTGCGAGGCCGTCGCCTGTTACCGCACCAATACGTGCACAGGATTCTTGCACGGCGAGCAGTAGTGGAAACATGATTGGAAACATCCACAGCAAACGTAGGCCATAGATTGCACCTGCCTGGCTATAGGTGGCGATGCCGCTCGGATCATCGTCAGCGGCGCCTGTAACAACGCCTGGTCCTAGAATGCGGATAAAGCGATTCACTCGATTATACTTTTTGTGCGCGTGGGCGATGTTTTGTTCACGCGCTAGCCCCGAGTCTTTTTTCTTGTGCGAGCCAACGAGGTCATTGAGCCACGTGTATAAGTTGGACATAAGTTTCTCTGTTTACGATAATATGCGTCTATTGTATGGCATAAGCGTCATATAAGGCAATTGTTTAGTATACTGTAAAGATATGAAACGAAACGTACAGCAGCATGGGCAACACTTTTTGCGCGGACGAGCGTTTATTGCCGAGTTGATTGGGCATAGCAATGTCCGCAAGAACGATACTGTACTCGATATCGGTGCCGGGAGCGGCGCGATTGCTGGTGTGCTTGCTGGCCGGGCTAGACAAGTGATTGCGTATGAGCCTGAGCCTACTGCGAATGCTTTGTTGCGCAAAAACATGCAGCGTAATGATAACGTGATGGTGTTGCAAGAGGATTTTTTAAAGGCTGAACTACCTGATGTGCCCTATAAGGTATTTTCGAATATCCCCTTTCACCTGAGTTCTGAAATTGTACGGAAGCTTACGAGCAGTGCACACCCGCCAAAAACGGTGTATTTGATTGTGCAGAAGCAATTTGCACAGAAATTGATTGCCACGGGTGATCACTTTCATGGTGCGCTTGGTATGGCGATTGCCCCATGGTGGTCAGTGCGTATTCGCCGGCCACTCCGTAAGACTGACTTTACTCCGCCCCCCGCTGTCGATACTGTATTGCTTGAACTTAAGCCGCATGAAACGCCATACCTTGATAGAGCGCAGCAGGCTGCTTACACGGATTTTGTGATGGAATGCTACGCTGCACCACGGTTTTATGCCGCTGCAGGTGGTGACAAAAACAAACGTCCGTCGACGCTTTCGCCTGCTGAATGGGTCCGCCTGTTTATTCGATTTAACTCTAAGAAAAAGTAGCGTCACATAGCCTAAGATCGTGTTTTAACCAAATTGTTGACATATTTATCATTGCTCGTTAATATAGGAATATGTTTAAAGGTTTAAAAATATGAGCAGACCAAGCGATGTTATAGAACTATTCCATAAAGCCGAGCCGCTATTTGTTGCGCTTGGTGACCCGAATCGTCAGCAAATTGTGGTACAGCTTCTGCAGACACATAAACTCAGCGTGAACACGATTACAGATGCGACTCCCCTTTCGCGCCCCGCTGTATCGCATCATCTGAAGATTCTAGCCCAGGCGGGTCTTGTGAGCGTTGAAAGACAAGGTACACAGCGACTGTATCATTTGTCCGATGAGTCAATTGAGCAAGTTGATCTGCTTGAGGACCTGGCGCAAGCGCTTCGTGAATGTACTAACTGGCAAGAAAATAATCTATAGGAAAAATCATGACAAATACTCTATTTCTCGCAAATGAAGACGGCAAACTCGCCTATGACGATCAGGGTGTAGGGCCACTTATACTTTGCATGCCTGCTGGTGGTGACACACGTGCGGAATATCGATTCCTTACTCCTATTCTTGTAAAGGCTGGCTATCGTGTAGTCACGATGGATATTCGTGGACAGGGCGAAACAAGTGCTATTTGGACCGACTATAGCTATGAAGCGATGGCACGTGATGTTGAAGCATTGCTTGCTCATCTTAATGTTGGGCCTGCTATTGTTATGGGTACCTCTAAGTCAGCTGGTGTGGCTGTGGTGGCGGCTACAAATAAGCCTGAACTTGTATCGAAAGTCATTATGGTTGGGCCTTTCGCTCGCACAAAATCAAAAGTCGGCTCTTTTCTAACAGCGCAGATTCTTCTTTCGCCTATCTGGGGTCTCCGTCTATTTGCTGATTGGTATAACGATAAAATGTACCCAATTAAGCCGAGCGATTATGCTGAGCAGACGGCAAGAATGCGTGCGATGCTACAAGAGCCCGGCCGCCTTCGCGCATTACGCGAGATGTTTACCGATTCTGGGGCGGGGCTTGATGAGCGACTTGCAAAATTGGCGCAGCCAACATTAATTGTGATGGGAGAAAAAGATCCTGATTTTCCGAGCCCGCTCAAAGAAACGCAAGAATATGTAAAGCGGCTGAAGTCTGTGCAGCCAGTTGTGTTTATGGCGCCAGGTGCTGGACATCACCCACAGGCGCAGTTACCTGTTGAAGTTGGCAAAGCTATTCTTGACTTCATAAAGTAGCTCGTTCAGGTGCGTGCTGCTATGTATCTGTGTAGAGTTGATTCTCGCGGATGTAGTTGATCATTGTAGGATGCGGTAATTGCGACAGGGCTGCCGCATTTGCGCGAAGTTGTGTCGATGCTATGTGGGCATTTTTGGTAGTGATGTATCTGCGCGCGATAGGCATGCGGTACTGTGTTTCGAGTTGTGCAAAAATAGCTTCTAGCTCGTTCTGATTGTCGCCTTCGCGCATGCCAACAGCAAATTCAGCTTCTTTCAGCAATGTCTCTAGTCCGTCCCACCGATGTGTAAATGTGCGTACAATATCTGAACCCATGAGGAGCGTGAAGCTCGCGTCTTTGAAATGTTTTTGTAGTTCAGGCAGTGTTCTGGTGACGGTAAACTGTTTTGAAGGTATCGTAAGAACTTGTAGCTTTTCGTCGTCCTGAATGGCGCGTTTTATGAGCTCTGCCCTATGGCGGATATCAGTGGCATGTTGCTTGCCCCGCGGTCGTTGCTCTGGTAGAAACACTATTGCATCAAGTGCAAGCTCGCGTGCGGTCGCTTGAGCAAATGTAATATGTCCAACATGGATTGGGTCGAACGTACCAGAGTATATGCCAATGTTATGCTTCATCGGGCTAACTATTTGCTGTGAAGTATGCACGGAGTTTTTCTGCATATGGTGCGCGAAGTTCTGCTTCAACAAATGCAGATTGATCGTGATTCTGGTAGAGCCTGTCTCCCGCATGGCGCGGAAAGACGTGTGCGTGAAAATGCCATACATCTTGATTGCCTGCGGGCTCGTTGTGTTGGCGAGTTGATATTCCGTCGCAATCGTATGTGCTTCGGATAGCTATAGCAACTTTTTTGACGGTTTTGTAAACTTCGGCAAGTTCATTATCGGGAATACTATAAATGTTTTCGTAGTGTTTATTAGGGATGACAAGCACATGGCCTTTATTATTCACCCACCATTTTGGCGCGACAAATGCTGTCGTAAACTCATTTTGGTATACGATATCTTCAACTGATTTATATTTGTCGGGCTTGCCAGCAAGAAAACTACAAAAAGGACATTCGTAGCCCTCGGGCTCATGGCTGAAGGTGTTATTCATATATTTATAGTATCAGATGATGCTGGCTGTATGGGTGTGTTTGATCTCTCGAATTGATTTCTGTAGCAATATTGATTATTTTTTATTATTATTGTCTAAAGTATTGATAGTTTATGTTATATATGGTATAACAACGACAGTATTACGCCTGATACTCTAGGTAAGTTTTTTAAGAAAGAAGTAATTATTAGTATGGGCATCTTTAAACGCGCAAAACGTCAAGGCCCTAAGCGCCAATTTGGTGCCGAACGACGCACTACGCCACTCTCTATCGTTCACGACAAACCGTCAACTCAAAAAATAATGTTTAGCCGACTTGCTATCGTAGCAACTATTTTGATGTGGGCGGTATATATTATCTATACAATTATCCGGCAATTCTTTGATGGCCCCCAGACTTTCCAGTTTGCAATGCAAGCTATCGGTTATGTATTGGTTGTAACTTTCCTTACCTTTTCTGCACTTATGTATTTATTAGCACGCCAAGGGGCGTTACAGCGCTTTAGTCAGCATGTACGAGTGCCTCGAGCTGTTCTTGATCGTCACTTTTCAAAAACGCAATCTGCTATTACTATGCTGATCCCAAGTTACGCTGAAGAACCAGATGTTATCCGTAAAACTCTATTGTCGGCAGCGTTACAGGAGTATCCAAGCAAGCGGATTGTTCTTCTTGTTGACGATAACCCAGCGCAGAAGAATCAGAAGGATGCTGAGCGTCTTAATACTACGCGCAGCATTCCGCATGATATTATGGAGCTTTTGCGTGAGCCACGTGATCGCTTTGCTTTAGCTCATTCTGAATTCACTCGCAAATATGCGAAAAAGAAAGAAGTTGAGCCTAGTGTTACTCGGCAGCTTGCAAGCGAATATGTATGGGCATCTGAATGGCTACAAAGCCTAGCAAACAAAGAGACGATTGACGACCATGTTGATATTTTCTTTATTAACCATGTCCTACGTGACCTCGCGAATGAGCTAAAACTTACCGCAGAGGCTCTTGCCGCTTCGGCTCGCGAGGATGCCATGATGCCCCAGGAGCGTATCGCGCAGCTCTACCGTCGTCTTCACTGGACCTTTAACGCTGAGCTTACTATTTTTGAGCGAAAAAAATACGCTTCACTTTCTAAAGAAGCTAATAAAGCAATGAATTTGAATAGCTATATAGGCCTCATGGGTGGTGTGTATCGACCTACGCAAACTCCCGATGGTCCTGTGCTCACGCCCGTAAAACAAATGCAAGAAGGTGATATTGAGATCCCAGATACGGAATTTCTCCTTACTCTTGATGCCGATTCAATTCTTTTGCGCGATTACTGTTTGCGCCTTGTATATTTCTTGCAGCAACCAGGTAATGAGCGTGTTGCGGTAACGCAGACGCCTTATAGCTCGTTCCGTGGAGCAGCAACGCGTATTGAGCGTCTCGCTGCTGCAACAACAGACATTCAGCATATTCTGCACCAGGGAATGAGTTTTTATGGTGCAACTTTCTGGGTAGGTGCTAACGCAGTGATCCGCAAGAAGGCTGTTGAGGATATTGTAGAAACAGAATGGGTTGGTGGGTTTGAAGTTAAGCGATATATTCAAGATCGCACCGTTATCGAAGACACAGAATCGAGTGTCGACTTAGCGCTTCATGGTTGGTCGCTGGTTAATTACCCTGAGCGTTTAAGTTATAGTGCGACTCCGCCAGACTTTGGCTCGCTCATTGTGCAACGTCGGCGCTGGGCAAATGGCGGCCTGCTGATTTTGCCGAAACTCTGGGCTACGATTCGTGCACGTAAAAGCAAAGATGAAATTGTGAGTAAGGCTGAGATTCTTTTGCGAGTGAACTATATGGCGTCAATCGCATGGGCAAGCTTTGGCTTGATATTCCTCTTGGCATTTCCCTACGATGGCCGTCTACTGAGCCCGTTCGTTGTCTTGGCTGCGCTTCCCTACTTTTTGGCGATGGCTAGCGATCTGAAGTACTGTGGCTATAAGCGTACCGACGTCCTGCGTATTTATGGCTTTAACTTAATTCTTCTCCCAGTACAATTAGCCGGAGTTCTTAAGTCGATCCAGCAGGCATTAAGCGGCAAGAAGATTCCGTTTGCGCGCACGCCTAAGGTTAAAAACCGTACGGTTTCACCTATGCTTTATGTGGTGACACCACTCGTTGTTGTTGCTTTCTCTGTACTTACCTTTTACCGTGATTTTAATGCACATAACTGGGGTAATGCTTCATTCGCCGCCTTTAATACCGTCGTTGCCGTATGGGCAATCCTCGCCTACATCGGCATAGGTAATACGCTCAAGGATATTTGGGTTGGACTAACTGACTGGATGTATGTTGATATAAAGCCGAAACAAATTCAGGGGGTTGAAAAGATAGATGAGTCGACCATAGACTGGCGCGCTATTCTCTACCATGGACACGATCAAGAGTCGGTTCCGCTCGCCACTCAGGCCGCTGAGCGTGTCGAAGAGAACACAAGGAAAGGAGTTACCGTATGACCCAAGAAAAGACCCGTCGTTTATCGCCTTGGCGCGTCATGCTTGCGATATTTATCGTTGTTAGCGTAGGTATTGGTGGCTTTGCTAGTTTTCGATGGTGGAAGTCGGAGCAGCTGGAAGTTTCACATAAGCCATGGTTTGCAAGTTATGTTGATGTGACCTCGACGCCAACATACGCGTTTGAGCAGCTTGGCAAGACAGACCATAAAGATGTTATGCTTTCATTTATTGTCAGCTCAACATCGAAAGACTGTGTGCCTTCGTGGGGCGGTAGCTTTACGCTGGATCGCGCCAGTGATTCTCTCGATCTAGATCGCCGAATTGCTCGCTTAAAACAGCAAGGCGGGAATGTGGCAGTCAGTTTTGGCGGCCTTAAAAATAAGGAGCTGGCAAGTTCATGTAGCGATGTTGCCTCTTTGAAGGCTGCATATAGATCTGTCATTGATCGATATGATCTTGATACGATTGACCTCGACATTGAACAGGGCAATTTAACTGATAGCGCAGCTAGTGTACGTCGTGCAGATGCCATTGCGCAGTTGCAGACAGAGCGTCGTGCTGCAGGCAAGCCGTTGGCGGTATGGCTCACATTGCCTGTTGCGCCGACCGGCCTGAGCGAAGCGGGTACAACCGCCGTGTCGCAAATGCTTACAAAGAAGGTTGATATTGCTGGCGTGAACGCGATGACAATGGATTATGGCCAAAGCCTCAATGGCCTTACGATGATTAACGCAGCAAAGAAAGCTCTCACCTCTACTCATCGTCAGTTAAGCGTACTATACCAGCGTGCGGGTATACATCTTAATGATGCAACTTTATGGACGAAAATCGGTGCAACGCCAATGATTGGCCAGAATGACTTTGAAGATGAAGTATTTAATCTAGACGATGCTTCTCAACTGAATAAATTTGCTCACGAAAACGGTATCGCTCGTATGTCTATGTGGTCTGCTAATAGAGATGTCGAATGTGGCAGTAACTATACCACTACAAAGATTGTGTCTGACTCGTGTAGCGGTATTAAGCAGGGTGCTGGTGCTTTCGCCCGTGCTTTGGGTGCGAGTTTTGGGGGGAGCTTTACTCGGAGTGCTGGTGCAGTGACAAGCGCTGATCCTGCCGCAAAGCAAGTTAAGGATGACCCTGCCACAAGTCCATACCAAATATGGAGCGAAGACGGGACGTATCTCCAAGGTACTAAAGTAGTGTGGCATCATAATGTTTATGAAGCTAAATGGTGGACTCAGGGTGATCAGCCTGATAATCCTGTGCTTCAAGATTGGCAAACGCCGTGGACTCTTCTCGGCCCTGTACTTCCTGGCGAAAAACCAGTTAAGCAAGCAACGCTTCCAGAGGGTACATATCCTGAATGGTCAGGATCGGCCGAGTATGACACGGGCCAGCGAATTCTGTTTAAGGGTGCACCGTACCAGGCCAAGTGGTGGAATAAGGGGCAAAGTCCCGCTGCAGCATCTTCAAACCCTGATAGCTCACCGTGGGCGCCACTTACCCAAGCGCAGATTAATGAGATCGAAGGCCAGTAGGCTGTAGGAGTTAACGAAAAATACGCCTTTAGCGGGCGTATTTTTGTTAGGCTGATTATGTTTGGGCTATCATTTTGTAAGTAGTATAAGGCCTGAGGCGATCATTACTATTGCAAGACTATACTTGATGAAGTTCTCACCTCTTTTGAGGGCAATTTTTGTGCCAATGTGGCCACCTAGGTAGCAGCCGGCGAGCGCTGTGAGTGCATAGCTCCATATGATATAGCCTTGAGGTAATAGTATAAGAAATGCGATAACAGCTTGAATGAGCATAAGGATGCGACGCAGGGCGTTTGACTCCATCGCGCTCAGTCCCATAAGGAACATGAGAGGTAGAAATAGTAGCGTGGCGAGCCCACCGCCAAGCGAGCTTGCGAACAATATGATTGCATAGGCCATGTAACCAAGTAATACTGACTTTTGCGATCTTTCTCCTGGGTGCAGCTTTGTCTTTTTGATAAACAGTGTTGGCGCAAGTACGATCAGCAGCATGCCAATACTCGTTTCAAATACTCCACTTTGTATTTTTGGAAGAACCAGCATAGCAAGTAAGGTGAAAACAATTGTTATGGTGGCGAGGGGTGCCAGGAACTTTTTACTTACTAATTGCCTGCCTCGCATCGCGATCAGCGAGCCTGAACCGAGGCCGAGGCTTGCTATGGATGCACCAGCTACTATTTGTTGGGGTGATAGGCCGATCAGCAGGTAGTACGGCGTCATAATGAATCCGCCTCCTCCCCCGCTCATGCCGCTGACAATGCTTGATAAAAATGCGACGATAAACGTCACGGGTATTAATATATCCATGAAGGTATTCCTTTCCTTTGAGCTAGAGTTATTTAGTTATCGAAAGAGATTTAATGCAGCGCATGGCTGACATCGTGAATGTCTGGGTGTGTGCTACGTTGTAAGAAATCAGATCGTGACTGATATATTAAGTCTATATTAGCATAAAAAGTATTATTATGCAAGCAAGAGGAATCTTTTTGGATGATGGAACCAAAAAAAAGATGCTTCACTTAGCGCAGCATCTTTTAGTGACAAATTTATCGGACATTAGAATCTAAAGATCAGGGTCGGGACCCAGCGCTGCAATGAGCGCTGGGTCCCGACCGGCCGGAGATCGGACTGGTCAGGCGTCGGTGTCGTGGTAGGTGTAGTCGTTCAGCTCGACTTCCTCCGGTGCAGCACCGAGCAGCCCGGCGAGCACCTCGCGGACGGTGGGCATGATGACGCCCCAGTCGCCACCCGGTGTGCGGGTGATGAGGAACGAGCCGTTGAGGGGGTCACCCTCGCAGTCGCTCTCCCTGGGACTGGTCATCTCCACCTCCTCGACACCGCTGATGGCGCTGACTTTCTCGACGATCTGGCTGTGGCTTGCGCCCAGCGTGATGTCGACGTGGTCGAGCTCCTTCAGCACGGGCTCCTGGTTGCGGAGCTCGGTGAGTGTCTGCGGCGTTCCGTAGGGGCGTACCAGCTTGGTTGTGCCGTCCACGGTCGTCGCCACGTACACGTGCGCGATGTGTACCATCGGTTCTCCAAAAGTCGCAGCGGAAGCGTGCCTTCCCTGTAATAGCAGTGTCCCTCCATGAAAAGGAGGTGCAACGGCGACTATCTATATTATAGAATATATATTCACTTTGTAAAGTAGCTTCAGTGTAATAACAAAAAGATGCCCTTTACGGACATCTTTCTTGAATAATTTCATGGCTGGGTCGGCAGGATTCGAACCTGCGAATGCCAGGACCAAAACCTGGTGCCTTACCACTTGGCGACGACCCAATATATCGTCATTGACGCTTGTGAAATTGTACCATACCCCTAATAGATTTGCTAGTGGTGACTACGTCTGTTCACGCCGCTGTAGCGCTAAGATGGTTCGACCGAGCTGACCGCTCTCACGCTTCTCGGTTAGGCGGCTGGCGTCTAGTTGCAGGCCTTCAAGAAAATTACTAAGATCATCACGAGCCTTGGCTCCGTAGCCTGTGAAGTCTTCGCGTTCAAAGATCTTCCATTGGTCGAGAACTGGCATGACAACTTCTTTAAGATGTCGTGCGAGATCGTAAATATCAGCGTTGGCGATTTGCAAGGCTTTTACACGGAAGCCTTTAATATTTGCGCCAGGCATTTCGAATGACATTACTTCATCGCGGATGGCTTGCATCATTTGATTCGGTGCTACGTCAAGCGCGGCCTTTGCGAGCTCCCGATAGAATAGCATGTGCAGATTTTCGTCTTTTGCGATACGCTGTAGCATTTTATCGGCGATATGATTTTCGCTCGCAATTCCCGTTTGGCGGTGGGCTACGCGGGTTGCAAGCTCCTGAAATGTGACATATGCAAGCGTGTGTAGTGGATCTTTCTCGACAGTGTAACCTTGTTCCATCTGCGCCATGCGCATAGCTTCATTTTGGTCTGGATCAACGGCACGGGTGAGATCAAGGAACATGCGGATTGCATATGCGTGGGCGTCTTCTTCGGCGGTCCATTTGTGTGTCCATTGCCCCCATGCCCCATCGAGGCCAAAGTTGTCGGCGATGGTGCGGTGATATGATGGCAGATTGTCTTCTGTGAGTAAATTCACAATCATTGCAGCCTGTGCCTCGGGTGACAGGAGTGGCGCTTCCTCGGGGTTTTCTACGCGGTGAAGGATTTGCCCTGTTTGTTGGTCAATCGGCATGTATTCGATTGGCGTCCAGTCTCTGCGCATGCGATTATGACGATTTAGTTCGCTCGCTACAATGGGCTCGAGCTCGTGTAGAACGTCAAGCTGGTTTGGCTCCCCGCCTGTTATAACAAGGCCGCTTCGAAGAATAGCTTCATGGCCGCGGCGTTTGATGCTACTCGGTAGCCATAGCTCGCGTGATGGGGGTTGCTCCAAACTGGGTCTCTCACTCATACCTTTATGATAGCATAAGCATAATAAACTCGTTGACGCGCACTGAGGTTACCACTAATATAAAGCCATGAGTAGTACGTTCGCCCTCCCGAGCATTCTGCGCTATAAGCGGCAGGATTTGCGACATGATGCAGTGGCGGCGTTGGTGCTTACGGCAATTACGATCCCGCAGTCACTTGCCTTTGCGGTTGTTGTTGGACTGCCACCCGTGACAGGGCTATACACTGCCCTTTTGGCGCCGATTATATTTGCGCTATTTGCGAGTACTCGGCGGCTAGTTATTGGTGCCGATTCAGCGACTGCGGCGCTGCTTGCGTCAAGTGCGACGCTGATTGCTCAGGCTGGTACGGCTGGGTATGCGAATGCAATTGCAATCCTCGGTATACTAACGGCAATCATACTAGTACTTATTGCTGTACTGCGACTTGGATTTTTATCCGATCTTGTGTCGCGGCCTGTGCTAATTGGTTTTTTGGCGGGTGTTGGGCTCCAGCTCATTATCACAAGTTTGCCAGTGATGATGGGAGTGCAGGCAAAGTTGGGCGGCGTGTGGGATAGTTTAGTAAGCCTTGTGCAATCCCCGATTATTAACTGGATGACGGTTACCGTGACGATCCTTGTTGTCGGTGTCCTATTGCTCGTGCGCGGTTCGAAACTGCCCGGCGAGCTTCTTGCTATTACATTCGCAATTCTCTTTGCGGCAGTGTTTCATGTTGAGAAGTTTGACGTGACACTTGTTGGCGACTTGCCGAGCCATTTGCCACAAATGGCGTTACCAGTATTCTCGCTTACAACAATATGGGTGCTCTTGCCTGCGGCGATGACTGTAGCGATGATTATACTTGCGCAAAGCTCGGCGGTTGTTCGTGGTGTTGCCGAGGAACGAGGTGAGAAAATTCGTATTAACCAGGATTTATTTGCACTCGGGCTTGCTAATGCGGCGGCTGCTATTACCCAGGGTTTTGCGGTAAATGGTAGTCCGCCTCGCACCATGGCAGTCGACAAAATAGGCGGTCGTACGCAGCTTACAGGTATTTTAAGTAGTGTACTTGTCGGTATTGTTCTCGTATTTGGCGTTGGTGCCCTAGCGTACCTTCCTCAGGCTGCATTAGCGTCTGTCGTATGCTTGCTGGGTGTGTATCTTATCCGCTTGAAAGAACTGCAATATTTGTGGGATGTGCATCGCACTGAGTTTGTGGTAGCTGTTGTCGCGCTACTCGGAACCGCATTCATTGGTGTGTTGCAGGGCGTGTTGATTGCGGTGATTGTGTCGCTGTCGGAGCGTGTTATTCGCCAATATCATCCAAATGATGCAATCCTTTTGCGTGATGGCGAGCTGTCGGATTGGGCGCGTGAGCGACTTAGCGATAGAGTGCAACATAGTCACCAGATTGACGGAGTATTGGTGTATAGTTTCGACGGCTCACTTTTCTTTGAAAATATTAACTACTTTGTTGCTCGCTTGAAACGTGCGATTAAAGGGGCTAAGGCACCGGTAAGAGTGGTGGTTATTGATGCCGGAAGTATTGAAAGTATTGATTATACGGCCGTGGAGGCGATTAAACGCTCGTACCGCAAACTAAACGAAGATCATATCAGCCTTCGTTTTGCGCATGTCTCACCTAATTTGCACAAACAATTTGTGGAGTTTGGTGTCGTGGAATTGCTTGGTCATAAACATATTTTCTCTACCCTGACCGAAGCAATTACTGGTAAGACCCCGAGCCATAGTGAAGAATCAAAAGAGGGTGTTGTCGCAAAAGATCACTAGGCTTGATGTGCGAGCATCAGGCCGATGTGCTCGATGTCTGATTCTATGTTGGTAGGGGCTTGATGAGTGAGCTTTGCGCCTGTCGCAAATGCTACTGCACCTTGCGCTTGAGCCTTGCGGGCGCGAAGCAATACTGTTTCGTGCTCTGTATCAGTAAGGCTTGCGTTATGTAATATATTTGTAACGTCACCGCACCAATAGGTGTAGAAATCTTTACCATGGTGCCAAGTTGCCCATGCAACCCCTGACTTCTCACCCTTTGAAACGGGCTGTTGCGAAGCGGCTGGAACCTGTGGCACGCTGTGCTGCAAAGATTGTAGCGTAGGGTTAGTTGCGCCGAGCAGCGCGTGTTGCGCGCATGCAAATATGTCATCCTGGCTGATTAATGGGTCAGTCGCCCATGTGTTCTCGATGACAAATTTCTTACTTGCTTTAACAGGGGCCGAGGTCTGGGATTTTTTGAGTACCATATGCGTAAAGTATAGCATAAGCAAGTTGTATACAGAGGTGTTTTCTCGTATACTATAAATAATATGGTTAAAACAAGTCCAGTACAGAAAAAATCAACTACGAAGACCCCTGCGAGCCCTAAGAAATCGGCTGCAAAGTCAGCCACGGTGGCCAAAAAAACAGTTCCAAAGAAGCGCACTACAGCAAAAAAGCAGGCTGCAGCTACGCCGCAAAAAGTAGATTACTACCCGAATCGCATGACCCTTGCGATATCTGCACTTGCCGGTACGCTCATTGTTCTTCTCGCTCTTATTGCTGTGCTTGGTCAAAGCTAATCTCTAAGGTATCCAAGAAAGCCTCTGATGCGGTATACTGACAATATGAAAGTACGTATTGAGATTGACACGAAGACTTTTGTTCGCTTTTGGCTAGTTGTTATTGGGTTTGGGATTGGCATCCTCGCACTTTATAGTGCACGTACTGCCCTTGTAATTATTGGTACCGCCTTTTTCTTGGCGCTTGCCCTTAATGGTCCAGTGAGCCGACTTGCGCGCCATTTGCCTGATCGCAGCCGTACACTTTCAACGGCTATCGCATTTTTTGCAGTTGTTATTTTCCTTGGCGCAGTGATATTCCTCGTTATTCCACCAGTAGTGCAACAGACAGTGAAGTTCATCGATAACGCGCCAACTTTACTAAAAGATGTTAGCCAGCAATGGCACGGTATCGGCGATTTAGTGGCGAAATATCACATCCAACCCCAGGTAGATCAAGCTGTGTCGGCGGTTCGTGATAATGCTGGCCATTGGGCATCTGGTTTTGGTAGGAACTTCCTTTCAGGACTAGGTTCTGCAATGTCTGTTTTTGCGGCTACGCTACTTGTACTGGTGCTCACCTTCTTAATGCTGATCGAAGGCCCGACCTGGATGGAGCGTATCTGGAGCGTTTATAAAAACGATCGTCGCGTACGGACTCATCGTCGCCTCGTGCATCGTATGCAGGCGGTAGTTTCGGGTTACGTTAGTGGGCAGCTGACAGTATCTGGTATCGACGCAGCTGCAGCGGGTGTGACTGTATTCATCTTGTCTCGTTTCTTTAGTGAAGTACCAGCAAACCTAGCCCTTCCAACGGTCGCATTCTGCTTTATCTTCTCGCTTATTCCACTATTTGGCGCTACGCTTGCTGGTATTATTGTGACGATCTTACTCGCTATGAATAGTATTCCCGCGGCGATTGTATTCGCTATCTACTTTGTTATTTACCAACAGCTTGAGAACAACGTCATCTCGCCGCGTATTCAGTCGAAGCGTATCGAGCTAAGCCCGCTTGCCGTGCTTACAGCTGTAACGATCGGACTATACGTATTTGGTGTTGCTGGTGGTATTATCTCTATTCCAATTGCTGGCTGTATCAAGGTGCTCGTTGAAGACTACTTTGAAGACCACGGCGAAGACATTAATGAGCCTATTAAAGAAGAAGAGCCAAAGCATAAGAAGCTTTCGCTCAAATTCTTCGGTAAGTCAGAAGACTAGCTTCGTGACCAGATTGTATCGTACGTAGTGTCGCGTACGAGGATGCCTAGCGCGGCGAGCTCGTCGCGCAGTTCGTCTGACGTCTTCCAGTCTTTGTTGTCGCGTGCGCGACGGCGTTCCAAGATAATGCGCTTTGCATCGTCATCGATGTCTGGTGTTGAAGTCATGATTTGTAGACCGAGCAGTTCGTCGATCGTCTCGAGAAAATCAACAAGGTTCTGTCTGTCGATAGCATTTAGTCGTTTGTTGTCGAGCGTGGCAAATGTTTCATCAATCACCCGAAGTGCTTCTGGTGTGTTGAGATTGTTCTGCAGGGCTTCACGCAGTGCGCCGCTTGCTGCAGCTGATGGTGCTGGAATGTCACCAGCATCTGGCGTATGGGTGCCGTGATCGTGAATCTGGTGACGCAACAGTGCGTAGTTACGCCAGTTGCTTAGGCGGTTTTTGGCTGCTTCGATATTCTCGAATGTAAAGTTGCCTTCGTTGGTGTACTGCCCTTGTAAAACGAAGAGCCTGAAATCCATTGGCGACAAGCCTTTATCTGCAAGATGCTGTAGTGTGTAGCCATTGCCAAGGCTTTTACTGATTTTACCACCTTCGATTTTTAGGTGGTTGTTGTGTAGCCAATAGTTGGCGAACCTCGCGCCACTTGCGGCTTCGCTCTGCGCGATTTCGTTGGTGTGGTGTACGGGGATATGGTCGATGCCGCCAGTGTGAATGTCGATTGTCGGACCAAGGATACTCATGGCCATTGCAGAACACTCAAGATGCCAACCCGGGAAGCCCATAATTGGCTCACCTTCACGTGGCGGTAGGTCAAGTAAGTCTGCCGGTGTCTCCCACTGCATATCGCGCACTGTGCCAGGCTCGGTGAATTTCCAGAGTGCAAAGTCCCAAGCTTGGCGTTTCTCGTCGTTTGCTTCAACGCGCGCGCCGGCTTTTTGTGCCGCAAGGTCGAGATGTGCAAAATCGGCGTAGGTTGGGAATTTAGCGGTGTCAAAATAGATACCGTCGGTTGTTTGGTAGGTAAAGCCTTTTTCTTTCAGTTCACGAACGAGGTCGAGCTGCTGAGGGATAAAGTCGGTTGCACGCACGAGGTGCTCTGGCGGTAAAAGTCCGAGCATTTCCATACCGTTTATAAATGCCTCGGCGTAAAATTCAGCAACGTCCCAGGCGGTCTTGCCTTCACGGCGCGCACCCTTTTCGAGCTTGTCTTCGCCCTCATCGGCATCACTTGTTAGGTGGCCAACGTCGGTAATATTCATGACGCGCTCAACGCGGTAGCCGCTGGCGATGAGCGTGCGTACCAGCGTGTCCCAGTAGATGAATGATGCCCAGTTGCCGACATGCGGGTGATCGTAGACGGTCGGGCCACATGTGTAAAGCATCACCTTATCATCGTTAATTGGGGTGAAGACTTCGAGTTTACGCGATAGTGTGTTGTGAAGTTTGAGTGGCATGATAATCCTTTAGGGCTTTGTCGGTTGCAGCGACGAGCTCCTGCATAATAGTTTCGTACTGTTCATGGACTTTGAAGCCTGCAGCGTAGTTGTGGCCGCCGCCACCGAAGTAGCCAGCGATCAGACTCGCTACAGGCAGGTTACACCGTAGCTTACCGGTGACTTTACCGTCTGGATAAGTTTTGATAGCACAGGCTACTTCGACGGTGTCGACGAGTCGCATTTCATCAAGTACAAGCACACTTGGATTATAGCGGTCTGAATATTCCTGGATGTCTTCCCACGGGATGTGTACGGTTGCGAGCAAACCTTCGAGCGAATATTCGATGCGCTCAATAAGTTCACCCTTGTATGTGAGAATGTCGGCAGGCTTCTTCATAAATTCGCGACGCGCTGATTCGATTTCGAATGGTTTTGCACCTTGGGCGACTACTTCGGCTACGACACGATAAGTATCGATGCCGGCGGATTCTGTTGTAAGGCCAAGTGTATCCGATGCAATTGAGCTATAAAGTGCAGAAGCTGCAGCTGGTGTTATTTCCCAGTTTGCTGCTTGGGCTAGATTGTAGATGAGCTCGCCTGTTGCGGCTGCTGTCGGGCTGAGTACAAATTCGTGATCAAATGATAAGTCGTTTTGCGGCTCCTCTTCGTCTTGCTCGACGTGGTGGTCAAGTACGACGACAGGGTGTGCTTCGAGGAATTGACGCACACCACGGGTTTGGAGGGCTTTTTCGATAAGCGCTTCGGCCGCAGTATCGACGATAATTGCCAGATCAGCATCAAATGGGAAGTAGTTTGTAACGCGGTCCCAACCTTTTAAAAAGCGCAGATATTTTGGCATATCAATTGCGCAGTACATCGTAACTGTTTTGCCCTGCTCGCTCAAGATTTCTTCGAGTGCGAGGGAGCTTGCTAGCGAGTCGCCATCTGGGTTTTCACCCTGAATAATAACAATACGTTTTGCGGCAGTAATAAGGGGTAAGGCTTTATCAAACATTATCCGTATTATATCAGATTACGAAAGCTTACGACGGCCTTCGAGCGCGTGGGTTAGCGTGATTTGGTCGGCGTATTCAAGATCAACGCCAACAGGGATACCGCGTGCGAGGCGTGATACAGTAACAGGCAGCTTGGTTTGCTCGATTTGCCGCTGCATAAAGATTGCGGTTGATTCACCCTCTACGCTAGCATTGGTGGCGATGATTACCTCTTCTACTTCATCATCTTTGAGACGCTTCAGCAATTCTGGCACATGTAGTTGCTCGGGTCCGATCCCATCGATTGGCGAAATTGCGCCGCCTAGCACATGGTAGGTACCATGGTATTGGCCGGTTCGTTCGAGCGCAATAATATCGAGTGGCTCTTCAACAACGGCAACAAGTTTTTTGTTGCGATCTGCGCCACTGTAGAGCGGCGAAATATCCTCGCTCGCATCGATAAGGGCAAATGTTACGGGGCAGGTTTTTACGCCGCTATGCAGTCCGGCAATTGCCTTGGCTAGTTCGTCGGCATTGCGTGTATTTGAGCGCAGCAAATAATACGCATAGCGCTCAGCGGTGCGCACGCCAACACCCGGTAGTCGGCCGAGTTCATCAATAACCGCCAGTAGGGCCTTTGGTAATAATTGCGCCATCGAGATCGTGACTACTAAAGGCCGAGTTTACCGAGACCACCCATAAGTGGCTTCATTTTTTCAGCTGCAATTTCTTGCGCTTTAGTCATACCGTCGCGGATTGCAATTTCAATCCAGTGTTCGAGCTGGTGGATGTCCTCGAGGTCGACATACTCTGGGTCGATCTTGATTGACTTTACTTTAAGTTCGCCGGTAATTTGCACGACAACTGCGCCGTCACCTGCCTCAACTTCAACAATTTCCTTTGCAAGGTCTTTTTGCGCTTTGCGTAGGTCGTTCAACATCTTCATTTGGTCAAATGCCATTATCAATAATCCTCCGTAGATAACTAACTCTGTTTAGTATACGCTATTTTGCAACAGATTTGTAGATATAGAAGCGGTCAGCGTCGGTTGCGCGACGGCTTGTGACGATTGTACTGATAGCGGCTTTTGGTGTGTGCTTGTAATATGCGTCATGCGTCACGATGACTGTTTGCTTGGTTGTGAAATCGGTGCCGACGCTAAAGCGCTTATCGTAGTGCGCTACTAGCGCGTAGAACGGTTCTTGAGCTTTTGTGGTGATAACCTGTAGTTTTGTATCTTGCTGGTGATTTGCTGTTACAGTACGAGCTAAGAGCTTTAGATCGTTTGTGTATGCCTGCAGGACATTTGCGTTATAGCTGTAATTGTTGACGTAGCTCGCAAACCCAGTGAAAATCATACCAACAACAAATACTGAAATCGGCACCATACCTGCAATACGCGCATACGGATTGCGTGGGAACAGTGTATACCAACTTGCAACCAGTGTGTTTGTACCCATCGCCATGAGCAGCACCGCCAGTACGTAGAGGTCAGTGACATGCGCTGGATTGATTATGACGAGTGGCACGAGGAATAGCCCTAAGAAGAATACGGTATAGCCGCGCGCCGTGTATTTGACGGTCATAAACCGGTAGGTACCGACGGCCATTAAAACAATCGCTCCGAGTGAGTACAGCGGTCGTAGCAAGTAGCTGTCTGATGCTAGGAAGAAGCCGAATAGATCCTTGCCAAGTGTAATTAGGTTATCTTGCAAGTTGATTGAGCTTGGAATACCGAGCAAGAGTAAAGCAACTTTTTGATTAAGAATGATCGCCTCACCCACTGGCACAAGCGCGACAAGGCCGAGTAATATAGCGATGATTAATCGTATACGTGCGATGCGGCGGATCATGTAGCGGATGTGTGGATGGAACGACGCCGTAATAAAAAGCGCGAGAACGATGTAAATACCGAGCGGAATGTAGAGCGCTGTTGCAGTAAGGACGCAGGCTGCCACTTTCCAGAATGTACTAAAGATCTTTGTGCGGGTCATGTAGGTGCATGCAACTAGTAGCCATACGGCGACAAAGTTAAACATTATTGCCGGTGTGCCATCCTGCGCCATAAAGAGGAATTGCGTAGTCGTTGTAGCAATGGCAGTGACCATGATAGCGATGTTGCGGCGGAACCAAACCTTTACCAGCAGGAAAATCCCAAACGCCGTGACGAGTGCGAGGATTATTGATGGTAGTTTTATGCTTAAGGTTGTAACGCCGAAGGCTAAGAAGCTCACGCGTTGCAAGATATGGTACGGCAGATTAACGACTGTAGTTGGGTCGATCGAGTGCATTGATAGCGCACCACTTGCAAGCGCAGATTGTAATTCCCCATCACGAAGTGCGCCTGGTACATAGAATGCCGCAAATGTGAGCGCACACAAAACGAGTAGCGTCAACAGTGTGTAGCCAATTGTGTAGCGCCATCTGTAAAGTGTGAAGTCGACAACGCGAAATTTCATATGCTTAATTATAGCACGAGGAGGCGAACGAAATAAGCTTTTTGAATAGCTACATTCCCTCTTCGTCTGGGCGACGATCGAGGCTCATGAAGCGGAGGCGTTCTGGGTGGAAGTAGAGCTGTACTTTACCGACAGGGCCATTACGGTGCTTCGCGATAATTAGGTCGGTGATGTTCTGTACCTCGGGATTGTCGGGTTCGTAGTAGCCTGGGCGGTAAATGAAGCTTACGATGTCAGCATCCTGCTCAATGGAACCTGATTCACGCAGGTCTGCAAGCTGCGGGATTGGTGGCGTACGGTTTTCGACGCTACGACTTAGCTGACTTAGTGCAATAAGCGGCACGTTAAGTTCGCGAGCAATCAGCTTGAGGCCACGTGAAATCTCACTCACCTCCTGTACGCGGTTGCCATTGTGGCTGCCTGAGGCTTGCATAAGTTGCAGGTAGTCGACGATGATAAGTCCAAGCGGTTGGTCATGGGCCGCACGGCGGGCTTTAGTGCGCATTTCGAGCACGCTTAGGCCTGGCGTGTCGTCGATAAAGATTGGCGCTTCGGCCATCTCGCCCATCGCCTCACTAATCTTACTGAAGTCTTCGTCGCTCAGGTTACCGGTGCGAATATTCCAACTATCGACACCTGATGCGTCTGCGAGCATACGGTCGATTAGCTGCTCCTTACTCATCTCAAGGTTAAAGTAGAGTACCGGCAGCTTGGCGATGGTTGCTACGTTGTACGCCAGGTTCGTTACTAGGGTTGTTTTACCCATGGCCGGGCGCGCGGCAAGGATGATGAGGTCGGAGCGCTGCAAGCCGGCAGTCATATTATCAAGGTCGCGGTAGCCTGTGCGGATGCCACGGAGCTGACCTTTGTTGCGGTGGAGCTCTTCGATACGGTCGAAGCTTTCTGTTAGGATACTTTCAATACTCACGAGGTCTTGCTTGACCGATTGGTCGCTCACGCTGAAAAGCTCTGCCTCGGCTTTTTCGAGCAGCTCCTGAGTACTTGTTTCTTCATCGAAGCCCATTTCACTGATTTCGGCGCTGGCTTTAATAAGACGTCGACGGACGGCTTTTTGGTTGATGATTTCAGCGTAGCTTGCGGCGTGCGCGGCTGTCGGTACATAGTTAGTGAGCTCGGTGAGGTATGCAGAGCCGCCCACTGCTTCGAGCTGGTCTTTTTTCTTGAGCTCATCAGTAAGTGTTAGTAAGTCAATCGGTTTGTGTCGCTCATAGAGACGAACCATGCCGCCGTACACAACGGCGTGGCGCTTATCATAAAAATCTTTTACATCAACGATTTCACTAGCGTCGGCAATCACTTCGTCATCAATCAAAATCGCGCCAAGCAGACTCATCTCGGCATCAAGGTTTTGGGGTGGGATCTTCCCTGCAACAACTTCTTTTTTCTCGGCCATTATAGTGCTACCTCTTCTCCTCCACCCATAATATCAAGTGCTGCGGCAATTGCGCTATCATCTGATGGCTTGGCGGTTTCGAGTACGGTAATAACGCCATCTTGCACGCCAACGTTTTCGAGCACAGCCTGCATAGCCGGCAATGATTTATCAAGTTGCTTTTTAGTGAATGGCTTGCCTGCGAAAATAGTGAGCGTGGCGCCATCGAATGAATAGTCGCATTTACCTAAGATGCTGTGCGCACCTGGTGACGAGGTCTTCATGTTGGCGACGAATTCAGCCCATGGAAATGGCTGCTCAGGGCCGAGCGGTTTTGGTGGCTCGACAGGTTTTTCAAGTGTTTTTGGTGCTGGCGCTTCGGCCGGCTGTGTCTTCGTAGCGGGCTTGGCAGCTGGTTTTGCCGCTGGCTTAGGTGCTACGGCTGGTGTCGACGGGGCTTTTTGAGCTACTGCAGCTGGTGTCGGTGCTACCACTGGCGTTGTAGCAGGGTTCATATTCGACGTGAGCGCAGTGATAAGTTTGACAAATGGCCACGTGCTTTTGGCGACCTCAAGCAGTTTATCGAGAAGGTTTAAACGCTCGGGGTGTGCAGCGATGTCGGTACGGACTGCGTGCACGAGTTGATCTGTGATCGTGATAGCAGAGATTCCGCGTTTTTCGGCGCCATCAATCAGCTCGGTGATTTTTGCGAGGTCTTGTGAGTCGTAAGCACTAAGTAGTTGGAGTACCATTTCGTTGCTGGCGAGTCCTACGACACTTTCGATGAGTTCTGGGGTGATGGTTGAATCGCTAAGATTGCGTAATTGATCGAGTAAGCTAATACTGTCGCGAAAGCTACCTTGGCCATGGCGTGCGACAAGTTGCAGTGCCTCGTCATTGATATCGATGTTTTCGGCATTGCTAATAGCGCGTAAATGTTTAACAGCGTCATCGCCATCAATCAGGCGGAAATTAAAGCGCTGCACGCGGCTTACAATGGTTGCTGGCAGCTTTTCAACATCGGTCGTGGCGAGGATAAATACAACGTGTTCTGGGGGTTCCTCGAGTGTTTTAAGGAGCGCGTTAAATGCTGATTTACTCAGCATGTGCACTTCGTCGATGATGTAGATTTTTTTCGGCGCACTGGTTGGTGCTATGGCAACTTTATCGCGTAGGTTGCGAATGTCTTCGACCGAGTTGTTGCTCGCGGCGTCGATCTCGATAATGTCGAGATGTGTTGATTCGTCATTGTATGGCAATTGGTTGATTTCGTGCGCCAAGATGCGCGCGATTGAGGTCTTGCCGACGCCGCGCGGGCCGGTAAGTAAGTATGCATGCGCAACATTGCCGCTTGCGATTGCTCGGCGCAGCATATCAGTAATATGAGATTGACCAACAACCTCATCTAAAGATTTCGAACGATATTTTCGATATAGCGCCTGCCCCATTGCCTTTATTATACCTCGAGAGTTACAGATTGTCTGTTGTGATTTTATTAGGCTATGATTGCGCCTGGTGCGGAAGCGTTTTCAAGATAGCAACCACCGCAGAGTGACTGGTACCGCACGCGATTGTCGTTATCGATCCACACTACCGGTTTGCCGACATGGAACGTACCGTCAACGAATCGCCCGTTAAACTCTGCCTGCTGTCCGCATGGGCACATAGTCGGCATTTTTTCACTGTTGTCGGCAAGCTCGAACATGCGCTTCGTACCTTCGAATAGTTGGCGCTGGATATTGGTACGAATGCCATAGGCAACCACAGAAATATCATCAACTTTAGCAATTTTTTCGAGTGCTTCAACTTGTGTTGCGGACATGAAATTTACTTCGTCGACAAGCACGCAATTTACGGCTCGTTCGCCAAATCGTCGGTGAAATTCATGGTATATGTTTGTTTCGGTTGGGTTCTCCGGGGTGGCAATGTGAGTGGCGATATCGATAGGCCATTTTTTACCAGCGCGTGAGGTTGTGACTCCAGGCTCGCGCATGCTGATTTCGGGCATCATTGTTACAACGGCCAATCCGTTTTCTGTGTAGTTATACGCCGTACTTATCATCTGATCGCTTTTACCACAGTTCATTGCACCATAACGGAAAATTAGTTCTGCCATATGCCTCCTTGTCTACCAATGAATTGCTATTTCCATCAGTATATTCGACAAGAATGAAAAAGACCACTGAAGTGGCCCTGATAGAATGTCTACATTTTCAATTTTAATGATGAGGGTCTGTTACCAGCGGCAGGAGATTTACCTCCCGCCGCTGGTGATTTGTGGGTGGGCGGAGTCAGCATTTCGATGCCATGATCCCCCACCCGATGGGGATGACGAATGCGCTTCCTGCTCCCAGGCCGATGACGATGCCGTAGTAGATGGCGCCGCCATCTACGCTGAAGTCGTGGCCCATTGCCAGGAGCGTCATGATGAGCGCGATGACGGCCATCGCCAGCCCAATGAGAAACACTCGCATGACGGATCTCCTTACGCAGTGAATCGTCTGCTATATTAAACTAGATAGTAATGATCTTGTCAATTTTTGGTATAAAGTTCTAGCAATAAAAATACGGCAACTACCCTCGTTGCCGTATTTTTATCTGATCTAAATTCCTAGAGTGCTGCTTCAACCGCTGCCCATACGGCTTCGGCGTTGTCTTCTGGCACGATAATGGTGACTTGGTCCCCAATATTAATGCGGAAGTACGTTACGCTTGCGAGCAGGATGCGGTATTCACGGCCCTGCGCTTCGACGTAGTATGCGCCGTCGTGTTGGGTTAGTGTACCGATGATTTGCTTGCGTGGGATTGGGCCGATTTGCTTGTATACGAAACCGCCGTCTTGAGCGATGGTGAGTTTGAGAATGTCACCTTCGACTAATTTTGATTTGCTTGCGTAGTTTGCTGGCACTGGATAGCTCTTGCCGTCTGGACCGATCATGACTTGACCGTCAAAGACACCTTCGATAACCTTGCCGCTTACTTCGTCGCGTGAACTTGTAGGGGTCACAACTTGCCCGTCGTCGCCGATGATACTCATAAGCAGCTCTTTGGCTGCAGCGAGGTTAGTTTCGGCCTCCTGGATCAGCGAACGAAGCCGCTTCACTTGCTTTTCTGGTAATTCAGACATAATCTCGCAGTTCCTTGTCTGTTTTTAGTATTACCCCCATTATATACCGCGACTGTGGTTAGAAGTCAACCCATAAAATTTCCACAGCATTTTGAGGGGTGGGAGCAATATTGTTGTAAAAAATGTTAAGCAGCTAAAGCTAGTTGTGGAAGTACATCGTTATGACCTGTTGCAACAACGACTGTATTTCGATTTCTCATCTGTTGGCGCAGAGCGGCGACTGCAACGAGTGAGGTCGGCTCGAGGTTTGGCCATGCTTCTCGATGGTCTTCACGGCGATCATTTGCGTAGAGTTCTATCAATTCGTCTACGTCTTGCTCGGGAACCGGAAGTACGCTGAAGTTGTTGCTTCCTGAAATGATATCAAGTGCCTGCCGCCCCATCGTGCGTACAGCAGAGCCACCGTACCGTAAGTTTGGGGCATCGGCTGGCTGCAACTCGCCGGCCGCGAGACTTTTGCGTGCACTGTTGCTGCCTTCTGCTTCGGCTGCGATCACTTTAATGTCGGTTCGTCCGAGTTCTTGTAGTCTTCGTAATACACCAGCGGCGAGTCCACCTCCGCCTATGGCAAGGATGATTTCTTCTGTTTCGGGGTGGAGCCGTAGAATATCATCAACCACAGTACCTTGACCAGGGATGACGAGTTCACCAAATGGGTGGAGAATCTTGCCGTCTGTTTGCTGTTCGGCCCATGCTAGTGAATCGTTAAAGGATTGTCCAGTTACTTTGATCGTCAGGCGCGGGTCATCCCAAAGTTCTCGTAGCCCTTCCTTTTTTTGCTCTGGCGCTGTTGTCGGCACGATAGGAGTCACGAACACGCCAAATTCGCTAGCCGCCCATACGGCACCGCGGGCATGGTTACCGGCAGAAGGCACAAGGATGTGTTCTACACCCTGTTCTACCAGCTGGGTGGTGCCTATGATGGCTCCACGCCATTTGAACGCGCCTGTTTTGTTTAAGTCGGCCCTGAATAGCTGCACTGCCTTATCGCCGAGTAGCCGTGCATACGACGGGAATTCATGTTGAAGCGCCTCAATGCGAGAGGCATCTTCTACTTGTGTTCGGTAGCTATTAACTATACGTAATGCTTCATTTCCTGTAATCATACTGTCCTTTCTAGACAACAAAAACTCCCGCGTTACCGGGAGTAGGTCTTGCTAAATGTAACTACCTATCAGCCAGTAACGCCGCGTGTGCGACGAATGATAATGCTAATGGCGATTGAGGCGCTGCTCATGTAAGTTACCTTACTCTCATCTGGACATTTTGGCAAGGCGGTAGCGGTATGGTATAGTCCTTAGAACTATGGCACACGAACGAATTTCACATGCGCACGATGAGTCAGAATATCCACTAATTGGTGAAGGAATTGATCCTGCGGTAGCGGCAATGCTGCGTAGGCCCGAGCCGCCTAAAACAATAGATTCGCTGTATGCGGGTCGGCCGACTCTCAACCCGGTAGCGGTTATGGAAGAATTTATGGGAGCTGTTGATCTGCGCGAGCGGTATGGTCATATGAAGATCGTCGATGACGTGATTGGTCTGCGGCGAGTGGTTGAAGGAAAAATCGAAACATATCGTGACAAACTTATACGCGCAGAAGCCCGTGGTAAAACGGAATCTGCGCGTTTTGGTACTGGTGTCATTTTGGGTGAGCAGGCGGTATTCTTTGCGCTTAACTGGGACTATTTTGCGGGCTCGCTTGGTGAAGTTGCGGGCGAAAAATTTGTGCGTGCTGCCGAGCTTGCCGAACGCCTGAAATTGCCATTTGTGAGTATTGGTGCGTCATCTGGAGTGCGACAACATGAAAATGTATTAGGGCTTGTGCAGATGCAGCGTATGGCTACTGCGGCTAATAAATTTAAGGAAAACTCTGATCAGCCGTATATATCGGTACTCGCGGGGCAAGTTTGGGGTGGCATGTCGGCGAGCGCTGTTCCTGTGGCGGATATTGTTATGGCGCTTGAAGGTACAGACTACGGATTTGCTGGCCCACGAGTAATTGAGACATTTGAGGGGCGGCCAGTCGCCCCAGGGGCGCAAAGTGCCGAGGCTAACTTACTTGATCGTAATATCGATGTGCTCGTGAAAGATGTGCCGGAATTACTTGAATTTCTTGGCGCCTCATTTCGTGCTGTGCGTCGCTCGCATGCAAAGCATATTCAGATCCCTGAGTGGCATCGGGACTCGCACTTTGACCCTCATGCTACAAGCAGGCCAATTCATTTTGGTGAGCAAGGTTTCTCCTCGGCTCTTACGGATCGTCAGGCTCCGGTGCGCACTGTTCAGGTTGAACGTGCGCGTGCTGACGTCGAGAAGACGGATAACCGTGAGCGCTTGATGGCTCGATATAACGAAATGACGTCAGGTGCGCGCCGACTTGATGTTGATTTTATTATGCGTGAAGCTTTTGACTCTGTCGTGCCGCTTTATAACGTAGCGCAGTTTGAAGAATTAAAGAAATACCCGAATATTATTGCCGGTATCGCATCAATCGGTGAGCAGTCGTTTATGGTGATTGGTGATCAGCCGTCGTACAAGGCGTTGTCTGATACGTATGTTAGTAAGTATGCGCCAAATCCGGGTCCTGAAGATTTTGAATACATGACGCGTATGATTGAGGCTGCTGAGCGCTGGAAATTGCCACTTGTATTTATGACCGATACACTCGGCGCGCTACCAACACTTGCCGCTGAACGACGTGGACAGTCGCGTGCGATTGCCAAGGCAATTACTGCGGCGGGCTCACACCCCTACCCTGTGGTTTCAGTTATTACGGGAGCACTTGGTAGTGGTGGCGGGCTTGCAACGACGCCGTTTGGCCGCCACACGGTAATGCTTGATAGCGCGCTTGCCTTCGTGTCGGAGCCACGTTCCATGGCATCGATTTTGTATAATGTCGCTAACCCTACCGATGAGCAGGTTTCGATGACACTTGAGACGGTCCGTGCGTCGGCGGCTGATTTGCAAGCGCAAGGTTTAGTTGATACTGTCGTCGCCGATAGCGATAATCCGTATAGAACGGCTGCCGATTTACGCAAGTCGATTATTGAAGGACTCGAAAAACAGCAAGGCAAATCCCCTCGTCGACTACGAGCTGAGACTGATAAGCAACTAACGCCAAAAATGATTGGCCGTAGTCGAAAATAACGAATTGCTACCATAAAAATAACACCCTACGGGAACGCAGGGTGTTATTCCACATTTCAATGTAGTCGTCAGTAGGTTCTAATGAACTTAGGCTACTTCTACAGTAGCGCCAGCCTCTTCGAGGGCTTTCTTTGCAGCCTCAGCGTCGTCCTTAGATACCTTCTCCTTAACTGGAGCTGGGGCACCGTCAACGATAGCCTTAGCTTCGCCAAGACCAAGACCAGTGAGTTCCTTCACAGCCTTAATCACAGCAACTTTCTGAGCACCTGCGTCCTTAAGGGTCACAGTAAACTCAGTCTTTTCGTCAGCAGCGTCAGCAGGGCCGGCTGCAGGACCAGCAACAGCAACTGCAGCAGCAGCTGGCTCGATGCCGTATTCGTCCTTAAGGACGTTCTTAAGTTCGTTAACTTCAAGTACAGTAAGCTTTACAAGCTCTTCTGCAAGTTTCTTTACGTCTGCCATGGTGGTAGATCCTTTCGTATTCAAATTGATGATGCGTAGTTTCCTACGCTGGTGCTTTGGTTGTTAGGCTGTAGCCTTTTCGCTCACACCATCCAAAAGCGCGTGCAAGTTGCCTGATAGCGCGTTGGTTGTGTCGTGAACTGGTGAAAGTAGCTGTGCAACCACTTCGGCGATAAGCTGTTGCTTGCTTGGAAGACCAGCAAGTGCAGTTACGTCGGCAGTGCTTTGTGTTAAACCTTCACCGCTAAAGCCGGCAATGAGCTCGAGACCCGGGTGGGTCTTGCCGAACGTATCAAGTACCTTTGCAGGAGCCACTTCGTCGGTGTCGCTAAAAGCGTAGAGCAACTGGCCTACAAGAGCTGATGAATCAGATTCTTTGTAGGTGTCGTTCTCGCCCATTGCAACACGTACGAGGCGATTCTTGACGACCTTGATGGTTACGCCTGCTTCACGAGCTCCGCGGCGAAGCTCTTGGAGCTCTGCAACGGTCAGCCCTTGGTATTTCGCAACGGCTGTTGCTTTTGCGCTCGAGAATAGCTCGCTAAGTTCATTTACCAAAGCTTGTTTCTTATCTTTGCTGATAGCCATAGATAAAAACCTCACTTTTTAGCTAAATTTTGTAATATAACGACCACATTGTTAATGTTCGACACCACTTACTTGATAGGCGGAACCAAAAAGTCTTTGATTCACTATCAAAGACCGTAGGAAAAGAATGTAATTCCCTCGGTGGCATGATTAAGTGAATTTCACCGCCACTGTCTTTGGTAATGTCTGCTCGTATTATAGCAGATTGAGGCTAATAATACAAGATGCACTATGCGGCGGAGGATGCATGGGCTGCAGGGCTTGTAAGCTCTTTGTATAGTGAATCTGCACGGGTGAGGCTGCCGCTTGTGAGTTGATCGTAGGTTGTAACGCCGAGGTGCTTTTTGCGTGCGTGGATAAGCGCAAGATCCTGCGCGTAGCCCTCCCTGTCGATGGCGTCGGCATTTATGCCCAGGTGCTTGCCTAACTTGTAAAGCATATGCGCCGCTTCGCCAATTCGATTTCGAACGCGATCTTTTTTAGTTGTAATCTGTATTTCCGTTCGCAGGTCAGGTCGTTCCGGCTGATCTGATTCTTCTGGCTGCGCAAAAATAAGTGTCACTTTACAGACTCGGTGCGCGCCTTTGTCTACTTCGACAACATCAATAACTTGTCGCATGGCATACTCACTTTCAAAGCCAAGGCCTTCTCGAATTGCCTCGATGTATTCTCTTGGACCCTTGACGTGGATAGCCTTATCACGCTCTGAAGTAGGGGTTAACGTTATTCGCTCGTCACTATCCGAGCGCTCCAAGATGCGTTTGAGTCGTGCGGCGATTTGCGGTACATTGTGCGTTGTGACAGTGGCGCCAAGAATATCGAGTGGGATGTTTTCGTGTGAGCGTGTGCTCAGTTTTTTCGCTAGTGAACCGACTGATTTAAGCCGCCAGTTGACACGTAGATAATCACTCGTACATACACCCTCGCCCATCATGATGCCGTGTTCGGCACCGTGCTTGATAATTTGCTCGTGTATACTATCGCCAAATACTACACTAAAAAGTGCTTCGACATCTTTATCAACTTGCTCTTTATCGCCACGTTCGGAAATAATTTCTTGGGCGCGCTGAAGCGGGGCAATATTGCCAGTAAACATTGCACGTAGCACATGCACGTGACTGTAGAGCGCCATTGCTAGAGCGTCGAAGCCGATAATTTCACAGAGAGGTGCAAGTAATGCTTCGGCCTGGTGGGCGCGGCCAAGCGTCTGACTATCATTTGTCGCGGTTGATGGGTCAAGCTGCGCCAGTAGCTCGCCAGCTTTTATAAGGAGAGACTCTAGGTTGACCGATGAGGCTAGCTCGTTGATGTAGCGCGGCTCAATCGATTTTGAGTGCACTCCCCAATGTTTGATTGAAACTTCGGTAGGCTTATGCGACTGTAGCAAGCTTTGGAGTTCTGGGTCGGCTGAATATCGGCTTGCGACGCTCTTGTGCCAAAAATCTGCGATGACTGGACGGTCGCTCGCGAGGCCAATGACATAGCGTTTTTCTTCTTCAGTTTCACTAGTACTGTTCGCATACACCCTAAGCGCCTCTCGAGCTTGTGCGGCTGTGTCTGGCGCAGTCGCGGCTTCAAGGATTGGTGAAAGCATTGCTGCCGTGTAGGCGCGGGGCGAAAGGTATTCATCGCAGAAATCGGCGATGAGCGCTGTTGTGAGCGCTAATTCTTGCTCTTGTGCCTTGATTTCGGCGTCGGTTAGTTTTGTTGCATCCCATAGACTCTGGTAGGTATCACGAATAACCTCAGACGCACCAGTGAATGCTGCGCCCGGAAAAACAAGCTCACTTGCGTGAGGCGCCCTCTTGTCTAAACGGTGCTCCATCGATGAGTTATTATACAACTCAAGGTTATATAAGTCAAATTACACGTTGAATATACGGCGTATTTCAGCCTGGATATCATCGATAGGACGCATTTGTCCTGCCTTGGGGTCGTATGCATCAATTGCTACGGCAAATTCAGGGAATAGCTCAGCAATTTCGCGGTAATTGCGGTTTGCAAGCGTGAGGTGGTCGCTATCCTTTTCATGAATATCACGCTTAGCTTTTGTATAGCTTCGAGCGGCTTTCTTGTCTACGTTTGCTTGTGCAACATCTGTCGGTACAAGTAGTATTACATTTTTATCAGGACGTGGTAGCTGTAGATCGCCAAATTCCAGATCAAGTATCTCTTGATAGAATGCAAAGCGTTCATTTTGGTCGGCAATCTTAGTCCCCTGGTGGGCGATGTTTGATAGCACATAGCGATCGGCGAGTACTATGCCATCTTTATGTGTTGCAAGCCATTCATCAAGCTCGGGTTTGGCTGCGGCCCGATCCAAAGCAAATGCGGCACTTGCGAGTTCGGCGGCGACTTCGTTGGCCTCGCCAAATTCGCCGCGCAAGTATTTTTCAACGATTACAGCTGAGCGCGTGCCATATCGTGGAAAGCTGAGTTGGTAGACGTCGCGCCCTTCGGCGCGTAGGGCTTCAGCTAGGATTGATGTCTGTGTTCCTTTGCCGGAGCCATCGCCGCCCTCAATCGCAAAAAAATGTCCTCGTGCCTTTGCAGTAGCCATTTTATAAGAGCCCTTCGGCGAGGCCTTCAATTTTGGTCGGTTTGACGCGCTTATCCCGGTGATTGCGAGGCAGCATGTCACTCGGGTGCCAATTGGCGATGAGCTCATCAAGATTGTCGGTGCTCTGATACTTGCCACTCATGCCTTCGCGGCCGTGACTGTAGTCGCCGTCTACTTTGCCAGTTTTATGGAATACAAGTTGACCCATGCGTTCACCTACTGGCAGCACGACAGACTCGTACTTATTGAGATTGTAGATTTCAAGGGTAATGCGGTTGATATAGCCCGGATCCACCCAGCCGGCATCAAAGCAAACTGCTACGCCATTGCGGCCCCAGCTGCTGCGGGCGCGAACTTCAGCGGCGCCACCGTGTGCGCGAATGCCCATGAATTCGTGTGTATGTGCCAAGATACGCTCGCCAGGGCGTAGTACAATGATCGGGTGATCCATCGGAATGTTATCGAATGGTTTGTAGCCGTACTGGTCGCACCACTCTTTGTGCGGCATTGCTTGGAGAGGCCCCTTGAAATACTGCGCAACGTCACCTTCGTCGAATGGATTGTAGACACGGTTATCTTCGCGTACTTCTTGCTTGTAGAAATAGTAGCCAAGCGTGAAATCGAGACTTGCTTCGCTGACATGCGATTCTTTGTATGGCACGCTCACAATTGTACCGTCTGCTACGGCTTTTTTAATTTCAGTATTGCTGAAAACACTCACTAACATTCCCCCGTAATTTTAGATTTATTGTATCATAGTGATATGAAAAGTATTGTTGTTGCTTATGATTCTCACCGTGGCATCGGGGCGTCAAACGACCTATTGTGGCAGCGCGATCTGCCCGCCGATCTTACTCATTTTAAAAAGCTGACGATGGGCGGTTCGCTTATTATGGGGCGTAACACGTTTGAATCTATTGGCCGGGCATTACCTGGTCGCGAGAACATTGTGGTAACTCATCGTCCACTTGATGTGGTGGATGTGATTGCGGTAAATAGTTTGGCTGCGGCATACGAAAAGGCGCATGGCAATCAATTTATCATTGGCGGCGGGCAGATTTACAATCAATCATTGCCCGATACTGATGTTGTGTATGCAACTGAAGTGCATGAAACATTTCCGCAGGCTGAAGTATTTTTCCCAGAACTCGGCGATGACTGGCGCGAAGTTGCGCGTGAGGCGCACTCGGCGGATGACCGCAACAAGTACGCCTACGATTTTGTTACCTATGCGCGTCGCTAAATTGCAACTTGGCCTTTAATGCTCGGGTGATGCTTGTACCCGACGATCTTAAAGTCGTCTGCTTCGAAATCGCCAATGTCTGTTACATCTGGATTTAACTGCAAGCGCGGAGCCTCGTATAGGTCACCTTCGCGAGACAACTGCTCTTCGATCTGCGCGATGTGATTTTTGTAGATATGTGCGCTGCCGAACGTGTGGTAGAAGTAGCGCGGGACTCGGTCGGTGGTTTGTGCCATTGCCGAAAGCAGCATGGCGTACTGCGCCATATTGAATGGCACGCCAAGGAACCAGTCAGCGCTGCGCTGGTACATTTTCATATCGAGATATTTTTTGCCTGTTTCAGGATCGGCTTGGTTAGATGCATTGAACTGGAAGAGTGTATGACATGGTGGGAGGCCTGCTTTGCTCATTTCTTCGAGATCGCTGACGTTCCATGCGCTGACAATAATACGGCGTGAGGCTTTGCCGCTTCGGATTTGATCTTGCGCAATACGTAACTGGTCGATCGGGTTGCCATCGTAATCTGACCAAGCGCGCCATTGATGGCCGTAGATGGGGCCAAGGTTGCCGTATTCTTCAGCAAAGGCGATATCGCCCATTACTCGTTGCAGATAGGTGGTTTTTGCCGCTTTCCATTCTTCGCTGCCCTGCTCTGGAACAGGCTGGTTGGTCTTTTTGAGGTACGCAACAAACGGCCATTCGTCCCAAATATGATTGTCGTGTTCGGCAAGGTAGCGGAGATTTGTGTCGCCATGAAGCATCCAGGCGAGCTCGCTGCGCACCGCTTTTGTCGCAACGAATTTTGACGTTAAGAGTGGAAATTCCTCGCGTAAATCATAGGCCATTTGCGGTTCGCCGAATAAATCGAGCGTACCGACGCCTGTGCGATCATCCGTTGGCTCGCCTTCTTCTAGAATCTGTCTGGCGATAGACAGATATTGCACTTCTGCCCTTGGTTTTACCATAATATCCCCCTGTATTGGTAATTTTCTATCAGTATAGAGATTGCTTATGGATAAATCTAGGGAGAATTTATACCCTAGATTTTGTTACAATACATTGTATGGATAGTAATAGTCTTCATGCGGCGCAAGCGAGCATTTTGTATACGCTTCGTCATGCGACACGAGCGCGGTATAGTGAATTGCTGAGGCCGACGAACCTCGAGGGTGATCGGTTCAAGTACCATCTCGCGACCTTGCTGCGTAAAAAACTGGTATTTAAAGCTATCGACGGGGTCTATGAACTGACGGCCGAGGGCAAAGAATTTGCGAATAGGATTGATGAGTCGACCGGGCGTGAAATTGCCGGTCCGAAAGCGTCGATGCTACTTGTCGTTCGCTCGCATAAGGACGGGGTTACGCACTACTTGGCGCATAGGCGTACTCGTGAGCCATTCCGGGACTATTGGGGTATTGCAAGTGCGCCAATGCTGCGAGGTCTTCCGGTACGGGATTCGGCTGCGCGCGAGCTTAAGAAGCAAACTGGTATTGTAGCGGATTTTGCAGTAGTTGGTATGCAGCGGCTCATTGATACATTGCCAAGCGGCGTTGTTCTTGAAGACAAGTTATTTACGTTATTGCTTGCAGAGGTTGACGATTTACCGCCTGTACATGAGTGGTACGGTGGTGAGAGCGTATGGCTGACACGTCAAGCGCTTCTCGCTAAAGACCGACTCTTCCATACCACACAGGTTTCGCTTGATATGATCGAGCAAGGCCGGAGCTTTAGCGAAGAAGTATGTGTGTATGATAAATCTGATTACTAACAAACAAAAAATCGCCCCCCGACTTGGAGGAGCGATTTTTATTAGTAGTGTCGCTACTAGTTAACCTGGTTCTCTAGCTTGATGCCAGGACCCATAGTTGTTGTAACGGCAGTAGACTTAACGTAGCCGCCCTTAAGGCTGCTTGGCTTCTGGCTCTGGAGACTTGCGAAGAATGCGTTTGCGTTCTCGGTGAGCTTTTCAAGGCCGAAGCTTACTTTACCAATGCTAAGGTGAACGGTTGCCTGCTTGTCAACGCGGTATTCAACTTTACCAGCTTTTGCTTCAGTAGTTGCTTTTGCAACATCTGCAGCAACGGTGCCGCTCTTAGGGTTTGGCATAAGACCCTTAGGGCCAAGCAGACGTGCGTACTTACCAAGCTTTGGCATGTATGCAGGAGTTGCGATAAGAACGTCGAAATTAAGCTCTTCTTTGTCAAGCTGCTTCAAGAATTCTTCGTCACCTGCAATGTCAGCGCCAGCTGCTTTTGCCTTCTTTGCTTCAGCTTCTGGAGCAAATACGGCTACGCGGATGTTTTTACCAGTACCGTTTGGAAGTGCAACGGTTGCACGGATGTTCTGGTCAGCCTGGCGAGGATCAACGCCAAGGCGGATGTGAAGTTCAACGCTTGCGTCAAACTTTACAGGGTTAGTGTCGATTGCAAGCTGCAATGCTTCGGCGAGGTTGTATACTTTACCTGCTTCAAGCTTTTCAGCAACCTTGCGGTAGTTCTTACCACGGCGCTCGAGCTTAGAGCGAGTCATTGGTGCTGGACCCTTGGTGATGTTTGCCTCAGCGTCACCCTGTGGTGTTGTATCGCCAGCTTCTTTGCGCGCTTCTTTTTCGGCTTTTTCTTCAGCTTCGTCAAGTGACTTCTGGCTGCGCTTGCCGGCTTTAGCGACAACAGCTTCGCGTACTTCGTGGTTTTCTGCGGTAGCGATTGCTGCTTCGATTTCAGCGATAGTGTTCTTGTCGCTTACGTCAAGCTTAAGCTCTGCTGCCTGCTCTAGTAATTCGGCTTTTTTAGCCATGAGGATATATCCTTTCTGTGGTACAAACGGCTTTTCAAGGCCTCCCAACATTGATTAACTTGTTAATTATAGCAAAAAATGCATGATTTGTCGAGTGGTTGAGCGATATTTTGGGTGTCGCGCAGAGCCATTCTTGACCTGCTAATTACCTCTGTTAACCGCTACCACTAGCATGCTTAAGATTGACATAAACACTATGGTTTGGTACTATTAGAGATGTGTTTTTTGAATCCCGTCTTTATATAGGGGCATTTCAGTACACAAAATCCACGTGTAAATGACTATAGTTGCCTATCCGTGGGGGTGTAATCTTAGGAGATAACAATGCGTATAGCAAGGTCGGTGGTAGCGCTGACGATTATTCTTGCTGCCACGCTATCATATGGGCATGCAGCCTATGCTGATAGCACTACGTACACAAACACCGCTGCTCAGCCTGACGCTTCGGCAAAAACTGAGCCAGCAAAGACAGTATCAACACCAGCAGTGACGGTGCAAACGGGCGATACGCTTACAGCAATCGCAAGCGCGCATGGTACGACGGTAAACGATATTCTGGTGACAAACGCAATAAGTGATCCAAATTTGATCGAACCAGGTCAAGTTTTACAATTACCTACTCCGCCTCAGGGGCTTACGGGCTTCTCGAGCTCGCTTAAGGTTGCTGCAGCTGCGTTCATGGCGCCGCCGGTACAAGCAACCCAGCCAGTAGTACAAGCAGCTACGACAACTGTCGTGGCACAGCCAACTTATCGTGCGGCAAGTTCCGCAGGTAATGGCTATGTCTGGGGCACCTGTACTTGGTATGTAAAGAGTCGTATCCCAGCGCTGCCAAACCAACTCGGTAATGGAGGTTATGGATGGCTTTCAGCGGCTGCAGCATTTGGCTACGCTACGGGCTCTAGCCCGGCGCCCGGCGCCATTGGTGTCGAGAGTGGCCATGTTGTTATCGTTGAATCGGTTAACGGCAACGGCACGGTGAATATTTCAGAAATGAACTATGCTGGCCAAGTTGGTGTTGTGCATTACCGTACAACTTCGGCGAGTGAATTCCAGTATATTTACGTGTAGTTGGCTCAAAAAACGAAAAACGCCTCCGATTGGTAGTCGGGGGCTTTTTCATCCTGTAGAGGCTTAGCAGACACTGAGAAGCATCCACGCACCAGCGTTTTCGCGAAGACAAAAGCTTCGTTCGCCGTCGCTCATCGTAACCGTTGAATGGATTTGCTCACCTCGACGTGAGATGACGCGAATGCCGCGGTCGATGAATTGATAGGTGCGACCTCCCCATTCCATGCGCTTTGGGATTGGTTGCATATCGCGACCGAACCCAATTGCGGTAATAGAAACAGGACTATTTATTAAATTGTTCATAGCATACTCTCCTATGGAATTAACGTTTATAAGTGGTGGAGTATGAACGACAAGACCGCTGGCCTGCCCCACTTAATTAGCGAGTACAGCGTATGTCTGAAGTCGTGATTTCGGAAGGTTCTCCTCTGTTAGGAGAGCCTAATGCTAAAGTACGGTTTGGGAGTGGAAATTTGCCACAAGTGGCAAAAGTACTACCATAACCATCTTCTATTGTGGGCTCATATGAGCTAGGAGTCAAGACTGGCAATTGTTAAATAAGAGTGTGAAAAAGATGCAAAAAACCGGTAATATTATATACTAATATTATGATAGAGTCGTCTGGAGAATTCTCACAGCAACTAGAGATTCCTGATAAATGTAGGCGCTGTATTGCGCTTGCTCGACTTGCCTATAGGCACGATGATATTGGCAGGAAGATTTCTGAGGTATCTGAGGCGAGAATGTCAGGTGATTTGGAGCGACAGTGGATTGCAGAGGCTGCTTCTATGGGTGACATGACGGATGATGAAGCGGCTGCTTTTGTCGCCAGCCAAGAGCCCCTTCTTACAGCAGAATTTATTGGTAAACTTGAACAGCTTGATAGACGGCGCGAGGCGCAGCTTCATATGGCTCGAGGGGTGCTTGAGCACTGCAATGGAGGCATGCTTACATTGACTACCGAGACGGCTGAGGAGTTGGTAACGGTTGAGGCTTGTAACTCTAAGAATTCCGAGGCCTTGCAAGGCGTTCCCGATGCCCATGTCGTACGCATTATTCGTCAGCCAATTCCCGTCAGTGTTACCGACTAATTATAGTCGCCGCCACTTATGCCAAGATATTCTTCGAGCGTTTGGACGCCACCGCGCTTCATCGCAAGTGCAGTATCGCTGCCGACGTAGCGCCAGTGCCATGGCTCTGGCGAATAGCCAGTGACGCCAGTGAGGCCGCTCGGGTAGCGTTCGATAAATCCAAAGTTGGCTGCATTTTGCTTGAGCCATGCATATTGTTCAGTGCCGCCGAAACATTCGAGGACGCATCCGCTTGTATCGAGGTCAGCGGCAAGCCCTGTCTGGTGCTCGCTATAGCCAGGCCGTGCGCTAACCGTGTCGGCAGCCGTAGTACTGCCATTAACCTGGACCCAGTTATTATAGGTGGCTACCTGGTCGCTGTATGAGCGGTAGGCGCTTGTGAGGCCAAACGGCAAGCCTGCCGCGGCTGCGGCTTGCATCATTTGTTGCATGTGGGTTGCAGTGACGCTGCGCATTAAATAGCCATCAAGTGACGTAAGGTCGGGTGGCGCCCATGAGGGTGGGTTGATGCAATGTTTTTTGTTTACAATAACGATGATTGATGTTGGATTACTGACGTCACAATGTGGTGCTGCTGTTGTGGTTGTCGTGGCTGCAACTTTTTTGGGATATGGTGGGATAGATTTGACTGTTTGCTCGGCACTGTGTGCTTCGGTCTGGTTTACTGAGGCAAGTATGCGGGCGAACGATTTGCTTGAAGAGGCTGCGGTTTGACTGTTTGCAAACTTCTTTTGAGTCGCGGCAACCGTTTGATTTGCTTGCAGTTGGAAGATGCCGATAATAGCGGCGTCAAGGATGATAAGTGCCAAAATAACTATCGCAGTAAGGCGACGGTGGTGGGTTGTGCGAGTGGTGTGAATGGCTTCGGCAAGTACTTTTGCGCGCTGCCGTCGCTCGACGGATTTTCGCATATACTCAGTATACTATATCCCCTTATGCTTCGCTTGGACGGCAAATGAAATACGAGGCTCATAAATGGCCTCGTATTTCAGTGAGCTTAGGTGTGATTAGTCGGTGACTTCTACGCCCATGCTGCGTGCTGTACCAGCAATAACCTTTACAGCGCCGTCGAGATCGATCGCGTTAAGCTGACCCATCTTGGCCTGTGCAATTTCCTCGAGCTGAGCGCGAGTAATCTTGCCTACTTTTTCAGAATGTGGCTTGCCACTACCCTTTTGGATGCCAATAGCTGCACGAATCATGTCGTCAACTGGCTGGCCAAGACTCTTCCATGTGAAGGTGCGGTCTTCAAAAACCTGGATGTGTACGATTACATCTTTGCCCATGTCTGCTTTAGTAGCATCGTTGAATGGGTTGATGAAATCCATCATGTTAAGGCCCCACTGACCAAGTGTGCTACCTACTGGAGGACCAGCAGTCGCGCGACCGGCAGGGATACGGAGTTTGAGGTTACCAATTACCTTTTTTGCCATAGTAAATATTATCCTTTATTTCTTACTGCTAAATTTGAAGCATTTCGCAGTGCGTAACGGTTGTAAATTATACCAAAACTTCTATGTTTTTTCAAGCACTGCGGGTTCTAGGGCAATAAAATCGCCCCTTGTCCGGTGGTTGGGACGTTCCGACCCGGTGCCTCGCGTAGATCATACGTGGGCACCGGGCCGGATGAGAAGAGCTGGCTCGGTTAGAGCTTCAACCCATGCCTCGGGAAGCCCCGGACGATTCCTCTGGCCCCGTGGAGGTGCTCATAGGGAATCTGTTCGTCGATGATCCGGCAGAACGCCGGGTCCTGGTCCAGGAGTTCGAGCCTTCGCAGCCTCCAGGCCTCATCGGTCTGCCATTCCACAGAATCCGAGTGCTTGGGCGGCTCGTCCAGCAGACGCCAGGCCAGGTCGGCCTCCATGGGCTTCATCCAGGCCTGATCGTCATCAGTACTTGCTGTGCGGGGTGTGAAGTTAGCAGTGGTCAAGGCCACTCCTCTCTCGGTCGCCTTCCCTTACGGATGACGAACGTGATACATATATTATAACTTTAGTGTAATAGCGTCAATGTCGTCGCTATACAAAAATACCTCCCAAATAGGAGGTATTTTTGTATCTACTGTGAAATGTTAGACTTTTTTCACTTGGAGTGCATCGAGCTCGACTGGAGTGTCGCGACCAAACATGCTGACCATGACCTTAAGCTTGCCCTTAGCGGTGTCGATTTCGCTTACTGCGCCGTCGAAGCCCTTAAATGGACCGTCAACGATATTGACCACTTCACCTTCAGAGAAGTCGATTTGGTGCTTAGGGTCTTCAACGCCCATGCGACGCTTGATCTTGGTGATCTCGCTATCAGATACAGGAGTAGGCTCGGTGCCGCTACCAACAAAGCCAGTAACACCAGGGGTGTTACGTACGATGTACCAAGTTTCGTCGGTGAGCTTCATCTCAACCAGTACATAGCCCTGGAAGATTTTAGCTTCGATAACCTTGCGCTTACCGTTCTTGATCTGGATTTGCTTTTCTTTTGGCACCATCGCGTCGAAGATCTTGTCAGCCATGTCGACTGCCTGGATGCGCTGACGGATGCTATCGGCTACCTTTTCTTCGTAGCCAGAATACGTGTGAATCGCGTACCATTGACGAGTTGAGTCGTAGCGGTTTAGTTTTGCCATAGATTAGTTACTCCCGAGGATTAGTTTAAATAATTGTGCAAAGCCGTAATCAAAGAGGAGGACAACAATAACGAAAAAGAGTGTGAATGCAACAAGTGCGCCGGTCATGCCCCATGTGCTTTTGCGGTCAGGCCAACGAACTTGTGTAAGTTCGTACCAAGAACCCTTAAAGTAGTTTGCAATCGCGCGAAGCGGGTTGCGACTACTGATCTGTTCGCGTTTTTCAGTCTTAGCGACAGCTTCTTTTTTCTTGCTGTCGATAGCTGGTTTAGCTTTTGCAACAGTAGCCTTTTTAGTGCTACTTTCGCTTGCCTTGATGCGAGTCACCTTAGTGCTTGCGTCAGAGTCTTTCTTGGTTGGTGCTTTTGCCACTCCGTGTCTCTCCCAAAATTAAAAGCCTGGTTTACTCACCAGACTGTCAAGTCAAGTATAGTGAGTATTATGTAAACCGTCAAGCCCTAGCCTATTTCTTGGCGGTATGGATGATGAACTTAAACGTTGAGCCGTGATTTAGTCGAGATGTCATTTCGATTTCTATGCCAAGCTTTTTAGCAAGCTTGTGTACGACATAAAGGCCGAGGCCGGTGCCGCCCGTTTCGCGCGTTCGGTAGTCTTCGCTGCGCCAGAATTTTTCGAACACATGTGCTTGGTCTGATTTCGAGATACCGATGCCCGTGTCTTTAACTGCTAGCTCCAGTTTGCTGCCCGCGAGTTTTTTGGCCATGAGTGTAACCTCGCCCTCTTTTGTGTATTTGATGGCGTTTGTAATGAAGTTCTGAAGGAGCTCTTTGAGGTATAGTCGGCTTGCGCTTACCTCGCCAAGCTGTGGTTCAACATCGAGATTGAATCGGAGGCCTTTTGCTTCAGCTTGCGGCGCATATTCTTTAAAAAGGTCCTGTACGAGCTCGTCCATACTGATCTCTTCGGTCGCATCTCCAACGCCACGCTCGGCGCGACTGAGCGTACTAAGATCGTTCACCATACGTGCAAGGAATAATACTTGCTCGTGTGACATTTTGATGTTTTCACGAAGGACTGGTTGTGGCACATCGGTGCGCTCCATCATGAACTCGAGGTTAGAAAGAGATCCTTCAGCCACGGTAATTGGCGTGCGAAGCTCGTGACTTACCACTGAAATGAATTCGTCGCGCTCTTCTTCGAGCGATTTTTGCTTAGTGATATCGCGTAAGATAATGACAAATCCGTCGTTGTGGGTCTCTTGGTTACTCGAGCTATCGTTGCTGCGGATTGGTGAGTAAATAACGCTGAGGCGAATTGTTTCGCCAGAGATGGTTGCACGTAGATCTTCGCGCGTAACAACACCGCGAGCAAGCGCAAAGTTAGGAATCATCTTGAACGGTTTATTGTCATCGTCGGTAAGGCGTAGGATTTTATCTATGTGCAGTCCGTTGATGTCGCGGTTTGTATCGAGCAGGCTGAGGCAGGCTGCATTATAGACACGAATTACACCATCTTTATCAGTGCTAATAACCGCATCGGCAAGGTTATTTACAATCGTTAAAATGCGGTCGCGCTGCAGAATCTTTTCGGCTTGGTTGCGTGCGAGTTCCAAACGGTCAATTTCTTGCGAGGCTACTACTGTGCCACAGACAAACCCTACGACGAGCGCGCCGAGCGAGAATAGCCCAGATTGCAGCATATACTGCGTGTCATCCATGTGGAGCATCATGTCGCCGAGCATGGTTACGAACAACACGAGAATACTAAGGTTGAGCCCATCGCGTCCGAAATAGGTATACGATGCTAGGAATAATACTACCGCGCAGCCTGTGAACGGCATGGCGAGGCCTGATACAAATAGAACGTATCCAACTGCAAGTGCATGGTAAAGGAATAATCGGGTGCCTGCATCGGCACGCGAAGTGACTTCATTGAACCAGTTGTAGAGTCCGAGAGTTATCCAGGCGGCACAGATGCAGTAGAACAATGTTGGGTTGACCGCTCGGTTTGATTCGACGATGTCGACTTGCAGGAGCCATCCGTATAGAGAAAGAATTACAGGAACAACGAAGCCGGCAAGGCGTATTGTACGTTCAGTACGCGCGTTAATATGTAGTATCGCACCCATCCCCTGTTTCATTGTTGTTATTGTACCATGTTGCTGCGTGAAAAGCACTTGCTTTTTACACCCCTGGTGAGTGTGTGGCAATCTGCCGTTTATGGAGGCGATAGTGGGGGTTGATAGCCTCGACTTCTGCCCAAAAATGTTTGGAATGGTTCATGTGGCGCGTGTGACATAACTCGTGTACGAGCACATAGTCGATGAGCTCATCCGGAAGTTTCATTAGAGCAATATTGAGGCTAATTGTACCGGTACTGCTGCAGCTTCCCCATCGGCCGCTTGCGTGGCTAAAACGGATGCGCTCGTAGTTGAATCCGTGCGTGCGTGCAAGTGCCGCAAGTTGGCCTGGCAGGTAGGCCTTAGCCTCACGGCGTAAGATACGAATGACAGTATCGCGAATTTGTTGCTGTACGGCCGTATCTTCGAGTTGGCTTGTTGGCGGCAGATATACTAGGAGGCGCTCGCGCAGAATCTTGGTAGTTGGACTTTTGACGGTTTGGGTTGGTACGACGGCGAGCGTGTGAGTTTTGCCTATTGTTTGCCCATCTTCGTAAGGCTTTGCGGTTGAGGTGTGTGCTGCCAGTCTGCGAAGGTCCTCGCGTGAGTTATTGACTACCTGCTTGATGAAAATGAGCGGCGTATAAAATGGTGCGGTGGCGGCATAGCGACCGTCGGTGCCGATTTTTATATGCACACTGCGCATACCTCGTCGTTTATGGACGATAATCTCGCCAAATTCTGGATCGGTAAAAGAGGACATATTATTGTATGCGTTTGCGAACTGGTACTACCGGCGATGGCTGACGCTCGTGTACGACTGGCGGACGGTTGTCATTGCCGATATGATTCAAAACCATACGGAGCTGTGTAGCATACGTGTGGCGGCCACTGACAACGAGTGCTCTTTCAGACTCGGTCGGTGCTTCGAATCGTTGCATCGTTGATTCATACGATTCTTGGTTGCGGCCTTTTTTCGCTGAACGTTGGCGCGAGATGCTCGGATCGGCTTGCACCCACACAAAAAGTGGGTCGTAGCCATGTTTTTTAGCAAACTCGGCAAATTCAGCGCGTAGTACCTTTGTTTCGCTGTTGCCTTCTAGGATAAACGTTTGGTTAGTTTTACAGATTTCTGTTAACAGGAGTGCAATAATGCGACCTGATATTGCTCGGTCATTTGTAATTGCAGTAATCGTTTCACTATCAATAAACGGCGTACTAAATGTTTGCGAAAATTGACTCGCAAAGAAGCTTTTACCGCTCCCAGGTACCCCTACCATCATAATCGCTCGCGGCCGCGCAAGGTGTAACGATCTCATATGCACCATTGTAGCAGAAAAAATGCGAGTTTGTCAGATGAGATAAGCATAAGAAATATAGTTATACACTAACATTGACAAAACTTAAAAAAAGGAGTAGAATGAGAATGATCAAAATACACTAAGTTCAGGGAGGAACGTGTATGAAGAAATTACGATTATTAATTGGTAGTGTAGCGGCGTTTGCAGTACTTGCTATTGCTGGCTTGCTCTACATACCACATGCAGATGCTGGCCAGTGTCTGTCGAGTTCGGTTATGAAGTGTGGATTTACTTCTGCAACTGATATGCGCAACAAATATAACAGTGATGATACTCCAGGTACAAAGAACATTTACACGTACTTTGGCATTACAAGCAACATCGTTAACCACTACACCACTAAAGATGGTACAGTAACGAAAAATGGTGATGTATACATTGGTAGCGAAAAAGTCGCTACTGGTGCTATGACCGCTGACCGCATTGACATTGCTGGCTCAAACCGTGCAACTAAGCACAGTTACAATGGTACGACATTTTATACACGTACGACTGAAATTGCCCCAAATCGCGCAGCAAGCGCAAAGGTTATCGTATTCCTTGATAACAACGGCGAATTTGCCGGTGCAGTCGTATACGACTGCGGTAACCCAATTAAGGGTCACCCAGTACCAAAGCCAAAGCCACCTGTATATGCATGTAACTCATTGAAGGCTGCACCTGTAAGCGGTAGCCGTACCACCTTCACTTTCACTACTTCTGCAAGTGCAAGTAACGGTGCAACAATCAAGGACTACAGCTACAACTTTGGTGACGGTAGTACTAAAACTACTGGCGCATCAACCAGCCACGCTTACACAAAGCCCGGTACGTACACTGTAACAGTTAACGTAAATGTGACCGTTAACGGCAAAACTGTCGTTGCCCCTGGTAGCTGTAAGACATCTGTAACTGTGAAGCCTGAAATGTGTACGATTCCTGGTAAGGAACAGTACCCTAAGAACGATTCACACTGTTGCGTAGAGACTGTAAAAGCTTGTAACCTCGACACCAAAAAGATCGAGACTGTCGACAAGTCTAAGATCGACAACATCCACTACACTACTGATCTTTCTAAGTGTCAGGTAGTAGAAAAAGTTCAGGCATGTAACCTCGATAC
>Ga0207705_10000092_pt1 | contig 109488 bp, 91 predicted proteins | sample KBSC13metaG_FD_184314 | JGI IMG/M metagenome (GOLD analysis project Ga0207705, IMG submission 184314) | Corn rhizosphere microbial communities from Kellogg Biological Station, Michigan, USA - KBS C1-3 metaG (SPAdes) (version 2) | ecosystem: Host-associated > Plants > Roots > Rhizosphere > Soil... | reverse complement strand
GCGGCCAGCATTACCTCTGGATCGTGCCGGTGCTTCTGCTGCCCTGGATCGGGATCGGCGCTTATGTGATCTACAATTTTGCGTCCGGCGCGGCGCAGAACTATGCCGTGCGCCGCTACGCCGACAACATGCCCAACATCACCGATCCCGGCACCTCCTATCGCCAGAAGAAGCGTGAACTGGAGACGGTGGGCTCCGTGCAGGCCAAGCGCGTGTTCGCGGAGGAGTGCCTCAAGCGCGGGCGCTTCCAGGATGCCGTCGATCTGTATGAAAGCGCCGCGCAAGGCACCTTCGCGGAGGATAACGCGCTGCTGCACGGACTGGCGCGCGCGAAATTGCTGGCGGGCGATGGCGCGGGTTCGGAAAGCGCGTTCGATGCGCTGCGGGCCGCTGATCCCCATGCCTTCACGCAGGACGCGCATCTGGATTACGCCCGCGCGCTGGCGCTGCAAGGCAAGAACGAGCAGGCCGCCGCCGAATATGAAAAGCTGGCGCGGGTTTATCCCGGCGAGGAAGCGCGCTGCCGTTATGCCGTGCTGCTGAACGAAATGGGCCAGCGCGAAAAGGCGCAATCGCTGTTCCGCGCGATCGTGGAGGCGGTGAAATCCTCGCCGTCCTATGTCCGCCGCCGCCAGCGCGAATGGCTGAAGATCGCGCAGCAGAATCTGAACTGATCAGGCTTCCGCCATCGCGGATTCATATTCCTCGTTGACGGCCACCCAGCGCGCTTCGGCGGCGTCGAGCTTACGCTGCGCCTCGGCGCGCTTCTTGGACACGGCGGTCGCCTTCGCGCGATCGTTGGTGAAGAGCAGCGGATCGGAAAGCGTCTTGTCGTATTTGGCAATTTCCTTGTTCAACTCCGCGATCTGCCCCTCGGCAAGCTCGACCTTTTCCTTCAGCGGCTTCAGCGCCTTGCGCCTATCGGCTTCCTGACGCCGCAGATCTTCCTTCGAGATTTTCGGCGCCGGTTCTTCGCGGCGCGCGGGCGCGTTCTTTCCCGTAAGCAGGAAGCGGCGATAGTCGTCCAGGTCGCCTTCGAACGGTTCGACGCGGCCATCGGCAACGAGGAAGAGCCGGTCCATCGTCGCTTCGATGAGGCGGCGGTCATGGCTGACGAGGATGACCGCGCCTTCGAAATCGTTGAGCGCCATCAACAGTTCTTCGCGCGCGTCGATGTCCAGATGGTTGGTCGGTTCGTCGAGGATGAGCAGGTTCGGCTTGTCGAGCGTCGCCAAAGTCAGCATCAGCCGCGCGCGCTCGCCGCCCGAAAGCTTGCTCACCACGGTCGTCGCCTTGTCGCCGACAAGGCCCATCGAGCCGAGCCGCGTGCGCAGTTCCGTTTCCGTCATCTTGGGGCGATAGCGCGCCAGCGTCTGCACGGCGGTGATGGTGGCGTCCATTTCATCGAGCTGGTGCTGCGCGAAATAGCCGACCGTCAGCTTGCGCGAGAACACTGCCTCGCCGCCCATGCTTTGCAGGCGGCCCGCGATGAGCTTCGCCAGCGTGGATTTGCCGTTGCCGTTCTTGCCCAACAGCGCGATGCGATCGTCCGGATCGAAACGCAGCGAGATGTTGGAGAGTACGGGGCGTCCGTCATAACCGACGGAAACTTTCTCCATCGTCACCAGCGGTGGGCTCACATTGTCCGGCTTGGGCAGCTTGATCGGCGCGATATATTCATCCGGCGGCACTTCCACCTTCTGCAACCGCTCCAGCATCTTCATGCGACTCTGCGCTTGCCGCGCCTTCGAGGCTTTCGCCTTGAAGCGATCCACGAAGGCCTGCATGTGCTGGCGGGCGGCATCCTGCTTCTTGGCAAAGGCGATGTCGTTCGAGCGGCGCATCGCGCGCGTGGTGACGAACGTGTCGTAATCGCCGGTGTAGAGCGTGAGCTTCTTGTATTCGAGATGCAGAATGAATTCGACAACGCTGTTGAGCAGGTCGCGGTCATGGGAAACGATCAGCACCGTGCCGCGATAGCGCTTGAGGTAATCCTCCAGCCACAGCACGCCTTCAAGATCGAGATAGTTCGTCGGCTCGTCCAGCAGCAGCAGATCGGGCGCGGAGAACAATATTGCCGCCAGCGCCACGCGCATGCGCCAGCCGCCGGAGAATTCCGAGCAGGGGCGCAACTGTTCCTCGGCGTTGAAGCCAAGGCCTGCGAGAATGGAGGCCGCGCGCGCCGGCGCGGCGTAAGCGTCGATGGCGTCCAGCCGCGCATGAATGTCGCCCAGCGCATGGCCATCGGTTTCGGTTTCCGACCGCGCCAGAAGCTCGATGCGTTCCTTGTCTGCGGCCAGCACGGTATCGAGCAGACTGATGTTGGAGGAGGGCGCTTCCTGCGCCACGCTGCCGATGCGCCAATTGGACGGTTTTGTGACTTCTCCCAGATCGGGATGAAGCTGATCCAGGATGACCTTGAGCAGCGTGGATTTGCCCGCGCCGTTGCGGCCCACCAGCCCCACGCGCCGACCGGCAGGCAGCGAAGCGCTCGCGCCCTCTATGATTTCCCGGCCCGCGATGCGGACGGTGATGTCGTCGATGACCAGCATAGTGGCGGGTGGCTACAGTACCGTGCGGACTTTTCCAACCCTCCCCTCGAGGGAGGGTCGAAACGCGAAGCGTTTCGGGGAGGGGTGCGCGTCAGCGCAATGACCCCTCCCCGAAAAATTCTGCGCTGCGCTTGAATTTTGTCGGCCCTCCCTCAAGGGGAGGGCGATAACTTGCCTCAGTTCTGCGCCACACTTATAAGGCCCGCGATTTCCCTTGCTTTGGAGTTCCCTATGCCCGTCGAGCGCACGCTTTCCATCATCAAGCCGGACGCCACCAAGCGTAACCACACCGGCGCCATCGTCGACCGTTTCGAGAAGGCCGGCCTTCGCGTCATCGCCTCCAAGCGCATGCAGCTTTCCACGGCGCAGGCCGAAGCCTTCTACAACGTGCACAAGGCGCGTCCGTTCTTCAAAAGCCTCTGCGAATTCATGACCTCCGGTCCCGTGGTCGTGCAGGTTCTGGAAGGCGAGAACGCCATCGCGAAGAACCGCGAAGTCATGGGCGCGACCGATCCGTCCAAGGCCGCGCCGGGCACCATCCGCAAGGATTTCGCGGAATCGATCGAAGCCAACTCGGTTCACGGCTCCGACGCTCCGGAAACCGCCGCGCATGAAATCCGTTTCTTCTTCTCCGACCTCGAACTGGTTGGATAAGATACGCATGCTCTGAGGCCCCGAACGATGGACTTCGCGATGAAAGACAAGGTTGTTGTCGTCACGGGGGCCACGTCGGGGATCGGGGAAGTCGCCGCCGACAGGCTGGCGCAAAAAGGCGCGCGCATCGTCTTCGTGGCGCGTGACCGCGAACGCGGCGAAGCGGCGCGCAAACATTTCCGCGCGATCGCCGGCCAATCCGATCACACGGTCCACTATGCGGATCTCACCAAGCTCGCCGATCAGAAGCGCGTGGCAAAGGAAATCGCGGACAGCGAGCCGCAGATCGACGTGCTCATCAACAATGCGGGTGCGATGTTCGGCTCGCGCCAGGTGACGGAAGACGGTCTGGAGAAGACCTTCGCCCTGAACCACATGTCCTATTTCACGGTCACCAACATCCTGCTCGACCGGCTGAAAGCGACGCCGGGCGCGCGTATCGTCTCCACCGCGTCGGGCGCGCATGTCGGCAACAAGCTAAACTTCGACGACCTGCAATCGGAGAAGAGCTATTCGCCTTTCGCCGTCTATGGCCGCTCCAAGCTGATGAACATCCTGTTCACGCGCGAGCTGACCAAGCGGCTCGCGGGAACGGGCGTCACGGCGAACTGTCTGCATCCCGGCTTCGTCGGCACGCGCTTTGGCGACGAGAGCGGCGGGCTGATGTCATGGGTCATCAAGCTGGGCAAGAATTTCGCGCTGACGCCGGAGCAGGGCGCCGAAACGATCATCTATCTGGCCTCGTCGGACGATGCCGCGGGAAAGTCCGGCGGCTATTACGACAAGAAACAGCTCACCGCCCCGTCGCGCGCCGCGCAGAGCGACGCGGATGCCAAACGTCTGTGGGATATCTCCGCCAAGATCGCTGGCGTGGGGTTCTGATGAGCAATGCCCGCAAGAAAGAGCTGCTGCGCGAATACAAGGAAACCGCGCAACGCGCCGGTGTGTTCTCCGTCACTTGCGGCGAGCAGCGCTGGACCGGCACATCGCGCAATCTCGAAAAGCAGCAGAACTCGCTATGGTTTCAGCTTCGCATGAACGGATTTCCGAACCCGGACGTGCAGAAAGCCTGGAACGCGCAAGGCGAAGCCGCCTTCGCTTACGACGTGCTGGAAGAAGTGAAAGACGACAACGCGCTTATCATCGGCGAGTTGCTGAAAGAACGCGAAGCGGCATGGCGCAAGGAACTGAGCGCCGAAAAGCTGGTGGGGTAACTCTACTTGTCATCCCCGGCGAGGCGCGCATTTCGCGCGCCGAGGGAAGGGGACCCAGGTGGTGAAGCCTGTTCGATTTCAAAAGACGATCTTTGATTTTCCATTGAGACCGCGCGATCGCGAACACCTGGGTCCCCTTCCCCTCGCTTCGCTCGGCCGGGATGACAAGGGGTTAAGCGGAGAAAACGGATTTTCCGTTTTCCAACCTCACTTTGCCTTCCGCCACCAGCTTCACCGCTTCCGGATAGATCCGGTGTTCCTCGACAAGAATGCGCGCCGCCAGCGTTTCCGCCGTATCGGCGGGCAGCACGGGCACGGCGGCCTGTGCGATGGTCGGTCCGCTGTCGAGTTCGGCCACCACGAAATGCACCGTGCAGCCGCTCTCTTTCACGCCCGCATCCAGCGCCTGCTGATGCACGCGGATACCGGGAAAGAGCGGTAGCAGCGATGGGTGAATGTTAAGAAGCCTGCCTTCCCACATCTTCGCGAACCATTCGGAATGGATGCGCATGAAGCCGGCTTCGGCAACGAGATCGATTTTCGCTTCGCGCAGCGCCATATCGATGGCGCGGTCGAACGCTTCGCGGCTCTCATAATTCTGATGCGGGATAACGCGCGCGGGAATACCCGCGTTCTGCGCGACGCACAATCCGGCGGCGTTCTCCTTGTTGGAAATCACCAGCGCGATCTCCGCCGGATAATCCGGCGCGCGCGCCGCATCGATCAGCGATTGAAGATTGCTGCCACGGCCGGAAATCAGAACGGCGACACGAACGCGGCTCACAGCTTCAGCGCGCTCTTGTAACGGACCTTCGCCTCGCCATCGCCTTTGACCAGCGTGCCGATGCGCATGGCGCGTTCGCCGCTTTCTTGGAAAGCGTCGATCACATGGCCGGCGCATTTCTCGGAAACAATCGCGATCAACCCCAGGCCGCAATTGAAGGTGCGCAGCATCTCGCGTTCTTCGATGCCGGCGGATTTCGCCATCCAGCCGAACACCGGCGAGGGCGTCCATGTCGCCAAATCGATCTCCGCGTCCAGACCATCGGGCAAGGCGCGCGGCAAATTCTCGGTGATGCCGCCGCCGGTGATATGCGCGAACCCTTTCACGCCACCCGCGCGGATCGCTTCCAGCCCGCTCTTTATATAGAGCCGCGTCGGCGCCAGCAGCGCTTCGCCCAGCTTGCGTGATTTGTCGAACGGCGCGGGCGCATCCCATTCCAGCCCGGCATCGCTCACCACTTTGCGCACTAGCGAATAGCCGTTGGAGTGAACACCCGACGACGCCACACCGATCAGCACATCGCCCGCCACCATGTCGTGCGTCCGGGGCAGAACATGGCCACGCTCCACCGCGCCAACCGCGAAGCCCGCCAGATCGAAATCGCCCTTGGCATAAAGCCCGGGCATCTCCGCCGTTTCGCCGCCGACCAGCGCACAGCCGGACTCTTTGCAAGCGCGCGCGATGCCTTCGATCACCGTCGCGGCATCATCCACGTCCAGCTTGCCGGTCGCGTAATAGTCCAGAAAGAACAGCGGTTCGGCGCCCTGCACGATGATGTCGTTCACGCACATCGCCACCAGGTCCTGCCCGATGCCGGAGAACAGCTTGGTGTCGATCGCAATTTTCAGCTTGGTTCCCACGCCGTCGGTCGAGGACACGAGGATGGGGTCTTTGAACCCTGCGGCCTTCAGGTCGAACAGGCCTCCGAAGCCGCCGAGGTTCGCATCCGCGCCTTTGCGCCGGGTGGCCTTCGCGGCGGGGGCGATGCGATCGACCAGCGCGTCGCCCGCGTCGATGTCGACGCCGGAGTCCTTATAGGTGATGCCGTTGCGGCCGGACGTCATGGAATCCCGTATGTGGCGCGACGGCCCCGTTTAAGCAGCCAGCCCAGACCTGACAACCGCAAACTTGGCGCAGGACAGTCGTTTCCTGTGGCTTTCCAGCGCTTTCGCGGAATGTCCGGCCCACCTATATTGGCCCCGCTTCGAGGGTCTCCATGCGCCATACACTTCTTTTTGCTGCTCTGGCTTTTCTTGCTTTGGCGCCGGTTTCCGGCGTGCAGGCGGCTTCGGCCGATCCATTCACCGTGACCAACATCCCGGTGGATGCCTCCGCCGCCTCGGCCACCGAAGCCCAGACCATCGCCATCAATTCCGGCAAGGCGCGCGCCTGGCAGATGGTGCTCAAAAGGCTGCTCAAGCCCGAAGACATCGCCAAGGTTCCCGCGCTGGACGATGTGGCGCTGACCCGGCTCATCGCCAGCTACCTGCCGCAGGACGTGAAGCGGTCGACCACGCGCTACGTCGCCAAGATGACCTATGCGTTCAACCCGGCCGCGGTGCGCCACCTGCTGCGCGGGGCGAACCTCGCCTATTCCGACGCGCAGGCACACCCGATCCTGATCCTTGCGATGTCACCCCGCTGGGCGGGCCGTTCGCCCTGGGCTGCCGCCTGGGCGACGCCGCTTTATTCGCATGCCGCGCTGCCGATGGTTTTGCCTTATGGCGATGCGCTCGATCAGGCCACGCTGGGCGATACCGACGTCAATACGACGACATGGCAGGACGTGGAGCCATCCGCATCGCGCGTGAAAGCCGAGGAAGCGGTGATCGCGCAGCTCAACGTTTCGGGCGGTCAGACCATCGTCAAGATGAAGCGCCTGGGCCTTGGCGTTTCGCCGCCGATCCCGGATGTGACCGTGCCGGGCACGCCGCCGGGCAATCTCAAGGCCGCCGCCGCCGCAACCGCCGCCGCGATCGCCACCTATTGGAAAAACCGCACCGCGATCGATTACAGCCGCCGCAACCGGCTGACCGCGGACGTGACCATCGACTCGCTGACGCAATGGGGAACGTTGCTCTCGCGCCTGGGCATGATCCCCACGCTCACCGATGTGGCGGTGAACGCGATGGACATCGGAATGGCGCGGCTGTCCTTCACCTATGTCGGCACGGCTGATCAGCTGCGCGACAGTCTGGTGCAACAGAAAATCGATCTGACGCAAAAGACGGCGGGCGGCACCTATACGCTGACCCTGCAGGATTCCGATCCTGCCACCACGACGGCAGGGCAGTGAGTATCGTTCTGCGCAACATACCCAACATCCTGACCGCGCTCAGGCTCGCGGCTTCGCCTGCGCTTGTCGCGTTGCTCTGGCGCGGCCACGACTATGCGGCGCTGATCGTGTTCGTGATCGCCGGCGCCACCGATGCGCTGGACGGTTATCTCGCCAAGCGCTTCAACCTGCAGTCCCGTTTCGGCCGTTACATGGACCCCGCGGCCGACAAGCTTCTGATGCTCACATCGTTTATCGCGTTGACGGTGCTGGGCGTCACACCGATCTGGCTAACGGCGCTCGTCATCACGCGCGATGCGGCCATCGTCATCGGCATCGGCCTGGCGCATCTGTGGGCATTGCCGGTGCGTGCGACACCCAGTTTCCTCGGCAAGGTCAGCACCGCCGTTCAGGTGAGTTATGTCGGCCTCATGCTGCTGCTCCTGACATTCGATATTCACGCCCGGCTGCTGATCAGCACCGCCGAGATCGCGGTTGCGGCCTTCACGCTCGCATCCGGCCTTGGCTACGCGCAAATCTGGCTGCGCGCCGCGACGCATTCGCGCCGCCCGGCCTGATCTTGCCGCAGCAACTTCCTTTGCCGCTTGGTTCCCGCGTCGCCATGACGCGCGAAGATTTCGTGCCGTCGCTCGCAAGCGCGCCGGCGCTGGCGTTCATCGACTCCTGGCCGCAATGGCCCGTTGCCGCGGCGGCGCTGCATGGGCCGTCCGGCTCGGGCAAATCGCATCTCGCCGCGATCTGGCATGCACGGTCCGGCGCACAGATCGTTTCGGCGAAAGAGCTCAGCGGCGCGCTTGCCGGATTGGATCCCGCATCGCCGCTCATTGTCGAAGATATGGATTCGGCGCATGTCAGCCCGGCGCGCGATGCGGCGCTGTTTTCGCTTCTCGAGCGCGCGCAAACCAACAGTCCGGTGTTGTTGACCGGCCGCGAGCCGCCATCGATGTGGAAGACATCGCTTCCCGACCTGGCGTCGCGTTTTTCCGCGCTGCTGGCATTTCCCCTCTGGGCGCCGGATGATGAATTGCTCGCCGCCATCGCGCGCAAGCTGTTCAACGACCGCCAGCTTGCGGTGCCGGACGCGGTGATCGCGCGGATGGTGACATCGCTGGAGCGCAGCCCCGCCGCGATGCGCGATTTCGTGGCGCAGGCCGACGAACGCGCGCTGGCGGAGGGCAGGCCGATCAATCTGGCGCTGGTGCGCGATATGCTGGCCGAGAGTGGACGCTAGGCCGCGGCGTTAGGCTTCCCGTCTCCCTGTTTGGTGCCGTGCTCCGGTAGGTCCGGATAGAATTGCGGCGCCTCCCGCCGGTCGAACATGCCGTAGTCGCGCACGACGCGGACCATGCGATGCCGCAGGGATTGGGTGTGTTCGGCTTTCTTCGGCGTCCATTGTTTCGCTGCGTCCGCATCTTTCCACGAGACCAGCAATGCGATCTTTCCCGGATTGTAGATGCTGGCGAACACATCGTGGCCGATCACGCCGCCCTGCGACGGATCGAATGCGAGCGCCGAAAGCGGATCGCCGTCAAACGCCTTTTCCCTCGGCATGATCTCGGTGAACGTGGCGAACTTCGCCGCACCGGTTTCGGTTTCGTCGAAACGCTGTTCCCGCACAGGCGCCCCGCTTGGCGCATGCGTATCGGCGGTCACGTCACCGACGCGCAGATGATAGTCGCGCAGGATTTCGCCGCGGCCTTTCTCCTGCATCGCGTGATGCTCGCCATTGGTGCGCCAGCGGATCGCCGATTTCTCGTCGCGCCATGTCGAATGGGAGAGAATCCAGCCGGGCCGCCGCCGGCTTTCGAAGCGTTCATTGTCCACGAAGCCGTCGATGCTCTCCAGGATCGGCTTCAGGTGCTTGGCGATCGCCAGATATTCGTCGAAGCATTCCGGCTTCGGAAAGACTTCAAAGATGACCGAGAACATGCGTGGCTCCCTTGCAGGCGGCCGCCCCAATTAAACCAAATGCTAGGCGCAAGGTTCGATGGCGGTCGAACCGAGAGCCTCCTGGGACTGCCATGACACGGTAATCTTTATCCTCTAGGATTCCGTGTCCTCCACAGTGCGGAACATGACTAAGCCTCAGTTAAATATAGATAATTCCAACTCTTCGGCGCTCGGCAGCCTGCCGCTGACACCGCCGGTGAAGGACGCTGTTTCCGCGGTTGGACCAGCCGTGGACCTGACGTCGCCCGACCGTTTTGTGAACCGGGAACTTTCCTGGCTCGCCTTCAACCGGCGCGTGCTGGAAGAGGCGCACAACCCGCGCCACCCATTGCTGGAGCGGCTGCGCTTCCTGTCGATCTCCGCGTCCAATCTCGACGAGTTCTACATGGTCCGCATCGCGGGCCTCAAAGGCATGGTTGCCGCCGGCGTCGCCACCCTCAGCGATGACGGCCACACGCCCGCGCAGCAGCTCGCGCGTGTCGAAGAGGTGGCGAGCAAGCTGATTGTCGACCAGCAATCCACCTGGGCGAATTTGCGGGTGGAGTTGCGCGCGGCGGGCATCGCCGTGGTCGGTCAGGAGGAAGTCTCCGATGCCGACCGCGAATGGCTCGACAAGGAATTCCGCGAGCAGATATTCCCCATCCTGACGCCGCTGGCGCTGGATCCGGCGCATCCTTTCCCGTTCATCCCCAATCTCGGCTTCACGCTGGCACTGCAGCTTACCCGCAAGAAGGACGGCAAGGTCGTCAACGCACTGCTACCGGTGCCGCCACAGCTGCAGCGTTTCATCAAGTTGCCGGGCAGCAACGGCCACGTGCGCTTCCTGGCGCTGGAAGACGTGTTCACGATCTATATGGGCAAGCTCTTCCCCGGCTACACGCTGAACGGCTCGGGTCTTTTCCGAATCCTGCGCGACAGCGACGTGGAAGTTGAGGAAGAGGCGGAGGATCTCGTCCGCCTGTTCGAGACATTGCTCAAGCGCCGCCGCCGCGGCTCCGTCATTCACATGAAATGCGCCGCCGCCATGCCGGAGAACCTGCGCAACTTCATCGCCGACCAGTTGTCGCTGAAGAAATCCGAACTCGTCATCGTCGATCACATGATGGGCATCTCGGACATGAAGCAGCTCATCGTGCCGGAGCGGCCAGATCTGCAGTTCAAGCCTTACAATGCGCGCTTCCCCGAACGCATCCGCGATCACGGCGGCGATTGCTTCGCGGCCATCCAGGCGAAAGACATCATCGTCCACCACCCGTTCGAAAGTTTCGACGTGGTGGTGCAGTTCCTGCGCCAGGCCGCCGCCGATCCCAACGTCGTCGCCATCAAGCAGACGCTCTATCGCACCTCGTCGGACAGCCCGATCGTCTCGGCGCTGATCGAGGCGGCGGAAGCGGGCAAGTCCGTGACCGCGCTGGTCGAGCTGAAGGCGCGTTTCGACGAAGCCGCCAACATCAAATGGGCGCGCGATCTGGAGCGCGCGGGCGTGCAAGTCGTCTATGGTTTCATCGAACTGAAGACGCACGCCAAGGTCAGCCTGGTTGTGCGGCGCGAAGGCGGCAAGCTTCGCTCTTACGTGCATTTCGGCACCGGCAATTATCATCCGCAGACGGCGAAGGTTTATACGGACCTGTCGCTGTTCAGCGCCGATCCGGCGCTCGGCCGCGACGCCGCGCAGCTTTTCAACTACATCACCGGCTACGCCGAACCCACGAGCCTGGAGAAGATCGCGATCTCGCCGATCACCCTGCGCGGCAAGCTGATCGATTCCATCCAGGAAGAGATGGTCCATGCGCAGGCCGGCAGGCCCGCGGCGATCTGGGTCAAGCTCAATGCGCTGGTGGATTCCCACATCATCGACGCGCTCTATAAAGCCAGCCAGGCAGGCGTGCAGATCGACATCGTGGTGCGCGGCATTTGCTGCCTGCGTCCCGGCGTTCCGGGACTATCCGACAATATCCGCGTGAAAAGCATCGTCGGCCGGTTTCTGGAGCATGGCCGCATCGTCTGCTTCGGCGGCGGCCACGGCCTGCCGTCGCCCAAGGCCAAGCTGTTCATTTCCTCCGCCGACTGGATGCCGCGCAATCTGGACCGCCGCGTCGAAGCGCTGGTCCCCATCGAGAACGTCACCGTCCACGAACAGATTCTGGATCAGATCATGGTCGCGCTGCTCAAGGATCAGGCGCAAAGCTGGCATATGGGGCCGGACAACATCTACATCCGCGACCCCAAGGCCATGTCCGACGACGCGTTTTCCGCGCATACTTACTTCATGACGAATCCCTCGCTTTCCGGCCGCGGCCGCGCCTTCAAGATGAGCGCCAAAAACGCTTCCGCGAAGCGGGACTGATTCATGGCGCCGCCCGCACCAACAACGGCCGACACACGCGGGCCAATCCAGATGCATGGCCGCAAGGGCCGCGGCCCCGTCGCCATCGTCGATATTGGCTCCAACTCCGTGCGCCTGGTGATCTACGAGGATTTCGCGCGCACGCCCGCCGTCGTTCACAACGAAAAGGCGATCTGCGCCATCGGCCGCAACATGGTCACGACGGGCCGTCTGCATGACGAAGGCATCGTGCTGGCGCTCGAAGCGATGGGCCGGTTCCGCATGCTGGCCGATGCGCACAAGGTGGAGATGCGCGATGCCGTCGCGACCGCCGCCGCGCGCGACGCATCGAATGGCGCGGAATTCGTCCGCAAGGCGGAAACGCTGTGGGGCGGGCCGATCCGCATTCTCTCCGGCGAGGAAGAAGCGCGGCTCGCGGCGGAGGGCGTGCTTGCCGGAACGCCGGACGCGGACGGCCTGGTTGCCGATCTGGGCGGCGGCAGCCTCGATGTCGTCACCGTGCGCAAGGGCAAGACCGGCGCGGCGATGACGTTTCCCTTCGGTCCGCTGCGCCTGATGGACCAGTCGAAAGACGATCCCGACAAGGCGCGCAAATTGGTCGATCGCGGCCTCGAAGGTTTCTCCAAGCTTGACGATCTCACCGGCCGTTCGCTTTATGCCGTGGGCGGCGCGTGGCGCAGCTTCGCGCGCATCGACATGGAGAACCGGTATTATCCGCTGCATGTGCTGCACGATTATCCGATCCCGCGCGGCCGCGTGCTCGACCTGTGCGAAATCCTCAGCCGCCAGTCGAAGAAATCGCTGGAGCTGATGAAAGTCGTCTCGCGCCGCCGTTCCGAAGCCTTGCCTTATGGCGCGGTGGTGCTGGAACGCCTGATGCTGGCGACGGGACTGAAGGAAGTCGTCGTCTCCGCCTATGGCGTGCGCGAGGGTTTGCTCTATGCGAGCCTCACGCCGGAAGAACGCGAGAAAGATCCGCTCCTCGAATTCGCTTCCGCCACCAACACGCGCATCAGCCGCGCACCGCTCCACGCCGAGGAAATGTTCGAATGGATGGCGCCGCTCTTCCCCGGCGAGAAAGAACCGGAGCGCCGGGTGCGTCGCGCCATCTGCTACTTCTCGGACGTCGGCTGGCGCCGCCACCCCGATGACCGCGCGCTGGGCGCTTTCAACCAGGTGGTCACCGCGCCTTTCGCCGGCGCCACCCACCGCGAACGCGCGCTCATCGCCACCGCCGTGTTCCACCGCTATTCGGGCGATGGGGATTTCCCCAGCGAAGGCGGCGCGCACGACCTTTTGAACGCGGAAGACGAGCGGCTTGCCCGCCGCATCGGTTTGGCGGCGCGGCTGGCCTTTTCGCTGTCGGCCTCCGCCGAGCGCGAATTGCCGCATTATCCGCTCCGCATGACGCCGACCCGCCTGCTTCTGGATGTTTCCAGCCGCCGCCAGCGGATCGCGGGCGAACCCGTCCAGAAACGGTTGGGAACGCTGGCCGCGTTTTTCGATCGAAAGGGTGAGATATTGATCGGCTAATTTTCTCCCCCCGTTTACGGGGGGAGTGCCGCCGAAGGCGGCGAGGGGGGCGTTTCGCGCGGCGGCCCCCTCCACGCCGCATGCGCGGCGCACCTCCCCCGTAAACGGGGGAGGAAAACGCGTGAGGGCGAGGCTCTTAATGCCTTGCTTTGCAACAACTTAGGCGCTTTAACCCGGCGCAAGGCATCGGCATCCTATATAAGAGTCGGACGCCGCAGGAGAACACCATGGGCACGCTCAGCATTTGGCACATTCTTATCCTCGTGATCGTGGCGCTGCTTCTGTTCGGCGGCCGCGGCAAGCTTTCCGACCTGATGGGCGATATGGCCAAGGGCATCACCAGCTTCCGCAAGGGGTTGCAGGATCCGGACAACGATCATCATGACGATCGCCGCCCGCCGCCGATCGCAGCGGATCGCGACAAGGATCAGGTCGGGCGTTAATCCCACCCAAGTCTGATGTTCGATCTAAGCTGGAGCCATATCCTTATCTTTCTGGTCGTGGCCCTGGTTGTGGTCGGGCCGAAGGATATGCCCCGCCTGCTGCGCATCGCCGGCCAATGGATCGGCAAGGCGCGCGGCATGGCGAACGAGTTCCGCAAGAGCTTCGACGAGATGGCGCGGGCCTCCGAACTGGATGAGCTGCGCCAGGAGATCGAGAATCTGCGCCGCGAGCGCCCGCTCTCCGAACTCGAAAACGAAATGAACAAACCGCTCGAGCCTGCGCCGGTGATGCGCCCGCTCGATACACCACTTGATCCTGGCCCGGCGATGGATGTTCACAATCACGCCGTCGAAGAAGCGCCCCCGGAAGTTGCCGAACAACCCGTCGCGCAAGAAGCCAAACAATGAGCACCGCCGAAGACGAAGCCCATATCGAAGCGAGCAAGGCGCCGCTGCTCGATCATCTGGTCGAATTGCGCCGCCGCATCATCTGGTCGCTGATCACCTTCGTGCTGTGCTTCGTGATCTGCTTTGCCTTCGCCAAATATATCTACGCCTTCCTGACATGGCCGCTGGCGAATGCGCTGAAGGGCCAGCCGAACGATCACCTGATCTACACCGCGCTCTACGAGACGTTCTTCACCTATGTGAAGGTCGGCATGTTCGGCGGGCTGTGCCTCGCATTTCCCGTGGTGGCGACGCAGCTTTATCTCTTCATCGCGCCGGGCCTCTACAAGAACGAGCGCAGGGCCTTCCTGCCGTTCATTATCGCATCGCCGGTGCTGTTCCTCGTCGGCGGCGCCTTCGTATTCTTCGTGATGCTGCCTTACGCGATCAGTTTCTTCCTCGGCTATCAGACGCCCGACGGCCCGCACGGCCTTGGCATCCAGCTTCAGGCCAAGGTGAGCGACTATCTGGATTTCGTCACCACGCTGATCTTCGCGTTCGGCCTGTGCTTCCAGTTGCCGGTGCTGCTGTCGCTGCTCGGCCGCGTCGGCATCGTGACAAGCCAGCAGCTCCGTTCCATGCGCCGCTATGCCATCGTCGGGCTGGTCGCTGTCGCCGCGATTTTCACGCCGCCCGATCCCTATTCGATGCTCAGCCTGATGATTCCGCTGATCGGCCTCTACGAAATCTCGATCTGGTGCGTCTGGTTCATCGAACGCGATAGAGCGAAGAAGGACGCGGCGCGGGCGAGCTCCTAACTGTCATCCCCGGCGAGCGCGCTTTTCGCGCGCGAGGGAAGGGGACCCAGGCGTCTAAGCTGCTCCGGTCTTCCAAATCGCGCTAAGAATAACCTTTCAAACCGCTCATATTTGCCACCTGGGTCCCCTTCCCCTCGCTGCGCTCGACCGGGGATGACAACCTGTTTTCGCCGTGTCATTACCGCCTCTGACTGAGGATTCACGGCCATGCACGACATCAAAGCCATTCGAGACGACAAAGCCGGTTGGGTCGCGGCGCTGTCCCGGCGCCCGGCCTATGCGGAAATCGCGGAGGAACTGGCGGACGATATCCTCAAGAAGGATCGCGAACTGCGCGATCTTCTCGTCGCGCTGCAGACTGCGCAGGCGCGCCGCAACGAAGCCTCCAAGCTGATCGGCAAGGCCAAGGCGCAGAAGGATGAAGCGCAGGCCTCCGCGCTGATGGCGGAAGTCGCGGGCCTGAAGGACGAGATTCAGAAAGGCGAAGAACGCGAGCGTGCGATGAAGGCGAAGATCGACGAGATCCTCGCCGGCATCCCCAACCTGCCGCAGCCCGATGCGCCCGATGGCGGCGGCGAAGCCGACAACGTGCCGGTGCCCGCGCGCGCCTTCGGCGCCAATCCCGGCTTGAACAATGCCAAGGAGCATTTCGATCTGGGCGAAGCGCTTGGCATGATGGATTTCGAACGCGCCGCGAAAGTCTCCGGCAGCCGCTTCGTCTATCTCACGCGCGGGCTGGCGCGGCTGGAGCGCGCGCTCGGCAGCTTCATGCTCGACCTGCACACGGACACATTCGGTTACACCGAAGTCAATCCGCCATTGATGGTGCGGGATGAGGCGGCGTTCGGGACGGGACAACTGCCGAAGTTCAAAGACGATCTGTTCTTTGCGAGCAGCTTTGTCGAAAATGAACCTGACCCCAAAATGCTTGGGGGTGCCGATGTCTGGCAAGAAGGCGAAGAGGGGCGCCTCCAAGTAACGCCGAGATATTTCAACGATAGTATGCTTCCGCCTCGTTGGTTGATCCCGACCGCTGAAGTTTCGCTCACCAACTATGTAATGGGCGAAATCCTCGAGGAAGACAGACTGCCTTATCGCTTCACTGCTTACACACCATGCTTCCGGGCGGAAGCTGGCGCCGCGGGAAAAGACACGCGCGGCATGATCCGTATGCATCAGTTCTCTAAAGTGGAACTAGTTTCCATCATCACACCAGAAGCTTCGCAGGCCGAACACGAGCGCATGACCGACTGTGCGCAGGAAGTTCTGAAGCGTCTCAACTTGCATCATCGTGTCGTCTCACTTTGCACCGGCGACATGGGATTCAGCGCCAAGAAGACCTACGACATCGAGGTCTGGCTCCCCGGCCAGAACCGTTTCCGCGAAATCTCGTCCTGCTCCAACTGCGGCGACTTCCAGGCGCGGCGGATGCAAACGCGCTATCGCGGCAAGGATGGCAAGGTAAAAGGCCTCGTCCACACGCTGAACGGTTCCGGCCTCGCGGTGGGCCGCACGCTGATCGCGATCATGGAAAACTATCAGGAGCCGGACGGCTCCATTCGCGTTCCTGACGTGTTGGTGCCGTATATGGGCGGCATGAAGAAGATCGAGAAAGCAGTTTGATGATTGCGAACGCCGCCACCCTTTTCCTCCCCCGCCGGTGCGGGGGAGGTGCCGAGCAACGCGAGGCGGAGGGGGTGGCTGTAGCGGTGACAAGCTTTCTCTGCCGCCGCCACCCCTTCCGTCAGGCGTTTCGCGCACTCCCCCGTAAAACGGGGGAGGAAAGAGAATGACGATGACCGCCAAACACCGCATCCTCGTCACCAACGACGACGGCATCCATGCGCCGGGCCTGGAAATCGCCGAGAAGATCGCCCGCGCGCTGACCGATGATGTGTGGGTCTGCGCGCCGGAAACCGAACAATCCGGCGCGTCGCATTCGCTGACGCTCACCCTGCCGCTACGTCTGCGCGAGATAAGCGCAAAACGTTTCGCCATGACCGGCACGCCCACCGATTGCGTGATGATGGGCGTCGCCGAGATCATGAAAGACAATCCGCCAACGCTGATCCTCTCCGGCGTCAACCGCGGCTCCAACATTGCCGATGACGTCACCTATTCCGGCACCATCGCGGGCGCGATGGAAGGCACCGCGCTGGGCATTCCGTCGATTGCGCTAAGCCAGGCTTACGGTTTCGAGGAAGGTTATCAGCTGCGCTGGAATTGCGCGCAGACGCATGGCCCGGATGTCGTGCGCAGGCTGCTCGACATCGGCTGGCCGCAAGAAACGCTGATGAACGTCAACTTCCCCGATTGCGAACCGGAAGAGCTGAAGGGCATCGCCATCACCGAACAGGGCAAGCGCGACATGCAGACGGCGGTGATGGACCGCCGCGTGGACATGCGCGGCAATCCCTATTTCTGGATCGGCTTCAAGCGCGTGCGCAGCCATCCGGGTGAGGGCACCGATCTGCGCGCGATCGCCGAGAAGAAGATCTCAGTGACGCCGCTGCACCTCAATCTCACGCAATTCGAATTCCTGAAGAAGCTGCGCGCCTCGTTCAAATGACAAACCCGCGCGCCATTGAGCTGGTGATGGCTCTGCGCAAACAGGGCATCACCGATGCGCGCGTGCTCTCCGCCATCGAAACCACGCCGCGCGATGTGTTCGTGGATCGGCCATTCGAATTGAACGCGTATGACAACTCCGCGCTGCCCATCGCTTGTGGGCAGACGATCAGCCAGCCTTATGTCGTGGCGTTCGCATCGCAGGCGCTGGAGTTGGATCCCAAACATCGCGTGCTCGAACTGGGCACAGGTTCCGGCTATCAGGCCGCGATCCTCTCGCCGCTGTGCCGCATGGTCTATACGGTTGAGCGCCACAAGCCTTTGCTCGCGCAGGCTGAAGAACGTTTCAAAACGCTACATTTGCGCAACATCGTCACCCGCCACGGCGACGGCCTGAAGGGCTGGCCGGAAGCGGCGCCGTTCGACAGAATCTTGCTGTCCGCGGCAGTTTCCGAGGTTCCTCAGATACTTATCGACCAGCTGAAACCCGGAGGAATCCTCATCGCGCCCATCGGCGGCGATGCGCAAAGTGCGCGCGGCGTTTCCCAATCCTTAACCAAGATCGTCAAAGGTGAGCATGGAACAGAGCGGGAGGATCTTCTTCCCGTGATGTTCGTGCCGATGATCGAGGGACTGCCGCGGGATGCGCGCAAACCGGACGAGCCAGGGAAGCTTTAAGCGCATTGCCGCGCTGGCGCTTTGCGTAGCCGGCGCCGCCATGCTCTCCGGTTGCGAAACCTATCAGGACGCGCGCGAAAGCTATCGCGACTTCTATAACACCGCGCCGCCGCACAGCTATCGTGAAGCGCGTCACGAACGGCACACCTATGCGCCGCCGCGCAGAGTTGCGGTGCGCGACGACACCGACATCACCCCGCGCAAGCGCCCGGCCTATACGCCGCCGCGCGAAGATTATGCAGCGCAAGATACGCGCGTGGGCGATACGCTCACCTCCGGCTTCGTCGTTCCGGTCAGCGGCAGGATCATCGCGGGCTTCGGCTCGACCGGCGGCGGCCAGCGCAATGACGGCATCAACATCGCCGCCGCAACCGGCACGCCGATCCATGCGGCCGCCGACGGCGTCGTCACCTATGCCGGCAACGAACTGAAGGGTTACGGCAATCTCATTCTCATCAAGCATGGCGACGCCTATGTCACCGCCTATGCGCACACCAATTCCATCGGCGTGGCGCGCGGCCAGCGTGTCGCGAAAGGCGATGTCATCGGTACGGTGGGGCAGACGGGCGACGTCACCCAGCCGCAACTGCATTTCGAAATCCGCCGCAACATGAAGCCGATCGATCCGCGCGCGATCCTCACCGCGTCGAACGACAGCTAGTATTCCCCTTAAGCACCCCCTTGTGGGGAGGTGATTGGGAACGCTTAAATCTTCTTCCCCAACTCGCCCGCCACATCCTGAATGAACTGCCATGCCACGCGGCCGGAGCGCGCGCCGCGCGTGGCCGACCATTCCAGCGCGCGGGCGTGCAGTTTCTCGTGCGCCATCTTCAAGCCGAAATGCTTGGCATAGGAATCGATCATCGCCAGATAGTCGTCTTGTCCGCAATTGTGGAAGCCGAGCCAGAGCCCGAAGCGGTCCGACAGCGAAACTTTCTCTTCCACCGCTTCGCCGGGATTGATCGCGGTGGCGCGTTCATTGTCCATCATCTCGCGCGGCATCAGGTGGCGGCGATTGCTTGTGGCGTAGAACAGCACATTCGGCGGCCGTCCCTCGATGCCCCCTTCCAGCGCCGCCTTCAGCGACTTGTAGGAGGTATCGTCCTTGTCGAAGGAAAGATCGTCGCAATAGAGCAGGAAACGCCGCTTGCTCGCGCGGAGCAGGCGCAGCAGCGGCGGCAGGCTTGCAATCTCCTCGCGATGGATTTCCACCAGCACCAGGCGCGCGGCGCCTTTGCGCTTTTCGTTCACCGCGCCATGCACCGCCTTCACCAGCGAGGACTTGCCCATGCCGCGCGCGCCCCAGAGCAGGGCGTTGTTTGCCGGCAGGCCATCGGCGAAGCGACGCGTGTTCTCCAGCAGCGTATCGCGCGCGGCATCGATGCCCTTGAGCAAGACAAGCGGAATGCCCGCCACCTGCGCCACCGTTACAAGACCGCCATGTGCGGGCTCCCAAACGAAGGCATCGCCCGTTGCGGGCGCGGCCTGCGCGATGGCGCCGGGCGCGAGCCGTTCCAAAGCCTGCGCGATCCGTGTCTGCACCGCTTCCAATCCGCCTTTTACGGGCTTTTTCACCAGCTAACCCCTTGATGTGGCACGGTTGCAATGGGGGCGCGCGCCGCTATAGTCCGCGCCGAAATTGCGCCGGGCATGTTCGCCGCCCCGGCGCCGAATCTTATCCCGGAAAGCCCCATGGATTCCTCTTTTCTGACCTCCATTGTGCCGCTGGTCGCTGTGTTCGCGATCATGTATTTCCTTCTCATCCGCCCGCAACAGCAGAAAATGAAGGAACACCGCAAGATGATCGATGCGGTGGGCCGTGGCGATACCGTCGTCACCGCCGGCGGCATCGTGGGCAAGGTGACCAAGCCCGTGAAGGCGGAGGACACCGAGATCACGGTCGAGATCGCCGACAACGTGCAGATCAAGATCGTGAAGGGAACGCTCAGCGAAGTGCGCCCGAAGAACACACCGGCGAACGACTAATCCGCCATGATGCAAATTCCCACATGGTCGCGCATTCTCACGCTGCTGATTTTGCTGGCCGGCGTGATCTTCGCGCTGCCCAACGCGCTGCCGGAGAATGTTCTCAATCGCCTGCCGCCGTTCTTCCCCAAGAAAACGGTGAGCCTCGGTCTCGATCTTCAGGGCGGCTCCTATCTGCTGCTCGAAGTCGAACTGGACAAGGTGCAGAAGGATCGCCTGGAAACCTTGCTCGGCGATATCCGCGTCGGCCTGCGCAAGGCGCGCATCGCCTATAATGGGCTTCAGGCCGGTACGGATTCCGTGTCGGTTCACATCATCGACCCGTCCCGCCTCGAGGATGCCAAGAACATTCTCAAGAATCTGAACCCGCTGGTGACCGGCGGCATGATATCGGTCGGCACGCGCGCCTATGACATGACCGATCAGGGCAACGCCATCACGATGAAGATGACGGACGCCTATATGAACGGCGCCAAGAACGACATCGTCAACCAGTCCATCGAAGTGGTGCGCCGCCGCATCGACCAGCTCGGCACCAAGGAGCCGGCGATCGAGCGCCAGGGCGATGACCGCATCGTTGTGCAGGTGCCGGGCCTGTCCGATCCGGATCGCCTCATCAAACTTCTCGGCACGACCGCGAAGATGACGTTCCAGCTCGTGGACCAGGGCGCGAACGTGGCCGAAGCGCAGAAGGGCATCGTGCCCATCGGCGACGAGCTTCTCTACGAAGACAATCCGCAGAAGGGCCAGCCGCCCATCCCTTATGTCCTGGAAAAACGCATCATGGTGTCGGGCGACCGGCTGACCGACGCGCAGGGCACCTTCGACCAGCAGAGTGGCGGCGCCGTCGTCACCTTCCGCTTCGACAGCGTGGGCGCGCGCCAATTCGGCAATGCGACGAAAGACAATGTCGGCCGGCTTTTTGCCATCGTGCTCGACAACAAGGTCATCGAAGCGCCGGTGATCCAGACCCCGATCCTGGGCGGCTCCGGCCAGATCACGGGCGGCTTCACGATCCAGACCGCGAACGATCTGGCGGTGCTGCTGCGCGCCGGCGCGTTGCCCGCGCCGCTGAAGCCGCTGGAACGGCGAACCGTGGGCGCGGAGCTCGGCGCGGACGCCATCCACGCCGGCAAGATCTCCACGCTTGCGGGCCTGGCGCTCGTCGCGCTCTTCATGTTCGCGCGTTACGGGATGTTCGGAATCTTCGCCGACGTCGCGTTGACCCTGAACGTCATATTGCTGCTGGCCGTGCTGACGATGCTGGGCGCCACGCTCACGCTACCGGGCATTGCCGGTATCGTGCTCACCATGGGCATGGCCGTCGATGCCAACGTGCTGATCTATGAGCGAATACGCGAAGAATATCGCAACGGGCGAACGATCATCGCCTCGATCGACACGGGTTTCCGCCTGGCCATGGCGACCATCGTGGACGCCAACGCCACCCACGTCATCGCCGCGATCATTCTCTTCGAGCTCGGTTCCGGCCCCGTCCGCGGCTTCGCCGTCACGCTGTTGATCGGCATCATCACCTCGTTCTTCACCGCGGTGATGGTGACCCGGTTGATCGTGGTGACATGGTACATGACGCGCAAACCGAAGAAACTGACGCTGTAAGACTTTCCTCCCCTGCGAAGCGGGAGAGGGGGGACCGCGTAGCGGTGGAGGGGGCATGGTGCGCCACTTCCCCCTCCGTTCGCTTCGCGAACTCCTCCCCCGTAAACGGGGGAGGAAAATTCGCGCAAAATCTTTGAGGGAATTTCTCTCTAGATTTGGTTCCCGAACAGGTGAAGACTCTCCGTGACGATTCAACGCGGCGGGGAGGCCGAATCATGGCTGCATTCTTTTCCAATCTCAGGAACACGATCATCGCGGGCTGCGTGCTCGTGCTGGTCATTCTGGCCATTCATTTCTGGCAGGTCGGGGGCTTCACGCTGGACGATGCCTTCTGGCTCTATTTCGTGCGCGTGCTGCACATCATCAGCGGCGTCATGTGGATCGGCCTGCTGTGGTACTTCAACTTCGTCTCTACTCCGACCACGCCCTCGATCCCGACGGAGCTTCGTCCGGCGCTGGGCAAGTACATCACGCCCGCCGCCTTGTGGTGGTTCCGCTGGGGCGCGATGAGCACCATCGTGTTCGGCATCATCCTCGCCGCGCTGAACGGCTATCTCATCCAGGCCTATACGCTGGATGCGATGGAGGGCTTCTCCAACTCCACCTATCTGATGATCGGCATCGGCATGTGGCTGGGCACGATCATGTGGTTCAACGTCTGGTTCATCATCTGGCCGAACCAGCAGAAGGCGCTGAACATCGACAACGCCTATCCGGACCTGACGCCGGAAGCGCGCGCCGCTGCCGCCAAGCCGGCCGGCATGTACAGCCGCGTGAACACGATGCTGTCCATCCCCATGCTGTTCTGCATGGCGGCCGCCTCGCATCTGGCTTGATATAGGGCCACGCAAACAAAGCCGCCGGAGTAATCCGGCGGCTTTTTCTTTCCTCACCCGTTTACGGGGGAGGTGCCGAGCGTAGCGAGGTGGAGGGGGACTTCTGATGCGTGCCCCCCTTCGTCCCGCCGCTTGCGCGGCGGTCCGGTCGGCCGGCAATCGCGCTGACGCGCGTTTGCTCTCCGGCCTCCACCCCCGTAAACGGGGGAGGAAAGGCATTAGCGTTGTCATCAATCCAAACCGATCTGCGCAAAACCGATCAGGATCGCTACCACGCCACGCTGTTCGCACCGGCGGACAAGCGCGAGGCGCTGTTCGCGCTCTATGCCTTCCATCATGAGATCGCGCGGGTGGCCGAAAGCGTGCGCGAGCCCATGATGCAGGCGATCCGCCTGCAATGGTGGCGCGAAGCGTTGGAAGGTGCGCGCGAACAAAAGCCGCGACCGCACCACACAGTTACCGCATTGGCCGATCTTTTCGCGCAACATGATCTTCCAGCCGAACTGTTCGAGGCGATGATCGATGCGCGCGAAGACGATGTGGCGGAAACCACCTTCACCGATCTTCTCGCCCTCGAACGCTATTGCGATGCGACCAGCGGCAATCTCATGCGCCTCGCATCGCGCATCCTGGGCGAACCGCATGACGATCTGGCGCATCTTGCCGGCGTCACGCATGCGCTGGCCGGCATCCTGCGCGCCATTCCCTTTCATGCGGCGCGCGGCAAGGTTTATCTGCCGGTCGATATGCTTGCCGAAGCAGGAACCTCGCGTGAAGAGATTCTGCAAACCCATTCTGGCAAGAAACTCGGTCCCGTGATTGCGCGCATCGCAAAATTCGCGCGCGAGCATCTCGCGGCAGGGCGGGCCATAAAGCCGGGCAAAGCGCTGCCCGCATTTCTTCCCGCCGTCACCGCGCCGCTTTATCTCGATCGCGTCACCGCGCCGGACTTCGATGCGTTCCGAACGCCCGTCGAAATCCCGCTTTATCGCCGCCAATTCGCCATGCTCCGCGCAAGCTGGCGCGGGCGGACTTGACAGCGAACCCTTTAGTTCCTATTTTGTTCTTTCTCTCAAAACTGCAACTCCACGAGAAATGGCGTTTGGCGAACGGGAAAGCTGCGTCCGCCACGAAGGGTGGACGGGGGAGGGGGGAGGGGGTAGTGGAAAACGTGACTTCAATGATCAAGGCATTGTGTAAGTGACAGGCAACAGCACCAAATGACGTTTCCCATTCACATCATCGGCGGCGGATTGGCGGGATCGGAAGCCGCGTGGCAGGCCGCCGAAGCGGGCTGCAAGGTTGTGCTGCACGAAATGCGACCTGTGCGCGAGACCGACGCGCACCACACCGACAGTTTCGCGGAACTGGTGTGCTCCAATTCCTTCCGCTCCGACGATTGGGAAAACAACGCCGTCGGATTGCTGCATGAGGAAATGCGCCGCGCCGGTTCGCTCATCATGCGCGCCGCCGACGCCAACAAACTCCCCGCCGGCGGTGCGTTGGCGGTTGACCGTCACGGTTTCTCCGCCGAGGTGACACGCAGCATCGAAACTCACGCCAATATCGAAATCCGCCGCGAGGAAATCGCGGGCCTGCCGCCGGAAGATTGGCAGAGCGCGATCATCGCCACCGGTCCGCTCACCTCGCCGCCACTCGCCGAAGCAATCCGCGGACTAACCAGCGAAGATTCCCTGTCGTTCTTCGACGCCATCGCGCCCATCGTCCACAAGGAGTCGATTAACTTCGATGTGTGCTGGATGCAGTCGCGCTACGACAAAGTCGGCCCCGGCGGCGGCGATGCCGATTACATCAACTGCCCGATGGACCAGGCGCAATATCGCGCCTTCATCGCCGCGCTGATCGGCGGCGAGAAAACCGAATTCAAGGAATGGGAAAAGACGACGCCTTACTTTGAAGGCTGTCTTCCCATCGAAGTCATGGCCTCGCGCGGCGAAGGCACGTTGCGTTTCGGCCCGATGAAACCGGTGGGTTTGAGCGACAAGCGCACCGGCTATCGTCCCTACGCCGTCGTGCAGCTTCGCCAGGACAACGCGCTTGGCAATCTGTGGAACATGGTCGGTTTCCAGACCAAGCTGAAGCATGGCGAACAGACGCGCGTCTTCCGCATGATCCCCGGTCTGGAGAACGCGCAGTTCGCGCGCCTCGGCGGCCTGCACCGCAACACTTTCATCAATTCGCCAAAACTTCTGGATGGTTCGCTGAAATTGAAAGCGCGGCCTTCGATCCGTTTCGCGGGGCAGGTGACAGGCGTGGAAGGTTATGTGGAAAGCGCCGCTATCGGCTTGCTCGCGGGCCGCTTCGCGTCATCCGAAGCGCGCGGTGAAGCCATCGTCACCCCGCCGCCGACAACGGCCTTCGGCGCCTTGCTCGCCCACATCACCGGCGGCGCGGATGAAAAGACCTTCCAGCCGATGAATGTGAACTTCGGCCTGTTTCCGGAACTGAAAGGCGCGCGCGGCAAGGATCGCAAACGCGCGATGTCACACCGCGCGATTGCGGACCTTGAAGCGTGGCTTAAACCGGCGGCGCAAGCCGCGGAGTGATCAGCCCCAGACTTGCGGCTTGTGATCGGCCCAGGGCTGCCACGGACGCGCTTCTTCGATCTGCGCGGCGAGACGATAAAGCGTCGCTTCGTCCGAATAGCGCCCGGTGAACATCATGCCGATGGGAAGCCCGGTACTCGACGCACCCATGGGCAGCGACAGCGAAGGCTGCCCGGTGATGTTGAACGGCGGCGTGTAGCCGAACACGAAGGACTGGCGGCGGTTGAACTCTTTCGGATCGAGGTTCACCGGATCGAGGTGACCGATCTCCGGCGGTGGCGCCAGGGTGACCGGCGACAGCATCACATCGAAATCGCGCCACAGCGCAATGATCTGGCGGGAGATCAGCCGCATGTCCTGCAATCCGGTGGCGACCTGCGCGCCGGTAAGTTTCTTGGCGCTCTTCCAGCTCACCAGCGCCAGCGTCTCCAAATCTTCCGGCGTCGGTTCGCCGAGCTTAGCGATCAGCTCTTCCATGTTCGCCGCCATCATGCCGCCGGACACCATGCCCTGCGCACGATAGAGGCGGCGCCAGTCGATCGGCATCTTCGGCATCTCGATCATGGTATGGCCGAGATCGCCTAGCAGCTTCACGGTGTCGTCGAACACCTTCTGCACATCCGGCGTCGGGTTGATGCCGCGCGGCACTTCGGTGGAGAAGGCGATGCGCAGCTTGCCCGGCGGCGTCTGGATCTCGTCCAGATAAGGCCGCGCCTTCGGCACCGGCGCGTAGGGCGCATCGTCTTCGGGATAGCCGGTCGCATCCAGCATCGCCGCGCTGTCGCGCACGCTGCGCGTCAGAACATGATCGCAGATCAGTCCATGCGCGCGGCCGCGATCATCCGGACCACCCGGATTGCGGAACTGGGTCGGCTTCATGCCGACAAGCCCGCATTGCGCCGAGGGAATGCGGATCGAGCCGAGCCCGTCCGAGCCATGTGCCATGGGCACCATGCCGCTGGACACCGAAGCGGCCGCACCGCCGGACGATCCGCCGGACGAGTGATTGGGATTCCACGGATTGCGGCAGATGCCGAGGTGGCGGCCTTCCGTCGTGCCGGGAATGCCGAACTCCGGCGTGTTGGTCTTGCCGAAAATCACCACGCCCGCGGCGCGATACCGCTTCGTCAGTTCCGCATCGCTCTCGCTGACATTGTTGCGCAGATAGTGCGAGCCATTCGTCATCGGCCAACCGGCAACCGCCATGCCGATATCCTTGATCAGGAACGGCACGCCCTTAAACGGCCCGTCCGGCAATTTTCCGTCCGCAACCTTCTTCGCCTCGTCATAGGCCTTGTAGACGACAGCGTTCACCTTCGGATTGTGCCGCTCCACGCGGGCAATCGCTTCATCCAGAAGCTCGCGCGGTGAAACCTGCTTCTTGCGAACGAGGTGTGCCAGGCCAACGCCGTCATGCTTGTCATATTCCGCGAATGCCATCGTTCTGTCCTCAGATTTGCGGGCGCTTGTCGAACCAGGGCTGCGCCTGTTCGATTTGCGCCGCCAGTTGCAGAAGGGTCATCTCGCCGCCATTGCGCGCCACGAACTGTATGCCGATGGGCAGGTTCTGGCTGTTCCAGTGCAGTGGCAAATTGATCGCCGGTTGACCGGTCGCATTCTGCGTCGCGGTGAACGGCACATAGTCGATGATCGGCGCGAACGCCTTTTCGACATTCTGCTCGTCGATATCGATGGTGCCGATCTTCAGCGGCGGTTGCGCCAAAGTCGGCGTGAGCCACAGATCGTATTGCTCGTGGAATTTTCCCATCACGCGAGCGACACGGAACATGGTCTGCTGCGCCCAGATCTGCTTGGTCGCCGGGATCGACTTGCCGCGCTCATAAAGTCCCAGCGTGAGACCTTCCAGATTGTCGAGCGAAGGTTTCTGCCCCGTGAGCTGCGTGAGCGTCTCGATGCCGAACGCCGACGCCGTCGCCCATAGCACCATGAACGCTGTCGTCATCTCGTCACTGTTCACGACAGGTTTGGCTTCCTCGACGGTGTGGCCAAGCTGCTCGCACAGCTTCACCGCTTTCTGCACGGCCTCTGCCACATCGGGATGAAACGGCGCGCCGCGGTAATTGGTCAACGACACGGCGATCTTCAGTTTCCTGGGCGCGGCCTTGATGCTTTCGAGATAAGAACCTTGTTGGGGCGGCGCGAAATAAGGATCGCTGAAATCCAGCGTCGATGAGAGGTCCAGCATCGCCGCACAATCGCGCACGCTGCGCGTCACGCAATTGTCGACGCTAAGGCCCGCGGTGGAATCCGCATTGTCCGGTCCTTGCGTGATGCGCCCGCGCGAAACTTTCAGGCCGACAAGGCCGCAGCATGATGCCGGAATCCGGATCGATCCGCCTCCGTCGGTGGCGTGCGCCAGTGGCACGATACCCGCGGCCACAGCCGCGGCGGAGCCACCGGACGATCCGCCGGGCGTATGGTCCAGATTCCAAGGGTTGCGCGCGGGCCCATAAAGCTTGGATTCCGAAACCGGCAGAATGCCAAACTCCGGCACATTGGTTTTGCCGAGTGGGATAAGGCCCGCCGCGCGGTATCGTGTCACCAGCGTGGCATCATGATTGGCCGGAATGGGCGGCATCATTCGCGAGCCGTTTCGTGTCGGCATGCCCACGGCGCCGGCGCGCATATCCTTCAGCAGCATCGGCACGCCGCTGAACGGCCCGTCACTCGCGTTCTTCTTCGCAGCCTCGCGTGCCGCATCGAAGGCCTTGAAGATGATGGCATTGATCTTGGGATTGATCCGCTCCGCGCGGGCGATGGCTTCGTCCACCAGCTCGCTCGCGGAAACCTTCTTCTGCTTTACCAGCGCGCCAAGGCCCAGCGCGTCATGCTTGTCGTATTCCGCGAATGCCATGTGTCAGACCTTGATGCTGTCGTAACGATGCGCCCAGGGCGCGGCCCTCTCAATGGATGCGGCGAGCCGCAGTAAGCCTTCGTCATCGCCGAAGCGGCCAACGAACTGAACGCCGATCGGAAGCCCTTCCTTGTTCCATGTGAGCGGCAGGTTGATCGCCGGTTGACCCGTCGCGTTCTGCATCGCGGTGAACGGCACATAGTCCGTCTGCGCGCCAAAGGATTTCGCCACATCGCGCTCGGAAAGATCGAAGAAGCCAAGCTTCACAGGCGGGCGCGCCAATGTCGGCGTGATCCACATGTCGTATGTTTCGTGGAAGCGCGCGGCAGTGCGACCCGCCATCTGTAGTTGCGCTTTGGCGCCGATATATTCGCTGGCGCTCACCCGCTTGCCTTGTTCATAGAGGCCCCATGTGGTGCCTTCAAAATCCTTTTCCGTCGGCTTCTGGCCGGTGAGCATGGCAATAGTATCGATGCCGTTCGCCAAACCGCCGCTCCACAGCGCCATGAAGGCTGGGATCAGCACCTCTTGATCCAGCGCCGGCGCGCCTTCTTCGACCTCGTGTCCGAGATCGCGGCAGATTTTGGCGGCGTTCTTCACCGCCGCTATGCAGTCGGGGTGGAAATCCGTGCCATCGAGTTTCTTGGTGGCAAAGGCGATGCGCAGTTTCTTCGGCTTGCGCTTCATCGCTTCCAGATAGGATTTTGGTTGCGGCGGCGCCCAATAGGGATCGCCTTGGATTGGCCCCGCCGTCGCATCGAGCGCCGCCGCCGTGTCGCGCACGGTTTTGGAGACGACGAGGTCTGTCGCCAACCCGTCGATCACTTCGCCGAAGTCCGGCGCGTTGGTCATGCGCCCGCGTGTCGGCTTCAGGCCAACCAGCCCGCAAGCCGAGGCGGGGATGCGGATCGAACCGCCGCCATCATTCGCATGCGCCATGGGAATAATGCCGCCCGCGACCGCCGCTGCCGATCCGCCGGATGATCCGCCCGTCGAATGATCGAGATTCCACGGATTGTGCGCGGGTCCGTAGAGCTGTGACTCCGTCGTCGCGACCAGTCCGAACTCCGGCACATTGGTCTTGCCGAAGGGGACCAGGCCGGCCGCGAGAAAGCGGTCCACCAGCACCGAATTGTGCATCCACGGGAACGCCGGCATGAACTTCGACGCCTGCCGCGTGGGCATCGTCGTGGTCAGCGCGAAGATATCCTTCAATAGAAACGGCACGCCGGCAAAAGGACCGCGCAGTTTTCCTTTCGTGCGGGCGCGAGCGTTCTCGTAATCCTTGTAAACAATGGCGTTCAGCTTTGGGTTGAGCTTTTCGGCGCGGGCTATCGCTTCGTCGAGAAGCTCGATGGGCTTTACCTTTTTCTTGGCGACAAGGGCCGCCAGTCCAAGGGCGTCATATTTTCCATATTCGGAGATTGCCATTCCTCACCCCAGCTTTTCTTTTGACCTTAACGGCGCACTGACAGACTGTCACGGCTGGAAACGGGGCCGTCACGGCACCGTCAACCAGCTTGGGTAAAGCGTCTGGCACGGTGGGGCGAGGCCGCTATAGTCGGCCCGTCTGAAGGGGAATTTCGATGCGTAGCTTACCGGTCGGCGACACGATTGTGCGCGCTTGGGGATTTGCGGGCCGCCGCATTCTGCCGCTTCTGGGTGTCAGTTGGCTGGCCGCCGTGTTTTACGGTCTGGTGTCCGCGTATTTCCTGATGCGTCTGAGCGATGCGATGCTGGTGTGGCCACGCCCCGATGCCGGAAGTTTCAACAATTTCGCGCTGTTCTATCTGTTCTGCCTTGTCGTCGTGACGGCGTTCGCAAACGCCGTGATGGCCCTGCCGATGACGCGTGAGGCGCTGGAGCCCGGCGATGAATGGCGCACCGCCTATTTCGTCATCGCGCGCCGCGAATGGGCACTCTTCGCCAACCTGCTGCTTCTGTATGTGATCGTGATCGGCATGGTATCCGCGATTATTTTCGCGGGCGGTGTCGGCATCGCGGTTTCACTGCCGATGATCGGTCATGACGGTGTTTGGCAGGGAATTTCTCTGGCGCCCGTGATGACGGGAATTCTGATTTTTATCGCCATCGCGACGGGATTGTTTCTGGCGACCCGCTTTGGATTTTTCTTGGCCTCTATCGCCGTCGCAGAGCCGCCTGCGCGGCTGCTGCAATCCTGGAGCCTGAGCAGCGGGAATTTCTGGCGGCTTCTGACGATCGGTTTGGCGCTTTTCGTTCCGATCATCGTGCTGTCGCTGCTGGTCGACTGGGTATTGCTCGGTTCGCAGTTCGGCGACGCGGTCGGTGCGTTGCTCTCGCCGCCGCACGACAAGACAGCGCTGTTCCAGATGGTTCAGGGTCACGCAGGGACCATTGCCGCGATCTGGGCTGGTGCATTGCTTCTTCTGAACGCGATTTTCGCGGGCGCTTCCGCGAACGCTTACGGTCAGGCAGAGCATGATGTCGCGCCGGCGCGCGAATATGTTTCCATGGCGGAGCCTGCTTTCGCGATGGCGACGGCGTCGCCCCATCTTGCGGTTGCCGAGTTGCGTCGCGTCGAGCCGGAATTCCGGCCGGACGAAGAATCCAAGCCGGCTGCGAAGGCCCCGGAAGAAGCGGTGGTAGAAGAACCCGCGCCGACGCCTGTCGAGACGGCGGCCATTGGGCAGTCCACGGAAACGGCGCCGGTTATCGAGCCTGTTGCGGAAGCGCCTGTGGCTGAACCCGCGCCTGAGACGGTGCCGATTGTTGCCGAATCGGCACCGGCCGAGGCTGCGGTCGTCGCCACTATCGTGCCCCAGGAAGAACCGCTCGCGGCGCACAAGGATGAAATCCCCGCGCTCGACCCGATGAATCACGCGGCACCGGCGGAGCCCGATCCTTCGGACGTGCCGGAGGCTACTCCGCTGCCTTCATTCGTGAAGACGCAGCCTTCTCCGGCGCGCGAGCCTTCAGAAGCGGCTTGAGATACTGGCCGGTATAGGACCGCGCAACCTTCGCCACGTCTTCCGGCGTGCCGGAAGCGACGATTTCGCCGCCGCCGTCGCCACCTTCGGGGCCGAGATCGACAACCCAGTCTGCCGTCTTCACAACTTCCAGATTGTGCTCGATCACGACCACGGTGTTTCCGTTGTCCACCAGCTCGTGCAGCACCTCGAGAAGCTTCTTCACGTCGTGGAAATGCAGGCCCGTTGTCGGCTCGTCCAAGATATAAAGTGTGCGGCCCGTCGCGCGGCGTGACAGTTCTTTCGACAGCTTCACGCGCTGTGCCTCACCGCCCGACAGCGTTGTCGCCTGCTGGCCAACAGAAATGTAACCCAGGCCAACCCGCTTTAACGTCTCCATCTTCTCTGCGATGGACGGTACTGCCTTGAACAGGTCCGCCGCCGCTTCAATGGTCATATCGAGCACATCGGCGATGGAGCGATCGCGGAATTTCACTTCAAGCGTTTCGCGGTTGTAGCGCTTGCCCTTGCAGACATCGCATTGAACATAAACATCCGGCAGGAAGTGCATCTCGATCTTGATGACACCGTCGCCCTGGCACGCTTCGCAGCGCCCGCCCTTCACGTTGAAGGAGAAACGGCCCGGCTGATAACCGCGCGCCTTGGATTCCGGCAGTTCGGTAAACCAGTCGCGGATCGGCGTGAATGCGCCGGTATAGGTCGCCGGGTTCGAGCGCGGCGTGCGTCCGATCGGCGACTGGTCGATGTCGATCACTTTGTCGAGGAATTCGAGGCCCTCGATCTTGTCGTGCGGCGCCGGATGCTCGCGTGCCTGCGAAAGCCTGCGCGCGGCCGCCTTGTAGAGCGTCTCGATGGTCAGCGTGGATTTGCCGCCGCCCGACACGCCGGTGACGCAAGTGAGGGTGCCGAGGGGAATCTCCATCGTCACGTTCTTCAGATTGTTGCCCTTCGCGCCAACGACCTTCAGCCAGCGATTGTTCGCAGCCTTGCGGCGCTTGGCCGGCACGGGAATCTGCTCGATGCCGACGAGATATTTGCCCGTCAGACTTTTGGGATTCTTCATGATGTCTTCGGGCGTGCCTTCGGCGATGATGTGTCCGCCATGGATGCCAGCGCCCGGACCCATGTCGATCACATGATCGGCGGCGCGGATTGCTTCTTCATCATGCTCCACCACGACCACGGTGTTGCCCATGTCGCGCAAGCCTTTGAGCGACTCCAGAAGCTTGGCATTGTCGCGCTGATGCAGGCCGATGCTTGGTTCATCGAGCACATACAAAACGCCCGTCAGCCCTGAGCCGATCTGCGACGCCAGCCGAATGCGCTGGCTCTCGCCACCCGACAGCGTTCCACTGCCGCGCGCCATGGTCAGATAATCGAGACCGACATTGTTCAGGAATTTCAGGCGCGCGCGGATTTCCTTGAGGATGCGCGCGGCAATCTCGTTCTGCTGCTTGGTCAGCTTTTTGTCGATGTCGCGGAACCATGTATCGACCAGCTTGATCGATTGTTCACACACCTGGCCGATGTGCAGCCCGCCGATCTTCACGGCGAGCGCCTCCGGTTTCAAGCGGTAGCCATGACAGACATCGCAAGGCGAGGTGTCCTGGAACCGCTCCATCTCTTCGCGGATCCACGCGGAGTCGGTCTCCTTGTAGCGCCGCTCCATGTTTGGAATGACGCCTTCGAAGGCCTTCTTGGTCTCGTATCTGCGAAGCCCATCGTCATAGATGAATTTGATCTCGTCCTCGCCGGAGCCATGCAGGATGATCTCACGCGCCTTCTTCGGCAGGTCTTCCCACGCATCGTTGAGTGAGAATTTATAGTGCCGCCCAAGCGCTTCCAGCGTGTGCAGATAATAAGGCGAGGAGGATTTCGACCACGGCGCTATCGCGCCTTTGCGCAGCGAAACGGAATCGTCCGGCACGATCAGCGCTGGATCGAAATAAAGCTGCGTGCCGAGGCCGTCACACGCCGGGCAGGCGCCATGCGGATTGTTGAACGAGAACAGCCGCGGCTCGATCTCCGGAATGGTGAAGCCGGAAACCGGGCAGGCGAATTTCGATGACATGATCATCTGCTTCGCCGAGCCGTCTTTCTCTTTCTGGTCCGCGAATTCCGCGATCACCAGTCCGTCGGCAAGGTTCAGCGCTGTCTCGATGGAATCGGGCAGGCGATTGCCGATATCCTTCTTCACCGCGATGCGGTCCACCACCACTTCGATGTCGTGCTTCAGCTTCTTGTCGAGCGCGGGGATGTTCGCGATCTCGTAATATTTGCCGTCAACTTTGACGCGCTGAAAACCCTTTTTCAGAAGTTCCGCGAACTCCTTGCGGTATTCGCCCTTGCGGCCGCGCACGATGGGCGCAAGCAAATAAAGCCGCGTGCCTTCGTCCAGCGCGAGGATGCGATCCGCCATCTGGCTGACGGTCTGGCTTTCGATAGGCAACCCGGTCGCTGGTGAATAGGGAACGCCCACGCGCGCGAAGAGCAGGCGCAGATAGTCATAGATCTCGGTGACAGTGCCCACGGTCGAGCGCGGGTTCTTCGAGGTCGTCTTCTGCTCGATGGAGATGGCGGGCGACAGGCCCTCGATGTGATCCACATCCGGCTTCTGCATCAGTTCCAGGAACTGGCGTGCATAAGCCGACAGCGACTCCACATAGCGGCGCTGGCCCTCGGCATAGATCGTGTCGAACGCCAATGAGGATTTGCCGGAGCCGGACAGTCCGGTCATCACGGTCAGCGTGTCGCGCGGAATCTCCACATCGACGTTTTTCAGATTGTGTTCGCGGGCGCCGCGAATGGTGATGTTCTTCAGCATGGGCCTCGGCCGGAAAGAGCAAACGACAAGCTTGTCCAGTTCTTGACCCGCCCTGCAAGGCACGCCGCCATGGCTCCTGCCATGTCCTGACGCGCCCGAATCCAGAGAGGAACAAAAACCGAACACTCATACGCAGAACCGCAGCAAATGTCTATCGCGATGCGGCGATCTCGCCGGAGGCGAATGGCCGTTCTGCGCGTTGAGATTTGGAGCGGGAACCGTACCGCTTTAGATGGTGTTGAATGACGAAATTTGAAGACCCCCGCACATCGGGCCATTCGGCACTTCCCTACCGCCCGGACGTGGACGGATTGCGCGCGGTCGCTGTGTTGGCCGTGGTCCTCTATCATTACGGCTTCTGGCAGGTTCCCGGCGGCTTTGTCGGCGTCGATATATTCTTCGTCATCTCGGGGTTCCTGATCACCGGCATTATCCATCGCGAGATGGTGGATGGCCGTTTCACGCTCCGTCACTTCTATGAGCGCCGCATCCGGCGAATTTTTCCGGCGCTGTTCGCGATGCTTGCCGTTGCGAGCGTTGCGGCGTGGTTTCTTCTCTTCCCGGTGGATTTCGAGGGCTATGCGAAGAGCCTGGTGGCGACCGCGTTCTTTTCCGCCAATTTCGAATTCTGGCGCGAGGTCGGATATTTCGACACCTCCGCCGCTTTCAAGCCGCTGCTGCATCTTTGGTCGATCGCGGTCGAAGAGCAGTTCTATCTTCTCTTCCCAGCGATTCTGCTTCTTGTCGGCACCGGTTCGCGGCACAGGATTCTTGCCTTAGTCGGAGTCCTGTTGGTGCTGTCTTTCGGCTACAGCGTCTGGGAAGTCGATCATTCCACGGCAACCGCGTTTTATCTTCTGCCATCGCGGATGTGGGAGCTCATGCTGGGCGCGCTTGTCGCCATAGCGCCACTGCACGCGCCGACAAGATGGGCCAGCGAGACTCTGGCCGCGTTGGGTGCGGCGCTGATCGCATGGGCGTTGTTGACATACGATCGCTGGATGCCGTTCCCGGGCACGGCAGCTGTGGCCCCCTGTCTCGGCTCCGCGCTGGTGATCTATGCGGGACAGCAAACCAATTTCGTTTCGCGCGGGCTGTCTCTGAAGCCCGTCGCCTTCGTCGGTCTGATCTCCTACTCGCTCTATCTCTGGCATTGGCCGGTTCTGGTCTTCACCCAGATCGCGCTCAATCGCGCGCTGCACCCCTGGGAGATTTATGCCAGCATTGTGCTGTCTTTCGCATTTGCCGTCTTTTCCTGGCGTTACATCGAAAGGCCTGTCCGGCGTCATCGCGCGCTGGGCTGGCGCGCGCTCTTCGGCGGTGCTGCCGCGGCGATAAGCGTGACGGCCCTTTGCGGCGCCGCCGTCGCCTCGGCACAAGGTGTGCCGCAACGCCTGCAGCCCGAGATCCGGAAAATTCTGGCCGAGGAACGCGATCACGAACCGCGCATGGACATTTGCTTCGGCCTCACCGCGCATGACGTGCGCCATGGGCGGCTGTGCCGGATCGGCAGCGTGGAGGCTGATGAGCCGTCTTTCCTGTTGTGGGGCGACTCCCATGCCGACGCACTTTTGCCGGCGGTGCAGCAAGCTGCGAAGCAGAATGGAAAAGCGGGCCTCTTCGCAGGAACCGATAGTTGCGCGCCCTTGCTGGGCGTCGTCCGGCCGGATGCGCCCAAATGCAAACCGTTCAACGATGCCGTCATGAAAATCGCAGAACGGCCCGCGATCCACGATGTAATTCTCGATGCCCGTTGGGCCAAAAACGCTTATGGCACGGCACGCGGCGAGGGCGATTGGCGCGTGTTTCCCCATGATGAGGAAGGCGAAGGTACCGATCTCGCCTCCACCGAGGCTGTCTTTTATCGCGGGCTCGAACGCACGGTGCGCGCGCTCACCGAAGCGGGAAAACATGTCGTCATCATCGCGCCTGTCCCCGAAGCGGGATATTCCGTTCCCCGGATGATGGCGCATATGCGCATGGACGGCGACAACCGGGCCCTGACGCGCAGCCTTCCCACATTCCTCGCGCATCAGAAATTCGTTTTCACATCGCTCAAACGCATGGGCGACAAATATGGCGCGAAAATTCTCTATCCCCATGAGATGCTCTGCACCGGTGAGAAATGCGCGCTGTCTTCGGGTGATCGTCCGCTCTATCGCGATGAGCATCACCTCAGCGTCTTTGGCGCGCTGAAGCTGACGCCGCTGCTTTCACAAGCCTTCTGAAAGCTAGGGGGTGTTTTTGCTGGGGATTGACTCAAAAACCATAGGAACATAAAGTGAACGACATAATATGGGCGATGGCTGCGAGCAGGCCTCTGGCGATAGGGTCCGCGCTTCGACAGGCACGGAAAGGCAAGAACAATGGCGGGTAGCGTCAACAAGGTGATTTTGGTCGGCAATCTGGGCAAGGACCCGGAGACGCGCCGCCTTCAGAGCGGCGATCCCGTGGTGAACCTGTCGATCGCCACCTCGGAAAGCTGGCGGGACAAAGCGTCCGGCGAGCGCAAGGAAAAGACCGAGTGGCATCGCGTCGTGATCTTCAACAAGAACCTCGCCGAGGTCGCGGAGAAATATCTGCGCAAAGGCTCGAAGGTTTATATCGAGGGCTCGCTGCAGACGCGCAAATGGACGGACAAGGACGGTCAGGACAAATATTCGACCGAAATCGTCCTGCAGAATTTCCGCGGCGAACTCACCATGCTCGATACGCGCGGCGAAGGCGGCAGCGCCATGACGCGCAGCAGCGCGGCATCCAGCGATTCCTCGCCCGGCAATTTCGACCGCAGCGAATTGGACGACGAAATCCCATTTTGAGCCCGGCCTGAATATGCGTCTGCCTTGTCTGGCGGCTCTCGCCCTGGCTCTCGGGTTGAGCAGTTGCGGAACCGGATCGTTTGGCACGCCCGCCGACGGCTTCGATTTTCCGCAGATCGCCCAGTCCTACATGCCGCTGCACAGCCGTGACTGGATGCTGGGCACGCATGACGGCGCCTCTGTCGTCATCGCGCCGGGCATCGCCGTCACCAATGCGCACAATGCGAACCTGATCGACCCGAAGGCCGTGATCGGTAAGGTCGATGGATACGATCTTCTATATTTCCGCACGGCGCGATCGGCGGTTCTGCCGACGGCGCCGGTGGCGACGGGCCGGAACGTGATCGCCTATGGCCAAGATGCGAATGGCAAGCTGCGCGTCTCGCGCGGCGTCATCCAACGCTTATGGCCGGCAGCGTTCGGCTTTATCTCGGATGCGGGGCCGGGATTTTCCGGCGGCCCTGTAGTCGACGCCAGGACCGGCGCGCTGCTAGGGATCACCTACGGTTTCAAAGGCGATGAAGACGCCAAAACGCGCCTCATGCTGGCCTACGATATGGCCTTTGTGATGGGGCGTTTGGCGGCCGTCCAAAGTCGTGCCGCGGCGCAATAATCGGTAGCGGAATCGGTCATCGAAATGCTACAAATCCAGCTGGATTCTAGCCCATTCCGGCTATGCCGTAAGGCATTGAAAAGGAACATATTTTGAGCGACACCCCAGCCGCCAATCCCCCTCCGGGCGGCTCCCCGCATTTGCCCATCGCCATCGAGGACGAGCTAAAGCGTTCCTATCTCGATTACGCGATGAGCGTGATCGTCTCGCGCGCCCTTCCGGATGCACGCGACGGCCTCAAGCCCGTGCATCGGCGCATCCTGTTTTCGATGCATGAGAACAATCGCGACTGGAACAAGCCCTATCGCAAATGCGCGCTGATCGTCGGCGACGTGATGGGTAAGTATCATCCGCATGGCGACCAATCGATCTATGACGCCCTGGTGCGCATGGCGCAGGATTTCTCCATGCGCGCGCCGCTCATCGACGGGCAGGGCAATTTCGGCTCTGTCGACGGCGATCCGCCGGCGGCGATGCGTTACACGGAATCGCGCCGGTCCAAGATCGCGCACATGCTGTCCGAAGACATCGACAAGGACACGGTGCAGTTCCAGGACAATTACGATGGCTCCGAACGCGAGCCTGTCGTTCTTCCTGCCCGTTTCCCGAACCTTCTCGTCAACGGCGCCGGCGGCATCGCCGTCGGCATGGCGACGAATATTCCGCCGCACAATCTGGGCGAAGTGATCGATGCCTGTCTGGCTTACATCGACGATCCGTCCATCGGCATGGATGCCTTGACCGAGATCGTGCCGGGGCCGGATTTCCCGACCGGCGCGCTTCTCATCGGCAAGCAGGCAGCGCGCGGCGCACTGGCGCGCGGACGCGGCTCGATCCTTATGCGCGCGCGCTGCGCCATCGAGGAGATACGCAAGGATCGTGAAGCCATCATCGTCACCGAGCTTCCTTTCCAGGTGAACAAGGCGCGTTTGCAGGAGAAGATTGCCGAGCTGGTGCGCGACAAGCGTATCGAAGGCGTGGGCGACATTCGCGACGAGAGCGACCGCCATGGCATGCGCGTGGTCATCGAGATCAAGCGCGACGCGTCGGCGGAGGTGGTGCTGAACCAGCTCTACCGCTTCTCCGAACTGCAGACGACCTTCGGCGTGAACATGGTGGCCCTGAATGCCGGCCGCCCCATGATCATGAATTTGAAGGAGTTGATCGGCGCCTTCACCAACTTCCGCGAGGAAGTGGTGATGCGCCGCTCGCGCTTCGAGCTTACCAAGGCGCGCGACCGCGGGCATATTTTGGTGGGTCTCGCCATCGCCGTCGCCAACATCGACGACATCATCCATCTCATTCGCAATGCGCCCGACTCCGCGACCGCGAGAGAGCAGTTGATGGCGCGCGCCTGGCCCGCGAAGGACACGGCGCCGCTGGTGCTGCTGATTGCCGATCCGCGTCACATCATGCTGGAAGACGGCACGATCAAACTGTCGGAAGAACAGGCGAAGGCGATCCTCGAAATCCGTCTCGCACGGTTGACAGCGCTCGGCCGCGACGAAATCGCGGACGAAGTCGCCAAGCTGAGCGAAGCGATCAAGGATTATCTCGATATCCTGCGCTCACGCCCGCGCGTTCTGACCATCGTGAAGGACGAGCTGAAGGCGATCAAAGACGAATTCGCCACGCCACGCAAAACCGAGCTGGTCGATGCGGATGTGGAGATCGAAGACGAAGCGCTGATCGAGCGCGAAGATGTGGCGATCACTGTCACCCACGCCGGCTACATCAAGCGCACGCCCATCGCCGAATACCGCGTGCAGGGCCGCGGCGGCAAAGGCCGCGCGGGCATGTCCACGCGCGAGGAAGATTTCGTCACCAATATCTTCGTCGCCAACACCCATGCGCCGATGGTGTTCTTCTCTTCCACCGGCATGGCCTACAAGCTCAAGGTCTGGCGTCTTCCCGAGGCCCGTATCCAGGGCAAGGGCAAGGCGATGGTGAATTTGCTGCCTCTTGGCGAGGGCGAACGCATCACCACCATTCTTCCGCTGCCCGAAGATGAGAGCGCGTGGGAAAAGCTCAATGTCGTGTTCGCCACCAAGTCCGGCGATGTGCGTCGCAATGAGCTTTCCGACTTCGTGAACATCAATAAGAGCGGCAAGATCGCCATGAAGCTGGAGCCGGGCGACGGCATCGTGGACGTGCAGATCTGCACAGAGCAGGACGACGTTCTGCTTACCACCCGCGCCGGCAAGTGCATTCGCTTCCCAGTCACGGATGTGCGCGTCTTCAAGGGGCGCGACTCCACCGGCGTGCGCGGCGTGAAATTGAGCAAGGGAGACGAGGTTGTCAGCCTGACCTTGCTGCATCACTCGGACGCCTCCACCGCCGAAGCGCGCGCCTATCTCAAGCAATCGAATGCGGCGCGTCGTGCCGCAACGGGCGAAGAAGAGCCGCAAGTCGAAGAGGCGGATGACGCCGATGACAGCACGGAAGAGGCCACGCTGACGCAGGAGCGCTATGCGGCGCTCGGCGCGCGCGAGCAGTTCGTCCTTGCCATGTCGGAAAGCGGCTTCGGCAAGCGCACGTCGTCTTACGAATATCGCGTCACCGGCCGCGGCGGCTCGGGCATCGTGGCGATGGGCATGGGCAAGAAGAACAGCGCCATCATCGCCGCCTTCCCGGTCGAGGAATCCGACGATCTGATGCTGATTTCCGACCAGGGCCAGATCATCCGCGTGGCCGTCAGCGGCATCTCCATCCAGGGCCGTTCGGCGCAGGGCGTCACTGTGTTCCGCGTGGACGAAGGCGAACGGGTTGTGTCCGTCGAGCGTATCGAGGAAGTTTCCGAAGAAGCGGCCGATTAGGCCAGGCGGGGAAAGCCATGAGCAAAAATCGCATCGGGCTTTATCCCGGCACATTCGACCCACCGACGCTCGGTCACCTCGACATCGTCAAGCGGGCGCTGAAACTGGTTGATCATCTTGTTATCGGCGTCGGCATCGGAACCGGCAAAAACCCGCTGTTCTCCTATGAGGAGCGCGTCGAGATGTGGCAGCACGAGGCTGCGGATCTCACCAAGGACGGCGGCACCATCGAAGTGAAGCAGTTCGGCGAATTGCTGCAGGTGGATTTCGCGCGCGAAGTGGGCGCAGGAATCGTGGTGCGCGGGCTGCGCGCGATGACGGATTTCGAATACGAATTCCAGATCGTCGGCATGAACCAGCGGCTCGCCCCCGATATTGAAACGGTCTTCCTGATGGCCGATCCCCGCTATCTGTCGATCGCCTCCAAACTCGTGAAAGAGGTGGCGATGCTGGGCGGCAACGTGACGCCGTTCCTCACGCCGCATGTCGCCGATCTGTTGGTGAAACGTTGCAACGAGAAACGAAAGAAAAAGTAATGGCTGATACGTTGGTGATGGAACTCAAGTCCGGTCCGGTGAAGATCAAGCTGCGTCCCGATCTCGCGCCCAATCATGTGGAGCGCATCAAGGAACTTGCCGGTCAGGGATTTTATGATGGCATCGTCTTCCATCGCGTGATCCCGAACTTCATGGCGCAGACCGGCGATCCGACGGGGACCGGCTCGGGCGGCTCTGATCTTCCCGATCTCAAGGCCGAATTCTCCAACGAGAAGCACAAGCGCGGCACGATCTCCATGGCCCGCACCAGCAATCCGAACAGCGCCAACAGCCAGTTCTTCATCTGCTTCGCGGACGCGCCGTGGCTCGATAAGCAATATTCGGTGTGGGGTGAGGTCGTGGAAGGCATGGAGCATGTGGACGCCATCAAAAAAGGCGGCGAGCACAACAACGGCACGATTTCCGGCGAGCCGGACAAGATCATCAAAATGCGGGTGGAATAGGCCTTCCCGCGCATTGACCAAGGGGGCAGGGTCCACTAATGGTCCGCCCCGTCTGGCGAGCCCGTAGCTCAGTGGTAGAGCATCTGACTTTTAATCAGAGGGTCGATGGTTCGAAACCATCCGGGCTCACCATCCTACGCTGCGAAGCAGCGAAGGGTGTCTCCCGAAGCGCATAGTGCGTAGGGAGACTTGCTCAGCCCCGCGGCTTCGGGTGGCAGGCTAACTTCTCATCATGCGCGTAGATACCTTCGACTTCGATCTGCCCGAAGATCTGATCGCCCTGCGGCCGGCAAGCCCCCGCGACAGCGCGCGCATGCTCGTGGTCCATGGCGGCGGCAGGCTCGAACATGCGCGTGTCTATGATCTTCCCGATTATCTGCGCAGCGGCGATGCGCTCGTTCTGAATGACACCAAGGTTTTTCCGGCCAGATTGCATGGCAAGCGCATTGGCCGTGGCAATACCACACCCAAGATCGAGGCGATGCTGCACAAGCGCATCGCGCCGGATCGATTTCTCGCCTTTGCGCGCCCGGCGCGGAAACTCGCTGCCGGCGACTCCGTATTGTTGGGCGCGGCACTAGAGGCGAAGGTTATCGCCATCGGCGAGGCTGGAGAGGTCGAGCTGGGTTTTGCACTGGAAGGCGGGCGCCTGGATGCAGCCATTGCGGCGGAAGGCGAAACGCCCCTGCCACCCTACATCGCCGGAAAGCGCAAGCCGGATGCGAAAGACCTTGCCGACTATCAAACCATCTTTGCCCAACATGAAGGCTCCGTCGCTGCGCCGACCGCGGGCCTTCACTTCACGCCGGACCTGATGCGGCGGCTGGAGCAAGGCGGTATTGCGCGCGAGACCGTCACGCTGCATGTGGGCGCGGGTACATTTCTGCCTGTAAAGGCGGACGACACCGCCGAGCACAAAATGCATTCGGAATGGGCGACACTCTCTGCCGGAACCGCGAACCATCTCAACCACGCGCGCGATGCAGGCGGCCGCATTGCGGCCGTCGGCACGACCAGCCTGCGCACCTTGGAAAGCGCGGCAACGGATGATGGCCGAGTCCACGCCATGACGCGCGAGACCGATATATTCATCACGCCGGGCTATACCTTCAAAACGGCGGAGGTGCTGCTGACCAATTTCCATCTGCCGCGCTCGACGCTCTTCATGCTGGTGAGCGCCTTTATGGGCCTTGAGATCATGCAGGCGGCGTATGCCGAGGCGGTCCGCGAGCGTTACCGGTTCTATTCCTATGGCGATGCCTGCCTGCTATTGCGTGCGCCATGAGCGGTTTTGAATTCGAGATATCGGCCACCGACGGCGTTGCGCGCACCGGCGTCATCAAGACGCCGCGGGGCGATATCCGCACACCGGCCTTCATGCCGGTGGGGACCGCCGCCACCGTGAAGGCGATGCTGCCGGCACAGGTGCGCGACACCGGTGCGGATATCCTGCTCGGCAACACCTATCACCTGATGCTGCGACCGGGCGCGGAGCGCATCGCCAAGCTCGGCGGGCTGCACAAGTTCATGGGCTGGGAACGGCCGATCCTCACGGATTCCGGCGGCTTCCAGGTGATGTCGCTGTCAAAGCTTCGCAAGATCACGGAAGAGGGTGTGCGCTTCAATTCGCATATCGACGGCAGCGAGCATTTTCTCTCGCCGGAACGCGCGATGGAGATCCAGCGATTGCTTGGCTCCGATATCCAGATGGTGCTGGACGAATGCCCCGCTTTCCCGGCGACGGAACAGGACATCGAAAAATCGCTGGCGCTATCGATGCGCTGGGCGGCGCGCTCCAAAACCGCGTTTGGCGAACAGCCGGGGGGCCATGCCTGCTTTGGTATCGTTCAAGGCGGTGTCTATCCGCATCTGCGCCAGCGTTCGGCCGAGGCGCTGAAAGAAATTGGTTTCGACGGTTATGCCGTCGGCGGTCTTGCCGTGGGCGAACCGCAAACGGTGATGTTCGAAACGCTCGATGCCGTCGTTCCGCACCTTCCGTCCGACAAGCCACACTATCTCATGGGCGTCGGCAAGCCGGACGACCTTGTCGGCGCGGTGCTGCGCGGCATCGACATGTTCGATTGCGTGATCCCCACACGCTCGGGCCGCAATGGGCAGGCGTTCACCCGCGAAGGCACGCTCAACCTGCGCAATGCCCGTCACGCCGAAGATGCAGCGCCGCTGGATGTGGAATGCCGCTGCGTCGCCTGCACACAATTCAGCCGCGCCTATTTGCACCATGTCGTAAAAGCGAACGAGATCATCGCCGCCATGCTGCTGACCGCGCACAATCTCACCTATTATCAGGCCGTGATGGCCGAGCTGCGGGCCGCCATTCCAAAAGGCGAAACCGCGCGTGTCGCCGACCGCGTTGCGCAGATCTATGCGCGCGATAACTGACTTCCTAAAAGTTCCGTCATTCATATTTGTCGCAAAGCTGGCCAGGCTTCTGTGCGCTCGCGACAGTTTAAGACAGGCGATTACGCAAGCTTAAGTTCGTCGGGATCGCGCGCGGTCTAGACTTCGCACGCGGTTTGAAGGCAAGCGATATGTTCCTTCGGAAGATTTTACTCAGCGCCTGCGTGAGCGGCGCGATGTTCGCGGGCGGTGCGGCGAGCCATGCACTGGCCGCGGATCGTCCACATGAGATGGCCGGCAAGATGGATATGGTCGGATGGCACAAGCAGATGTGTACCGACCGTTATGCGCACAATGTCGGTCGCGTCGCCTATATCGAGGCGAAGCTTTCGCTCAACGATACGCAGCGGCCGTTGTTCGACGGCTGGAAACAGACGGTGCTGGGCTCCGCCAAGTCGCGCGAAAGCGCGTGCCTCGCGCGTCAGCCCCATATGGGCGGCATGCACGATCATAATGTGATTGAGCGTCAGGCGCGCATGCAGGAGATGCTGCAGAACCGCCTGGCCGATCTGACGGCAGAACAGCCATCGCTGAAAGCGCTCTATGACTCGCTGTCGCCGGAGCAGAGGCAGGTCTTCGATCGCGGCGATCGCATGGGTGGCCCGCAAGGACATGGCGGCTGGCACAATCATGGCCTGCATGGGGCAGGCGCTCCCGGCAAGGCAGAGTGAAAATGGCGATGACTGTGCGCAGCGAGCATAACCACCAGCCTTGGATGCAGACGCGGACCGCAGTCATCATATTTTTCGTCGGACTTGTCGTGCTGTGGGGCGCGGTCTCGCTCCTGTTCTACCTCGAAGTTCCCTAGCGCTTCCGCTTGGAAGTTGCTCCTGATGCCGCCCGCCTTTGTGCGGGCGGCATTTTTGCAGCAAGCCATTGATTTGAAATGGCTTCTAAGACGGTTGATGGTAGGTTCTTGACATTTGTTCTTTATTTGTTCTAACCTCCTTTCATGCAAACGAGCCTCTTTTTCGGCCAATCGGCTGACCTTCGGTCCATCCGGGACCGTCTCAAGATCGCCTTCGGGCGGGAGCGTGCCGCGTTTCGCGTCAGCCCCATCAACCAGTTCATCCGCAGCTTCATCTCCAGCCGGACAATGGACTGGCAGTCCGGCCGGGCCTTCACGCGTCTCCTGGACCGCTTCAGCGGCCCCGAGGCCTTGGCGGATGCGCCTGTGGCCGAGATCGAGGCGGCGCTGGAAGGTATCCAGTTCGCCGACAAGAAAGCGCGGGAGCTGAAGGATGCGCTGCTCCATATCCGCGCCCGTGCGGGTGCCGTCGACCTAGAATTCCTGGCCGGTCTGGATGTGGAGACGGCCCTGATCTGGCTGGAGCAGATTCGCGGTGTCGGCCGGAAAATCTCGGCCGCCACGCTGAATTTCAGCGCTCTCAAGAAACGCAGCTTTGTTGTCGATGCGCACATCATCCGCATCATGCGCCGCTTCGGCTTCGTGAAGCCGAATGCCGAGACCGAAGATGTCTATGACGCGGTGATGCAAGCGGCCGGCGATATGAGCGCCGAGGATCTTTATGAATTCCACTGGCATCTGAAGCGCCTCGGTCAGAATACCTGCAAGGCATTCCAAACGAGCTGCAATGCTTGCCCGCTGTCGGAAAGCTGCATGAAGCGAATGGATGCGCCGATGGGCCGTTCAGGGCGCGCGGCGTGAACCGACATGGTCGGCACAGCGGAAAAACTCGCAAACCTTCGTGCCACGCTTGCCAGCGCCGGTCTCGAAACGCTGGTCAGCAATGCGCGGGTTCCGCTGGGCTTCGCATCGGCTGACGCGGTTCTAAAAGACGGGCTTGCGCGCGGTGTGCTGCATGAAGTCTATGCCGCGACGAATTCCGAAACCTCCGCCACCGCTTTCGCCGCCGGTCTTGCGGCGCGCGTGGCGGGAAAAAAGAAGATTCTCTGGATCCGGCAGGATTTTTCGGCAGTGGAGTTCGGCGAACTCTCCGCCACAGGCTTTCTCGAACTTGGAATCGATCCGTCGCAGCTTCTTCTCGTCTGCACCGCGCATGCGGACGATGCGATCAAGGCAGCATCCGACGCGCTCACCTGCGCAGCGCTCGGCGCCCTTGTGATCGAGATTCCGGGCGCACCGAAAATCCTCGACATGGTGACAAGCCGCCGCCTCACGCTGGCCGCGGCACAGAAGAACGTCACCACTTTCCTTTTGCGCTTTGCCGCCAAGCCTGAAGCCAGCACGGCGGAAACGCGCTGGTTGGTGCGGACGGCCGCGTCATCGAAAGAAGACGAAAACTGGGGCCAGCCGGTTTTCGAAACAGATCTCGTCCGCAACCGTCATGGGCGCACGGGGCATTGGGTCATGGAGTGGAATTGCGATGAAGGTCTCTTCCGGGAGCTCGCTTTCGGGATCGCGGCGCATCATCGCGCTGTGGTTTCCGCGTCTGGCGACCGATAGGCTGCAACGCCGCTGGAAAGCACGGCAAGCGCGCACGCTTTCGGCGGAATCGCCGCGTGAAGCCCCGCCGCTGGTCGTCGTGACTAAGGAGAAGAACGCGCTGCGTCTCTCCGCGCTCGACCGCAAGGCGACGTCGCTTGGTCTTTCCATCGGCCAGCCCCTCGCCAATGCCCGCGCCATGCTGCCTGAGCTCAAGGTCATGGCGGCGAATGACGGTGCCGACCACAAGCTTCTGGAACGCATCGCCGACTGGTGCGACCGCTTCACGCCGTTCGTCGCGCTCGATCCGCCGCGTGCGCTGCTGCTCGACGTCACCGGTGCCACGCATCTGTTCGGCGGCGAGAAAGCGCTGTTGGATCGCATCATGGGCGCGCTGCGTGCCCAGGGTTTCGTGGTGCGCGGCGCACTTGCCGGAACATCGATGGCCGCGCGCGCCTGTGCCCGTCATCGCGACGGCTTCGTGGTCACTCCGGGCCAAGAAATGGCTGTCGCCGCGCCGCTGCCCATCGAGGCGCTGTTTCTCGATCCTGTTACCACCCACGCGTTCCGGCGCGCGGGCCTGAAGACGATAGGGCAGGTGGCGAACCGCGACCGCCGCGAACTCACCGCACGCTTCGGCTCTGCGATGGTCTTCACGTTGGAAACCGCGCTGGGCAAAACCGAGAAGCCGATCTCACCGCGCATCCCGCTTCCCGATTACCGGACGGAACAGAATTTCCCCGAACCTATCGCCACCGAAGAGGTGATCCGTGCATCGCTGGTGTCTTTGGCCGAAACGCTTTGCGATGCACTGGAGCAGCGCGGCGAAGGCGCGCGGCGTCTGGAAGCGGCGTTCTTCCGGGCCGATGGCGCCGTCATGCGCATTGCCGTGGAAACCGGGTCGCCCACCCGCGAACCCAAGATCATCGAACGCCTGTTCCGTGAAAAGCTGGATGCATTGGCCGATCCGCTCGATCCGGGTTTCGGTTTCGATCTCATCCGTCTGTCTGCCAGCCGCGCGGAACGGTGTGAATCCGCGCTCGCGGATTTCAACGCCGATCTCAATGCAGAGCGCGAAATCCGTTTTCTGGTCGACCGCTTGTCCGCCCGCTTCGGCGCACACCGCGTTCTCGCCTTTCGGCCGAACGATACGCATATCCCCGAGGCCGCCGGTGCAGCATTGCCTGCGCAGGAAGCGCGCGGCACGAAATCTTCCTGGGCGAGCATGCGCTGCTCTGCGGAAGCTCCGCGCCGCCCGCTTCGTCTTCTCGCCAAGCCTGAGGAAGTCGAAACCATCGCTGCCGTTCCCTCCAGTCCGCCGCGCCGTTTCCGCTGGCGGCGTGTTCAGCACGATGTCGTGCTGGTGGAAGGGCCGGAGCGCATCGCGATGGAATGGTGGCGGCATCTGTCGCCGCAACCGACGCGTGATTATTTCCGCGTAGAGGATTCCAACGGCAACCGCTTCTGGCTTTACCGCGACGGCCTTTATCTGCGCGAGACGGGAAATCCGCGCTGGTATCTGCATGGGATGTTCGCATGACTGCCTATGCGGAAATCGGCGTCACGACGAATTTCTCGTTCTTGCGCGGTGCCTCGCATCCCAGGGAGTTTGCGCATGCGGCGGCGCTGCTGGGCTATGCCGCCATCGGCATCGCCGACCGCAACACACTGGCCGGCGTCGTGCGCATGTATTCCGCGTTTGAAGAATTGAAGGAGAAAGGCGAGCCGGTCACGAAGCAGCTCGTCGGTTGCCGTCTCGTCTTCGTGGATGGCACGCCGGACATTCTCGCCTATCCGACGGATCGCAAAGCCTATGGCCGTCTCTGTCGCCTGCTGAGCGCGGGAAAGCTGCGCGCGCCGAAGGGCGAGTGTCTGCTCACCCTCGATGATCTGCTCAAATGGCAGGACGGCTTGCTGCTGGTGGTGATGCCGCCCCATCCCAGCCGCACGGTGATCGACACGGCGCCGCCAAAACGATTCTGGAACAAGGACTTAGCCCTGAAGGATGAGGGGGTAGGGGGGGTATCCCTCGAAAAGTATAAAACAAATACGCAGTGTAGTTTCGAGGAAGTCCAGGTTCTTGTTGGGAAATTGGCCGCGATCGCCCCCGGCCGTATATGGCTTGGCGTTTCCATGCCCCATCGCGGCGATGATCAACGCCGTCTTCTAAAATGGAAGCAGATCGCGCGCCGCGCGGGCGTGCCGCTCATCGCCACCAACGACGCGCTCTATCACATCGCCGAACGCCGTGAGCTGCAGGATGTCGTCACCTGCATCCGCAAAGGCGTCACGCTGAATGAAGCGGGCCGCTTGCTGGAAGCGAACGGCGAACGTCACCTGAAGACACCGGTGGAGATGACCGCTCTGTTCGCAGCTGCGCCGGAAGCGATGGCGGAAACCATCCGGTTCGCGAACCGCATCGCCTTCACGCTCGAAGATCTCAAATACAATTATCCACACGAACCCGTGCCGCCCGGAAAGACGGCGCAGCAGCATCTCGAAGATCTTTCATGGGAAGGCGCGTTGCGCCGCTATCACGGCGTCGTTTCCGATGAGGTCCGGAAAATCCTGAAAAAGGAGCTGGAACTCATCCGCAAATTGGAGATTGCCGAATATTTCCTCACTGTCCATGACATCGTCTCTTTCGCGCGGGAAGGAATAAAAAAGGAAGGCGTGCCACCGATCCTTTGTCAGGGCCGCGGGTCCGCCGCGAATTCCGCCGTCTGCTACATGCTCGGCATCACGTCCATCGATCCGGTGCAAATGGATCTTCTGTTCGAGCGTTTCGTCAGCGAGGAGCGCAAGGAGCCGCCGGATATCGACGTCGATTTCGAGCATGAGCGGCGCGAAGAAGTCATCCAGTATGTTTACCGCCGTTACGGTCATCATCGTGCCGCGCTGGCCGCCACTGTCATCCACTATCGCCCGCGCAGCGCCATTCGCGAAACTTGCAAAGTCTTCGGCCTGACGGAAGACATCGCCGCCGACCTCGCCAGCGGCGTGTGGGGAAGTTGGGGCAGTAATCTTAGCGAAGCGCAGGTGCGGCAGGGCCAGCACAATCCGTTCAATGTGCTCATCGCGCGTGCCGTGAAAGTCGCGAACGAATTGATAGGCTTCCCGCGCCACCTTTCGCAACATGTCGGCGGGTTCGTGCTGACCGATGACCGGTTGGATGAATTCGTTCCCGTCAGCCCCGCCACGATGGAGGATCGTCACTTCATCGAATGGGACAAGGACGACATCGACGCCGTGCGCATGATGAAGGTCGATGTGCTGGCGCTTGGCATGCTCACCTGCATCCGCAAGGCGTTCGATCTCGTTCAAACGCACGAAAACAAAACGCTCGCTCTTAATATGCAGGCGGTCGATCCGGCTGTGTATGAGATGCTGCAGAAGGCTGACGCCATCGGTGTGTTCCAGGTCGAAAGCCGCGCACAGATGAGCATGCTTCCAAGAATGAAGCCGAAAAATCTGTATGATCTCGTCATTGAAGTGGCGATTGTACGTCCGGGTCCGATCCAAGGGGGCATGGTCCATCCTTATATGCGCCGACGGGCAGGCGAAGAGCCGGTGGATTACCCCTCGCCAAAGGACGGCGATCCAAACGAGTTGCATGGTGTCTTGAACAAGACCCTTGGCATTCCGTTGTTCCAGGAACAGGCGATGAAGCTGGCGATGGTTGCGGCGAAGTTTTCGCCGTCGGAGGCGAACGGGTTGCGCCGCGCCATGGCGACATTCCGCAATCTCGGCACCATCAATACCTTCCGGGACAAGTTTGTCGGTCGCATGGTCGAGCGCGGATATGAGCAGGATTTTGCGGAGCGCTGCTTCAAGCAGATCGAAGGTTTTGGTTCTTATGGTTTCCCCGAAAGCCATGCCGCGAGTTTCGCACTGCTGGTTTACGTTTCCGCCTATATCAAGAAATATCATCCCGCAGCATTCGCTTGCGCCCTGCTGAATTCGCAGCCGATGGGCTTCTATGCACCGGCGGAAATCGTGCGCGATGCGCGGGAGCATGCCGTCGAAGTTCTTCCCGTGGATGTAAATGACAGCGAGTGGGACAATACGCTCGAGCATTCTCCTCACGGCTTGGCTTTACGTCTCGGATTTCGGCAGATCGACGGGTTTAGCGAAAAGTGGTGCAAGATTCTTGTAGGCGCGCGCGGCAATCGGTTTAGCGGGATCGAAAGCCTTGCGCGCAAAGCACGGTTGCCCAAGCGCGCGATGATCATTCTGGCGGAAGCCGATTGCTTCCAATCTTTGAACAAGGATCGGCGCGAAATCCTTTGGGAGGTGCGGCGGCTCGCGGATACCGAGACGTTACCCCTTTTCGCCGCACAATATGTCGAAGAGCAGCCGGAGGAAGAGATCGCGGCGCTGCCCACAATGCCGCTTAGCGAACACGTTCTGGCGGATTACCAGATGCAGCGTTTCTCGCTGCGCGCACATCTGATGGCCTTCTTGCGCGATCTGTTCCGCAAGGAAGGCATCGACGATTGCCGGTATATTTCAAGCCCGGCTGATCATCCATTCCCCGTTTCGCGCGACGGTGAGAAGGTCCGTTGCGCCGGCATCGTTCTGACACGCCAGATGCCAGGCGACGCCGGTGTCGTCTTCATCACCCTCAGCGACGAAACGGGCATCGCCAATGTCGTGGTCTGGCCTAAGCTGGTGAAAGAGTTCCGCCGTGAGATCATGAGCGGACGCTTGCTGGTTGTGGAAGGCATGGTGCAGCGGAGCAAGGAGGATGTCATCCACCTGGTCGCCGAACGGATCATCGACCGGACGGCGGAGCTGGAGCGGCTTTCCGAAGACGATATCGAGGTGCCGTCCTTCCGGTCGCAGGCCGCCAAGCACCTGAATCGTCATCCGCGCAATGTTCGCGTGGTCCCCAAATCTCGCGATTTTCACTAGTTAAAGCGTCGTATTCCGCAATATTTGGTGCGTCCAAAAGGGTTGCGCGCCTTGGGGCGGTTCCTTAGAACGGCCTCGAATTTCTTCCGCGAGAACCGTGCCTTGACCGCTCCCATCGACTTCATCGATCTGCAAGCCCAACGTCGCCGCCTCGGCGAAAACCTGAACGCCGCCGTGCTCAAGGCTGTCTCGGATGGCAAATACATCCTGGGCCCGCAGGTCATCGAACTCGAAAAGCGGCTGTCGGAATTTGCCGGTGTGAAGCACACCGTCACCTGCGCGAACGGAACCGACGCGCTGATGATCATTCTGCGCGCATGGGATATCGGTCCGGGCGATGCGGTGTTCGTTCCCGCCTTCACCTTCGCGGCGTCTGCCGAAGTGGTCGCGTTGGTCGGTGCGTCGCCGGTCTTCGTCGATGTTCTGGAAGACACGTACAATATCGATCCGGCGAGCCTCGAAGCGGCCATCGCGATGGTCAAGCGCGACGGCAAGCTGAAGCCGCGCGTCGTGATGCCGGTCGATCTGTTCGGCCAGCCCGCCGACTACAAGAAGATCGAAGCAATCTGCACGCGCGAGAAGCTGCTCCTGCTCTGCGATTCGGCGCAAGGCTTCGGCGGCAAGCTCAACGGGCGGGTCGCCGGCGGCATCGGCGATGCGGCGACGACCAGCTTCTTCCCGGCGAAGCCGCTGGGTTGCTACGGCGACGGTGGCGCGTGCTTCACCAATGACGACAACCTTGCCGCGTTGTTGCGCTCGATCCGTGTTCATGGACAGGGTTCGGATAAGTACGAAAACGTACGCATCGGGGTAAACTCGCGGCTCGACACGATCCAGGCTGCGATTCTTCTCGAGAAGCTGAATATTTTTCCGGAAGAGATCGAAATGCGCGAGAAGGTTGCCCAGCGTTACAATCGCAAGCTGGGCGCGTCGAACAGCATTCGGGTGCCGCATGTGATTGATGGTGCGCAATCCACCTGGGCGCAATACACCCTTCAGGTTCCCGATCGCGGCAAGCTGGCCGCGGCGCTGAAGGCGAAAGGCGTCCCCACGGCCGTCTATTATCCGATCCCGCTTTCCACGCAGAAGGGCTACAAACACTTCCCAAGCGCGCCCACGCCGGTGAGCGAGAAGCTCAGCCAGAGCGTGATCAGCCTGCCGATGCATCCCTATCTGGATGAGGCGACCCAGGACCGGATTATCGAGGCTGTGCTGGAGTCGGTGTAAGCCGTCACGGGGTTAATATTTTAGCGTCGTCCTTCGTCTACCCTGATGTCTGGATCGGGCGCGAGACTTCGCGTAACCTGCGCGCCTGGTTCCCAAGCCATGCAGCGGGGCCTGTCTCGCCAGAATGGGGGGGTGATGTTCGCAGACTTTCCGGCGTTTTCAGGCCTTATCCTGTTCGTCTCGGTGTTGACCGCAGCTCTTGTCTGCCTGAATGCCCGTGCCATCGGCACGCGGCTCGGCGTCATGGCCAACCCTGACGCGTTCCGCAAACGCCATCACGCGCCCACGCCGCAGGTGGGTGGCATCGCCATTCTGCTGGCGCTGAGCACCTGGCTGGCCGGGATGCTCTGGAGTGGAGCGCCGTTGGAACGTCCGCTGCTGTTCGCCCTGTTGTCCGGCGCGCTCGGCGTCGGCCTGATCGGCTTCGCAGACGATCAGCGCGAGTCGACTCCTCTTTCCCGCATGCTGTCGCTGGTCGTGTTTTTGGGAATCGCATTCGCGCTCGAACCTGCATTCATCGCAAAAGTGCTGAACTGGGGCAGCTTCGCGCCCACAAAGATTTCGCTCGTTGCTTACTGCCTGCTGATGGTCCTGACATCGGTTGGCCTGGTCAACGCCGTCAACATGGCGGACGGACAGAACGGCGTCGTCGGCAGCATGTTCGCCGTGTGGTCTGGCTGTCTGGTGCTCGTAAGCACGGGCACGAGCCAGGCGGCAGCTCTTGTTCTCTTCTTTGCTTCGCTCGTGTTTCTTGCGTTCAATCTGCGCGGCAAGCTATTCCTGGGCGATTGCGGCACCTATGGGGTGACGTTCATCATCGGTCTTCTCGCGGCGCTGGCACATGCGCGCGGCGAGGTTTCTCTTGAAACGGTGATCGTCTGGTTTTTCGTTCCCGTCGTTGATTGCCTACGCCTGCTCATCACGCGGCCGCTGCGTGGACGCTCTCCGTTTGAAGGAGATCGCGACCATATCCATCATCGTCTCGAAGACGAGATGGGAAGGACCAAGGGCTTCCTGACATATGCGGGTGCGGTCGCATCCACGTCGTTGCTATCGACTCTGGAGCCTAAATTCGCCCTGGTGAGCCTGACCCTGGTCTCCGCATTTTATTTCAGTTATGCACGGCTCACGGACGGCAGGGCGTCATCCGCCGCTGCGGAAGATGTCGTGGTGTCGCCCAGCAATGTCGTCGCGATCACGCATGATGCTGCGGATCGTCGCCGGCAGGAACTTCGATAGGCGGAATCCGGATCGATATGTCATCACTCTCCATTGTGGATACGGTCCGCGCATCTTTTGCCTTTTCCCTTCGAAATTCCGCGGAAATCCTGAAGCGCATTTTGCTTCCGGCGATCTCGGGCGGCGTGATCCTCTATATTCTGGCGCTGGCCTACATCAACGAATTGGATCGTTTTCTCGTCGATCACGACCAGCGCAGCGCCAGCCTTGTTCTGGCGTTGGCAGGCGGCGGGTTTCTGGCGCTTCTGTTTCTTCACGCCATCGTCGCCACGGCGGTGATCTCACTGGTCTTCGAAAAACCGCGCGATGCCGCCTGGCGGTATTTCCACATCGCGCTCCCGGAATGGCGGGTTTATGCCGGTTTGCTCCGGCTCGTCGTGGTGGCCGGAATTCTTATCGTGGGGGGGCAGGGCGTACGGATTTTGCTGCTGCGGTTCGGCTACGACCCATTGCTGGGATATATGAGCCAGCTGCTCATCTTCCTCGTCTTGATCTGGATCGTAATCCGGATCGGTTTCTTCGTGGGCCCGGTAGGCGTTCATCGCACAAGCGGACAGATCGTGGGGCGTTCGTGGGAAGTATCATCGACGGAATTCTGGCGATTGCTCGTTATAGGTCTGATCTGCATCCTTCCCGGTGTCTTCTTCTATCTTCTGGGCGAGTATGTCCTGCGTGCGGCGGGAATGGTGCATTTGTCGGGTTCGATACACACGCTTGCTGAACTCACCGGCGCCCTGCATCAGATGCTTTTTCGCCTCGTGCTTCTCCTGTCGCTCACCTATGTGATCTGCGCGGTCGCACTGAGCGCGGCCACGGCCTTTGCCTATCGCACCTTGCTGGCCGGCACTGCCGACGCGGTTTAATCCTCTGGGATCTGGAACTATTTGTTCTGGCGGGGCGTTTCGACCAGCGATATTATCGCGGGCGGCGTCGTGAGGAGATCAGCAATGAAAAAAACAGTTGCGACCGCGATGTTTGCCTTGGTCTTTTTGGCGGGGCCTGCGTCTGCGGAATGGGTCCAGCCGGCGAAAGTGCGTTTTGAAAACGGCGATCAGTACACGCCATGGGCGGCGGCTCAGGTCACTTTTGCGACCGGCGCCGAGATGAACAAGGCGAGCGGTTCATTCGCCTACAACGCGTTGGGCGGACGCTACGCCGTGATCCCATTGGGCCAGGGCGAGACCAGTATTGTGAATCTGTCGGGTTTCGCCTTCTGCACAGGCAACTTCAATCAGGCCTGCCTTCCGGGCGGCAAGGCAGATGGCTTCGATGCGCAAGGACGGCACTGGCAAATCTGCACCACGCCGTCCTGCATCTGACAACGATTTCGTTTTGCCCTGCCGCTATTGCGGCGCTTTGCAGACCGCCGACACCCATCGGCCATCGAACTTTTGATCGTGATGAACCGGTTGGCCGTTTGACGTGCCGTTCACGATCATCTCGCCCGTATAGTGCGTATCGGAATCGTAGGTGACGCTGAAGTGGCCGGTGCCGTTCACTTGGCCTGAGCAGGTCATATCGGCGCTCATGGTGTGGCCGGTCACTTTCTGATTGGACAGTTTGCAGGTCTTGTCCTGCGTCGTCAGCGTGTCATTCGCGACTTCTTCCGCGGTCATGCAATGCTGGATGCTCATGGAATTGCCGTTGGAGGTCATACCCATCGCCTGCATGCGGGCCTTGGTATCGGCAGGCATCTTGGACATGTCGGGGAATTTCTCGCCACCGCCCATCGTCACGGTGACGGACCATTGACCCACCTTGCCGTGGCTTGCCAGCGCAACGCTTGTGGCACCAAGCAGGGTGGCCCCCGCCATCATCGCAATAACGATCTTCTTCGACATGAATTCTCTCCTCCGCCGACTGGCGCGCCAACCGGCGCTTGCATGCAAGGTTCGCATGAAGATTGAACGTTGAAAAGTGGCGGCAGCGGGCTTTCGGGCCCGCCAAAACCCTCACCCTGGAGGACGCAGGACCTCGATCGTCAACGGGTCGAGATTGGGATGGATATTCTGGACCGAGCGCCAGATGAAGCCGGAGCTGACATCTGCCCAAAAGATGTTCTGGAAAGTCCAATCCAGATCTTTGCAGCGGCAATCTTCATGAACCTCAAGCACATCGAGACTGGCGCCCAGAATGGAGACCTTCGTCTTTCCGATGGGTGTGAACGTGCTTTGAACGCTCACGCCGAAGCGGTCGATATCCCGAAGATCCAGGCTGCGCACCAACAGGACGTTCGTGGTCATGTGCTGTAGGCCGGTCTGTACGGGATCCGGCTGTGCAAAGCTGGTTTCGGCAAGGTTCCACTCGAAACCTGCGCTCCGGGTGACGCGGCCGCCTTCCGTGACAAGCGCGCGATGATCGGCAGCCGTCCAGAGCAGATCGCCGGCGATCGTTGAGGCGAGAACGAGGATGTATTCCTGCGATCCGCCGATGCGGTATCCGATGGAGGCATATGGAATCTGACTGGCCTGCTCCAGGGTTATCCCGGGCGCGCTTTCCAGGCCGGTGCTGACGGCGAGCGATGTTTTGACGGTATCAAGATTGAGCCCATACGGCATTTCGCAGCCTGCCAGGGGCGCGACGGCCCCGGCCAGGAGAAGTGCACGTCGCGAAAGCGATGGAAGATTTTTTGGCATCATGGCTCCAGGATCGAATCCCAACTTGTGATGATCTCGTTTTCGCTCGATCTGCGCAGTGTATCGTGAAGGCTCTCCTCCCCATAAAGGCGCTGTCCACCGTCACGGGTAACGGGCGAGAAGTCCAATCGGGCGACCGCTTGTGTGTTAAGCGGCGCAACGGCGCCCACGGGGATGCGAATGATAATACCCTTGTCGAAGGATCCTTCGCCGAATTTCGAGAAGGGAACATTGGTAAAGGTCGCATAAGCGCCGATTTCAACGCCACTGTCGAAACGGCGCGTAACCTGGAACGTCGCGCCGTAATCGCCCGCAAGATAGCGCCCGGCGTGGACCTCAAAGTTCAAGCCGTAGAACGGAGAGTCGTAATAGGCCGCAACGTGTCCGGTGATAATGCGATAATTGTGTAGTCCGAAGAGCCTGTCGAAGGATCGCTGCTGCACGCCGTAGAGCGAGGCTCCCAACGCCCAGCGTTGATGCGGTGGCTGCCAATAGACCTCGCCGCCCGCGCCGGCAAACATGTCTTCCAGATATCCGGCGCGGCCATAGAAATAGACGTCGGGCGACAACTTCTTGAAATAGGTCGCCTCGAGGTCGGATAGTCCGACCTTGTGTTCGTAGTATAGAGCGAAATCGGAGCGGACATGCGGAAGCACGCTGTCGCTTTTGCGATTTGTCGAAATCGAGCTGTAAACGTCGTACTCCAGCCCGCCGTCGATGCTGATATTGGGCGTGAAGGCCACACTTGCCATCGCATTCGCGTAGAGCTGAACGGCGAAGGGATTTTGCGGATCGAACAGCGATTGACGGTACCCGGGCGCCACGGAGTAATCGAACTTGGGATATTCGATGAGGTTGTCCGTATGCAGGAACGCCTCTTTTTCCGAAACGGGCCGCACCTCGGTCAGAGGCCATAGATCATAAGCCGAGCCATTGAGATTCAAGGTGCGCTCAACATCGGAGCGGCTCAGGGTGACGGCGTTGGTGGGCAGGAAGTTCGTTACATCGACAAGCCGGAATTCTTCGACTGCAGAAGGCGCATCGGCCATCAATATGCGCAGCAAACGTCCCATTGCCTCGGTGTTGTTGAGATAGGTCTTGTTGATGAATGCCAGCTTGATGCGGCGGTCTTCTATGGCGAGCGCAGTGACTTCCAGCCCCTGATCTTTCGCAGATTGGATGATCCTGCTTCTCAGGTCCGCAACATCCGCCGTGGCCGTTGGAGCGGCGTCCTCGGGAGATGGAATGGTCGGCGTCGGCACTGCATCGGCGATCATGCTCTCGCCGGCGTTCTGCGTATCCTGCGACTCAACCGATTGCTCAACCAAAGTTTTTCTGGCCACAGGAGTCTTGCAGATGGTGACGGTTTTTTCTCCCCGCGAGAACACGATCTCGTCAAAGCCCGCAGCCCGCGCAGCGCGCGACAGTTCATCCATCTCGCCACAAGAAAGCGATTTGGCACCATGTTTCACGTCCACGAGAAGATCGTCGCCAAAGCTTTCCACATTTTCGACGTCGAGGCGGCGATAGGCGGCGTTCTCGAACAAGCTGTCGGCGAGAGAGGGCTGCGGCGTAACCGGTGCCATCGGCGCGGTCGGCAGTGCCGCGATCTGCGGGGCTGGCTTTCCGAAGGGATCGTTACTGTAGAAGTGCGTCGTGTCCTGGATCAGACCCAGGACCGCGTCCTTGCGCTCTTCCGGAGATCGAATTTGCGAAGGAACGGGCGCAGCGCCGATCGCCGGGCCGGGTGTGCTCGTTATGGGATTGAAATGGATGGTCAGACGAACGCCAAACTGCGAGCCGTAAAGCCAACCTCCGCCAATCTGCACGCCGGGCATCGGCTCATAGGAGAGGCCGAAGTTCAGTGGCGAACGGATGTGAACTTTCCCGGTTGCCGTCTGGGCGGTGTATTTGTCGCCGCTGAGCTCGCCGATCAGGCGCAATCCGTCGATCGGCGTGTCCCATGTAAGCCCGCCGAAGACACCGACATGCGGTCCATGGAAAAATTGTTTCAAGTCCGGAGCGCCACCGACGCCGAAACTTGTGTCGATCGTTTTGAAGCTCGGAAAAATCAGGGCAAGCGGATTTTCAAATGTGCCGGTATCGCCGAACCTGCGCCAACCGATTCCGAACGTCGTGTCGACATCTCCGAACCGTTTCGAACCGACGAGATATTCGGCGCCAAACGCACCGGTGCCCAGAATATCCATCGCGCCGATCGCGATTGAAGGCCAGAAATCGTCTTCCTGTTTGAGCCGGATTTTGAAACCCAGACTGCGATCGTAGAGGTCGAAGTTCGGAAGATAGGTGTCGATTCGCGCATATCGGAAAGTCGCCTCCAGCCAGGGCAAGGCCTGAAATCCGAGTGCATACCGATCCATCGCAGGCGTGGTCGAAACCGTCATCGAGATTTCGCCATCGGGCATGAAGCGCGCGCTCGGCATTTCGAGCAGGCCGACCTGACCGTAGAGATTCTCCGAGTTGGGCGGGGCGACGCTGAGCGTACGCGCGCTGGCGCTCGGCGTTGTGGAGGCGATCGCGAGGAGCGCGGTCAAGACACACGCAGAACAAGCGCGTAGCTTTCGCTGCCAGCGGGCGTGCAAACCCGCCCGGGCAAGCCTATGCGCTCCCTTCGCCATTCTGCCGAAACGCCCTTGTTCGCTGACGGCCGGAACTTGCCGGAAGAGGTTAAAAAGGTCAAATAATCGTGGCGCTTAGCGCAACTACGCCTTCACTCAAACTGAGAGGGTGTGTTAAGGGGTGACCTGGCCGGGTGTGGAATTTGTCGAGGAAATCATGCGGGACGTTAAAGTGACGGGTTCGTCCAGCGCGGGCGGCCGAAAGGCTGCCTTTTCGCGGCTTTTCCGATTTGTTGGGCTGCTGTTCATCTTCGCTGGAACGTGCGCGCTCCAGGCTGATGCGCAGAGCACCGGCAACACGTCTCTTCTCGATCAGTTGCTGCAGTCTACGCAGCAAGGCAACGGCGGTATTCCGTCCCTGCTCAATCGATACTCTCCGAACGGACAGCTTCCCGGCGGTGGTGGTCAATATTTGCAGCCTTACACGACGCCGCAGACGCAAGGTCAGAATCAGGCGCAGGGTGGTCAACCGGCCCAAAATGTCTTTTTACCCGTTTCGCGGTTGGAACAAATCATGTCGGACCGCGCGGGTGTTCGCTTGCGCCAATTCGGGTACGAGCAGTTTGGTGTTTCCGGCCAGATTCCCGTGCCGCAATCGGGCGCGTTACAAGACGACTACGTGCTGGGTCCGGGTGACGAAATTGTCATCTCGCTTCGAGGTCAGGAAAACAGCGAATTCCGCGCAGCAGTCGATCGCGACGGGCGGGTACTTCTGCCGCGGCTCAGTCCGATCATGGCAGCAGGGCGCACTCTCGGTGATTTTCGCCGCGATGTACTCGACGCTATCCATCGGGCCTACATCTCGACGCAAGCCTTCGTGACAATAGGCGCGCTTCGCCAAGTAAGTGTCGCTGTTGTCGGTGAGGTCAACAATCCCGGCGTCCGCCTGATGAACGGCTTATCGACGGCATCTGACGCGATTTTGCTTTCCGGGGGCATAAAAAAAACCGGTAGCCTGCGCAATGTACACATCATCAGGCATGGCCGCTCGATCCCTGTGGATCTGTACGCATATCTAACCGATCGCGGCCACACGCGATCCGTGCAATTGACTGAAGGCGACAGGATTGTGATTCCTGCGCTCGGACGGACCGTTGCGATCACAGGCTGGGTACGCCGCCCAGGCATTTATGAACTGGCACCCGGCACGGGTGCGATCACTGCGCGTTCCGCCTTGCAGTTGGCCGGCGGCACGGAGGTTCGGGGTCGCTATCGACTGTCGGTTCTGCATATCGAAAATGACGGCGGAACTAAGCTAGTTCCTGTTACTGAAGGCAGCACCGTCCGCGACAGCGAAATTCTCTTTGTTCAGCCGGGCGCGAGCGAGACGGAAAGTCAGGCGACTCTATCCGGCGGCACGCCGCTTGCCGGTCGTTACTCCTTGGGGAAATCGTCGTCGCTTGCAGAGGTTTTGAAAGAACCCGGCGCGCTTGGAAGTAATCCGTATTCGTTGTTCGGCGTTATTGCCCGGCGCGATTCAGTCACTCTCCTTCGTGAATTGGTTCCTTTTACCCCGGTGGCGGTAGTGAAGGGGCGAGAGAATGTCGAGTTGCAGGGCGACGACATCGTGCGTGTCATCTCGATGAGAGAATCGCGCCTTCTGTCGGCTGTGGTTCGGGCATTCCAAGAACGGCGGACGTCTGCGGAAGAACTCGCGCGCGCGCCGGCTTCGTCCGAAAGATCGGATGCGTCGCAAGGCACCGCTGCGAACCCGCAACCGTTGCCTTCTCAACTTCTTTCCACCGCTCAAGCGGCGGATTCCGGACTTTTGCAAAGTACGCCTTGGTTTTTACGCCAGAACGGCGGTTTGAAAGACGAGCGCCAGGATGTGGCGGAGCTTTCAAGCATGGTGTTGGGTGAGGGGGGCATCCTCGTCGATCCGAAGGCGAATCAAACACCGCAACAGGCGGGCACAACGCCGGCCAACGGGACGACGGCCCAGCCCGGGCAGGAGAACGCCCTGCTCGGAATCTCGCCCGATATGCTGCTCGCCCAGAACTACGAGGACCAAGAGCTGCGACCGGGGCAAATCGCGTCCAATCGCGAAGCCAGAACGTTCGGTGATTTCGCCAAGCAGTTGAAAATCGATCCGCTCGTTCTGATGCATTTCCTTATCGATCATCAGGCGACCATAAGCGGCGCTGTGCGCGGCGCGGGCGACTATCTCGTTGGTCCCGATGTCGATCTGCAATCGCTGGTCGCCGCCGCGGGCGGCACCTCCGGCTGGGCGGATGAGAGCGGTGTCGAAGTGATTTCGACGACTGTAGACGTTACCGCCGGGAGCTCTCATACGACGCGCCAGTTGCTTCCTTTACGACAATCAGGCCTTTCCAGCTACCTCGTAAAGCCACATGACGAAATCCGCTTCAGCCAGGTCTATGCGACGGTAGGCAACGGTTCGGTAACGCTACAAGGGGAGGTTCGTTCGCCCGGCAACTACCGCATTGAGAAGGGGGAGCGGCTTTCGGAATTGCTGCTACGCGCTGGCGGCCTTTCCGACGTAGCCTATCCATATGGCACCGTGTTTCTACGCAAATCCGTAGCCGCGATCGAACAGGAAGGTTACAAGCGCGCCGCCGACGAAATGCAGAACATGCTTTTGTCTACCGGCTCGACGCTCGGTTCAACGCCGATTTCGGTGGCGGGCGTCACGGCGCTCATCACCGATTTGCGCAATGCGAAGCCGTTAGGCCGTATCTCGATCATCGCCGATCCCGTTCAACTTGTGGCCAACCCGCAGAAGGATCCTCTTCTCGAGCCGGGTGACGTTATCTATATCCCTCAACGTCCAAGCACCGTCACGATTTTGGGGCAGGTGCTGCAGCCGGGCACTGTGCCGTATTCACCCAAGATGACGCCGTCGGACTATGTGGAGCGCGTGGGCGGATATAATGATTTCGCCGACAAATCGTTGGCCTTTGTGGTGTTGCCGGATGGCACAGCGCGAAAGCTGAGTTCCGGCTGGTTCAATCTTGACGAGACGAACATTCCGCCAGGAAGCACGATCGTAGTTCCGCGCGATCTGTCGCCCGTTTCGATCCGCCAGGTTCTTGTGGACGTGACATCGATCTTCAGTCAGGTCGCGGTCTCACTCGCAACATTGGTGGTGCTCTCCAATAACACCTGATCTGCCTCCGATACGTCTAGCATCGAGAGCCATCGGCGTTTATCTTCGGTGGAGAAGGGCGGAGTACATTTCGCGCGTCGCGACTTTCGCGGGAGACGTCGAGATATAGGTTTGCGCATAGCTGCGCGCGCGTTCTCGCCAGGCAGAATGAGTAGATTCATCAAGATCGCGCATTTGTACCAATGCATCGCGGAACTGCTGGGGCTTGCCAAGAGGCAGGTCAAATCCGATTCCTGCAGACTCCAGCGCGCGCCAGGGTGTTTGATCGCTGATTAAAACAGGGCAGCCCGCACTCAGCGATTCCAATATGGTGTAGCCAAAGTTTTCGCTCCGCGAAGGCTGAACCAGTAGATCGTATTGCGCAAGCGTTTCGATCACTTTGTCGGAAGAAACGCTTCCGCGATATCGGAACGCATCGGAATATTTCGACTCCGCAATACGCGCCATGCACACCGCCCAATAGTCGGGCTGTCCCACTGGGCCATAGATATCAAGCGTGGCATTGGGCGTTGCGGAGATCAGATCGATCGCCAGATCGAGATTTTTCATGCGATCAATTCGCGAAAGAAAAACGCAGCGAAGCGCTCCTGCGGTTTTGAGGCTTCTGGTCCAGACTTTTGCCAGGACAACACTCGAAGGGGGCAAGATTGGTGCGACCATAACGGACGCATCCGCGCCCCAAACCTCTTTGATATCACGTTCTTCCATGGGCGACGCTGCATGCCAGTGCGCATCAGCGAACAAGCGCGTTGCCCTCGTCACACCGAGATAGATGGATTTTCTGAGCGGCTTTTCGGCGCGCGCGCGGGGAGACATTTCTCCATGCGGTGAAATAAGAACCGGGATTTCTCTGGGTTGGGTTCTTCGAAAAACAAGCGGCTCTGCGGCGAAAGGTATTGAGACCACGGAATTCAGATGAACCAACTCATGCGGTGTAGACCGAATTATTTCAGCGATTGCAAAATACCCTTGCTCTTCAGGCGATTGATATCGAACGTGAAATTGGTCCTTCTGTATCCAGGTGTTGATCTGAGTGCCGGCATAGGGATGAGAATCCCCCACATCGCGGTCACGCGATACGACCCAGAATTCGAATTCATCGCGTAGCGCGTGAACAAGATTTATGATCGCCAGCTGAGAACCGCCACCCTTGAAGCCCGGTGCAAACCAGTTCGAAAAGAGAAGAATGCGAGGACGCGACATCTCTAACGACGCGGCGTCTGTTGTGCATCGACAGCAGGGGAGGCGAAGCCTTCAGACAGGTGAGGCGGGGAGCCGCCGAAACCAACTTTCGCTCTGGCAATTGCAACAACGAACGCAACCATCATCGCAAATTGAGGAGTCAGCTCGTCGAAAAGAAGCGTGTTTGTTACGGCAAATGCCGCGACGCCGCCTGCAAAGTATGCAAATTGCGGCCTGATGCGGCCCAGGCGTCGAGACCAGAAAAGGTAGATAGGCGTCAGAATAAATAGAAATAGAAGACCCAACCCAACCACGCCGGTCGCGAAGAGGTAATGCAGGTAGAGACTATGATAATCCAGGATGAGCGGCGTCGCGCCTGGGGTATTCTGCGTATAGATATTGGATAGATAGACATTCGCACGACCGAATCCATATCCAAAGAAAGATACGGGTTGTTGCAACGCGGCCGATAAGATCGCGCCACGATCGGATTCGCGCAGTCCTCCGCCGAATAGGACTTCCCCCGCGCGCCCACCGAGCACATCGAAGAGCGTGAAGATGTCGATGTTCTTTCCAGCGGCAAAAAGTGCAAATGCAACGACGCCACAAACCAGGACGGCTAGAAGCCCGCCAATCACCTTCCAACTGCTGGCCCGTAAGGGATTGCCCAACATAGCCGCGGCGAAAATCCCCATTCCCAAGCCGGCAATTCCCGCCAAGCTGCCGGTCAAGAGCATGGCAAACATCATAATAAGCGTGTGTATGTTGAGAATCCGGTTTCGCATCGCGAAGCTTGTGAACAGAGGCGCCAGAAGCCATTCGGCCAAGTGACTGGGCTCACGAAAGGTCCCAAGAGCGCGGTGAAATGCGTAGCTGAATGTCGTCGATTGGGCGCCACCACCGGTGCCTATCCGGCTTCGGAAAATTTCGGGCAGCCCGTAGATTTCGGCAACGTACGCGTACACCGCATAGATGGCGGCAAGCGTTCCAAGCCAAATAACAAAGTTCGCGATTTTGTGGAACGAATAGCGTTCCGAGGCCGCAATTATGAGATAGGCGCAACCCAGAGGCGCGAGGAGATTGAAAAATCGGAGCGCGATGAATACGGGATATGGCGTTGTAAGGATCGGAATTCGCAGAGCGATGCTGTGGTCGAAATAGCCTGTGACTGTTGTAATCAAGGCCCATTGAAAGAGGAGTGTGAGCGACGTAAACGCGGGCACCTTTGGCAATGTGCCGCTCAAAAGCATCAAGCCCGCGGCGCCGATAAAAATGATGCGACTTAGCCACTCAATCGGCACCGGGCCGAAAGCGTAGGCCGCTAGGGTGTTTGCGATTAGCCCGGCCACCAAAGCATAAAACGCGAAGCGGCCCCAAAGCTGCTCCGCATCTGCATTCCAAGGGCGCGGCGAGGGCCAGTACCGAAGTTCGATATCTGTGTTAGCCATAGCCCTTATTTGCCGTTCGGAGTCAGATTTGCGCCTGGTTGAGACGCTAATACCATCCTCTTTTCTTTGGTCATAGGCTAGATTAAGACGTTGGATTATCGGGATTTTTGCGTTTTTCGGTCGTGAAAGGAAGAGCCACATGTGCGGGATTGGGGGGATGGTGAGCTTAGCCGGGCCGATGGGGCCGGGTGTCGATGCTGGCCTGAGCCTCATCAATCAGATTCTTGTGCATCGCGGGCCCGATGGTCACGCTACTTGGTCGGCCGATCACCAGCTGGTAGGGCTAGCTCATCGTCGTCTCAGCATCATCGATGTCGGCGAAAACAATACCGGCGGACAGCCCATGCATTCTGACAATGGGCTAAGTCTAGTATTCAATGGAGAGATTTATAATTATATCGAACTAAAAAAAGAGCTATCAAGTAGCTGGAATTTTCGCACCCATAGCGACTCCGAAACCATTTTGGCCGCGTATACCTGCTGGGGCGATGATTGTGTCCTTCATTTTCGTGGAATGTTCGCCTTCGCGCTGTGGGATGAAAAGAAGCGGCGGTTGTTCTGCGCGCGCGATCCGTTCGGCATAAAGCCGTTTTATCACACAGTCCAAAAGGGAAAATTACTTTTCGCTTCTGAGGCGAAAGCCCTGTTGCCTTTCCTTCCAGATATTGAAACCGATCCGGGCGCGCTGAGCGAATATCTTACGTTTCAATATACGCTCGGCCAGAAAACAATGTTTCGCGGCATAGAGCAGTTGATGCCCGCCCATAGCCTTGTGGTCGAAGGGGGCGCCGCAAAAATTCGCCGTTATTGGGACGTGCATCACCGGCCGGCGGGCGAGATGACCGCTGCGGGTATGTGCGAAACGATGCGCACGCGATTGTCCGACAGCATCGCTCTGCATTTGCGCAGCGACGTTCCTGTCGGAAGCTATCTGTCGGGCGGCATTGACTCCAGTATTGTTGCGATCCTCGCCAGTCGCACCGAAAAATCCGGTCATAAGGCGTTTCATGGCCGATTTCTGGAATATTCTGGTTTTGACGAAAGCCGCTATGCTCGCCTCGCTGCCGAACGCGCCAATTCGCATCTCTACATCACCGATATCACGGCGCGCGATTTCGAGAAGAATATCGCCAAGGTCATTTACCACCTCGATTTTCCCGTCGCCGGTCCAGGATCGTTCCCACAATTCATGGTCTCGGAACTCGCTGCGAAGCATGTGAAAGTGGTCCTGGGCGGTCAGGGTGGCGATGAAATGTTTGGCGGATATGCGCGATACGTCATCGCGTATCTCGAACACGTTTTGAAGCAGGCTCTGGATGGGAATTTCGATGAGCGTGCCCTGCCTGTTTCAATGGAGGCGCTCCTCCCCAATTTGGGTATGCTGCGAGAGTATGTGCCGCTCATGCGCAGGACTTGGGGTGCAGGCCTATTTGATCCTCTGAAGAAGCAATATTTTCGTCTCGTCGATCGATCTTCGGACATGCGTGGGGAGGTTGATTGGGACGCGCTCGGTGCCGGCCGTGAAAGCGTTTTTGATCGGTTCGACGCTATTTTCAGCAGCCGGGACAATGTCGGTGCCGATGCTACTTTCGATGCGATGACGCATTTTGAGTTCAAGTGTTTGCTTCCGGCTCTGCTACAAGTGGAAGACCGAATGAGCATGGCGCATGGGCTGGAATCGCGCGTTCCGCTTTTGGATCGTCCCATCGCAGAGTTCAGCGCCAGTATTCCAGAAAGCTTAAAATTCGCAGGCGGGCAGATGAAACATGTTCTCCGCTCGACATTTGATATCGATCTGCCCTCCGAAATAACCACACGCCGCGATAAAATGGGGTTCACCACTCCTTTGAACGAGTGGTTCGGGAATGAGTTGAAGGATATGCTCGGCGATACGTTTGCGGTGGCGAAGTCGCGCCAGAGACCGTATTTCAACACAACAGCGATACGCGCCGACGTGGAAAGCGAACGCAATTTTTCCCGAAAGACTTGGGGGCTTTTGAGTCTCGAACTGTGGCATCAGCAATTTCACGATCAGGCAGCACAGTGGCGATCGCGCGCTCCGCGCCAACTTTTGGATGAGCATTGACAATGCGCCCTCGAGGGATGGCGACCAAGAAAAGACGCTGACGCTCAGTTTGCACCTGTGGTCTCTGAGACAGATGAGCTTTCTTTGTTCGAGCGGCCGACCATCGAGTTGAAACTCCTCATGAATTTCGAGCGAAAGGCTTAAAGCGCCGCGGAATTTCGAGCCCGGCACAGATAGCAGAGTTCGAGGCTCTGATGGATGGTGTGATCGCGCGTGGCATGGCTGCTCTGAATTCACATGCACAGTTTTTGAGCGAACTGGCGGGGCGCCTCGCGTGGTAAGGGGAGCGAGCGGATCTAGCGGACGCGCGGTTTTGACAGAGGGCTGGCCCGTTTGAACTTTCTTCGGAACAAGACCGCTTTGATTGAACAGGCACGCGACCGATATAAAGCAGAAATCAAAGTGCAGGGAGCGGTGGATCGTGCATGCGCCCTCTGGTTGGGACAACATGCCAATCTATATGATGATTTCCGCATTGCTTACATATCGCAACCGAACAACTGCGGGCGTGGCGAGGCGAAGTGCGTAGGATTTCTCCAGCGAAACGTGGACATGGCTACCTTTGTCCGACTGACACTTCGTCTCGCAACATTGCGGTTCGCTGGCTCCATACTGAATCATATGAAGCGACTAGCGAAGCGATCTAAAACACTCAGGGCGTGGGCTCCTTTTCTGATGAAAATGCTAAGGCGGGCGCAAACTCGCGCTCTCTAGCGTCGGGCGTCGGCTGCTTGATTATCAAAACTCGATGTGGGACATCGAAATTGAGGCTGTGTCCCAATGTAGGGACGTATTGCCGGAGGAGAGCAGGCCGTGGGAAGTGCTGCCAACGAGGCTATCGACGAGGCCAATGCACGATTTTGGGATGAGCTTTGCGGTACCTCTCTTGCCAAGTATCTGGGCATTGCAGATAGGTCCCAAGCGTCACTCCGGAAATTCGACGACTATTATCTGACATATTATCCGTATCTGCTTCAGCATGTTCCGGTGGCAGAAATGCGCGGGAAGGATGTTCTTGAGATTGGCTTGGGTTTCGGCACCTTGAGCCAGGAAATCGCCCAGTCGGGGGCCACTTATAACGGACTCGATATTGCAAAAGGGCCCGTAGATATGGTGAACGAGCGGCTTCGGATGATTGGAGCACCGGGTCGGGCAGTTCAAGGCAGTATGCTCGCGTGCCCCTTTTCGGATAATTCGATGGACCGAGTGGTGTCGATCGGTTGTTTTCATCACACCGGTAATACTCAGCGCTGCATTGATGAAACGTTCCGCGTGTTGAAGCCAGGCGGGCGTGCTCACATCATGGTCTACAACCGCTTTTCCTATCGCCAGTGGTTGCGCTGGCCGAAAGAAACCGCTTTGGCGCTTTTGGGACGCGAAACCGTGAATCAGGCACAGCGGCATGCATACGATTCCGACTCGTCGGGGGACGCAGCGCCGGAAACCCAATTTTTCTCCAAAGGGCAGCTGCGCAAAATGTTTTCAAAATTCGCGCATTTTTCGGCGCAAGCAGAAAATAATGAGGACTTGATCTTCAGAGGGCGCGTTCAAGTTTCTCGTCAAAAACTGCTGCCGATTGTCGGACCGATCTTGGGATTGGACGTTTACATCACGGCCCAGAAATAGTTCGCTAGAAAGTCATCCCGAAGCGCTTCGCCCAGATACCGAAGCATGCAATCCGCCAGAGCGTGAAATCTATTGGGCGACGGCCGTCGAGCATTTCCGCGACCATGTTGTCTGTCGCGGGCAAATTGAAATGTTCGGGAAAGAGCTGCTTGGTGGTGTTGATGCTTTCGACTATTGGGTCGCGCAGAGCGCCGCGCATCCATGCCGCTTCAGGTGTAGCGAAACCGAGTTTGTCTTTACGCAGCCGCACCGCCTCTGGCAGCCGCCCCTTCATCGCACTGCGCATCACCCATTTCGTCCAACCGTCCACAAGCTTGTGTTCGCCGCCTAATCCTATGGCGAATTCCACGAGGGGATGATCGAGAAATGGGACGCGTGCTTCCACGCCATGCGCCATACTGTTGCGATCTTCCCAGTGGAGGAGCGCTGGAACACTTCCGACTTGAGTCAGACCAACGCAGAAGGAGGCCAGATCGGTCGGAGGAGCGAGGCCTGCGTCGCTGAGGGCCTTTTCAAAGGTCCCATAGGGAGGACCTGCCAGCCCGAAGGCTGGCTGCCGAAGCCACGGTTCGAGCGCCGGAACGGTCGAATTTGGGGTGCGACGGCGCGCCAGCTTTAGGACGGTCGAAAGCGCAACGCGCATTGCGGAGGAGGACGAGGAAAGATGGGCCGCGCCGGTGACCAACTGGGGAAGTAGGGGATGATTGAAGAACTGCTTTCGCCGTGCAACCAGGATGATAGCCGCACCTAGCCGCCATTGACGCATAAGTTCCGCGTACCGCACATCGTAGACGCTGTGGTATCCACCCAGAATTTCATCCGCCCCTTGCCCATCAAGCATAACTTTTAGCTGATTGGCATGTGTCTGTGCAAAAACGTGCCACTGGGCATGGATGCTTGTGCTCCCGTAAGGCTCGTCCTGATGCCAGACGATTTGCGAAGCCTCTTGCATGATGTCATCGGCGCGCGGGCGGGCTGCATGGCTCTGCGCACGCGCCGCGTTCGAAACGATATCGGCATAGCGCGTCTCGTCAACCGCTGTGCCTTCAAAGCGCGCGGTAACCGTATTCAATCGCTCGCCACTGCCGAGAGCTTCAAGCCTTTCAGCCATAAGCATCACCAGCGTCGAACTATCCAGTCCACCGGAAAGGCAGGATCCCACTTCAACATCTGCACGCAGATGGAGGCGAACGGAGTCCTGAAGCAATTCGAGGAAACGGGCAGCGGCCTCTGCGCGGCTAAGCTTAACGCTCCCTGGCGGAGGCAACGTGTACCAGCGGTCACGCGTGATCGAACCATTGGAAAGATCAACTTCCAGCCACTCGCCGCCCTGAAGCTGTTTTACGTCGCGAAACATGGTCTCGTCAGAGTGATCAAGCGTACCCCCTGCAAGAAAATCGTAGGCGCGCCTTGGATTGATACGAGACGAAACGTCCGGCAGAGAAAGGAGCTGCTTGATCTCGGAGCCGGCAGCGAGCCCGCTGGCTGTCCTCACGAAATACAGCGGCTTTATGCCGAAGCGATCGCGAGCGAGCAAAAGCTTGGCAGCCTGGCGATCGTAGAGGCCCAATGCGAACATGCCGCGCAATCGATGCAACGCATCACGCCCCCATTGCGCATATGCCGCCAGAATTACTTCGGTATCTGATTGGGTCACAAAGCGGTGGCCGAGTGCGCGTAGCTCCTCACGCAATTCCAGATAATTGTAGATTTCGCCGTTATAGGTGATCCAAAGGCGGCCATCGCTATAGGACATGGGCTGGATGCCGCCATCGCCGGTGTCGATGATTGCTAACCTCCGATGACCGAACGCCAACGGCCCGCGCGGTGTTTCGAAAACTTGCCAACCATCCCCGTCCGGACCGCGGTGAGCAATAATATCCAGATGGGAACGATCTGGAATGTGACCAAGCGATATCCAAATCCCGCACATCGGCTTACATCGCTTTCAGTTTGCGCAGCTGGCGCAAGAATGAATCGCGCAACGGCGCAATGCTTCTTTGCGCTCGGCTTTCCGCTAGCAATTCGCTCGATCTGCGCGCCAAAGCTTGAAATTTGAGAAGTGCGGCGGATGTTTTTTGGCTCATAGGGACTTTGCGCGGTGTTGCAGCCACAGTATAGGCACGCGCCCAGCGCTCCCCAGTCATAAGCGCCAGCCGAAGCGCAGCGTCAACCGGCTCTGCTACCGCTTGCATAGTAAGGTCCGGTCGCCGTGCCCCGATAGCCGAGAGTACGTCTGCAGCATAGGCTGCATAGCTAAAGCGAGAATCATCCAAGAGCGCCTTCCTGCTGGCAGCAGCCATGGCTTCCATGCGGTCGGTGTCGCGCATTGCATCTACGATTTCATCGATATTGGACACGTCGGGTGCCAACGGCAGATAATGCTCCCAAGGTCTCAACACGCCTGCGTAGTGCCCCGGCACGAGAATTTGCGCGCATCCTGCTGCGGCGGCTTCAAACAGGCGTGGAGAGATCGCTTTGAAGGGATTTTCGCGGTCAAGACCAGGAAAGCAGGCCGTTTCAACTTCTTCGTACCCAGCATCCGGATGCTGCGCGCGATAAGCATTGCAGCACATTTGGATGTCACCTTGCGGATCGAGCAGAGAACTGCCGCTCTCACAGCCAAGAATGAAACGGCAGCTGCCCAGGAAACGAAGCCAGGTGTCCCCCGGCAGCGCATCTTTGGTCTCGCAGGAAATATCCAGTACCAAATTGCTGCCGGCTGCGGCCGCATCAAAGCGATCCGCAATATCCGATTTGAGCATGCCGAACCGTCCGAAATAGGGTGGCAGGCGGCGCGCGCGATAACCCACATCGATGGGACGGTCCCGCCACGGCATCGCATGCCGAGAAACCAAGGACAAATCTGCAGGCTCAAACAGCCCTGTATAGCCGAACCGAATTTCAGCATTGTGTTGCAGGTGCGGATAGAAAACCGCCCGATCGTCGAAGCAGACCGAATAGATGATGTCGATCTTCCAATCCGTCAGCCAATCTTCAAGAATCTGCGAGTGATCGTACTCATCTTGAGGGAAGGCTATTTTTATAGCGTGGCTGTCACGCAGGAAATCATAGTTTGCTTTTAGAGGGGCGAAATACTGTTCCGCTGGTTTCACCCATCGCCAGCATAGAAATGTCGTATCTATAATGATGGCGTCGAATTCTTCACGCCGAAGCGCATCGGTTACCGGCGCGTGCGCCGCGTGAAACCAGTAGTCATGCTGAGGCGCATGCCTGGGCAGAAAAAGCGCATGATGGATCGACGTGCGTCGCGACGTGGCAATATCGTCAAGCCCATGAAGAATGAGAATTTTCATTCGGCGATCCGAGGGTCGCCAAAGATTTTCCGCTTTGCGCGCCGGATCATCTGCCTCAGGGGAGGGGGGAGCAAATTCAACGCGGACAAGACACGAGCCAAGATTCTTTCACGAATATCGGGCAGCACAAGGCTACACATATGCCACAGGGATCTGCCATCACGCAGTAGTGCATTTTGCAATACGCTGGCCGTTTCGTTTGGAAATGATTGCACCAAAGAATCCAATCTCGCGCCCTGCTGGCGGGGAAGCGATGCAAGACGTTCCACTATCGTCGTGAAGCGGGAATCGTAATCGTTTGCCGCGGCCAGTTCGCGCAAGGCTTGCGAAAGCTGGGGTTCACGTTCTGCGCGCAGAAATGCCGCCAGGAATTCTTCGTGGTTGGTCGTCACGGAAAGTGGTGGGGAATGTTGCAATAGCGGTCGCATCAGCGTCGAGACGACAGGGAGACCTGTGGCGGCCATTTCCAGAGTTTTCAATGGGAAACCGTTCTCGCTAATCCACCGATCTCGCACGAACGGGATGAAGCCCAGATCGGCGGCGCGGTATATGGAGGGCAGGCGGCCCGGATCGACTGGGCCGAGAGTGCTGATATTTGGCCGCGCAAGGAGATCGGAAAATTGTGCGGCGCCTGCTGGCCCCAGCTGGTTGGCTCCTACAAAAAGCAGCTGCGTGTCGGGCGACGCATCCGCAATGCGGCGAACAAGGTCAAACTCTATCCGTTCATTAATATTTCCGCCGTAGACCGCGAGGCGACGGAAGCCCTGACGCAGCGACAATGTTTCGGGGTCTGAGGGGCCAGATCGACCATAGTCTGCAAAATCGCAGCCATTCGTCGCTACCAACATCCGTTGTGGCTGCACGAGATATTCCAAAGGTTTACTGCAACCCTCGCTGACCGCAACATTAAGGTCGGCCACGGTTGAAACGAATTTTGTTCGTTCGAGGTAAGGCGCTATGGACGATGACTGAAAATCGAAATAGTTCTCCGTGATGTGATGTAGTCTTGCAACCGCTGGCAAAAGGGCGAACGCTTCGGCGAAATAGGCATTGTAAATCCAAAGCAGAGGGCGCTGTACCCCGGACGCGCGCATGTCGGCCAAGATTTGTGCCACTTGAAGTTGGGGCGCCCTCTGCCAAACGGGGCCGGAGTTCGGCAGAACCTCGAGGATACGGCAATTCTTTATACGGGGTTCCGACTTCCGACGTCCTCTGGGCCAAAGAGTTTCTGGGCAGACGAGGACGACGGGAAGGTGCCGCGCCCATCGCGTTGCGAAGTGCCAGCGGTTGGAACGCGCCTCCCCGCGCCAACCATGATGAAGAAGCATATAGACGCTATCGGCGTTGATATGCGCCAGTGCTCTCGCTTGGGAAGCCTCGTCGCCCACGTTTTCGCCCTATGTCAAAGATAGGTGGAAACATCCATCGACGCCAGCGTAGTTCCCCTGGTGCATAGGGTATCCGAGGGGATCCAGCGTAAGGCCTAGAAGGAATTTTCGAGATTCAATCGGTAAGTCTTCATGCATGCAAGCGTCGAAACGGTAGCGGCCGAGGAGCGAACATTCCCAAAGCGACACGGCTGCTCCTGAAAACTCAGCGTTGAAGCCAGCGGCAGCGCATAAGGCTATCCATTCGTCAGGCCTGTAGACATTCGAAATCGGGCAGTCGATGCCGTCTGTGGTATGGCGAAATGCTTCACGAACATCTTCGTCCACATAAAGCCCTTCCAGTATTTGCTTTACGTAGGCGACGTATAGATGCAGCCACAGGCTGTCATAGTTGTAGATCATTACATTCATGGTGCCATCGGGACGAAGTACACGCCGAAGCTCCTTGAGGAGCGCCAGCGGATCAGGCGTGTGATGGAGAACCCCCGAACTATGAATGTGATCTATCGAACCGCTCGCAAGCGGTATCTCGGAGGAACGCGGATCAAGTTGCAACAATTCGATATTTTTGCCGTGAACCGCCAGACGTTCACGCGCTTCCACAAGCGAAGTGGAAGACACATCGACGCCGACCAGCCGATCGGGCCGCGACATTGTCGAGAAACCAACGAGGTCATGGCCCGGCCCGCAACCGAAATCGAGCACCGCTTTATTATCAAAGCCCGCTACCGGCATTAATTCTATATAGTTGAAATACTGATCGTTGCGCCACTTGAAATAAGCAAAAGAGTCGGCAGCGGAGGCGAATGTCCGGTGTCGCGTCACATTGTGTCCCGTCCAGTAAGCCGCCTCCTTTGCGGCAGCATCCTCTGGCGGATTGTCGCTTGGCGTCTGCTGGCCAATATCGGCGAGCTTGTTCGTAAACCGTCCAAGGCGGGTCATCTGGTTTTGCTTAACTTCGGATTGCACCGCTCAAGCATTAGCAAGTTTCCTATTTATCGGGAACACTGCTCCCTGTATCCTCAGTTGGGCCGGTTGTCCGGCCCCGGGAGGGTTGAAATAGACTCGAATTTACTTTGTAGCAACAGATAGTTGCGGCAATCGTTGGGAAATTTTCCAGCTCACCGGAATAAACTTCGTAACCAGCGGACACTCATGTCAAAGCGCATGCTTGTTGCGTACTCTATGGACAGCACAAAGGTCCAGACTACACGCGAATACTTGGCGGCAATCAAGGCGTTCAGCGGATATGAGATCGAGTATCTTCATGTAACAGGTAACGCGAATATCGTGTCTAACCTTGACCGGTATGATGCGGTTTTCCACAACTACTGCGCCCGACTGTGCTTTAAGGGGCATGTTTCCGAGACTTATCAAAACAGATTGCGGAAATTTCGAGGACTGAAAGTACTCGCCGTTCAGGATGAATACGATCGAACGAACGAGCTCAAATCCGCAATCAAAGATCTTGCATTCGATATTGTTCTTACCTGCGTGCCGCAGGAGTTTGTTGAATATGTCTATCCGCGGGTAGAATTCCCAAACGTCGAATTTGTCACGGTTCTGACGGGCTATGTGCCAGAAGCCGACATTAACTCGACGCCCCTACCGAAGCCTTTGGCCGACCGTGGAATATTTATCGGCTATCGGGGGCGCGATATCGGCGGCCGCTATGGGCAACTCGGATTCGACAAGTATGAAATAGGGCGGCGGATGAAAGAAATTTGCGATGCGCGTGGCATCGCCACCGACATAGCAATGGATGAAGAAAGCCGAATCTACGGAACAGACTGGTATGAGTTCGTTGGCAATTGTCGGGCCATGCTGGGGTCGGAATCGGGTTCGAATGTGTTCGATTTCGATGGCTCGATAGCCGCCAAATATGGAGAAATGATGCGGGCGAACAACGGAGTGGCGCCGACATACGGAGAATTTCGTGCTCATGTTGACGCGCGCGATGGCGAAATCGACATGGGGCAAATCTCCCCAAGAATATTTGAGTGCGCGATCATGCGGACACCCATGGTGCTTTTTAAGGGGCGCTATTCCGACGCTGTGGCGCCTGCTGAACACTACATAGCTTTGGAAAAGGACTTCTCCAATATAGAAGAGGTTCTCGCCAAACTCGAAGACGTGCCAGCATTAGAAGCCATGGCGGCGCGCGCCCACGCTCATCTCGTCCAATCGGGAAAATTTGGATATCGAGAGTTCATCATAAACCTGCGAAGTTTGTGTGACAGCAAGCTGCAGCAAAAAAATTGGAGAGCAAACGAAAAGGCCTTGGCGGCCAATTTGGGCTTGAAATCAGGCGATAGGCGGTTGGAAATCCTAACCGAATTGCCCTCGGATATTCCAAAAAGCTCGGAAGAGTTCATGAGGAAGCATGAACACTTGGGCATTGTATCCATGTTGGCGATATATAGAGCCTCGATACCTTCGTATGCCGAGCAAACAAAGCGATGGCGAAATTGCATTGTCGCTCACTCAGATATCTTGGACGAAATCGATAGCTTAGAGCGCGAGACGGGCCGTGTTTCCAATACAAAGCGCGCGCGCTCGGACTTATTTCGGCGATTGGTGGAGAGTTGCGAAGCGATCGCCGTGGCCCAGGGAGCTTATGAGGGCGCGATGAGCGATATCGAAGCGAGTCGCTCAATGGTGGATAGCGATGCATATCGCGCCTTGGAAGCTGACGAATTTTACGCCAGCAAATCAATTACCACAGCATATGTGATATTTTTTGAGAGCATTTTGGCCGATGTAGTGGCGTTGAATCGTCAAACAATGGCGGAGATTGGTCGTTTGAAATCTCGTGCCGGTTTGGCGTCTCGTTTGCGTCTAATCGTGAAGGCGATTGCCGCTCTGCGTGAAGCTCCCTGGCGAGCGTTTTTTGTGCGGTTGGTACAGGTCTCCCCGACAGTGCATGGCTATGCAAAGCGAATTCGCCGAATGGTTCACGGAGGTTAACGCAACATCCTTTTCGCGAGCAATCGAAGCTGCAAGGGACAATATGATGGGACGTCTACTACCGATTGCGCTTTATCAAACAATGGCTTATCCAGCGCTCTGGCTCGGCACACACAAGCGCTGCGATTGCGGAATTGGCTGAGCCATCTAGGGTGGAGCGTACACAGTCGATTCATGTCTGAAGGGGTTGCCGTCTCCTGCCAAGGTGTCTCGAAGAGCTTTGCCCTATTGGACGGCGGCAAGGCCTGGAGGATTGTGTTTGGCAGCCACACAAATGTGCCCGCATTCAAAGCGCTCGAAAATGTGAGCTTCGAGGTGCCCAAGGGGCAGTTTGTTGGCATCCTCGGCCGAAACGGCGCGGGCAAGTCCACGCTGCTAAGGGTGACGGGCGGCGTCTACCCACCAGACGCCGGAAAAGTTGCTATCGATGGCGCGCTATCGAGTCTCTATGAACTGGGCCTTGTGGCCAATCCGGAACTGACCGGTCGGCAATATGCAGAGCGAGTGCTAAAGGTCCATGCGTTTTCTGCGTCCGAACGCAAAGTTATGCTCGACGATATTCAGGAATTTTCGGAACTTGGTGATCGTTTCGAAGATCCCGTTCTGACTTACTCGGCTGGAATGGGCGCCCGTCTCTATTTCTCGGTGGCCACGGCTGGTCGCTATGCTGTTTATCTTTTGGACGAGGTGTTGTCGGTTGGCGACATGCATTTTCAATCGAAATGCTGGCGCCGCTTGCGAGATCGCATTGGAGCCGGAGCGTCGGGCGTTCTTGTGACCCACGATTGGGTATCGATCGTGAAGCTCTGTGAGACAGCGTATGTGCTGGACCACGGCAGAGTGATCTATTCCGGGCCTGCGGAACGGGCAGCTCGCTTTTATCTCTACGGCGAAACCGCGCGAGAGCGATTTAAAGAGGGGATTGTGCGGTTTGTGGGTCGGCCCGAATATTGCGAAACGATCGAGACGGGTGCGGATTTCCACCTTAGCACGGAAGCAGAAATTCTTTCACCGGTGGACGTGGTGCTGGGTGTCGTGTTCGAGCGCCTGCAGCCTGGCTTTGGCTGGGAGACAGCAGTTATGACCCGAAAATTGGTGTCGGTTGGTACAAAGCCGGGGCACTACAGGATAGCGGTCTCGCTTCCGAAGCTTCCGATGGAGCCGGGGAGTTATCAGATCAGTTTGCAGCTCGTCGTTGCCGACACAGAAAATTCCGATCGCTACGTGATGGCCGACAGCTTTGGGTGGCTGAGCGGAACGGGCCTCCATTTGGAGGTAACCGGGCATCCAGAACAAGGTCTTGCGCTGCCTTCTAGCTGGTCGGTGGAAGCCAGATGACGAGCGTAATCAAGATCAGAAATCTCAGCAAGATTTACGCTTTGGCGGAACATGGCGGCCGAGCGGCGTCGCTCTTCGAGGCTTTGCGTACGGGGCAGGCGGGCAAGAACGTGCGCGAGGTCCTCGCACTGAACGACGTAAGCTTCGATATCGTTCATGGCGAGCGCGTGGGCGTCATCGGATCGAATGGTGCGGGCAAGACAACTCTATTGTCCATTCTGGCAGGGTTGACGGATGCCAGTGACGGCGTCGTGGATATTTCCGGAGACGTCCACGCCATGCTGACCATCGGAGATGTCGTGCGCGATGATCTGACAGGGCGCGAGAACATCTATCTGGATGCTTCGGTGCATGGCCGCAAACGCAGCGATATCGACGCTGCGGTCGAAGAAGTGATCGCATTCACCGAACTTGGGGAGTTTATCGAACGCCCGGTGCGCACCTATTCATCGGGCATGAAGGCACGGCTAGCCTTCGCGATGGGGGCGTTCATCAATGCCGATATTCTCATTCTGGACGAAACGCTTGCTGTTGGTGACATTTTTTTTGAAAAAAAGGCATCAGCACGCATGCGTGAAGTCGCCAAAGGCGGCTCCATTGTGATTATGGTATCTCATGGCCTGAAAGCGATTGTCGAGCTTTGCACACGCTGTCTTTGGTTCGAGGGCGGCAAACTGGTGATGGACGGTGATCCTGAAACCGTCACGCGTGCGTACGAGAAGTCCGTGCAAAGCACGGACGAAGCCGATCTGAGGCGTAAGTTTGGCGCGCCATCGGCAGAGACGCACCGTAAGACTGCGGGCAAAATTGATGAGATCGTGTTGGCTCAACGCGACGAAGTGTGCGGCGTAAATGTTGCGGCGATGTGCCCATTGACGATCGAAGTCCGCGGCCAAGTGGGCGAGGCGATCGGCGCTTGCAGAATCCAGTTCAGTTTGGTCCGGGTCGATGGCAGGAAGATATGGGATCATGACCCAACAAAGAACGGTGTATCTTTGCCGAAACATGGCAAATTCACGGGCCAGCTGGAAATGAAGCCATTTATTTTGGGGGCGGACCTTTATCGCCTTGATGTTGCACTGATCGACGATGAAGGAATTTGCGATAGGGCGGTGCGCGTGTTCGAGGTGGTAGACGCAGACGGACAAAGTGGCGGCAAGCCACTGCTTTTGTATTCTCCCGCAGTAGCCGTCACTCCTTCACGGAAGCTATGACAATGCCCTCGTTCAAGTTCGACATCCGTGATTTCAACATGTTGAAAAGCCTGTTTCGGCTTGCACTTGTTGACCGGTTCATCGGTTCGGGATTGGGACTGGTCTGGGCCATTCTATCGCCGCTGATGTTGATGGGTCTTTTTACATTCGTGTTCACGTTTGTCTTTCCCAACCGAATGCCGGGGCAGGGTGGACCATTGCAATTTACCATTTGGCTTATGAGCGGCTATGGGCCGTGGTTGGCAATCAATGAAGGCATTATGTCGGCGACGACCTCGGTGTCGGGCAACGCAGGAATTGTGAAGAACATCGCCTTCAAGTCGGAAATCCTACCTGTGGTAGGGGCGATGCTGGGCATCGTGCCGTTGCTGGTATCCTTCCTGCTGATTATCCCGTTGCAATTTGCCGCCGGAACGCCGCCAGGGCTTGCGTATTTTTTTATTCCGGTCGTGATCTTGCTGCATCTTATTTTTGTGTCCGGAATAGGACTCTTTCTTTCGGCCTTGAACGTCTTTATTCGCGACACGGCGCTAGCGCTGCCAAACATTCTAACGCTTGTTCTGTTTGCGTCGCCCATTTTCTACCCTTTGAAAGTCTATCCGCATTTCCTGCAGCCTTATCTCGTGTTCAATCCATTTTACGTCATCGCTGCCTGTTACCGGGCACCAATTGTGGATGGCACGCTCCCACCGTTGTGGATGCTGCTATATCTTACAGCATTCTCTGCTGTTGTGTTCATAGGCGGGCTGGCCTGGTTTCGGCGTCTGCAGACATTCTTTGATACACGGCTATGATAGCGCTCGTGGTCATGCCATCGATTTGCATGCCAGCGGATAAAAAAAGCAGGTGTGAGCAATCAGGCGGCTGCACGCATGCGAAATGTTTTGCTCCGTGAACGCTCATCTTCCGCGCGACGCAGGTTTTTGGGATGCAATCCGAATCGTCATCCGTATTGTCGGCTGGTGTGTATGGCCGCGGAGGGCAACGGTTGTTGCGACGCGCCGCAACGAGACAACACTATTTGCGATTGTTCATCCTGATGCTTCGGCGTTGAAGTTCGCCGCGTCGGACTCGGCGGCACTTCAGAGACGGTCCGAGCAAGCGCAGCTAGTTTTTGTGAATGAAGATGGCTCTGCGACGCCTGTCGTTACATTTTCGTCCCATTTGGGGGTCCTAATGGGGAAAATCGTCCGGCGTCTTGTGCGGACAAACCGATTGCTGGCAGGATCCGCGGATACTGCCGAAAGTGCAGGGCGGGGCGAGAACTTCTTTCGATTGATCGAGGCGTCGTCGATGTCGCCAGCGCTGATTGGGGGATTGCCGTATGGCGTATCGTTGGGGCGAGGCGACCCTGTATCGCCCCCGTTCGGTCCGTTGGACCGCTTGCCTAGCTTTGTGCCTCGGCGAAATAGCCGTCGATCTGTGCTGTTCGTTCAGCCCGCCTACTACAACTACTATTATCTCGCTCAGGCATTAAGGGCGCGGGGTTGGGATGCGGTTACGCTCTGCACGGAAGCTCCCGATAGTCCCCACCGCAGATTTTACCACGGTGAGGATATGGATATTTTTCATCCGGATCCGTTGGAGCACAGACGATTGCTGTGCGAGTTCTTTGCGGAGAACGCAGATCGCTTCGGAATAGTTCACACGTATGGTGTTGGCGTCCTCAGCCTATTCGCGGACAATCACGACACCGACAACGCATTTGAGGCCGTCCCATGGGATATTCTGGAATGGAAACGGCGGGGCACCCTTGTCGGCTATTCTCACAACGGATGTCTCGACGGCGTTTCACAGACAGCTTTTCGGGCATGGAGCCCGACAATGTGCGCCAACTGTGTCTGGCGCGAGAGGCCCGACATTTGTTCGGATAGCCGAAACCTCGCCTGGGGCCGGAAAGTGACGTCGCTCGTCGATCTGTTCTGTACCGAAACCGATCCTCCATTGGACTATAAGAGTTCGCCGAACGCTTTTCGGGCTCCGCTCACCTATGCGTTGGATCCTGACATTTGGCATCCCGATCTCACGGTGCCGGACAGACTAAAACGTCCGCGCAAGCCGGGGGAAGTCGTGGTCTATTGCGCGCTTGGAAACCAATCGACGCGTTCGAAAGACGGCCGCAATGTTAAAGGTACCGGCGCCGTTCAAGCTGCAATCGATCAGCTAAGAAGCGAGGGCATCGATACCCGTCTCGACTTCGTGCATGACGTTCCAAGCATCGATAATCGCTTTATACAGGTTCAAGCGGATATCATCGTGGACCAACTCAACTATGGCCGCTATGGCGCGCTCGCGCGCGAAGGCATGATGCTGGGAAAGCCCGTCGTCGGACGGGTTAACAAAGATGACGGCGGCAGGCCGGCTACCCAGTGCATCCTGGAAACGCCAATCGTGCACGCCGACGAAACGTCGGTCGTGGACGTGTTGCGCGACCTCGTCCTCAACGCCTCGAAGCGGGCAGAAATCGGTCGAGCCAGCCGGGAGCATGCCATCAAATGGTGGTCCGCCGACCGGCTGGCCGAGCGCTTTGAGCAGGTTTACGACCATATCAGAAAGCATGGCCGAATTCCGCCGGAAGAGGAGGTATTGTAGCGCTCACCCCAACGATCGGTCTGTTGGACAGCTTGTCGGGTTTTGTGGGAAAACCTGCGCTGTGCATGGTCTTGGCTGGTATGGCTACTGCGTAAGAGGATTGGGTGTTTTGGAGGCATATCGCTGCCGATGAACGTGCTGGGCAATTGGGCAGAAATGCCGTTTGACGACAATCTGATGGAGTACGATCCGGAACGTGCTCATGGAGTCAATTGCGGCGTCGCGCTTGGGTTTGGTGACGCGCGGCTCGCGTTTGTATCGCCTGATGATCAATTGCCGCTGAACTGGTCCGGCGAGGCATTCGTTTCGAACGGTGTGCGCCTACCCATCGCGTCGGGTAGACCCGTACTCTTACCAGCTCAAGCATTGGAATTCTGCACCCAGGACGGTCTGCAGATCCCGCCGGAGAAGTTTTCGGATCCGTTTCTGCAGTATCTTTATCTGGGAATTGTGAAAGGGAGTGGCGGTGAGCCGAACTCGCCGCTCTCGGATATTTGGTATCGCCGCCATCTGCAGCGTTCGGCGATGCTGGTTTCTGACGCAAGCGGTATCGTGATTGATGTCGGCTGCGACGATCCGAAGCTGAGCCGTTCGCTATTTCCATCTAGCGCCGGCTACATTGGTTTCGACCCTACTTTCGGTTCGCGCAGCGAGCCGAGTCTTGTTGCAATGGCGGAATTCATGCCGTTCGCCCGAGAGAGCGTCGATGCGGTTTCATTTCTGACAAGCCTCGATCATATCCTCGATTATCATGCAGCGATTGACGAAGCTTATCGAATCTTGAAGCCTGGTGGCGTTCTTTATCTAGCGACGCTTATCTGGACGCACGATGCAGAACTCACCCGGGACAATATCCATTTTCATCACTTCCGGGCCTTCGAGATCGACGGATTGTTGCAGCGATTTCACATGGAAAGTGTGAAACGCTACAATTGGAAGGGCAATCCGCACCGGTCAGGCGCTTATATAAAAGCAGTCAAGCCGGCCACGGCATCGGAACGAAAATGACTTTGCCGCCCAAACAGCTACCGCACGCTGTCCTCGTGACGCTGGATATTGATTGGGCGCCCGATTGGATGATTGAAAACGTCGCCCAACGGTTGATCGAGGCAGGCGTTCGGGCCACTTTTTTCGCGACGCATGACAGCAGCGCAACACGGGCACTGGAACGCGAACCGCTATTCGAAGTGGGCGTTCATCCCAATTTTCTGCCGGGAAGCAGTCATGGCAACACACCGGAAGAAGTGTTGCGGACGATGCGAACCATGTTTCCCCACGCAACAGCAGTGCGAACCCACTCCCTAGCGCAGTCCGAGCCCACATTGGGTATGATGGCTGACCGGTTCGGATTTAAGATCGACTGTTCAGTTCACCTTCCGCGCGCTTCTCATGCAGCGCCGCATTGGGTTCGCTATGCCGCCGGTGGGAAACGCCTGGTGCGGATTCCTCATATTTTCCAGGATAACATGCATGCCCTTGCCGGAATGCCGTGGGACTTGGAGGCCGATTGGTTTGTGAGCCCTGGTTGGAAAGTTATGAACTTCCATCCGGTCCACATTATTCTGAACTCTGCAGACCTAGAAGCGTATGGGCGCTTAAAAGCGCTCGGACCCGTGTCAAAGCTCGTCATGTCCGATATTCCCGATATTGATAGAGAGAAGCCCGGCACAGGACGGTTATTCGACGATCTGTTAAAACGGCTAAGCGCGACACAATCTTATAAAGTATCGGAACGTGTTGCGCTGTGGCTGGAGGTTGGAGAATGAGTCCGTCACGGTGTTTGCGCGTCGCTGTCATTGGGCGCACCGAAATGCTGCTCAATGCGGCTAGGCGTGTTCAAAACGACGGGCATATCATTTCGCTGGTGGCGACAAGCAAGGAAAGCGGCCATGAGCTTGCCGGTGCCGCAGATTTCGAGCGATTGGCTAAAGAATCTGGAGCGCCGTTCTTAAAGGGACGAGCGTTGATTTCTGAAGACGGGCTTGCGGCAATTCGTGAGACGAGCAGTGACATCGCGATTTCGATGAATTGGCTGACCTTGATACCGAGCAGCGTACTAAACTCTGTTCGTCTTGGTGTTTTCAACGCGCATCCTGGCGATCTTCCGAGGTTTAAAGGAAACGCTTGTCCGAACTGGGCGATATTGCTTGACGAGCCGCATGTCGCGTTGACGATTCATGCAATGGCCGATCGGCTCGATGCGGGACCAATATTCGAGAAGACCTATCTTCCTCTGCGTGATGATGTCGATATGCGACAGATCTACGAGTGGCTGCGAACCGCCGTGCCTGAGGCTTATCACCGTCTCGTCAAAGCCGCCGCCGAGGATGCCTTGAAGCTGATACCCCAGCCTGACGCCCCGCAGCAGGGATTGCGATGCTATCCCCGGCGACCGGAGGATGGCCGCATCAATTGGACTCGCTCCATGCAGGACGTGCTGCGGCTCGTGCGGGCGAGTACGCGGCCATTCGATGGCGCGTTCACTTTTTTGGATGGCTCTCGTCGCTTAACCGTCTGGTCCGGGAAAATGGAGCAGGTGCTGGAACCTTTCTGCGCGGTGCCCGGCCATGTAGCGTTCGGCATGGATGGCGACCCCGTGATCGCTGGTTCCGATGGCTATCTGCGGCTGCTGGACATTGAACTTGAAGGATGCAATTCCGTTGCCGAAGCAAAGGGCGTCGTCCTTTCATCCTTGCGCAATCGATTGATTTGAGTGGACCTGATGCGTAGCGAAGCCGACCATCGAAATGAGTTCGTTGATTTCACGGAAGCCGGCTACCGCGAGTTGTTGCAGCTGGCGAAAAAGAACTATCGTTTTGCTGGTTATGGAGATGCGGCGCAGGATCGTCATGTCCTATGGCGACATGATCTTGATGCATCCATGAATCGCGCGTTGCGGCTAGCCGAGATCGAGCACGACGAAGGTGTCAAAGCGACTTATTTCGTCTTTCCGCGATGCCTGTTCTATAACATTCTCAATCAGTTCACGAAGGATGGCGCAAAGCGCATTGTCGATTTGGGGCACGATATCGCTCTCCATTTCGACCCGACGCAGTGCAGGCCCAGCGTTTCGCGCGCGGAACTTTTAGAAGCGATTTCCGAGGAACGTGACCTGCTGCGACGCGAACTCGGCGTTGCGCCCACGGCTGTGAGCTTTCATCTCTACGGCGTTCTGGAGGAGCCCATGCCGGACGACGATGTGGTCGCGGGGCTTGCCAATGCCTATTCCAAAACCCTGCGCGATACCTATTCATATGTCTCCGATTCAAACGGAGTGTGGCTGTATCGCCGGCTACGCGACGTTCTTTCGGAAGCGCGAGAGGATCGGTTGCAGGTCCTGACTCATCCAGAGTGGTGGACCCCGGAGACGATGCCGCCGCGAGCCCGCCTACAGCGTGCGATAGATGGCTATGCTGCCAAGATGGGCCGCTGGTACGATGATATCGTCGCCAAATCCGGACGGCCGAATATCCGCTAAGCGGCTAACACCGCCCGCTAGCCATTGATTGTTTCGGCGAGGCCTTCGGCTATTCCAATGGAGGGCGCGCGCAATTGGCGACGCATGAGGTCGATATTGGCCACCATCGCTGGTGAGGCCGCATCCACAAACCCCTCAAATTGCGCTTGCCGTCCCACAATTTTCCCGATCTGCTGCCCCAAAGCCCGCAAGGTCAGGGTTTCGGGGCCTGCGACGTTGGCAAGCAAATGATTTTCGAGTGAGGTCGCGGCGACGACCGCCGCGCCAGCGTCACTGGCATGGATCGGATTGAAGGCCAAGCCGTCCTTCCCGACCAGATGGATTGGCCGGCCCTCGCGCACCGACGCAATCAGCCGCGGCAACAACATCGTGGGCGCTTGTCCGGAACCATACACGAAGAAAAAACGCAGTATCGCGACGGTCATCAATTCTTGAAAACTCTTTGCGATAAGCTCGGCCGATTGTTTGGTCCTAAAATAAAACGCGAGAGATTCCTCGGAGATCGCGACGGGGCTTTTCTCCGTCACAGGTGTGGGCGAGGGCGCGTAAAGCCCCCCTGTCGATGCCAGCACGAAGCGCTGAACGCCGGCAGACCGTCCCCAATCCAGCAATTGCAGCGTCGATGCCGTGTTGATGGCGAAAACCGGGCCCGCTTTTTCCGGGAAAGCGCGGTAGTCCCGTTCCTGCGCGAGATGCACGATAGTATCTATGCCTGTCGGCAGCGCGGGCAAAACAGGCGCGCATAGATCATGTTCGATGGCATGAACATTGGGGCCGTGAATACCAGACGAACGCCGACCAAGCAGGAAAAGCTCAACATCGCGCGGCATGGCCTTGATGAAGGCGCCGCCGACAAGCCCTGACGCACCGGTGACGAGAATACGCCTCATGGCTTTGTCTTCGATACAGTGGAGTCGAGCAATGTGCGTGTTCCGTCGAATCCCAGGTTCATCAATGCGTCGATTATCGATAAGCCGGGCATGAATGTCCCGCTTTTGAATTGGGAATAAACAGGATGACGGAATTCCTGATAGACAAGCTTCACGCCGGCAGCAGAAAACTTGTTGTCTTCTTGATATCCGCCCGCGCCACCACCCGCCATATATGTGTTGCCGCCAGCAGCTTTGACGATCGAAATCAGAAGATCGGTAGAGGCGCCGGAGGTTGAAAGATCGCTGGCGCGCACCATCTTTTCGTCTGGCTGGCCGAGAAGCTGGGAAATTTTCCGAATGGCAAGCTCGTTATAATCGCCAATCGTTCCCGCAGGATTGAGGATTAGGGGGGTAAGTACGGGCAAAATTTCCTTGGCGAACGGCGCTTTTGCATAGTTCTGCTGCACGGTTGTCAGAATCTTTTCGCGGCATTTCGGTACGTTCGCGATGGACGCGTTCCGGATTGTCGCTCTCGCTTCAATCCCGCGGACTGCCGGAATCTGGATCGCGCTCGGCTTGCCGCCCATGAGAATGGAAACGCGGTTCGGATAGCTTGAACCCGTGAGCGGCATCTGCACGCTGTCGAGAAACACGAAGCAGTCCGATCGCAGAATTTTGTCGAAATATCCGAGCCAAGGGAAAAAGTTCGGTTGATGAATAGCGACAACCTTCACTGTGGATCGCCGTCCAAAAATTGTCGGCACCATTCCTCAAGGTATAGAAGCGACCAGATCAGCAGGCGGCGGTTCCGATGGCCTTCCAAATGCTCCGTTATCAGTGCTTGCACAGCTTTGCGGTCCAGAAAGTCGTATATCCGGGCATGATTGTTGAACAGCGTACGCCGCACGAAATCGATGCTCTCGCCGCGAAACCAACTCGCGTCCGGCGCCGAGAACCCCTGTTTGATTTCATTGGTGACCTCAGCGGGAATGAAGCGCTGCATGGCGCGGCGCAGAATGAGTTTTCCGTCGCGATTTTTGGTAAAAAAGTTAGTGGTCTTCGGTCCGGGGTCGTTTTCGTTCAGCCGGACGACCTCACCGAGATTTCCGAGCTTCATTCTGACCGGAACAGATTGTGCAAAATCCACCAAATCGTTGTCCAGAAAAGGAACCCGCGATTCCAAGCCGTGCGCCATGGAAAGTTTATCTTCCACCACAAGCAATCCATTGAGAAACGTCTTCGCTTCAAAATATAGCGAGTGGTTGATGTAATCTTCAGGGCGCCTGAGTTCGGTCGCGTGATGGTCGAACACGCTTCTGAATATCTCTCGCGGCGACGTCTGTCGCACATCGTTCCAGATCGGGGCGAGCACCGCCTTCAGTTCTGGTTCGGTTAAAAGCCTTTGCCAGAAGCCGTAGTATTTTTCTGTGTAGTCGTCGAAGTCGGAATTGACCACAGCGCGATAGTAGCGCCACGGATAGCCAGCAAATAGCTCGTCGCCACCAGCACCCGATAATACGACTTTCCCAAATTTGCTCGCGAGCTTGGCGGCAAAAAAGTTAGGATAACTCTGCCCCACGCGCGGTTCTTCCATATGCCAGACAAGGCGCGGCATCACGCGCTCCATATCGCCGGCCTTCAAGACCATCTCGTAGTGTTCAGTTTTGAAGCGGGCGGACATAATCTCTGCTTTGGCGCGCTCGTCAAAACTCAGTTCGAGGCCTGAGGCCGAACTCATATCGAAACCGACAGTGAAGGTGCGCATGTTCGGCACCTGACTCGCGGCGACGGCTGTAATTGAGCCGGAGTCCATGCCGCCGCTGAGATAAGATTGTACTGGAACGTCGGCGACCATCTGGCGTGTCACCGCCTGTCTGAACAGATGGTCCAGGTCATCCAGATAATCTTCTGCCGTCCGCGCAATTTCTGGCTCACGGAACGCAAAGTCCCAGTAACGGCCGGTCTGGAATGGACCGTTGGCGGGAATGCGCATCCAACTGCCCGCGGGCAGCAAGTGACAGTCCTTGAAAAGCGTTCGATTGGTGAAAAAGTTCTGGAAGGTGAGATATTCCACAAGCGCCTCGCAGTCCAACGAGGGCTTTAACGCAGGGTGCGCCAGCAGTGCCTTGATCTCGGAGCCGAACAGGACGGTTGAGCTTGTCTGCGCAAAATAGAGCGGTTTAACGCCGAAACGATCGCGTGCCAGGGTTAACGCGCGTTGCAGCCGGTCGTAAATGGCAAACGCGAACATCCCGTTGAAGCGCGCAAGTGCATTGAGCCCCCACTGGGCAAATGCAGCGAGGAGCACTTCTGTGTCTGACTTAGAGCGGAATATGTGACCCAGTGCTTCCAGATCGATACGCAATTCGCGGAAGTTATAGAGTTCGCCGTTGTAGGTGATTGCGTAGCGCCCATCCGCGCTCAGCATTGGCTGCGCACCACCAGACGACAGATCGATGATCGCAAGCCGTCGATGCCCAAGCGCAACCGAGCCTTCCGACCATAGACCTTCGCCATCGGGTCCCCGATGAGACACGGCATCGATCATCCGCTTCGCCAACACAGGCGAGGCCGGCGCGCCGTTCAGCTCAATAAGTCCGGCGATGCCACACATGGCGCTTCCCGATCAGGGCTTTGCTTTGCTGCGACGCTTCTCGACCTGGTCGATGTGATCGCGCCGCCAAGCGATGAGATGTTCCAGCCCCCGATCCAAGGGCACCTTTGCGGTGAAGCCGATTTCCTCGGTCGCGCGTTTGGGCGAACCGATCCGGTTCTTCACGAAGGTCAGGCCCGCTGGTTCGTATTGCAAGCCCTGATTGGTCCCCGTGATCTGCACGACTATCTCGGCGAGTTCTTTGATGGATGTGCGCTTGCCGGTGCCCACATTGTAAAACCGGTCCACCACATCCGAGCGCATCGCGCAGACGTTCGCTTCGCCACAATCGCTGACATAGACAAAATCGTAAGCCTGACTTCCGTCACCATAGATCTTCAGGGGTTCGCCCCGGTCCAGGGCATCCAGCATCTTCATGATCACGGCAATATAGGCGCCGCGATAGTCTTGCCGCGCGCCGTACACGTTCATGTAGCGCAAACCGACGAAGTTGAGCTTGTAGCGATCAAAATACGCGCGAGCCATGGCTTCGCCGGCGATCTTGGTGGCGCCATAAAAGTTGCGGTTGTTGAAAGGGTGATCTTCCGTCATTGGCTCTTCGACGGCGTCTCCATAAACAGAAGCAGACGAAGAATAGACCAAGCGCTGAACATTGTTGGCGACGCAGGCCTCCAGCACGTTGAAGGTGCCGCGGATATTCACGTCGAAGGCAGCGCGCGGATATTCGTGGCACTGCAGGAGCCAGAGCGCGGCGAAATGGAAAACGCCATCGGCGCCTTTAAGCGCGGCGTTCAGGATGTCGCTTTGTGTGATATCACCGCCAGCCTCGAAGATCTTCACACGGGGATCGCGCAACGCGCCAGCCAGGTTCTCTTCCGTGCCGCGCACGAAATTGTCGTAGATGACCAACCTGCCGATATCGTGAGTAAGCAGGCGCTCAACAGTGTGGGAGCCAATCAATCCCGCCCCGCCAATCACAACAAGCGTCTTTCCCTTCAAGTCCATTGTAATACCCACATTTCCAGTTTTGCTTCTGCGCGTTCACAAGGCTTCCCATATCCTGCGCGAATACAGGGAGTTTAGCATAGCGTTCGATAGATCAGTGGAAATCTCCTATTGGCTACTAGCTGGTCGCGGTAATACACGGGCGGCCAGAAACCTTCAATCGACTGCCATTCATCGCCTGGTAGGGTTATTTTAATCCGGCAGTGTTGGCCATCGCGAAACACGTTTACCGTCCGAATAGAAAGCGGCGCACCGGGTGCGCAAGGTTCGTCCGCAGCCAGTGTGCGACGCCGTCTGGCAGGATACGGGCGGCAGCGAGGGTAAAAAGCTGACCGAACCGGCGCAGGCGTGCCACCCGCCGAACGGACCGCCTGTTCTGTGCCGCTATTTTTGCCCAAGAGTCTTCATCATAGCCCTTCATGCCGCCGGTCTCGGTCAGTGCCGGGCGCGCGGCCTGCACGGCGTCATGCACAGCCACCTGCAGGGCCGCGTAGAAATTTTCAGGGGCTAGCGCACATTCGTTGTATGCGCGCGCGACGATTTCCGTCGCACGGGTCTCGTCGCGCAACACCGCCACAACTTCCGCCATATTGCTGTGGTCTTTTTTTAACGGCACGAAATGACGCCAGGGTTGCAGCCGGCCCGAATATTCACCTTCGTAAAGGATCATCAAGGTGCGGGTGGCCGCAGCTTCGAAACATCGTGGTGAGATTTGGGCCATCGAGATTTTGCCATCGATGTCGCGCAGAAAGCGGGCAGAAATATCGTCGAAATCAACATTCGGACTTTCTGCAACGGCGGCGTCGACAGCGGCGCGTAACGAACCATCAAGATCCACCACGCTGGCGCCGCTTTCAGTCCCCAGGACAGCCTTGCAATTGGACAGGAAATCCAGCCACGCTTCGCCGTAAATGCGGTCTTCCTCGCGTGTGGAAATGTCGCAAATCAAGCCATACTTTTGCGCATCATGCACGAAGCGACCGGCGATTGCCCATTTTTCGCGAGCGAGCGCGCCCAACCAAAAGGCTACCTTGCGGGCACGATATCCAACATCAACGCGACGCTCTTGATAAGACAGGACGGGCCGGTGGAGGAGGCTTGGGTCCACGTAGCCGGTGAGGACATTGACCTTGTACACGCCGGGAAGTGCGCTCTCGGAATAAACAGTGTCGATATGCTTAGGTGGCATGCAGGTGAAAAGGATATTAGTTTTCAATTCCTGCAGTGCCTGAATGGTGCGGCGGACGTTGCGATGTTCGTCCTGCACGAAGACGCCCTTAAGCGCAGACGCGGCTGCAATGCGAGCTACGGCGTCGCGCGAAAGCTGTAGCGGCCCACTCTTCGCATCCTCGCTGGCCATCAGGGTGTAATGAATGAGGATGACGTCGAAGCGATCAAGATCGAGCGCCGCCGGGAGCGACCAATCCACATTAAGGGTGCAAGAGGAAAAGCCGGGAATCGTTGACAGCGCTTGGACATGATGAGAGACGGTGCCAGCAGTCTCGCCGGGCAGGCCATAAAGCATCAAAAGAGAAGGCAACCGGGTCATCCTCGTTTCCGATTGGCGCTGGAGAAGAGGGCGGTACGCGGGTACAAGGGCCACGCAGTAAGTAAAGACCGCTCTGTGTCAGAGATCGACAAGTCTAACGCCGCCTATTGGAACGAACCGTGTGGAAGCACGCGGTTGGAATATCTCAACGTGATGGCGACCGATCCGGATCATCCCGAGATGTTGGCCGCCTTCGATCGGTTCTTCTTTGATTTCTACCCTTACCTTGACCGCCACATACCGTTTTCGGCGGTGGACGGGAAGTCGGTGCTGGAGGTGGGGCTGGGCATGGGCTCGGTCTCCGAGCGGTTGGCGCGCAGCGGGGCGCTGCTGACCGGCCTTGATATCGCCGCTGGGCCTGTGAGCACCGTGAACAAGCGGCTTGAACGGGCGGGCCTGCCCGGTGCAGCGCGGGTCGGTAGCATCCTCCAGGCGCCTTTCGCGGATGAGAGTTTTGACTTGGTGGTGAGTCTGGGATGCCTGCACCATACGGGCGACCTTCCTCGGGCACTCCAAGAAGTACACCGCATCTTGAAACCTGGCGGTCTGGCGGTCGTGATGGTTTACTATGCTTATTCTCCCAAGCGTTGGATTCTGTGGCCCCGGGGAACGCTCCGGCACCTCCTGGCATCCGGCGGATCACCACAGACGGTGGTAGAAGCTTCCGCTTCTGAGCGTGCGGGCTACGACCGGGCCACCGACGGCAGTGCGCCGCCTGAAACCGTGTTCACGTCCAAGCGACAATTCCGCGCCTATGCGCGAGCGTTCAACAGCGTCTCGATAACGCTGGAGAACCTGGACACCGACATGCTGCTTTTCCCGGTCCAGCGCGAAGCGCGGCAGAGGATTCGCCCGGTCCTTCTCAAGGTTGGAAATGCCTTGGGCATCGCAACCGAGGATATGTACACCACTTTGCGGAAATAGCCCAAATTCCGGCTGGTTAACGGCTAGCACACCGGCTTCGTGGCGGTTATATACGCCGCGGGCGAAACGGGCGCGCTGAGACGCGCCACACGGTGATGGACTGGCAATGAGCAAGCGCAATTTTCAGGGAAAAACCATTCTCATCGTCGGCGGCGCCGGGTTCGTGGGGTCGAATCTCGCGCACCGTCTGGTTGCGGAAAAGCCGTCGAAATTGATTATCGTCGATAACTTGCTGTCTGCCGACATCAGCAATGTGCCGACCGATCCCTGCGTGGATTTCCGCTTCGGCTCGATCACGAACGACCAAATCCTTCAAAAGTTGCCCGATACGATCAACTTCGTCTTTCACCTGTCGACCTATCACGGTAACCAAAGTTCGATGCACGATCCGCTCGCGGATCACGAAAACAATACCTTCACCACTCTGAAATTGCTCGAGCGGTTGAAAGATGCGAAGGGCCTCGAAGCCGTGGTTTATTCGTCGGCGGGCTGCACAGTCGCGCAAAAGACATTTGACGACGCGAAGCCTACGACGGAGGACGATCCGGTCTCGCTATACCTCGACAGCCCGTATCAGATGTCAAAGATATTTGGCGAGTTTTACGGAAACTATTATTGGATGCGCCACGGCGTTCCGTTCATCAAGGCACGTTTCCAGAATGTTTATGGTCCGCGCGAAATCCTTGGGGCCGGTCAGTGGCGCGGGACGCCGGCTACGGTTTGGCGCAACGTCACGCCGACATTCATTTGGAAATCATTGCACAACGAGCCGCTGCCGCTTGAAAGAGGTGGCGTGGCTACGCGCGATTTTATCTACGTCGATGATATTGTGGCTGGACTGATGGCATGCGCCGCGAATGGCGAAGCGGGCGGCGTTTATAATATTGCGTCCGGCGTCGAAACCTCCATCAAGGATCTGGCCGACACAATCAATCGGCTTACTGGTAACAAGGCTGCGGTCGCCGTGATGGACGCTCGTCCTTGGGACCGTTCGGGCAAGCGTTTTGGCGAAACTTCCAAAGCCGAACGCGAACTGGGTTTTGTGCCGAAAGTTTCCCTCGAGGAGGGGCTCGCGCGCACCGTAAAATGGACGCGCGGTAACATGGGAACGATTGAGCGGTGTGTCGCGCAGCACGCTCGATATTTCGCTCCTCAAAAGGCTACGGCCGAATAGCTATGCACGTTCTCTCTGTTGTTGGCGCCCGGCCCCAGTTTGTCAAAGCAGCAGTGGCCAGCAGGGCGCTTGCCAAGTGCGGGATCAAAGAGTCGCTTGTCCACACCGGGCAGCATCACGACGCTCAGATGTCGGAGATTTTTTTCAGCGAACTGGACATACTGCCGCCCGCGCACAATCTCGGCATCCACGGAGGTGGACATGGCGATATGACGGGCAAGATGCTGAGCGGTATCGAACGTATCATTGTAGACGAAAAGCCGGACTGGGTTCTGGTTTATGGCGACACCAACTCGACACTCGCGGGAGCTCTAGCGGCGGCCAAACTTCATGTTCCAATTGCGCATGTGGAAGCAGGATTGCGTTCGTTCAATAGGCGCATGCCAGAAGAAATCAATCGCGTGCTCACCGATCATGTGAGTGCACTGCTGCTGTGCCCAACCCACGTCGCCGTTACCAACCTCGGGAATGAGGGCATCGTTAAGGGTGTTCACATGGTGGGAGATGTCATGATGGACGCTACCATCGCCGGAATGAAGATCGCGCAAGACCAGTCACGCATCTTGGAAACTCTAGGATTGAAAGATGGCGAATATTCTTTGGCGACCGTTCACCGGGCGGAAAATACCGACGATCCGAAACGACTTGCGGAGGTTGTAAGGTATCTTGAGGAGCGAGCCAGGAATATTCCCGTTATCTTGCCGCTGCATCCGCGCACCAAGGGAGCGCTGGAGAAGAATGCCATTGAACTTTCCGCCGTGCGGATTGTTGAGCCTGTGGGCTACCTCGACATGCAGCGTTTGTTATCGGGAAGCATAGAGGTGTTCACCGATTCGGGCGGCGTGCAAAAAGAAGCCTATTTTCATCACAAGCCATGCACGACATTACGAGACGAAACGGAATGGCTGGAAACGATCGAGGCTGGCTGGAACCGCTTGTGGCATGGGCCGGGCTATGCACCGCGCCGCGAGATCGAAGAATATGGTGGTGGAGTAGCGGCCGATCGCATTGCACAGCTGCTGATGGAGGGAGGCGCGCGCGCTTCCTGATGCGCGCGCGAGCTTCGGCATGAAGCGCAAAATTCTCCTTGTATATGCAGCGCTCAATTATCCTTTGCGCGCCAACACCAAGCACCTCATTGACTGTTTCCGCCAATATGGCGACGCGCATTGGTTCTATTTGAACCTCGCTCACAAAGTCGCTCCGTCTTATGTCGGACATGTTGACTTCGATCTGGTCATATTTCAAACGACATTTACGCAGCGGTTAAGCCGCAGTGAAGCGCACTACAAACAGATGATGCGACGGGCGGCCCCGCTCGCGATATTGCCGGCGCCGAAAGTGGCGCTTGTCCAGGACGAGTTCTGGAATATCGAAAAAGTCGAACGGTTCATTATAGCTCATGACGTCAAAACGGTATTCAGTGTAGCGCCCGAGTCGGAGTGGCCGGTTCTGTATCCTTCTATCGATCGGAGGAAGGTTCGCTTCCATCGCGTTCTGACGGGCTATCTCGATGACGATACGTTGGATCGGATGGTCGCCGCTGGAGCGGCCGGCGCCGTGCGTGCGCGGGATGTGGTGTATCGCGCGGCAGGCAAGCCTAGCCCTGCTTGGGGCCGGTTCGGTTATACGAAGCAAATTCTGGCGGATGCGGTTTCGCGCCTTGCGCCGCAATTCGGATTGAAAACCGATATCTCCACGCAAGCTCGCGATGCATTGTATGGCGATGCATGGATCGATTTTCTCGCAAGCGCGCGTTACACGCTCGGCGCGCCGAGCGGGGCGTCGCTGTTGGATCGAGACGGCCGCATCGCTGAAAGCGTCGATGCCTATTGCGTCGCTCATCCATCTGCCTCCTTCGAAGAGGTGGAAGCGCATTGTTTTGCAGGGGTCGACGGCAATTTACGGCTCTCAACAATTGGTCCTCGTCATATCGAGGCCTGTGCAACCCGAACATGCCAAATACTCGTTCAAGGTGATTTCAACGGGTTACTGCAGCCGAATGTGCATTATCTCGCGGTGCTGCCGGACCTGTCCAACCTTGCCGCGGTTCTTGCGCGTCTCGGCGACGAAGCGCTGCGCCGAAAAGTGGTCGAGCGAGCCTTTGATGACGTTGTTCGACCGCGTCAGATCACCTATCGCAATTTTGTCTCGGAAGTTCTCGATGTGAGCTTCGCTTCGAACGTGGCGCGAGATATTTCCCCTTCCACCGATCGCGAAATGGCCATTTTATCGCGAATGGCGAGGATGGATCGTTGGGAATGGCGGCTCGCCCGCTATGCTTCTGGTATGGTTCGTTCGGCGCGCGATATATCGGCAAGATTGGCCGCCGCTATCACGAGGTCCTGAGGCCCATCCAATTTCCTCGCGGTTTGCCTTCCCCCGAGCGGCTTCGCGGCGCTTTTCTAGGGGGACTTCGTCCGGTAAGGTCTGCAGCCCTTTGATTAGAAAAGGATATTGACGGGAGGGGAGGTGCGTGGCACGAGCTTTACAGGGGCGGCAAGGGGACGGCTAAGGCTGGGGCGAGCTTATATTTCGCCCAGAGGACAGCCTTCCTTTTCGTTTTCCAGCGATCAGTCAGTGGAGAGAATTTGATGAAAGTGTTTGTGACGGGCGGCAGTGGGCTGGTGGGGTCCACAACCATCGATATGTTGATCGCACGTGGCGATACGGTCCTCGCGATTGACAACTACGCCACCGGTCGCCGCGATAATCTCGAGAAGAACCCGAATCTTACCGTTCACGAGGGATCGATCGCGGACAAGCCTTTGGTTGATCAGCTCATTGGCGATTTCAAGCCTGATGCGGTCATTCATACAGCCGCGTCTTACAAAGACCCGAACGATTGGTACAACGATACCCTGACCAATTGCGTCGGAGGGGCGAATATCGTCAAGGCCGCGAAAGACAGCGGCTGCAAGCGGCTCATCTATTTCCAGACTGCGCTTTGCTACGGCGTCAAGCCACTCGAGCAGCCGATCACGCTCAACCATCCGATCAATCCGGTGAACAGCAGCTACGCGATTTCGAAAACTGCCGCCGAAAATTATGTGCAGTTCAGCGGGCTGGACTGGGTGACGTTCCGTCTTGCCAATGTTGTGGGCCCACGCGGCGTGAGCGGTCCGCTCGCGATTTTCTATCAGCGTCTGTCGCAAGGCAAAAAATGCTTCGTTACGCCCGCGCGGCGCGACTTCGTCTTTTCTCAAGATTTGGCACGGAACGTCGTACGCACGGTGGATGGCATCGGCCACGGCACTTACCACTTTTCTTCCGGCAAGGACGTTGCGATCCGCGAAGTATATGACGCAATGGTTACGGCGATGAAATTGAATGATCATCCGGAACCGGAACTGCGCCCACTTGGTCCCGATGATGCCCCGTCGATCCTTTTGGACCCCTCGCGGACTTTCCAGGATTTCGGCGACATCAAGTTCACCCCGTTGAGCGAGATCGTATCGCGGAGTGTGGAATATTATGCCACTCATGGGGTCGAGGGCGGCTACACTCATCTCAAGATAGACAAATAGGATATACAGTCACCACATGCGGGTACTCGTCACCGGAATTGCAGGATCGTTGGGCTCAAACGTCGCGGAGCGGCTTATCGCCCGTGGCGCTGAAGTTCTTGGCATCGACAATTTTTCGACAGGTAGCGCCGACGCCGTTCCGCAGGCACCCAGCCTGCAATTCGTGCAAGGCTCGATCGCGGACGGCGATCTCGTGAAGTCTTATTTCGAGAAATTTGCTCCGGAACTCGTGGTTCATTCGGCCGCGTCCTACAAAGACCCCGACGATTGGTCGGAGGATATCGCCACGAATGTCACGGGGACGGCAAATTTGGTGCAAGCGTCGCTCGCGCGTGGCGTGAAGCGCTTCATAAATTTTCAGACGGCGCTCTGCTACGGAAAGCCTAGGGAAAAGCCTGTAAGCCTTTTGCACCCTCTAGCCCCATTCACCAGTTACGGAATCTCGAAGACGGCGGGTGAGCTCTATTTGATGTCGAGCGGCCTTCCGTACGTCTCTCTTCGTATGGCGAGCGTTTATGGGCCACGGCACTATGTGGGACCCATCCCGACATTTTATAAGCGTCTGAAGGCAGGTCAGAAGTGCTTCGCGACCGATACACGGCGCGATTATGTGGCGATGCCGGACTTCCTGGATCTGTTTGATCGCATTATCGCCGAGGGGGCTCCGACGGGCGTTTACCATTTGTCGACCGGAGCCGACATTTCCATCAAGGAAATATTCGATTCCGTGGCTGCTGAAATTGGGGTCAAGCTCGACGCCCCGGTCGAAGTTCGTCCATCTGATCCCGATGACGTCGCCTCGATATTGCTCGATCCCTCGCAGACACAAGCGGCTTTCGGCTGGCGTCCCACTACACCGTTCCGCCACGGTCTTCGTGATCTCGTGGCGTGGTACGATGCTCATGGCGTGGAACAGACGTTCTCACACCTGCGCGGGCAACGATAGGCGTTTCGATGGCGATCATGGATAAGAACGACTCTGAACCCAGAAACGAATTCTTTCGGGCGACTGAAGGAGTTGGCGGATCGGGCTTCGACCATCTCTTTTCCATTCGCGATTACATGCGAAACATTTTCCGACACTGGCTGCTCTTTATTCTGGCAGCAATAGCGGGAACGCTCTGGGCCTTCTACTACGAAGGCCACGCCCCCAAAATGTATTCGGTGTCTGTTATCGTCGGCCCGGTGGGCGATGCACCGGTGCAGAATTCCGGCGGTGTCGGAGGGCTGGTTTCGATGTTTATTTCTGGCGGCAGTATGTCGGTGGGTCCGCCGGAATGGAGCCGCTATGTGTTCGCTCTCACTTCGGTACGGTTGGCTCAAAAGCTTGAGAGAGAACATCACCTCATTAAAGAGCTTTTCGCTTCCCGCTGGGATGAAAAGACGAAGACTTGGAAGCCGGAACCAGGCTTTGGAGCCAGCGTTTCTCGGTTTTTTCGCCGACTGTTTGGCTTGCCAGGGGACGCGCCGCCCGACGTGAAAGCTCTTCAGGACTACATCGTAGGCAACGTCTTTTTGTCGACCGACAAAACGACGGGCATCACGACGCTCAGCATGTTAGGATCGGACCCCAAGAAAGCGCTTGATTTTGTGCTGATGGTTCACAAAAGCGCCGTTCAGCTCGTGAGAGACGAAATTTCTTCGCACAACCAGGCGAAAATCAACTACCTGACGGATGCGTTGAGCAAGACAAGCAACGCCGACCAGCGTGGAATTCTGATCGGAATGCTCGCGCAGACCGAACAAACTCAGATGCTGTTAAATAACAACCTTCCGTTTGCCGCTCAGGTGATCGACACGCCAACAGTGCCGACACAGCTTTCATCCCCGCAAATGTTGAATATCGTGCTCACCTATCGTATCGGCCTATTGATATTTTTCATCCTCGCGATGATCGCGTTCGATCAGATCGCAGGAACGAATTTCGTCGAGTATGGCGAGACGAAGATTCGCAATTTCCCGCACTTCATCGGTGCGCGCATCTCCCGCTTCCGTGAGTACGGATGGCAGGGCTTATTTTCTAGAACCTGACAACGTTTTATCCGTCGTCAGGCATCTGGTCCCTCAGGCCGGGAAAACCTTATCTGAAGCCAGGTTCTTGCGGGCCATTGCGTTGCGCGTATCGACGATAACTGGAATTTCCGACGCCACGGCGGCGTAGTCGATGTCGTCGTGATCCGTGAGGATCACGGCCGCGTCGAAGTTTTTAAGCGCCGCCTTGTTCCAAACGATGGACTTCTCGCCCGCGATTGCCGCCGGCATGTGGTGCTTTGGAAGTTCATCGACGAACGGATCGTAGAACGTCACGTCCGCGCCTTTTTCCTTCAACAGTTCGAACACGCGCAGAGCAGGGCTTTCGCGCACGTCCTCGATGTTCTTTTTGAACGCAAGACCGAGGAGCAGCACCTTGGCGCCATGCAGGCCCTTCTGCAGCTTGCGGCTGAGCGCTTCGGCCAGGACTTCGATGGCGTAGCGCGGCATATAGAGGTTGATCTCGCCGGCCAGCTCGATGAAGCGCGTCGGCAATTCGACCTCACGTGCTTTCCACGTCAGGTAGAAAGGATCGACTGGGATGCAGTGTCCGCCGACGCCCGGGCCGGGATAGAAGGGCATGAAGCCGAATGGCTTGGACGACGCGGCATCGATCACCTCGTGCGTGTCGATCCCAAAGCGGGTGAAGATCATCTTGAGCTCATTGACGAGCGCGATGTTGACCGAGCGGAAGATGTTTTCCGTCAGCTTCACCGCTTCCGCCGTCTCGGTCGACGACACGCGAACGACCTTGTCCACGATGCGGCCATAGAATGCCGCCGCGATGTCCAGAGAGGCGTCCGATGCCGATCCCACCACGCGGGGAATCTTTTTGGTCGTGTAAATCGCATTGCCGGGATCTTCGCGTTCCGGCGAATAGGCGAGGTGGAAATCCTTGCCCGCCTTGAGGCCGGTGGCCTCCAAGATCGGTTTCAGAACTTGCTGCGTCGTCCCCGGCCAAGTCGTGGATTCCAGCACGATCAATTGCCCCGGTTTCAGCGTCTTGGCGATGCGCCTGCCGCTGTCCTCAATGTAGGAGAGGTCCGGCTCACGGTTGCGCGTTAACGGCGTGGGCACGCAGATGATGACGAGATTGGCGTCAGCCAGCTTGTCGAAATCGGTATGCGGCTGGAAGAGGCCGGTCGCATTTGCCTCGGCCACTTCTTCGTCTTTTACGGTGCGGATCGGGGACTTGCCGGCGCGCAGGCCTTTTATGCGCGGCTCGTTGATGTCCATGCCATAGACCGTAAAGCCGGCGCCGACGGCCGCCAGCGAGAGCGGCAGGCCGACATAGCCCATGCCGATCACGGCGACAGTGGCCTTTCCGGCTTCAACGGCTTTGAGCAGTTCTTTATGTGCAGTCATGGCCAATCCAACAGGGTTATGTTGCGCGCGCAGGACAGATGTCAGGCGATCTTTTCGAGTTTACCACCGGTTTCGCGGTAGCGTTCTTTTGTGCGGGGGCAGACGAGGTCGGCGCCCAGGCGGTCGCCGCTTTCGCTGACCCAGCCGATCTTCTTGGCCGGATTGCCGACCACGAGGGCGAAGTCCGGGACGTCGCGCGTCACGACGGCGCCGGCGCCGACCATGGCGAACTTGCCGATCTTGTTGCCGCACACGATCACTGCATTCGCGCCGATCGTAGCGCCGCGGCCCACATGGGTCGGCAGGAATTCGTCCTTGCGCTCGATATGGGCGCGCGGCGTCAGCACGTTGGTGAAAACCATGCTGGGGCCGCAGAACACGTCGTCTTCCAGCGTCACGCCGGTATAGACCGAGACGTTGTTCTGGATCTTGCAGCCATTGCCGATGGTGACGTTCGGGCCGATCGAGCCGTTTTGGCCGATGACCGTCTTCTTGCCGATCTTGCTGCCTTTCAGAACATGGCTGTAGTGCCAGATCTTCGTGCCTTCGCCGATCTCGCAGCCATCGTCCACAACGGCGGTTTCGTGCACGAAATAGTTTTTGTCAGCCATACCCAGTACCCCAGCCCTTATTCCTTGAGTTCGATGCGCTTTCCGGAAGCCAGCGATTCATCGCAGGCGCGCAGTACGCGCAACACGCGCAGTGCCTCCGCGCCATCGGTGCGCGGTTGCTGGCGCGTTTGCACGCAAGAGAGGAAATGATCGACTTCCTCGCGCAGCGGCGCCGCCTGCGGCAATACGATGTACTCTGCTTCGCCGGCTTTCGCTTCCGGCTTGCCGTTCGGATATTCGATTCTGTGATGATGCAGGGTGAGCTTCTTCTCCCACGGCGCCGTATCGTCGAGCACCAGCATGCCCTTTTCGCCGCTCACCGCGAGCTTCTGCTCCTTGAACGGATTGATCCACGACGAGAAAATATGGCCCTGCACGCCGGACGGAAAGCTCAATGTCGTCATCACCGCATCGTCGATCGTGGGCTGCAGCGCCTTGGCGCCGTTGGCCGTGATGCTCGACGGCAGTTCGTTCGCGAGCGCCAGCACCATCGAAACATCGTGCGGCGCCAACGACCACAGGGCGTTCTCTGTGTGCCGCACGCGGCCCAGATTGGCGCGATTGGAATAGATGTAGAGCAGTTTGCCCAGATCGCCCGCACGGACCCGCTTCAGCAGTTCGACGAAATAGGGGTGGTACTGGAGCAGGTGGCCGACCATCAGGATGCGCTTTTGGTCGGCGGCGAGTTCTTTCAGCGCGATGGCATCTTCGATCAGGGTCGTGATCGGCTTCTCGACGAAGACGTCCTTGCCGGCACGGATCGCCTGCTTGGCGACGGCAAAATGGGTCTCTGCGGGCGTCGTCACCGCGCAGGCTTGAATGGTGGGGTCGGCAAGCACCTTGGCGGGGTCAGTTTCGAACGGCACGCCCAGGGTCTTGGCGAGGGCTTCGGCCTGCGCCGGGAAGGCGTCTACGACCACTGCCAGCGCGCCTGCTTCGGCAAGCGTGCGTGCAACGTTTTTCCCCCACTGGCCGCACCCGAAAAGTGCGACTCGCACTGACGACATAAGGATTTTCCGCTTTACTTTCGCTGGCTTCTAGCCGAGCAGTGCCGGATAGACAAGCAATAGTATCTGTGCGGGTTAACCTGCGGCATTTCGGGGTTTTGCGTGCAAAAATGGCCGAAGCGTTAAGCCTCATTCTCGGCACTGGCAGGCTCTTGCTCCAGCAGAAAACAGGTCATGGAAAGCCTTGATTGCATCGTGGTGGGCGCAGGCGTGGTGGGGCTTGCCATTGCGCGGTCCTTCGCGCTGGCGGGGCGCGAGGTCGTCCTCCTCGAACGGGAGGCTTCTATCGGCACCGGAGTCTCGTCGCGAAACAGCGAGGTTATCCATGCCGGCATGTATTACTCCGCCGGCTCCCTGAAAGCGCAACTTTGCGTTGCCGGAAATACCATGCTTCGCGCTTACGCGGCGTCGCGCCATGTGCCTTTCAAGATGGTGGGAAAATTCATCGTCGCTACGAGCGCAGAGGAAGAAGGCGCGCTGGATGCGATCCTTTCGCACGGTCGGGAGAATGGTGTTGCCGGTCTGGCGAACATCGCCGTGTCGCAGGTCCAAAGGCTCGAGCCGCAGCTTCGCTGCACGGCAGCCCTGTTCTCACCCGATACCGGTATCGTCGATAGCCATGCGTTGATGCTTTCCCTGCAGGCCGATTTGGAAGCCCATGCAGGGGTGATCGCGTTTCGCGCTCCGGTTCTGGGCGGTGCCGCGCATGAAGGCGACATCATTCTCGATGTCGGTGGTGCGCAACCGATGCAGGTTCGCGCACGAACCCTTGTCATCGCATCAGGACTGGCGGCGTGTCCGCTGGCGCGCGCCCTCGGCCTTCGCAATGTGCCGCAGGAGCGCCTCTGCAAGGGCAACTATTTCGCGCTGACAGGCAAAAGCCCGTTCCAGCATCTTGTCTATCCGGTTCCTGTGGCAGGCGGATTGGGTACGCATTACACGCTGGATTTGGCTGGGCGCGGCCGGTTCGGTCCTGATGTCGAGTGGATCGAGACGGAAGACTATGCGGTCGATCCGGTACGTGCGGATGGTTTCTATGCCGCCATTCGACGCTACTGGCCTGAGCTGCGCGACGGAGCGCTGGAGCCTTCTTACGCGGGCATACGACCGAAAATCTCCGGCGCTGATGGCCTTCTCAACGATTTTCGCATTGACGGTCCGCACGATCATGGCGTTCCCGGTGTGGTCGCCCTTTACGGCATTGAATCGCCGGGCCTGACCTGCAGCCTCGCCATTGCCGAGTGGGTGAAGGATCTTGTTTCCTAACCCACGCTTTTTCCCTTTTCTTGGCCGCTCTGGAATGGCACCACGGCGCGCATCGATGTCAGCCATCCGAACGGAGACGGCTTCTTGACCAAAATTCTCATCCTGGGCGCCGCAGGCATGCTCGGACACAAATTGTGCCAGCGTCTGCCGGGGCAGGGCTATGAGGTTGTGGCCACCGTGCGTCAAACGCGCGAACGCTACGCGCCGTACAAAGAAGTTTTCGGCCAGACCCGTCTGGTCGAAGGTATCGACGCGATGAATTTCGAATCTCTTGCGGCGTTGGTGAAGAAGGAAAAGCCCTTCGCGGTGGTCAATTGCGTAGGCCTGATCAAGCAACACCGCGACGCTGAGAACCGGCTGCTCGCGGTCGCGCTCAATTCCTATCTGCCGCACCGCCTCGATGCGCTTTGCGCAGATGAGGGCGCGAGACTGGTTCACTTCAGCACCGATTGCGTGTTCTCAGGTCACAAAGGGCAGTATCGCGAGAGCGACCTCTCCGATGCGGAAGACGTCTATGGCCGCAGCAAATATCTGGGCGAGACCGAAGGTCCGGCGGGCGACTCGGTCACCATGCGCAGCTCCATCATCGGGCGCGAGTTGATCGGGCCCAAGCATGGCCTGTTCGAATGGTTCTTGGGCCAACGCGGCAAACGCATCGGCGGGTTCACCAAGGCGATCTACACGGGCTTCACCACCATCGAGATGGCGCGGATCGTCGCCCGGGTTCTGGATGCAAAACAGGCCCTACGCGGGGTTTACCAGGTTGCGAGCGCCCCCATCAGCAAGTTTGACTTGTTAGCCCTCCTTCGCGAAATTGGGGCCTATCCTGTGGAGATCGATGGCAACCGCGACTTCGCGTGCGACCGCAGCCTCGTCATGGACCGCTTTACCGACGCCACTGGCTATGTCGCGCCCGCCTGGAAGCCGATGCTGGAAGAAATGATCGCCGATCCCACACCCTATGATGCTTACGAGACGGCCCATGTTTGAAGGCAAGCGCGTTCTCGTCACCGGCGGCACGGGCTCCATGGGCCGCGTGCTGGTGCGCCGCATCCTTTCGGGCGAGCAGGGTGCGCCGGCGAAGGTGATCGTGCTGTCACGCGATGACGCCAAGCAATATGACATGCGCATCGCCTACATGAACCGCACTGTCGCGACCGACGATGTGACCTACCGCAATTTCGAGCGCGCTCTGGAATTCCGCATCGGCGATGTGCGCCGCTATGCCGATGTCGTGTCGGCCATGCGCGACAGCGATATCGTCATCAACGCGGCGGCGCTGAAGCAGGTGCCGACTTGCGAATATTTCCCGATGCAGGCGGTTCTCACCAACTGCGTCGGTGCGGAAAACCTTACCCGCGCCATCATCGAACATCGCATGCCCATCGAAGCGGTCGTCGGCATCAGCACCGACAAGGCGGCGTTGCCCGTCAATGTGATGGGCATGACGAAGGCGGTGCAGGAGCGCATCTTCATCGCCGCCAACATTCACGCGCCGCAGACGCGGTTCATCTGCGTGCGCTACGGCAATGTCATGGCCTCACGCGGCTCGGTCATTCCGCTGTTCCGTCAGCAGGTGCTGGGCAAGTCGCCGCTGACGATCACGACGGAAGACATGACGCGCTTCATGCTCAGCATCGACCAGGCGGTCGATACCGTGTTCGCCGCCTTGAAAGATGCCAAGCGCGGTGAAGTGCTGGTGCCAGACGCGCCGTCTTCGAAAATGACCGACGTGGCCAAGGCGATGATCGGCGATCGCGGCAACGAGCTTCGCGTGATCGGCATCCGGCCCGGTGAGAAGGTGCATGAAGTGATGATCTCCCAGGAGGAATGTCATCACGTCCGCAAATGCGGAAATTACTATGCGATCCTTCCGATGCTGCCCGAGCTGCAGGGCGATGTCGGCAATGCTCCGTCGGCGCGCACGCGCGAGCTGAGTTCGTCCGACAACGTGCTGAGTTTCGAAGGCACCCGCGCCCTGCTGGAACAGCACAAGCTGTTGCCCGACCAGGACAGCGTGCCGTTCGATTCCAAGTATTGAACCGATGGCGCGGGGCAAAGCCACAAAACTGAAGGTCATGACGATCGTCGGCACGCGGCCGGAGATCATCAAGCTATCGCGCGTCATCGCGGAGCTCGACAAGCGCATGGATCACGTTCTCGTCCATACGGGTCAGAACTTCGACTACGAGCTCAACCAGATTTTCTTCGACGATCTGGGCATCCGTAAGCCCGACCATTTTCTCAATGCGGCCGGCGAAACGGCGGCGGATACAATCGGCAAGGTCATTGCGACCTCCGACAAGCTGTTTGCGCGCGAGAAGCCCGATGCGCTGCTGCTGCTGGGCGACACCAACAGTTGCCTCGCGGTGATTCCCGCCAAGCGCCGTCACATTCCCATCTTCCACATGGAAGCCGGCAATCGCTGTTTTGATATGCGCGTGCCGGAAGAGATCAACCGGCGGATCGTCGATCACACCAGCGATATCAATCTCACCTATACCGAGCATGCACGGCGTTACCTGATCGCCGAAGGCATTCGTCCGGAAACGATCGTCAAGACTGGCTCGCCCATGCGCGAGGTGCTGGAGCATCACGGCAAACAGATCGCGAAGTCCGACGTGCTGAAGCGGCTCAAGCTGAAGCCGAAGGGTTTCTTTGTGGTCAGTGCCCATCGCGAAGAGAATGTGGACACGCCGGCGCGGTTGGCCACGCTGATGTCGTCGCTCAAGCAAATCCGGGCGCAATACAACATGCCGGTCGTCATGTCGGTCCATCCGCGCACCGCACAGCAGATGGAAAAGGGCGGGAAGAAGTTCGCCAATACCGACAAGGATATCCGGTTTCTGAAGCCACTCGGCTTCTTCGATTATGTGAAGCTTCAGGAGCAATCCTATTGCGTGCTGTCCGACAGCGGCACGTTGACGGAAGAAGCCTCCATTCTGGATTTTCCCGGTGTCATGCTGCGCGAGGCGCATGAACGCCCCGAAGGCATGGATGTGGGATCGGTTGTCATGGCCGGGCTTGATCCGGTGCGGATCATGCAAGCCATCGACCTCGCCGTGGCGCAGCGCAAGGCGAATGGCCGCTCCTTTGCGATGGCGCCCGATTACGAAGCCACCGACGTTTCGCGCAAAGTCGTCCGCATCATCCAGAGCTATCGCGATTACGTCATGCGCACGGTGTGGCGCGAGCAGACGCCCTAGCCGCGATGCGCATCGCACTGCTTGTCGACTGTTACCCGCCCAGCAAGAAATCGGCTGCCAAGCTGGCGCAGGATCTGGCGCAGGAATTTGTGGCGCTCGGTCATGGCGTGCTGGTGGTCACGGCAGACGACGCCCTCTCGGAACCCTTCCTTGTCGAAACCAATGGCGCACTTTCTGTTTGCCGTGTCCGCACGGGCCAGATCAAAGGCGCGAACAAGGTGCGGCGGGCGGTCAATGAGATTTCCCTGTCGCGCACGATCTGGAGAGCGGCTGGATCGTTCCTCAAGGAGCATCCTTGCGATCTGATCGTCTATTATTCGCCGACGATCTTTTTCGGAGCCCTGGTCGCGCGGCTGAAAAGACTCTGGCACGCGCGCACCTATCTCGTCCTGCGGGACATCTTCCCCGACTGGGCGCTGGAAGTCGGGCAACTCCGCAAGGGGCCGATCTACTATCTGTTCAAGGATTATGAGCGGCGCAATTACCAGGCCGCGGATCGCATCGCCGTGCAGTCTCCGGCCAATCTTGGCTATCTGCAAAAGCGCGCCGATGTCGGCGCCAAGCTCGAAGTCTTGTTCAACTGGACGGCGTCCGAACTACCACCAAAGAGACCGACCGCGTTCCGCTCTGCGCTCGGGCTGGAAGGCAAATTCGTTTTCTTTTATGGCGGCAATATCGGCGTGGCGCAGGACATGGACAATATTCTCCGTCTTGCGCAAAGCCTGAGGCCGCGCAGCGAAGCGGCGGTCCTGCTGGTGGGCGAGGGCAGCGAATACGCCCGGCTCGAAATGGCGATCCGCGAGCGCGCTCTCGGCAATGTGAAGCTGCTGCCCTCTGTCGGCCAAGACGAGTATCTGCAGATGCTGCAGGAATTCGACGCGGGGCTCATCACCCTGCATCCCGGCCTCAAGAGTGCGAATATCCCCGGCAAGCTGCTCGGCTATCTGCAATGCGCAATGCCCACGGTGGCGAGCGTGAATTCCGGCAACGATCTTGTTCAGGTGCTGCAGGAATCGGGCGCTGGCCTCGTCAGTCTCAATCCGGATGACTCGAGCTTCCTGAAAAACTGCCTGATGCTTCTGGATGACGCAGCGATGCGGGAGAAAATGCGGGTAGCCTCACAGCGGCTTCTTCTGGAGCGATTTTACGTCCGCTCCGCTGCGGAACAGATTTTGCGCAGCATGGCGGATCATACCTGACCGGTGGAATTGCCTGCCGGAACGCATTAAGTAGTGGCACCCACGCGTAAGTGAGACACGGCATTGCACAGCAACAAAATCGGGCATCTCAGCCATCTTCGCCGCCTCGAAGCCGAGAGCATCCACATCATCCGTGAAGTCGCCGCCGAATTCCGCAATCCGGTGATGCTGTATTCCATCGGCAAGGATTCCGGGGTGATGCTGCATCTGGCGATGAAGGCGTTCTATCCCTCCAAGCCGCCCTTTCCGCTGCTGCATGTCGACACGACATGGAAATTCCGCGAGATGATCAAGTTTCGCGATGAAACAGCCAAACGCCTTGGCCTCGAATTGATCGTCCACATCAACGAAGACGGCGTGAAACGCGGCATCAACCCATTCGACTCCGGCTCGTCCTTGCACACGCAGGTGATGAAGACCGAAGGCCTGAAGCAGGCGCTCGACAAATTCGGCTTCGATGCCGCTTTCGGCGGCGCCCGCCGCGACGAGGAGAAGAGCCGCGCCAAGGAGCGCATCTTCTCCTTCCGCAATGCCAACCACGCCTGGGATCCCAAGAGCCAGCGGCCGGAGCTTTGGCGCGATTACAACACGCGCATCAACAAGGGCGAGAGCATCCGCGTCTTTCCGCTCTCCAACTGGACCGAACTCGATATCTGGCAATACACGATGATGGAGGGCCTTCCGATCGTGCCGCTCTATTTCGCGGCGAAGCGTCCGGTCGTGACTCGCGACGGTACGCTCATCATGGTCGATGACGACCGCATGAGGCTGAAGCCGGGCGAGAAGCCGGAAGAGAAGTTGGTTCGGTTCCGCACCCTGGGCTGCTATCCGCTGACCGGCGCGATCGAATCCGATGCCGATACGATCGAGGCGATCGTGGCGGAGATGTTCACCGCCCGCACCTCCGAGCGGCAGGGCCGTCTGATCGACAGCGACGAGAATGCGTCGATGGAGAAGAAAAAGCGCGAGGGTTATTTCTGATGAACTCGCCCGTGAAAGACCTGAAAGACTATTTGGCGGCGCAGGAGAAGAAGTCACTGCTGCGGTTCCTCACCTGCGGCAGCGTGGACGACGGCAAATCCACGCTCATTGGCCGGCTTCTCTACGACACCAAGCTTCTCTTCGAGGATCAGCTTTCCGCCCTGGAAAAGGATTCCAAGAAGCACGGCACAACGGGCGATGACATCGACTTCGCGCTACTGGTGGACGGACTGGAGGCCGAGCGCGAGCAGGGCATCACCATCGACGTCGCCTACCGCTTCTTCGCCACCGACAAGCGCAAGTTCATCGTCGCCGATACGCCCGGCCACGAGCAGTACACGCGCAACATGGCGACCGGGGCCTCCAATTCGGAGCTGGCGGTCATCCTGATCGACGCGCGCAAGGGCGTTCTCACGCAGACCCGCCGCCACGCTTATATCGCCTCGCTGCTTGGCATCCGCCATGTCGTGCTGGCGGTGAACAAGATCGATCTTGTCGATTATTCGCAGGAGGTCTTCGACCGCATCGTCGCCGATTTCACGGCCTTCGCCGCGCAGCTCGGATTTGCCAGCCAGGTGCCGATTCCGCTCTCGGCCCGATTCGGGGACAACGTCATCGCCCGCAGCGCGAACATGCCCTGGTATGCCGGCGCCTCGCTGCTGGAGCATCTTGAGACCGTCGAGGTGGAAGCAGCGCTGGCCGAAAAGCCCTTCCGGATGCCCGTCCAATGGGTGAACCGGCCAAATCTCGATTTCCGGGGCTTCTCCGGAACGGTGGCATCCGGCCGTGTCCGGCCGCAGGATCCCGTGGTGGTGGCCGGCTCGGGCCGTACGACCCGGATTTCGCGCATCGTCACGACAGATGGCGATCTTGAGGAAGCGGTGGCGGGGCAGGCGGTAACCTTGACCCTCGCCGACGAGGTAGACGTCTCGCGCGGGGACATCCTGGCGCCGGCTTCCCAGCGCCCGGAGGTGTCCGATCAGTTCTCCGCCCATCTTCTCTGGATGGCCGAGGACGAAATGCTTCCCGGCCGCCAGTATTTACTTAAAATCGGCACGCGAACACTTCCCGCGACGGTTACGGAGCTGAAGCACAAGATCGATGTGAACACCCTCGATCACTCGGCGGCCAAGACCCTGGCGTTGAACGAAGTGGGCTACGGCAACCTTTCGCTCGCCCAGCCCATCGCCTTCGACCCCTATGTGGAGAACCGCGATACCGGCGGCTTCATCCTGATCGACCGCTTCAACAACAACACCGTCGGCGCGGGGATGATCGATTTCGGTCTGCGCCGCGCCACCAACGTGCATTGGCAGGCGCTCGACGTGAACAAATCGGTGCGCGCCGAGGCCAAGTCACAAAAACCCGTCGTTCTCTGGTTTACCGGGCTTTCCGGATCCGGAAAATCGACGATCGCCAATCTCGTCGAACGCCAGTTGGTGGCGCAGGGACAGCACACCTACCTGCTCGATGGCGACAATGTCCGCCACGGACTCAATCGCGACCTTGGCTTCACCGATGCCGATCGTGTCGAGAACATTCGCCGCGTCGGCGAGGTCGCAAAGCTTTTCGTTGATTCGGGGCTGATCGTGCTTGTGTCCTTCATCTCACCGTTCCGGTCCGAACGGCGGATGGCACGAGAACTCCTGCAGCCGGGTGAGTTCGTTGAAGTATTCGTGGACACCCCGCTTGAGGTCTGCATGCAGCGAGACCCGAAGGGCCTTTACGAGAAGGCAAGGGCCGGACAGATCAAGAATTTTACCGG